>Ga0187853_10001242_pt1 | contig 23921 bp, 18 predicted proteins | sample June2016WEW_6_10_2_FD_132417 | JGI IMG/M metagenome (GOLD analysis project Ga0187853, IMG submission 132417) | Peatland microbial communities from SPRUCE experiment site at the Marcell Experimental Forest, Minnesota, USA - June2016WEW_6_100 | ecosystem: Environmental > Terrestrial > Soil >... | reverse complement strand
GAGCGGGCGCGACGGCGCTTCCCCGCCGATTCCGAAGAACTTGCAGCCAATATCGCAAACGAGATCAAAGTGATTGAGTCGGCGTAAGTTGAGGCGATTAGCGGGCGTCAGCCCGCTGCCGAAATCCTGAGCGAAGCGAAGGATCCGCTGAGGTCACACTTCCCGGGCGGGAACAAATTTTTCCGCAGCCTGCAAACAACTCCTACCGCTCCTCGTCCTGGTCCGGCTCATCGATCATGAATCCGCCGCCATCATCCGCCAGTTCGCGCAAGTGCTGATAATGCTCGTACCATTCGGTGCCGGCTTCGAAGACGAAGACGCATCCTTGATACGCCCATCCAAGCTGCACGAAGCCGGTCTTGCCAACATAGGTCTTCAGCCAGCGGCTTTCTTCCATATCTTCTTCACTTCTGTAATCGCTGTCGGCCAGCCGCTGCGAAAGGCGCTCCAGCTCTTCGCGGTCGAGCGTCCAGGAATGCATGGTCAGGAAAGGCGCGCCCGTGGATTTGGCCAGTTCCACAAAATCCTTCCAGCCATCCGGATTCTGCTCGGAGTCCCACAGCACGCTCGGAACCTCTTCGCACTCGACGTAGCCAAAGAACCGGCGCATCCCCAGCCCTTCAATGAAGGCCGTCATATCGTCTTTCATGCCCGTCAGGTCGTCTGCATGTGGAGACATGAGAATTTCATTATTGTACGGCTTGGACTAATCAGCCGCCAGTGTCCCGCGTCATTGGAAATGTGGCAGAATTTGTTCGCAATCGAACCGGGGAACAACGATCATGCTTTCGGTGAAGAATATTCCAGACATCCTCGCCATTCTTGGCCTCTGCCTTCTGGTGTCTCTCATTTCTCTGCTCGCACAGGCGCAGAACAAGCGCATCGTAATTGCCGCGAGCACGGTGCTTGACGGCAGGGGCCGCGTGCTGCACGACACTCGAATTGTGATCGAAGGCTCACAGATTGTGGCGGTGCTTCCGAAAGACGACCCGAAGGACGACCCGAAAGCCAATCCGGTCGATTACGACCTCCGCGGCCTGACCGTCCTCCCCGGCTGGATTGACGCGCACGTGCACATAACCTGGAGCTTCGGCCCGGACGGGAAAAATGCCGGCCAGGGAGGCACCGCGCAAGACGCCGCCTATGCCGCAGCCGCAAATGCATGGCTGACATTAATGGCGGGATTTACCACCATCCAAAGCGTCGGTTCGCCCGCCGACATTCCCTTGCGCGACGCAATCGCGAAGGGCTCGCTGCCCGGCCCGCGCATCCTGACGGCCGTCGACCCGCTTTTGGGACGAGGCGAACAGACCGGAACCCCGGATGAAATCCGAGCCTTCGTGCGGAAACAGAAGGAAGCCGGCGCGGATTTGATCAAAATCTACGCGTCGGGAGGAATGACCCGGGGCACAATGACGATGTCCCAGGAACAATTGAACGCTGCCTGCGATGAAGCAAAGAAACAGGGCTTGCGCACCCTCGTCCACGCCTACAGAGATGCTGTCCGGGCCGCAACTCTTGCTGGGTGTACGGAAGTCGAGCACGGATTGGGGGCCTCTGATGACGATCTGAGATTGATGGCCGAACGCGGGACCTATCTTGATCCGCAAGCCGGGTTGCTGCTTGACACATATCTCCGGTACAAGGACAAGTATCTCGCCCCACCCTACTACACGGAAGAGGGCTTTGCGGCGATGAAAGGGCTCATCCCGGCACACCAGGAATTCATTCAACGTGCGGCGCGCATTCCGGGACTGAAAATTGTTTACGGCACCGACGCCGTGGCGGGCGCTCACGGTCGCAATGCGGAAGATTTTATTTATCGTGTACTTGATTGCGGAGTCGACCCCATGGCGGCGATGGTCTCCGCTAACTCACTGGGAGCGGAAGCTCTTGGCCTGGCCGATCGGATCGGCTCAATTGCGCCCGGCCTGCAAGCGGACATAATCGCGCTCGATGGCGATCCTCTGCAAGATATCACCGCTGTCCGGCGCGTCGTATTCGTGATGAAGGGCGGTGTGGTTTACAAAAACGCTGCTCGCGGCTCGACAAAACTGAACTAGGCCGCTCCGAGACCAACCGAGCCGGCCCTCCGCAACCTGCGTTGTGTTAAACTTTACGTTCACAAAAAGCGCGTTGATCATGCTGTTTTCTAAAGAATATGTGGGCTATCTGGCCCGCGAAGTTTCCAAAAAACTGGTGGCGAGCGGTCTCATCGAGACCAAGGCAATGTCCGCTCTTAATGAGAAGGTGCACGCCGCCCTGCTCGAAGAACTGGCGCTCGAAGACCGCATTAACGACGAGGTGCGCGTCATCCTCGAGGCTTACTCCGAGGAAATGCAGAAGAGCGGTGCCAATTACCAGGAAATGTTCCGTAAAGTGAAGACCGAGCTGGTGAAGAAATATAAAGCTGTTCTTTAATCTTGGAACTACAAGAATCTTGGAATTACGAGGACTCCCCGGAGGACTTCCCTGCCGTGCGCTTGAGCCGCGATAAAGTCAACAAACTCGCCCACGTGGTCACCGACGCCGTTGCCGAGTTGGATGAGGTGGACTTCATCGAGGACCGCAACACCATCCGCCTCGAAGTCCGCAAGATTCTTGAAGAACTCCTCATGCAGGAAGCCCGCATCGACCAGGCCGCGCGCCAGAAAATTGAGAGTCAGCGTCGCACTATCATCGAGGGCTCCGAGGAATGGTCGATCCTCTACCGCAAGTATTACAACGATGAAGTAAAAAAGCTGGGACTGTAAGTACCCAGCGGCCAGTTGCCAGTTGCCAGTACCCAGCCTCAGAATAGCAATCCGGACAGTGCCGCCGTTCTTTTACCCTTTTTCCTGGCGCAGTAGCTAACTGGCAACTGACTGCTGGCAACTGGTAACTGACTTCATGAACCGAATCGTCTTCGAATCCGTTGGCAAGATATTTCGCCATCGTCCCGCCCTGTTCAATTTGATCGGACGAGAACGGCGCGGCGAAACCGTCGCCTTGAAAGACGTTTCTTTCTCGGCAGCGCAAGCCGAGGTCCTGGCGCTGCTCGGACCGAACGGCAGCGGGAAAACTACCGCCCTCAAGCTCATCTCGACCATGCTCCTGCCCGATACTGGGTCGGTGCGAGTGGGCGGATTCGATGCCCGCCGCGAAGCCGGCGAAGTCCGGCGCCAGGTCGGAATCGCGGTCGCCGCCGAGCGCTCGTTCTTTCCCCGTCTCTCCGCTCGTGAGAACCTCGACTTCTTTGCCGCCCTCGACGAAGTCGCGCCCAGCGAGCGCCCGCAGAGGATCAAAGAAGTTCTCCGCGCTACCGGCCTCGAAGAGCAAGCCGACACCCTGGTCATGAAGTTCTCCAGCGGCATGTATCAGCGGCTGGGGATCGCGCGCGCGCTCGTCAAGCGCCCCAGCGTGCTCTTGCTTGACGAACCGACGCGCAGTCTCGACGCCGGCACTACGGCCCACTTCTGGACCACGATCCGTGCCCTGGCAAAGCAACAGACCACCGTTCTGATCGCGACCCACAACTTCGCGGAAGCAGCCGCCGTAGCGGATCGCGTGCTCCTGCTGCATCGTGGCGAATTGCTCGCCGATCGCTCCGTCGCCGACGGCGAAAGCGCAGAAGCGTTGCGCGCTTTCTACTTCCGCATGACCGGCGAAATCGATGAAACATTGGCAATTGGTAATTTGTAATTGGTAATTTGTAATTGGTAATCGTGTTTCGAATTTGTCACTACGATTGTCACTACGAAGTGTGCAAGCGTGAAATTACAAATTACAAATCGCAAATTACAAATTTCCTCGACCCTCGACAAGCTCCACGCCATCCTGCGCCGCGATCTACTGACTGCGATCCGCCACCGCAGCGGCTTCGTCGTAACTCTCGTCGGAGTATTCACCGAATTGGCCGCTTTTTATTTTCTCTCCCGCGCCATCGGTCCCGGCTTTCGACCCGATGGCGTCGCGTACTTCCCCTTCCTTCTGGTTGGCACCGGCGTCTACACTTTTTTCATAATGAGCGCGCAAGCCTTCCTGAGCGCCGTGCAGGAAGCACAGCAGACGGGAACATTGGAAGTGCTGATGACAACCTCGACCGCCCCGGCTGAACTCGTCATCCTCAGTTCCATTTCCGCTTTCTCCGGAAGCCTGGTCAATCTGCTGATCTATCTTTTCGCCGGAGTGGTAGTTTTCCGGGCATCGATCCACGCCAATTTATTCTCGTGCGTGGCGGTATTGATCTTTTCCCTGGCCATCGCCCTCGCCCTGGGGATCGCCGCGGCCACGCTTCAGGTCGCCTTCCAGAAGGGCTCGGCTCTTTTGTGGCTGCTCGGTTCCGGACTCTGGTTCTTGAGCGGAACCATGTTTCCGATCCAGAGTTTGCCCCGCCCGCTCGAACTCCTCGCGCGCGCAGTTCCTCTGACCTACGCGATCGAAGGCATGCGCCGGGCGCTGCTGGACGGGCAGTCCATGATGGCGATGGCTTCGACCCTAGCCGTCCTGGCCGGGTTTGCCGTGGTCCTGCTGCCGCTTGCGCTCGGCGGCCTGTCGCTCAGTTTGCGGCGGGCGAGGCAAAATGGAACGCTGTCATTTTATTGAGAATGCCGATTTCCGTTCGTCGGATTGCAACCATGTCATTATTGGCACTCGGAAATCCGTGTAGTACACTGCGGTTACTCTGATCTCTTCCTGATGCTCGAAAATACTATTAGTGCGCCCCGTTTGAGTTGCAGCGCGGAACGCTCCGCTGTGCTCGCGGATATGATCGCAGATGTTTTGCGTGGCAGCGGTGGTTTGTTCGAGGGCGTGCCTCAGCCCCTGCGTTTGCCCATTCGAATGCCCAGGCAAATGCGCATGCGGATGCGCGTTCGAATGAAAGTCTCCGGGGAAAGCATGCTGCCCAGTCTTTGGCCGGGCGATGAGGTCGAAATCGCCAATTGCTCGCTCGACGACGTCCGGCCCGGCGAGATCGTGCTCGCACTGCGTGACGGCCGCCTCTTTCTGCATCGCCTCGTCGCAATCAAACCGAACGGCTTCATGCTGCGCGGTGATTCCGTACCTGGTCCTGATCCTCTCTACCCTACTGAAGCAGTGCTGGGCCGCCTCGTCCGTCGCGCTTCACGCCTTAAGTCGGGCGCGAACTGGTTGGGCTGGAAATGTTCTCGCGCAGTGGGAATGCTGCTCTGTCATTGCGCCGTGGCTCGCCGTCTTGCTCTGAGACTTCACAGCCGCCGAAGAGCATCGGCGCGCGAACTTCGATCCCCCGATCCCGCCGTCGATCTGACTTCCACAGAAGCAGGGGCCTGGTGATGGCCGAGCCTCGAAAAGTCGCGTGCGTCGAGATTGGAGGGATTCCGATTGCTCTCGCCACCTCCGACGAGCGGTTTCTCGATCTCCTGCGCCAACGTTATGACGGTTTCCTGAGTTCTTCGTCTCCCGAGTTTGAGCTTGAGTTTGACCTCATTCCCACCGGATCGGCTTCCGAGGACGACGTTCGGGTTCGCCACAATGTCAATGTCAACAATAACGATGACGAGTGGATACTCGAGCGCGGAGACTTCCGCGCCCGCTGGAACCCGCACACCGGGCGCGGCAGTGTACGGCAAAATCCCAATCCCTATTCTCTCGATTCGGTGATGCGTATTCTGCACAGCCTGATTCTGGCCGAGCGCGGCGGATTCCTGCTGCACGCCGCCAGTGCCATTTATGATGGCCGGGCCTATCTATTTTCCGGCGTATCGGGCGCGGGCAAGACCACTATGACGCGCCTCGCGCCAGCCGGCATCACCCTGCTCACCGACGAAATTTCCTACCTGCGCCCCAGCGCCGATGGGTACTCGGCATTCGGCACTCCTTTCGCCGGAGAACTCGCCAAGGCCGGCGAGAACTGCAGCGCGCCCGTCTCCGCTCTTTTTTTTCTGGAGCAGGGTCCGGAGAACCGCATCGATGAATTGCCATCCGCGGAAGCTGTCCGAAGACTGATGCGCAATATCCTGTTTTTCGCCGAGGATCACCGCCTCGTGGAAAAGCTGCTCGCCACCGCGTGCGATTTTGTCGCCAGGGTTCCCATTCGCCGCCTGACGTTCTATCCTGATGCCAGGGTGTGGGACCTAATTCGGAATTTCAACCGGAATTTCGAACGGAACTTCGAACGTAACTTTGATCGCAACTTTCCGGGGGTGCCCGAGCATGCCTGAAAATTGCATTTACATTGCCCGCAGTTCTGCTATTGCCGCGCGCGCGCTGGCTGGCGAAATGATGGTCATGAACTCGGCCGATTCCACCTTCTTCACCCTGAACGAGGTCGCAACCGCCATCTTTCAGGCGGCCGACGGCCACACTCCTCTGCGGGATATCGTTCGCGACCGGGTCTGCGAACAATTTGATGTCGATCCCGACCAGGCCCAGGCCGATGCTGAGCAGTTCGTCACCGAGCTTTCCAGCCACGGAATTCTTGTGATGTCTAATCGACCGCTGTCGTCGGAGTCGATCCAGGCGCCGACCGGGGAGACACCCTGATGTCCCTGATGAGCGAGGTAGGCCAGAAAGCATTCAACCTCGGCGTGCCCCTCGCCGTGCACATGGATGTCACCTATCGCTGCAACGAGCGCTGTGTACATTGCTATCTCGATCACGACGACCACGGTGAGATGACGACTGCCGAAATTAAAGACACCCTCGATCAACTGGCCGAGGCCGGCGTTTTCTTTATCACTTTCAGCGGTGGCGAAGTTTTTATGCGCCGCGACTTCTTTGAGATTGTCGAACACGCGCGGCGTCTCCTGTTCAACGTCAAGATCAAGACCAACGCAGTCATGATTCACGAAGAGGAGGCGCGGAAAATTCGCGAACTCGCCGTAGACACCATCCAGATCAGCGTCTACTCGCACCGTCCCGAAGTGCACGATGCCATCACCAAGCTGCCGCACTCCTTCGAGCGCACCATTCAATCCATTCGTTTCCTGCGCGAGCAGGGGCTGCGAGTCACCATCGCAAATGTGCTGATGACCGTGAATTCTTCCGATCACATCGGTGTGCAAAAACTTGCCGCTGATCTCGGCGTACAGTACACGCTCGATCCCACGATCACGCCCATGATGGATGGCGACACATCCGTTCTCGCACTGCGTATTCCGGGAGAGGAACTCAAAGATGTTTTCCATAATCCGGCGCTGGTCGCGAACCAGGAAGAGTTCTGCGCTCCTCCCGAACCGCCCTCGGAGCAGGATCTTGAGGGTTACTCGTGCAGCGCGGGCCATTCTTTTTGCTACATCTCGCCCTACGGCGATGTCTTTCCCTGCGTGCAATTTCCCCTCCCCACGGGAAACATTCGTCAACAGAAGTTTTTGGATATCTGGAATTTTTCCCCGCAGATGAAAGAGGTTCGCTCCATCCAGGCCAAAGACCTGACCGTCTGCTCGTCGTGCTCGCACGTCGCCAGTTGTTCGCGTTGTCCTGGATTGGCATACATGGAAGGAAGTATGCGAGGCCCCTCCACCGCGGATTGCGAAAAGTCGTTCTACCGGACGGGCGTGCCCACGGCGAACATGCTGCGGCAGGGCTTGTCGAAACCCCGCACCACTTCCGGCAATAGCGCACCGCTGATCCAGATTCGGCCGCTCGAGATTCGGCCAATCGAGATTCAGCCGATTGAGGTCCCCGTCTGATACGGAAATGCCGGTTACACGCCGCTTACAGAATATGCCCGGCCGCAGCTTGACTGCGTTTTAAATCAATGACCGCTTCCATGGTGGCCAGTTGCTCGAGGATGCTCTGCAAGGCAGCCCGAACCTCATGCGTCGCTTCATTGAACTTCAGCGCGGCTCCCATACCCATGTCCATGCGCACCACCTCACCTTCCATCGAAACGTTCGTGTGTTCGTGCGAGAAGGTGAGTTGCAACTGCGATCCGGGAAACAAGATGCCGCTGGTTTCAACATAGCAACCGCCCAGGCTCAGGTTGGTAACGATGCCAAGCAGCGGCTTTTCCAGGCTGTTTCCACTAATCTCTGCTGTGAGCCGTCCCCGCACCCGAGGATAGAGCCGGCGATTTTTCGGATTCGCTTGACTTCGCTTTTGCAGATACATGCGCTTGTCGGCTTCCGATAAGATCTTTTCCGCATCCATCCCATCTTCGGGATACACCGCCCTGCCCACGCTGAGCGATAGAATGTCCTCGTTGCAGATGTCCTTTCCCGCCTGTTGAGCGAGCTCTCGCATCTGTTCCGACTTGCGCACGGCAGCTTCGGGCGTGATTCCCAGGGCGATGACGACGAATTCGTCGCCGCCCATGCGCGCGACGTAATCGTACTCACGGCTGGTCTCCTTCAGAGAGTGCGCAAACAGTCGCAGTACGCGGTCTCCTTCCAGGTGCCCGAAACGGTCGTTGATCTGCTTGAAGCCGTCCATGTCGGCGACCATGACGGTCAGCGTCTTGTTATCGCGTTTGCAGCGCGCCATTTCGCGGTCGAGTTGCATAAATAGCGAGCGCGCGTTGGGCAGACCGGTAAGGTAATCGGTAACTGCCGAACTCTCCGCCTGTTCGTACTTCATCGCATTCTCGATGGCCAGCGCCATCTTGGAACTTACCGCCAGCAAAATGCGCAGGTGGTCCGAGGTAAAGAAATCCTTCTCCGCATGATACAAAGCGACCACGCCGACCACGCCCTGCAAGCCCTCGAGCGGAACCGCCAGCGCGGAGTTCAGCGTGCTGTACTTTGAGCTGTCGTTCAGATAGCCAGGCTCGACTGAGGGATTGCCATTCAGGATCGGTTTCAGGTTTTGCGCCACCCAACCCGAGAGCCCTTGTCCCATCGGAATGCGCAACGAAGCAAACAGCCGGAAGTTGTCGCCATTCACATACTCCGGCATAAGTTCATCGCCGTGGCGAACGTAGATGGCAATCGCATCGTAAGGCATCGCCCGGCGCAGCTTCACCGCGAATACCGAGAGCGTTTCTCCCAGACTGAGCGAAGCCCCCAGATCCTGGCTGAGTTCGAAAAGAGTCTGCGCTTCCTGACGCGCCGCCGCGATCGAGCTTAGGAAACTGCGCTCCGGCAATTGGCGCTGCCCTTGCGTCTCAAAACCGGCTGCCGGCTTTATGGCCGGCTCATTGTTCGCGTCCTGATCTTTGACTTCCGTCGATAATTTCTGCTTGCCCAGACTGTCCGTGCGTTGGTGGACCAGATGCTCCAGTTCCACGTATCTTCGTTCGAGCACCTTAACCACGTCCGGATCAAACGCCTTTCCCGATTCATCCACTAGCCGCGCCATCGCGTCGTGCAGCGGCAGCGCCCGCCGATATTGCCGATCCGATGCCAGCGCGTCCAAAAAATCGACCGCGGCCAAAATCCGGGCGCCAATCGGAATCTGCTTACCCTTCAGTCCCGCCGGATAACCCGTCCCGTCGAACTTTTCGTGATGGGCCCGTACGATAGGCACAACCGGGTAGGGAAATCGCACCCGTTCCAGAATCTCCGCTCCCACCAGCGGATGAATCTTCATTTTCTCGAATTCTTCCGGCGTCAGGCGGCCCGGCTTCGAAACGATGTGCTCAGGAATCGCCAGCTTTCCGATGTCATGCAGCAAGGCTGCGGCCTGCAGGGCTGCCATTTCGTCCGGTTCAACTCTGAGTTCCTTTCCCACCTCGACCGCGTAGACGCGAACTCTCTGCAAATGGTCGTGAGTCGTCTGATCCTTGGCCTCGATGGCGAGTGCCAGCGCCTCAATCGTGCGCATGTGCAAGTCGGCCATCTCTTCCACGTGCCGCTTCTCGTCTGACAACTTGCCCAGATAAGTGCGGTAGGAACGATAGATGAGGTACACCACCGGCAGCGTCAGTAACGAGGTTTGCCAATCCGTGAAACCGTGCAGCCACTTCATCATGCCGGCCACGCCCGCTCCCACCAGGTAGTACGGGAAGCTCCACAGGTAGCAGTCGGCCCAGATCCTTCGCATGGATCTGCGCTCGGTCAACGAGATGACGGCCGCCACCGGAAGGGTATTTGCCACAAAGTAAACCGATGCCGCCAGGAATAACGATGAGGAGGGGTTATTCGCCACGGTATGCGACATGCAGAGGCGGTAGACGGCGAAGGTCACCGCGATGGCGAGCGCTGTCGAGCAGACGTTGAAGACGACCTGAATTGGATTCGGACGATCGCCGTCAAGACACTGCACCACCACGGCCGCGCAGCCCAGCGCCATAGTTTCCGCCAAACTCAGTTCCATCACACCGAGCAGCAGAAATAGAAAGTTGACCGACATCGTCCCGGTAATGCCGGGCAGATTCACCTTGAGCCGCGACGCGGCCAGCGCAATTACCAGATAACAGAAAAATTTGAGCGGATTCTCGCTCCCGCCGCGCCACACCGAATAGGTCAGGACCGTCGTCCCGCAGAGCACCACCACGGCAATAAAAAAGCGTGGAGCCGCACTCATTTCCCTCCAGGATTGAGGGCGAGTTGTCATTTCGGGCGCACTCCTGCCGGGGGACCCCCGGGGCAAAATAGAGAGACTATTCATTGATAGCAGGCAGCGCACGGGCAGGAAAGGATTCGGGTATTTAGACGTAAACTTCCGTAACGCGAGCCCAGTGACTTTTCTGCTGTGCGTCGCCCCGCGAAGCGAGGGAGTCATAGCCCTTAAGCCATAGAAAAGAAAGCGCCAAGAAAGCGCCAGGAAATAGCCAACCGCCCTGCCGAGCCAGCCATGAACTTCTCGCCCCGCCGCATCGTATAACCATCATGTAACCTTCGATAACCAACAAAAAAAAGCGGGCAGGTTTGACTTGCCCCGACCTCGGGCCTAACATGAATGGCTCTCTCCCAGGAGTGTTCACCGGCATGATCGGCCAGACCATGATCGGCCAGACCGTCTCGCACTACCGTGTCCTTTCCCAATTGGGCGGCGGAGGGATGGGCGTTGTTTACGAAGCCGAGGACGTCAACCTTGGCCGCCACGTCGCACTCAAGTTCCTGCCTCCCGAGACGGAAAAAGATCCGCTTGCGCTGGAACGTTTTCAGCGCGAAGCGCGCGCGGCCTCCGCTCTGAACCATCCGAACATCTGCACCATCTACGAGGTTGGCGAAGACGGCGGACGCCACTTCATCGCGATGGAGTTGCTCGAAGGCGAAACGCTCAAGAAGCGGATCCACGACCAGCCCCCCGGCCAACCGATGGACCTTGAGCAACTGCTCATTCTCGGCACGCAAATCGCCGACGCGCTCGACGCCGCCCATGCCAAGGGAATCGTCCATCGCGACATCAAGCCTGCCAACATTTTCGTGACCACCCGCAACCAGGCCAAGATTCTCGATTTCGGACTGGCCAAGCATACCGGGAAACCTTCCGTCTATTCCGCCGCCACCCTCAGTTCGGCTGCGACCGTGGATAACCCCTTACTGACCAGCCCCGGATCGACCGTCGGCACCGTCATGTACATGTCTCCGGAGCAGGCGCGCGGCAAGGATCTCGACGCCCGCAGCGACCTGTTCTCTTTCGGTGCCGTGCTCTATGAGATGGCCACCGGTGCGGTGCCTTTCCGCGGCGACACTTCCGCCGTTATTTTCGACGCAATTCTGAATCGTCCCCCGGCGCCGCCGCTTCGCCTGAACCCCGACCTGCCTCTGCATTTTGAAGAAATCCTCAACAAGCTGCTCGAAAAAGACCGCGACTTGCGCTACCAGAGCGCGGCCGATGTGCGCTCCGATTTGAAGCGCCTCAAACGCGATTCGGAATCGGGCACCACGCTGGCCGCCACTTCCTCCAGTTCCTCCATCCGGAGCTCTTCGCTTGGCAAAGCAGCGGCGCCAGCTCGCAAGCTCCCCCTGTGGCTGATCCCGGCCCTGATCGTCGCCCTGGTCGCCGCCGGCATTGGCTTCGTGTTTCTCAAGCGCGGCCACGCCCTCACCGAAAAGGATTCGATCCTGATTACCGATTTTATAAACACCACCGCCGACCCCGTCTTCGATGGCGCTCTAAAAAAAGCGCTCGCCGTCGATCTCGAGCAATCCCCATATTTGAACGTCTACCCCGATCAGAAAATTCGTCAGACATTGCAGTTCATGGGCCGCAGCCCCGGCGACCGCATCACCACAGATGTCGGCCGCGAAATCTGCCAGCGCGATGGCATCAAGGCCATGCTCAACGGCAGCATCGATAGCGTCGGCGGCCAGTATGTCGTCACTCTGGAGGCCACCAACGCTTCTTCCGGCGATTCGCTCGGACGCCAGCAGGCTCAGGCCGACCGGAAAGAGGATGTGCTGAACGCGCTGCACGGCGCCGCCACCAAACTCCGCGGTCAACTGGGCGAGTCGTTGTCCATGGTCCAGAAATATGACATGTCTCTTTCCATGGCCACCACTTCGTCACTCGATGCGCTGAAAGCGCTGAGCCTCGGCGACGCCAAACACAACATGAGCGACGAACTGGCCGCGATTCCCGACTACCAGCGCGCCATCGAAATCGATCCCAATTTCGCCATGGCCTACGCCCGCCTCGGCGCCATCTACAACAACCTCGGGCAGACCGAGTTGTCGGAACAAAACCGCCAAAAGGCTTTCGAGCTTCGCGATCGCGCCAGCGAACGCGAGAAGCTCTACATCATGTCCCACTATTATTCTGACAGCGGCCAACTCGACAAAGGCATTACCGCCTACGAACTCTATCGCCAGACTTACCCGCGCGATTCCACTCCCTACACCAATCTGGCAAATATCTATAACCAGCTCGGACAATTCGACAACGCGTTGGAGAACGCCAAGCATGCCCTGGAGATCGATCCCGACATGACGGCCGCCTATTTCCAGGTGGCTACGGCATATGGCGGACTGAACCGGACTGAGGAAGAGCGTACCACCCTCAACGCCTTACTCCAGCGCAAGGGAACCAATCAGGGCTTCCGCGTCGTGCTGGCTAATTTGGACTGGGCCGAGGGCAAAGACGCAGACATGGAGAAGGAACTGCAAGGCGCCTCCGCCGCCCCCGACGGAGGCTTGACCGTGCTCCGGTTCCGCTCCGGCCTCGCCGCCAACCGTGGGCAACTGCGCCAGGCGCGGGAATTCGCCCGCCAGGCCGAAGACGCGCTCGACCGCCTGCACCTGCAAGGCCGCGCCGAGATCGAAGCGCAGTTGGCCAGCTTTGAGGCGTTGGCGGGCGATCACGCCGAAGCCGACAGCCGGGCTAACGCGGCTCTGCGACTGTCCCAAACTCCTTCTGTGAAGGGGATCGTGGCCACGACGTTTGCCATCCTGCGCCAGGATCAGAAAGCTCTCGCGTTAGCCGATGAGATCCAGCGCGCCCGTCCGAACGATACCATCGCCGTCAATGTAACCATCCCGGTGATTCGCGCGATCACCGCCCTGCGACCGGCAAGTCCCGCCCAAGCCGATCCCGCCAAGGCCATTGACTTCCTGAATACGGCTGCCCTCTACGCTCGCGCCAATCCCGGTGTCTTTTTCATCCGAGGCATGGCCGACGAGCAGGCCGGACGCTACGCCGAAGCGCAGCAGGATCTTCAAAAGGTCCTGGACTTGAAGTCCCAAGACGGCCCCGACCCGCTGTTCGCCGTCGCTCAACTGGAGTTGGGACGGCTGTTTCAGAAGCAGGGCGACACTCCCAAGGCCCGTATCGCCTATCAAGACCTCCTCGCCAACTGGAAAGACGCCGACCCCGACCTCCCCCTCCTCCACGAAGCCAAAGCGGAATACGCGAAACTGCAGTAGAGACGCGGTTTATCGCCTATTGCTCCTCACGCCACCAGCTCACGATCCTTGCTGTCGTCGGCGGGCTCCCGCCATTCATCGATCGCGCCTGCGCCTTCGACACCGGTTCTGTCGGCAGCCTGAGCGAGAGCTTTGTTCCTTGCCGATAGCCGCATCAACTCGAACGTCGTAAACCCAAGACCGAGTCCCATAAGCATCATCGCAACCGATCCCGCGATGAGTGGCAATAGAGACAATGCCGTGTCCGCACTCGTCGCCGACCGGCCTCCTGACACCCCGGCACTGGCTATGCCGGCGGTGAAAGCCGCGCTGGCAACCTGCGGTGCCGCATCGAGTGCACTTGGATCGGGTGGCATGCCAGCGGAAGTTGAATTTGGGCCGGGTTCAAGAACTGCCCACTGACCCGGCGGATAGCGTGTCAAGTACAGATACACGTCCGCCGCCTCGTCTTCGCTCAAGTAGTAAAACACCGGCATTCTGCCGCGATACAGCTCCGGCGGCGCGCCCATAAGAACCGGCGCCCCGTGCGTCACCTTCCGAATGAACTCCGCCCGGCTTGTGCGCAGCGCCAGCGTATTCAGCGGTGGAATCGCTCCTTCAAAGAGCTGTTGCGGAGTGGGATTGGGCCCGGCAGCGCTGTGGCAGATGTGGCAGGTCGACTTCACAATGTGTTCGCCCGCCTGTACTCCTGGCTCCCGCACGGCAACCTGCTCCGCTTCCGCGCCGCGAACCCCCGCCAGCTCTCGCAGGTAAGCAACCAGCGAATTCACTTCGGCTGGGCGCAGATGCGGAAACGCGGGCATATCCTGCCCACCGCGATGCAGCCGTTCGAGCAGCATGCCTTTCGATTGCTGCGCCAGTTTCGCTGCGTCCGACCGGCTGATGTCCATGCCGGCCATTTTCATTCGCTCCATTATCGCGGCCACTGAAGTCGCTCGCACCGGGTTGATAACCGAGTTGATCTCCGGAGGCGCGCCCTGCCCATCCTCGCCGTGGCATCCGCGGCAATTCATGCGGTACAGGTCCGATCCACGCAGAGTCACCGTTTCCTTCATTGGCTCGGGCGCCAAGCTCATCTGCCAGCGCGCGGATTCCTCTCCCGCCGTTGTCGGCGGCGGTCCAACTCGCCCCGTCTTGCCCATGCTGGTTTCGTTGAACGTCCGCTGCAGATGATTGAGCCAGCTTTCTCCCGCCACCGCCGTCGGTACAAAATCTCCGGTCCGATAATTCCTGCTCTCAACCTTCTCACCCAGCGCCGAGGATTCAAACGCAAAACTGGCCGTCGCGAAAAACACAACAGCCGCGATGATGACGGCACCGAACGGTTTCCAATTTCGCATGTCGGCGACCTCCAGACCTCAGCTTGCGCGAGTCGCCCGCAAAGTTTGTCAACACCATGTAGTCTTTTTGTCTATTTCTTGCAGACGAAGTCGAGGGAACCAACTCCGTTTCTTCCTTCACGGCAAGTGCAGACGAGTAACATGCAAATTCAATGGGATTTGGCGTGAAGCGCAAAAATAAGGGCAGCGTGGCCGAAACCGCATTGCCCTTGCTCTGGGGAAGGAGACTTTCTAGAAATGAAACCCAAGTTGAGCCGTCAGCGCCCGCGGTGTCACATAGTGCGTCCCGCTGAAGGTTGACAGAAAGTTATACAGCGCCAATTTGTTAGCTATGTTGATAGCCGTAAGTGTGAGACTCCATTTGTAATGGTCGCCCTTGAACAGATTATCGTCGCCCACTGAAACATCAAACAGGTTGCGCGACGCGATGCGCGGCGGATTGTGGTCGTCGTTCTCGGCGTTAATCGCTGGCACCTTGATCAGATTCGATCCAAACTGCGATGCCAGGCACGGGGAAGGCAGCGGAGTGGTCGGGGTAGCATGCTGAGATCCGCAAAAGAACCCGGCCTCGTACTCCTGATCGGCGCTCAAGGGATTTCCAAAAGCATCGCGTAAAAAAACGGCCGGCTGGCCGTTAATTGGGGGGATTGTGGTTGTCTGCGGGCAATCGTTGCCGGGATTCACCCCGTAACACGGAGCGTTACCCGCCACCAGACCGCTGTCGTAGCGCCAGTTGCCACCGAACCAGGGACCACGCTTCCAGGGCTGATATTGCAAATGCGTTGACTGGTTGAACTTTTCGTCATGGTCGATGCGGAACGGGAGATTGGTGCCATTCGACACCGTCGCGCCCGCTCCACCGATCTGTGGTTGGAAAAAGCGCGCCGCCACGCTGGAGAACACCATCTGCGCCGAAAAGCCATGCAGGCTCGGTACTTTCACCGTACCCGCGTATCCCGGGATTTTGGCGTTGTGCCATTCAATGGGGAAAGTGATCGGAGTGTTACCCAGTACGCTGAAATCATAGCCATTGTGCGTGTACTTCGAGATCCACTCGCCAGAAAAGACCAGGTATCTCCCGAATGCCTGTTCCAGGCCGGCGTGAAATTCGTTGCGGAATCCGGGACTCAACGCCCCGCTCGACAACCCAGTACACTCAAGAAACGGACGTAGGACCTGGTTGCTGCATCCGGTGCTCGAAAGTATCAGATTTTCGTTGAAAGGAGATTCCAGAGTACGCGCATAGGAAATGCGGAGAATCGTGTTGGTCTTTTTGACATTGTAAGAGACCCCGAGACGAGGTTCGGCCTGCCGCGCAATGGTTAGACCGTTGTAGAGATCGCCGCGCATGCCAAGGTTCAAAGACCAGTTCCCGACCGTGATAGCGTCCTGCATGTAGAGAGCAAGCTCCTTCACGTCGGTATGGCCGTTGAAGGCGTACGGGTTCCCGCCACGAGTCAGGTCGTAGGGAAGCAGATTCGCGCCTGTCGGATTGAAATTAGGGTAAAACGCGGTGCCCGGCGAGTTCGCGGCAATGTTCGCCTGGTAACCGGCCGCGGCGCACTGCGAGGGATCGGTGAAACCCGGGACAGGAACGTCGGGGTTCGCGGCCGTAGACAGCGTTATGCAAGGTGCATTGTAGGCTGGATCCACAATACCGATCGTGTCATTTTCGTTCAGAAATGTTTGCTCGTAGGTGACGCCGGCCTTGATGTTGTTCACACCCTTGGCATACGAGATATCGGATCGAATCCCCGTATTGGTGAGTGTGCGGTTCTGCCCCACGGACTGTCTCTGCAGACTCGGCGGCCCGAGGTCCGCGAAAGGATCGCTGCTCGGATAGTAGTCGTAATCGTCGCGGCGCACGAATGCTCCCAAAGTAAATACAGCGGTCGTACTGATTACGCGTGTCCACGAAGGAGCAATGTTAAAGCTTCCGATCTTGGAGCGTTGATCGGTCGTCCCGACAGTAATGTCAGTACCAGGAACGACACCTCCATAGTTCTCCACCGCCGGCAGAACGCCGGCCAAACCGCTCCAGGCGGTCGCATTCTCGGCATCCAGCGAATTCGGCGTCTGAAACCAGCTCCGGCTATAGCCAAAGTTGAAGTGAATCGAGTCGGCGGATGATAGTTGGAAGTCCACGCGGTCAAAAACATTCTGTTCGTTGCCCTTGTCATGGATCACCGCAAATTCCGGCGGATCCAGGAATCGGCCGGTGTTCAATCCGCCCACGGATATGAAGTTTCCCCAGTTCTTGCCCCCGTAAGCGATATCCCCCGCCACGGCAGACGTTCCAAATGCCCCGTAGGAAGCAGTCACGCTGCCATGAGGCGTCGTCACGCCCTGACCCGAGCGCGTGGCGGCCACAATCACCACGCTCGTCTTGCCTCCGTATTCCGCCGGCGGCGCGCCGGATATGACCTCCAACGATTGGACGGAATCGAGCGGAATCTGGTTCGAGAACACCTTGCTTTGCTGGTCGGTGATCGGCTGGCCGTCGACCGAGAACGAATTCTCCGCGTGGTCGCCGAGTCCGTGGAAAAGACCATTGGAATCGGCGGCAACGCCCGGCGTTGTCTGAGTAACCAACGCACTCATGTTCGATGTAGCACTTTCCAGAGGAAGCTTGTCAAACAACTCCTTGTCGATGTCGGAATGAAAGGTCGAATCGTTTTCCACCAGATCTCCGGCAGCCTCGACCGAGACCGTGGTGGAAGAAGCAGAGACTTGAAGATTGATCTGGACGTTGGCCGGCACGACTGAGCGGACCTGCACATCCTGCGCGCTCCGAGCGAATCCCTGCGCCGTTACCGTCATGTGGTACGGGTTAAACGGCACATTCGTGAAAGTGAAATTCCCCTTGCTGTCGGTGATAGTCGTCCGGTCATAGCCGCTGACCGGGTTATGGATCTCGACGCCAGCATTCGCAACCACTGCGCCCGAAGGGTCTAGGACGGTGCCGTTAATCGATCCCGAATTTCCGCCCGACTGCGCCTTCGCAATCGCGGCACTGAATACGAAAGCAACGGCCACAATAGCCGCAGCCAGCCAGTTCTTATAAGACGAATGCATGATTCCTCCAATAAAAAGGTTCTGAAGCGAGTTCGATCCCATTGCGGATCACAAAGAGAATCGCAATGACAACTAAAGACTCGCGGTCCCTGGGAAACAACGATTGAATCAGGCGCGGGATCAGAGCGCAGGTGCTGGCGGAGGACGAATAAACTGGGTGGTGGCTGGCCGGAAGATCACGGCAGCTTCGGCGACAAAAATTGCCAGGTCCGTCGTAAATAAAACCGGCGCGGACGCAACCGTCTGGGTACTAATCCCAGCATGAGCGGTAGCGCAGATTGTGCAGGCGTGATGGGATGTAGTCGAATTCTCAGGATGCGAGTGCGTTGCCTGCACCGTCCCCATCACGCATACCAGGGCAATCGAGAGCATACACACGGCTCTGACGAAACCGCCCCGATTTGCCGAAACCCTCATCATGCCATCCGCCCCACTTGTAGCTATTAGACGATTCTATCCTGAGATGGTGATCTACGGAAACGCGGCACCCGAAAAATGAGCCAACCCGAACTCACGGCGAAAAAATCATCCGGTGGAGCGACGGGCGTCCCGCCCGTCCCCCATCATGGCCCGCTTGCCGACCCGATCCGGGCGGTCCTGCCGCCGAGGTGCGAACCAACAAAAGCACTATCACCGGCGTTGGCATTCTCCGACAATCGTTGGAAGCTGGAATTGAAATTGGAGTTATCACCGACACTCGTCGATTGCAGCGCCACCTGCGTCTTAATTCGATCTTTGCCAGTTCCGCCTGCGCTTGCTTAACGCGGGCCCGGTGGAAGTCAGACTCAGGGAGAAGTATCTATGTCGGAACAAGTCATTTTGTATTTTGAGGACCAGGCAGACGCCTTGCGCTTCGCCCTAGCCGCAGGTTCAGTAATGGCAGGAGATGGAACTCGCGCCACCGACGATTTGGTCCAGGAAACAACACGCGTCACCCGCATCCGCCTGGACGCCCCGAACAAGGGAAAAACCAGGCAATCCAATCCTCCCGAACGCTCAGCCTGAACCGAGCCGCTGACGCCGGTTCTGATTTTGGGTGGCGCAGCGGTTTACCGCTGCGATAACCACCTTGTTTTGCATGCGGCTTTAGCCGCTGAGGGCGCGGTTCTCGCTCAGAAGCGACTTTTTCCGCAACCTCTTCACTCGTGCCGTTAAGTCGCTGACACAGGGGCCGCTTCAATTAGAATGTCCGCAATGCCCATCGTTGAACAGCCTTCAGCTTCATCTACCACGCTCGATCTCGCATGGATACGCGCACAGTTTCCCGCCCTCGCGCAATCGGTCCACCAGCATTCGGATAAACGCCCCGCGGTTTTCCTGGATGGCCCCGGCGGCACGCAGGTCCCGCAACGGGTGATCGACGCCATCGCGGACTATCTCGCGCGCAACAACGCCAACACCGGCGGCGCGTACCACACCAGCCGCAACACCGACAATATGATCGCGGAAGCGCGCCAGGCAATGGGCGATTTCCTGAATTGCGATGCCGATGAAATCGTCTTCGGCCCCAACATGACGACCCTGACATACGCCATGAGCCGCGCCCTCGGGCGCGAACTCCGCCCCGAACTCGGAACAAGAGACGAGATCGTGCTAACGCTGCTCGACCACGACGCAAATTTTTCGCCCTGGAAAGCGCTGGAAGAAAAAGGCGCGATTATCCGTACGGTGAAGTTTAACCAGGACGATTGCACGCTAGACATGCAGGACCTTGCGTCGAAAATCGGGAGTCGCACGCGCCTGGTGGCCGTAGGCTACGCCTCAAATGCGGTAGGCACGATCAACCACGTCGCCGAAGTCGTGCGACTGGCGCGCCAAGCGGGAGCGCTCAGTTACATCGATGCCGTCCACTACGCTCCCCACGGCGCGATTGACGTGCGCGCCCTCGACTGCGATTTTCTAGTCTGCTCGACCTACAAATTTTTCGGTCCGCACATGGGCGTCCTCTACGGCAAGCGCGAGCACCTGAAGAATCTGCGTCCCTATAAAGTCCGTCCCAACACCGACAACATTCCCAACAGCTGGGAATGGGGAACGCTGAACCATGAGTGCATCGCCGGAATCAAAGCCTGCGTGGATTACTGGGAAGAACTCGGCCGTCGCGCACAACCGACGGTTACAACTCGCCGCGCCGCGATTCTGGCCGCGCACGAAGCGATCCATGCGCACGAGCGCGTAATGATGGAGAAGATGAGCGCAGGCTTGCTCCGAATTCCCGGACTAAAGCTCTACGGTATCCGTGACCCGCGACGCTTCGACCATCGTTGTGCGACGTTCGCGATCCGCATCGAAGGCCACACGCCGCTCGAACTGGCCACGAAGCTAGGCGATCGCGGCTTCTTCACCTGGGATGGAAATTACTATGCGCTGAACCTGACCGAACAGTTAAACGTCGAGCAAGCCGGGGGGTTTCTCCGCATAGGCCTCGTGCACTACAACACAATGGAAGAAGTGGAACAACTTCTCGGTGCGCTGCGGGAGATTGTGGTTTGATCCTCGGCAACCTCATGTTAACGACGGCCGCACTTCTTCCACGCGATCTCCACGTCCCACCAGTGCAACGCTCGCGAGTCCTATGAACAACCCGTGTTCGACGATGCCCGGGATATTGCTCAAAGCAAGCGCCAGCCCAGCCGCATCCGCAATCTGTCCAAAGCTGCAATCGAGAATCTGATTGCCGTTGTCGGTCAGGTAAGGACTGCCGTCGGGCTTCGTGCGCAATTTCGGCGAGCCGCCGAGCGATACCATCTTCCTCTCGACCACGGTCCGGGCAAACGAAATGATCTCGACCGGCAAAGGAAATTTGCCGAGCACAGGAACCATCTTTCCCGAGTCCGCAACTACCACCATCTTCTTCGACGCGGACGCAACGACCTTCTCCCGCAGCAACGCACCGCCGCCGCCCTTGATCAAGCGCAATTGCGGATCGACTTCATCGGCGCCATCGATGGTGATGTCGATCTCGGGATTGTCATCGAGCGTAGTCAATGGAATGCCCACACCCCGCGCCATGTCGCCGGTCTGGATCGAAGTTGGAATACCGATGATTTTCAGTCCCGCTTTCACGCGCTCGCCAAGAGCAATCACAGCGAAGTACGCGGTTGAGCCCGTGCCTAATCCAACCACGTCGCCATCGCGTACCAGTTTCGCGGCAGCCCGGCCGGCGGCTTCTTTTTCTTCTTCATTCGCCATGATTCACCTGATCATTTCCCCAAATCGGGGCTCCCACTCATTTGCTGACAATTTCGATATATGCGAGATATCCCGCCAGCACTAATCCAAAAATAGCGAGCAGGTAAGACACGAGGTCAATCACGAATCCGGCAGGCTCAAAAGTGTTCGAATCAAGTTGCATCTTCGTTTTACTGTAACGGCTGAGACCGGCAAGGATGAGCAGTACCCCACCGACCGCGGAAATAATTCCTAGCCATGCAGTGAAGCCGGTGCTAATCGACTTGTATCCCTGGAACTTCATGAATTCGCGCAATGCGATCGAGAAGCGCCCGATGGCGAATCCGAACACAATAGTCGCAATGCCGGTCCGCAGCCACGCCAGAAACGTGCGCTCATTGGCCAGGTGATCGCGCGCGCGGTTGGGATTGGAGTTATCGGGCATGCTGAAGCAGACACGTCTGGCAGCCCGCCATTATTCCACAGCTTTCTGAACGAGCGCACCGATTCCGGCAATGTTTTTCAGTAGGTCCGCCGGAAAGCCGTGCCGCTGCTGCAGATATTCCGGCGAGTTGTAGGAGAGCCACACCTGTCCCTGCTCGTCCTGCCACGCCAGCGCTTTCAACGGAAGGTCAATCGCCAGCCTGGGCGCGGCAACCATCAACGGCGTGCCACCCTTCGGACTGCCGAAGATCAGCAACTGCGTCGGCCGCATTTTGAGGCCGGCTTTCTCCGCCTCCCCGCTGTGATCGATGAGCGCAAACACCGTCATGCTTTTCTCTTTGATGATCGACTGGAGCCGTGCCAGAGTTTCGGGCACGGAGTAGCGACTGGGCACATCAATGATTCCACTGGCCATGCGGCTGCCTCCGATTTCGAGCCGCCCTTTCCGGTTGAATCGGCCACACCGGACGGCGCATCCGTTATTCTATATACACCTTCTATGGCTACTTCAACTCGAAATACGAGCGGGGGTGCAGCTTCCGCAATCATCCAAAACTATGAGCGCGACCGCATCTTTAACCTCTTCCGGCAATTTGGATACCTGGAAGCCGAACTGAACCCGCTCGGCCTGCTGCCTCCGCAACCGCATCCCGACCTGCGGTTTGATACCACTTTTGATACCGCTAACGACAACGAGTGGGTGCGGGAAGCGCGCCGCATCTATTGCGGAAGCGTAGGTGTGGAGTTCATGCACATCGCCGACCCCGAGCGCCGCCGCTGGATTCAGGAACGCATTGAGATTGCCGAACCCTCCGCAGTCGATCAGCAGCGGGCGCTGGATCTGCTGTTGCGCGCCGATCTTTTTGAGCAGACCCTGCAGCAGCGCTATCTCGGCAACAAACGCTTCTCCCTCGAAGGCAACACCTCTTTGCTGCCGGCGATGGATGAGGTTCTCGACGTGGCCGGCGAGCGCGGCGCCGTGGAACTGGTGATGGGCATGAGTCATCGCGGGCGGCTGAACGTCATTATCCATCTCGCCAGGCGCCCGCCCGAGCAGGTGTTTGCGGAATTCGAGGATGTGGATCCACGCAGCGTGTTGGGATCGGGCGACGTCAAGTACCACATGGGTGCGACCGGCGAATACGAGACAAAAAGCGGGAAGAAAATTCATATCCACCTGGCGTCGAATCCCAGTCATCTCGAAGCCGTCGATCCGGTGACCATAGGACGCACTCGCGCCAAGCAGGACCGCGCCGGTGAAGGCGGCACGGCAAAGTATCTGCCCGTGCTGGTGCATGGCGACGCCGCGTTCGCCGGGCAAGGCATCACGGCCGAGACGATGAACTATGCGGACCTCGGCGGCTACACGGTGGGTGGAACGATCCACATCATCGTCAACAATCTGATCGGGTTCACGACCAATGCCCGCGACGAGCATTCCTCGCGCTTCGCGGCGCAACTGGCGCGGCGGCAGGCGATTCCGATCTTTCATGTGAATGGCGAAGACGTGGATGCGGTGATGCGTATCGCGCGCCTCGCGACCGAATACCGCTACCAGTTCGCGACCGACGTGATCGTCGATCTGATCGGCTACCGTCGCCATGGCCACAGTGAGGTGGATGATCCCACGGTGACGCAACCGTTGATGTATAAGGCAATCAAAGAGCATCCGCCGCTGTATCAGATTTACGCCAAACAGATCGGGATGGGTGATGAAAATATCGCCGCGCTGGCGCAGACGGTCAAGAGCGAGTACGGGTCCGCGCAGAAGAGCGCGACCCAGTTCACCAAGAAGCCGCTGATGCGCGATCTGCCAAATTACTGGGACAACTATTTCGGAGGCCGTTATAAACCGTCCTACGAGGTGCCCACCGGCCTCGCGCGCGAGGAACTGGCAGAGCTCACCGAACGTTTAACCACCTATCCCGAGGGCTTCCACATTCACCCCAAGGTGAAAAAATTGCTGGAGCAGCGGCAAGAAATGGGGACAGGCAAGAAGCCGGTCGATTACGGTATGGCCGAAGCGCTGGCTTTTGCGAGCCTGGTCAAACCTGATCTGGTTAACCCTGATATGGGGAAGCGGGGGATTCCGGTGCGCCTGAGCGGGCAGGACTCGCGGCGCGGAACGTTCAATCAGCGCCACTCCGTGCTGCTCGACATTCAGGATGAGACGGAATATGTT
>Ga0187853_10001241_pt1 | contig 23922 bp, 13 predicted proteins | sample June2016WEW_6_10_2_FD_132417 | JGI IMG/M metagenome (GOLD analysis project Ga0187853, IMG submission 132417) | Peatland microbial communities from SPRUCE experiment site at the Marcell Experimental Forest, Minnesota, USA - June2016WEW_6_100 | ecosystem: Environmental > Terrestrial > Soil >... | reverse complement strand
GCAGACAGCGTTTAGCCCGCTCGAGCAGCTCTTCCCGTTTTTCGGAGGGGAGGTGCTGCTGGAGAAAACTGTTGTCATGCAGCAGATCGATCACGCCGCGTACGTACCAGCGCAGGCTGGCCAGGGTACGCTCGATGGTTGCCGGAGCATAGCCTTTCCCGCGCATGTATTTCAGATATTCCTCGATGAGCGTTTTGTCGATCTTCTGTTGGTCAACCGGCCGTTGGAGACGCCATCGGTTGAAACGGACCAAATCCATGCGGTAGGAGGCTTCGGAGTCTTTCGATCCCAGTGCGCTGGATGTAGTCAGCTGGTGCTCCAGCAGCGCCGAGAAATCCGGGACCAGCGCGCCGAGGAAACCGTCATTCCCTTCGATCACCACGATGCTATCGGCTTGTTTGTCAGTCATTAATGCTCTCCAATGGGGAAATCCTCAACATTTGCACAGCCTGGACGATCCTACGGGCAGTTTTGGCTGTTTAGGCCCGATCGATCTCTTTTGCTCCAAACGAGTTCTCGCCCTATGGCTGTCCGTCGACTTGAATTGTCTGACAACCTGGCTGGCTCCCTGCGGTGGGTGGGGGAGGGGGGTGGGCGCCGATGCCCGAAAATTTTTCCATCCGGGGCCTTCTGCCTGGCAGCCCTTGGGAGAGGTTCTGCGTATCGCGCCAAAGATCCTTTGTGTGCGTGGGTACCGGCGAGTTGGTGACAACCGTCGCAAATTTCCATTGCAGTTTGGGCATGCGATTCAACCGCCAGCTTCCCTAAAAAGCCGGTAAAAGCACCTTAATTTTGCCCATTAATAACTTCGCATAAGAATGATTTCAAGAAGTTATTAATAGGATACCATAAATTCTGCAATTTGCAAGGTTGGCGCACCCATTTGTGAATTTTATTTTCTTCGAGCTGTATGTCGGTAGATCATTTATAAAGCCAGGAATGCACTTGCCCCAGTGCGCCATGGTCCGATTGATTTACGTCTCTTGATGTGGTTGGAGTGATTATTTTCTTTGGGAAAGATTTCGTAGGGATTTTTAGAGTGTGGTAGTGACTATGCGAATAGATTTCTCTAGCTCCCCTTCCCCTCCGCGATGCCTGATCTTGGGCGGTTTGCATCATTGCCTGCGCACATTTCTCTGTGCTAATCCAGATCCACACTGCTTCTGTTGGCTATTTAATGCTGCTGCCATTGACTAAGAACTTATGTTCTAATATAATCGCCCCATCATGTTTCTCCTGCCTGCTCGCCTTCGCCACACGTTAGAAAAAAAGGGAGAAAAAGAAGCACGCCTCTTCTCGCTGGATGCTGAGCTTGTCTCAGGCATCCAACTAAGTGCGGAAGCACAGGGCCGTACGGAGGAGGAAATCTTGTCCGATTGGGCCAATGCCGGACAGACTCTAGTCTCCAGGGAGGCGGCTGCCGGGATCAAGTGGGACTCGCTGAGTGAGCGCGAGCAGGAAGTTCTGGCGCTGGTCTGTATGGGCAAGCGCAATTACGAGATCGCCGGGATTCTCGGTATTGTCAATGAAACGGTAAAGACCCACCTGCAGCACATCTTCAGGAAGTTCGGCCTGCGCAGCAGGAAGGAACTACGCCTGCTCCTGCGGGATTGGGACTTTGCCAGTTGGTGGGATAACCACCAGATATAGATCCCTTCATCCTCTCATCCCATACATCTGTATCCACCAAAAATCCACCGCTTAATCAACCTCAGGTGGATTGTTTATCCTTCCCGACCATTCTAAACTGGGGGCATGGACATTCTACCTCTCCCTCAACCCCATTCGCTAACCGTCTTCTGCGCTTCCGGTCGATCGTTTGAGCCGGTCGCACAGGTCATGGCGGAACTGGCCGTGCGCGGCCCGCTGACCGTCCTGGACGGTGGCAACCGCTTCCCAGCTTACCACCTGATCCGGCTCATCCGCAGCCGCATCCCCGATCCATCCGCCGCCCTGCAGCATACCTTCGTCCGGCGGGCCTTCACCTGCTACCAGATGCTGGCCCTGCTCGAAGGCACCCCCGCGCTGCCCCAGCCATACGTTCTCCTGAATCTTCTGGCCACGTTCTACGATGAACAGATCCCCATTCAGGAAGTACGCCGCCTGCTGGATGGCTGCCTGCATGAAATAGAGCGGCTGTGCCTGACCTCCCCGGTCCTGGTAACCACCACCCCACCACCCACTGCTGAGCGGGCTTTCCTGGTGGAACAGCTCTGCGCACATGCCGGTCAGCTCTTCGCGGTCGAGGTACCGGCTTTGCCGCTCCTGCAACCGGCACTCTTCTAACCACCACCATGGGCCGCACTCTTCCATCCATCACCCAGGAATTTCTTCAGGAACAGTCCGCCTTCGGTCGCTTCCGGAGGGCGCTGCGCCGTTCAGACCAGATCGCCCTGGACGATCTGTTCGCCTCAGCTCACAAGCACATCGCCGCAGCCGGCTACGCCGCACATGCCCTGCCTTTCGAGACTTTCCTGCTGGCCATGCTGCTGGAAGAGCACAAGCAGGTCATGCTCCTGCGCCAGCAAATGGATGAAAAGCTGCGCCTGCCTCCCGGAAATGACTGAACTGACCGGCTGGCTCCTGGATGTGTACGCCGGAGAACAGGGTCTGACGATCTGGCTGCTGGGCGAGGACGGGGAACGCCGCTGCTTGCACCAGGCCTTCCCGGTCACCTTCTACGTGGCGAGCCCGGCCGGGGAACGGGTGGATGGACGCGCCCCGGACCTGCGGGCGGCCTGGCGTTGGCTTTCTTCCCAGAAAGAACCAATGCAGCTGGCACGCGCCGAACGTCGGGATTTGTTTGCCGGCGCCCTGCCGGTCCTGTCCATCGAAATGCAACGCCCGGGTGACCTGCCGGGCTTGTTCCGGCGCTTCTCAACTGCTTTCCCCAACCTGACCTTTTACGATGCGGACCTGCCCATTTCCCTGCGCTATGCGGCGGTTTATGGCGTTTTTGCCCTGTGCCGTTGCCGCCTCGAACTGCAAGGAAACCAGATCAAGACAATCACCGCCCTCGACTCACCCTGGGATCTGGATCCCGAATATCCACCCCTGCGTGTCCTGAGACTGGAACCGGATTGCAACCCCGCCCATGCGGAGCCGAAGGGCGTCATTTTTTCATATACAGGATATCGCTATCGAATACCATTTGAACCAGTGCGGGGGCTGCTGGCCAACCTGAAAGCCGTCCTGCGGATGGTCGATCCCGACCTGATCCTGACCAGTTGGGGCGACACCTGGCTCCTGCCCAAACTGCTCGAACTATCAAAAGACAGTCCCCTGCTGCTCAACCGCGACCCGGCTGCCCTCATCACACGCAAAGAGCAGCGTACATATTATGCCTACGGGCAGGTCATCTACCGCGGCGCACAGGTTCATCTGGCCGGCCGCTGGCACATCGATACGTGCAATGCCGTCATGTACCATGACTACGGCCTGGACGGCATCTTCGAGCTGGCGCGCGTCACCGGGCTACCAATTCAGACGGTGGCGCGTGTCTCGCCCGGGACGGGCATCTCCTCCATGCAGATCGTGACGGCCCTGCGCCAGGGGATCCTGGTTCCATGGCACAAGCAGCAGGCCGAGGCGCCAAAGAACCTGCTCGAACTCGTCCATGCCGATATGGGCGGCATGGTCTACCAACCCACCATCGGCCTGCATGAGAACGTAGCCGAAGTCGATTTCGTCTCCATGTATCCCAGCATCATGGCGCACTTCAACATTTCCCCGGAGACGGTCGTGCTAGGGGAATATCATCCCCGTACCGGCCTGCCGGTCACCCGGACGGAGCGCGGCCTGGTACCCGAGACGCTCCAACCGCTTCTGGATAAGCGCATTGTCATCAAAAGCCAACTGCTGGTCCTGCCGAAATGGGACCCCCGCCGCAAACGCTATAAAGCCGCCGCATCCGCGCACAAGTGGCTGTTGGTGACCTGCTTCGGGTACCTTGGCTACAAGAACGCCCGCTTCGGGCGGATCGAATCGCACGAGGCGGTGACGGCCTATGGACGCGAGATCCTGCTGCGCGCCAAGGAAGCCGCCGAGGATATGGGCTTCGAAGTTTTGCACCTGTACGTGGATGGGATGTGGATCAAAAAGCCCGGTTCCGCAACCGTGGCCGATTTCCAGCCGCTGCTGGATGAGATCGTGACACGCACCGGGCTGCCGATTGGGCTGGATGGGGTCTACCGCTGGGTGGCATTTTTGCCATCCCGGGTGGACGCACGCATCCCGGTGGCCAATCGTTATTTCGGGGTGTTTCAAAGCGGGGAGATCAAGGTACGCGGCATCGAACTGCGCCGGCACGACACGCCCGATTTCATCAAAGAGTTGCAGCAACATATGTTGGATATTCTCGCTAAAGCCCCCGACGCGGAACAAGCTCGAGACCTGCTCCCGGAAGTGCAGACGTTCGTCCGACGCAGGCTGGCCGACTTGAAGCGCGGGCGGGTACCGCTGGAGAAGCTGATCGTTCACCAGACTCTCAGCCGCGAGTTGGAGGCTTACCGCTCACCCTCTCCGACAGCCCTGGCGGCGCGGCAACTGGCAGAATACGATAAAGACTTGCGCCCTGGCCAGGTAGTGCGCTTTGTGTATACGCTGGGAAAACCGGGAGTGCGGGCATGGGATATACCGGGAGAGCTGGATCGCAGGACCATCGATGTTGCTCGTTATTCCACCCTGCTGGAGCGCGCGGCGCAGACGATATTTCAACCGTTCTTATCATGCGGGGTTGGGACCGGATTGCCGCTGCCATCTGATCTGTTTAGTCGGAACAAAGTCCCTGTTCTTCAGGAATAGGCAGTTTAACCGAAGAAAGACTCCTTTTAAGTTTATTGCAAATATAATTTGCAATGGTGATAAAGTGATCGGGATTTTTCTCACTTCCCTATCCGGGTGTGCTACTATGAAGATAGTAAGATGTTTTTTTCATGGAGAGAAGTGGGGAAAAGCTTTTAATATATTGGCTATGCGCAGATTAATATTAAACGAAATACTTTCTTCCCGTTACAAGGCAAAGATATGAAGCGGGTTGCACGATTGATTATGAAAAATACAGAGAGAGAACTATTCCTCTTCAGTTTCCTCTTCGATGCTTACGAATGACCGCATTGAGGCATAATCTTCCGTCAAATTCTTCGCCAGATGCGATGGTAAGGGATGGCTGGTAAAGCCATTTGCCCAATGGGATGCCGCAGCGCGTAGAAGATGAAAAGCCTTGGCGTACACAGCCGGTTCATCGCCCACCTGTAAGAAGGCAGGCACAACCTCTATTAGGGCGGACATACGCGCATTATTACTATATCCACCCGAAGCAGACGATGAGAATCTAGTCCAGTTATAAGATGGTTGGTAAGAATCGGGTTTTTGGGCAATACTATAAAAAATTCGATCAGAGATTTTACATATACCATGACCATAGCCGGCCTGACTATCCGGTTCTTTGGTTTGATCTAAGGTCAAGTAGGATGGTACTTCGCCGAACCGGTAGCGGATCACCCGAATATTTCCAATAACGCAAGTGTTTCCACCCACCAATCCATGTGAGTCCGACAAGTAAGTGATGTTATTCAATCTCATCTGGTCGAAAGTAATTACTTTGTCCTGCAACCATTTCCAATAGTTACGCCATCCATTTGCCGGGACAAAAATAACGGTTGGTTTGTCCTTTTCTATCTGGATAATTTTGTCAAGAAATCGCTCTAAAACAGAGCCACCATCCGACCGATTTCCAATTCCCATATGCAATTGAGAACCCGAATAGGAACCGAGCCTTAATCCTGATTGATAATAGGGTTCCCACGCTATACCATCAGACCTTCCCATAGCGTCAGGAGTTGCTGCCAAAATTTGTTGTTGTCCGATGGTTAATTTCACAGCAGCTGGGAAGAACACAGCTTCTTCTTTGAGCTTTTTAGAGCGCAAAGAGACATTCTCTACCTCAAGATGCAATCCGATTAATTGCATGCCGGTTTTCAATCCAATCTCTTCCAGCATATCGGACAAATCGTTCCCCATAAAACCCAGTTGACGTCGGGCATCAAGAGTAGCCGCGTGCGATTTTGTCCTTATTAGAGCATCTGCTTTCCGTTTTTCTTCATCACTGCCGCTGGTATCTTCAGGATTAATGAATTGCGTCAAACGTCCAGTTTGAGCAAATGCAAACCGGAGCGTTCGCTTGGCGTCTCGCATTTGTTCAATTCTCTTCCTAGATGAGTAATAGTTTGTTAATTCAATAATACTTAATCCCACTGAATCGGGGGGTATTTCTGACTGCTCTGCTTTAACCTTCCTGATTAACTCGGCCTGCGCAGTTTGCAGATCTTGTCCGTCGCCAATTTCAACAGATAAGTAATCATTGAGTACGGCACGGAAGGTTATAGAAACATTATCTTTTGTTTGAACGATAATTCCATTAGGTTCAAAGAGATCAAGGCCATCATTAGATGCAATTCCAAATGCATCAACAAATTCTAACCAAATATCATCAGCGGTTTGCCTGGATTGGTAAAAAACTTCAAAACAAACTTTCTTTTTAGACCCAAGAGCAACCTTAAGAGATTGCCATACTGGTTCCAATGCAGCCACCTTCTTGTTTCGATTCGTCCGGGCAAGGCTAAGCTTCACCAAATTCTGGTCGGAGACTCGCGATAGTCCTAGCTGCCGAAGATAGGCGTCTACCTGCTCATGAAGTATCATTAAATCTCCCGGGAATAAGCCATCCCCAATTGGGCTCTTACCCAACCACCCTATTACCTTATTATTCATAACACACGACATCTCTGGGGACACCCAGAAACGAGTTGGGTCCATGGCAAACTCTTCTGCCGAAATCAGTGGCGTGGCGCCAATTGCTTTTAATAAATCGGGAAGATTATCGTCCCATGCCGGCATGAAAACACCAGCGGTATTCCTTTGTGACTGGATACCAGTTGTTGCTAAAGCCTGACTATCTACCGCCAAATCAGGAAGCCATGGCACATCCGTTCGCACCATCACCGATGTTGACTGATATGATGGCAGTATGGAATTATTCTTTACTATCAATGGTTTGTGAACCCACCTGCGAACATGTAGTTTGGGGTAGATAATAGGGTGAGTAGATTTGCAGGGAAGAGTTTGCACGTCAAAGCTCAGTACTATAGATAAATAACCTTTACCAAACGGTTGCGGTGGCCAAGAGACTAGTTCCAGCCCCTTCCCATCTGGTCGTTGGGCGCGAATCATCCTAAAGGTAGAGTCTCCAATCTCGAAGTTTATATTTTGTAGTTGTTTTATGATCCAGGCAGGTAGAGCTCTGTAAAAATAGCTTTCGTTTTCTGTCGATACTCCGGGACCATCCGGATCAAGGGGTAGATCCACTGTCAGATTTTGAAAGTTTAATTGATCAGGAGACATCCCGTTTAGAAGGGAATTTAATCTGCTATGAATTTCAGAGTAAGTGGCATCTCCCATTTTGGTAAGCTGCCCAATTTCGAAGTTCGCCCATCCACGCACAATCGTTGTAACCGGATCGGCTTCAGGATGAGTGTCGCCAGCGGTGATAAAAGCGCGAAACGATGATTTATTAACCCACATGGAATCGAAGCCGGAGGTAATCCCGGATGGAATAGTTAGGAGAAGCACCTTCGCGAGAGAGCGATAGGGTAGATACCAAGTAGTATCCTTCTTAGAAATATACTGGGCAAGAGCCAACAACTCATTTTCCCATTGAGCAGGAAATTTCGCCTGCCACAAGATCTGGCTAGGCATAACAGGGTCTTTCAAGTAGTATGCAAAACGGCGGTAGGTTGAGTAATTACCTTTTGGGCGAGGTGTATTTTTTTGTTCCATGATATGTCTCCTAGATGTTTTCCGAACCAAGGCCTTGTATATTCTGAAGCCCATGCACAGGCTCGCTATAAAGAGCGATCGCCAATTGATTTTCTGTAGTTTTGGATCGCTGCTCTAGTACAAGGCGCTCATAACATTCACGCATAGCGATTAACAAACTAGTGCGAGCAGAGTCGGCTTTATCTTTTGCGCTTTCTGGCGCCCACTTCGAATCAACAAAAACAACGACCACCGGTACATTGCCGCGGATTCCGCGCCCAACTGCCTGCCAAACTCTAGTGAAAAGTGTTGAAGCAAGTTTCTTACGGTCATCGTCTTCCATATTCCGCCAGGTTTGTTTGGTGGACATTAGACGGTACCATTCCAGCCGAGATTGTCTTCGAAAATCCTCAGCAATTATTCCAAATTGATCACGAGGAACAATTACTGCTCTTTTACTTAAAACCCAGTGCATCAAGTGGCGCGCATCCGCAGAAGGATCGTTAGGAGGCAAAAGCGAACGAATCAGGAAAAAGATGCTTCCAAATGCTGCATTTCCTTTTTGATTCAAAACATTCCGGCCGCGCCCGATAGCGTCAATTGGAGCGACAAGTACTTTACTCTCTGGGTGGAGCAATGCAAAGCGATTCACTTCTCCTGTGCCGATTTTTTGAAAACCGGAATTGGATGAGTCCAAGAGTTCATCGCCACGACTCATACAAGCCACACACAGTCCAGGCTGTGTCTGCTGAATAACAGAAGCAACCGTAAAGGCTTCATCATAGCTACCGGTGAGAACAAGTACACGTTGTCGATCTCCCCATACTAAGTCGCCTCCGTTTTGGCAACGGCGCATAATTTCGTCTAATACTTGGACTATTGTTTGGCCTGGCCTCGAGATGAGACGCGCAGCGGTTTGCAGTTGTTCATGTCGTTGATCGCCAAATGCACCAGAAATCGAAACATAAATACCCTTAGGGGTGGTAACTGGTTTGAAGAACCAATCTGTAACATGCTTTTCTTCATGATTTGTGTCCAGGATACCCCGAGGCGCAACATGAACGTGGAAGAAAGGTGATAATGGTGACCAAGATGTTCCTGAGAGCAATATTGTTTGGGGGCCTTTGATTCCATCAACATTTAGAAACAAATCATGAAAATACATGAGTGCCCAGCGTCCCATCCCTGCAAAGCGGATTCGTCTCAAGATCCCATCAATTACCGGTCGATGCTTTTCATGTTTATATTGGAAACCAAATATCCGCCCTGTTGGCGGGCCAGGGATAAATGGTCGTAGTTCCTTATCGCGATCTTGAAGTGATGTGTAATCATCCAGATTGAGATCAGGCGGTGCTGCTGACCAGTTGAGTTCAACCAATGTTAATTGATCATCAAGAATACAGACCAGAATCGCAAACTCTAACTTGCCAGCAGTTGACGACCAGTAGTTGTCATCGTTCAGAACCACAGACCGATGGTCCTCTTGGACAGTAGCTCTGATTTGGTGCCGGGCCTGGCGCACCCATTCCATGCACCTGGTCTGAATTTGCTTGGTATGCCCTGTGGCAATGAGAGTTGAAGCAATCTGGTTTAGTTCAAGTAGGAGATCTTCTTTACCTAAACTCTCAAAGTCTAAAGGGGTTGAAGCAAATTGCCCCAGGATGTTAAGCCAATCTTCATGCTGATGCTTTTGTTGTTGTGTACAATCTTCCGGTTTGACTCCCATCAGTTCCCAGGTGATAAAAGAAAACAAATTCATATTCCAAAAAACGCCTTCACCAATCCATTTGCGAATTTGCCCTGAAGAGGGGGCAGTCAGCACATCATATATTTGATCAGTGACGGAATTAGCCAATTCAACTGCTCGCACCCACTTGCGACTTGCCAAGTCAGGAAGGCTGCGTTGGTCAGTCCTCATTTGAGCCACGCGTTGCGCCAAGTCATTTAATAGATGTCCTTGTCCTGGGCCTGCCAGAATACTATCGGGCAGGAAAATATCATCAAACGTTGATTGGGCTTGGTCGCATTCATCGATAATCACAATATCGCTGGTTCGATAGACTAGTTCGTAATAAGACATCTTATAGGGGAGCAAGTTGCTAGAAATTTTGGATGATACCAGTGAGGCTGGACTGCATACCCAAATTGGTGCAGCGGATAAGTCGCTGGAGCTTTGATGAACAGGACAAACACCTAGCAATGGGCAAAGTTGGTTTTGTGCTAAATGCTTCTCATCGCCAGATTCTTCCCACAGCCTGTCGCACGGAAATTCGCCAGCAGGAATAGGACCAGCAAAGTCATCCGAAACAAGGCTGTGAGCATCTATCGCACAAGCCGTACTCAGATAGCGCCATCCATAATGATCTAAGTGAGAAACATTTTTACGTTTTGCTTCTTCGAATGAATCCTGGTACAGTTGTTCGATATGCTTTGCCTTTGCACTTCTGCCCAGAATAGGAACGGCAAAAGAGGACCCTCGGCCTGTGGCTCTATAACGAGCATGATTTGCTTTTTTAATTGCGGGGAGCAAATGCGGATTTTCTTTCAAGACGGGATGAAGCAAGCGCTGGTTAATTTCGTTGACAAATCTTAGAATTGAAGAGACATCATTCAACACTAGGGTTATCCGGTATCCTTTGTATATGCTCCACACTGCCAACAGGAAAGCCAGTGTGGTTTTTCCTACGGATAATGTTCCAGGAATATGCACCGTATTTTCAAGCGGGAGTTCGAATGACTCTTCAAGCTTTCCATTTGGTTGAAATAGCTTCAGGCTAATATTATCGAGTCTTTTCATCCAACTACCCGCCGGAAGAAAAGGCGGATGAGTCTTTGAAGCAGCTTCAATGTCATCAAGAAACCTGGCAATTTCTTTTAGTTCGGAAAACGGCACATCTATATTTCGAGGGTTTTGCAAGTTTATATCGAGGAAACTTGGCGTTTTGGGAATATATTCTTTCCATTCATTCGGCAGGTTCACTTCGCGAATGACTCGGCGATTGTCTACAGTTCTAACTTTGTAAAAATATTTTTTGCCTGGTTCAGCATAATCTTTGGCTGATATTTCCAATGGAGGAGGAGTAGATGCAAGTTTGCGATAAAAATCCAATCGCTTCTTTGTCAGCGCGCTCAGAGGTAGTTGGTTGATGGCCTTTTCGCCATCATCCAGATCGAAAAGTCTTATCGTTGCATCAAATGCTTGGTAGCGTTGAATATCTTCGTTCCAACTTCGACGATCATCACTAATATAAAAACTTGATATTGCAATAAGGGATTTCTCTTTTTCTGTCCAATTGGCGTCCACAAAATTCGCCATACCAAGGACCGCCCAAATATCCTTAGGCAATATTTCCAGGGTCAATGCAAGCCATATACCGAATTCTGCCTTGAAAAGCGAGGGCAAATTCTCTGGCAAGTTTCCTTTCTGAAAATGATCCTTCAAATCACTATACAAAGGACGCCACCATTGGTTTGTGTCACGCATTTTCTACTTCCCGTTTTACAAGACGCAGGAATTGTTTCATAGACAATAAGTTCACATTGCTCTTGCGAGTGTCAGTTGAAGCAACGCCTTCCCAAAACAATTTTTCGTAGTTCAGCAAAAAGCAATCATCTTCAATTACATAGAAGGCTCGGTCCCAGCGAAGATCGGGCAGACTGTAATGTTGGAAAAATCCTTTTTCGGCCTCACGCCGCCCCAATATCCATGGAGATTTGCTTGCTTTGACATCTACGGCCCAGACCTTGCCACGAGGTAACGTGATCCTCAAATCATATTCGTCAATCCCAGGCCACAACTTCGTTGTAAGTTTGAGCCTGGATAATTTGTTGTTCAGTCCAATTTCCGGTAAACCCGGCATGCAAACATATGCCTTCATCCCACGTTTAAGGCGTTTCAAATCAGATGCAAATTCAATGGAATGAGCTTTTGTGAAATCTCCATGTTTTTCACAGATAATCCAATTTCGACAATAAAGATGCCCATCTCTTAGGATTAGAGCATCGTGGCAGTTACAACATAAAAATATTTTGCCATTTTCAACACATTCCGCAGGAATAGGTTCGTAAGCATCCTGGACTTCGTTTAGAATATTGCCTCTTGACACTTGCTCAACCAATTCTTTGAGGCGGACAACAGGGTTTTCAATCAAAAAACGTCGACTGCTTACATAAAGAGAGTAATAACCTGAACGATCGGAGCGGCATATATCTATAATTTTTTTCATGATACTCTCATCAATCTCATCGATTTGAGCATCAATACCTCGCAGTGAATAAGCCCACTCCATACAGAATGTTGATGGTTCCCCGAAACGTACTAGCACATCGTCTTTCTCGCAATTCGGTAATACACCCGGCCACCACTGCTGGAGTGGCAATTCCATTTTCAAAAGCAAATCAAACCGACTAATAGGCAACGGTGCCTTCCCGTGTAAAAGATTTAGTGCCTGTAAATCACGAATCCCTAACTCCAAAATGTCTGGGAATTCTGTGGCAGGGCGCTTTAGCAAGGATAACCCTGTAGCGATTCTGGAAAGCACCCGATCTGGTTCAATCATGTTTAGGATCCTCAAAGGGCCAGAACTGGTAGATATATTGCAATCCGTTATCGGTGATTTCATAATCCCGCTTGACAAGATGTAAATCGTATAAACGTTTTAGGCGGGTGCTCGCAGTATTTACTGCTAACCCTAATCGTTTAACTAAATCTGGGGCTGTAAGCCGACCTTGAGTAAAGAGAAGGTTCAATGTATCGCGCAGATTTTGTTCTAGTTGCCCAACGCATTCCCATTCTCCAGATGATTTTATTACTAGGAAAGCTATCTTTAGTTTTTGCAACCTCACTGCCGCGGTTAGATTTTTAATTGAATCATCGCCGAGTCCCTGTAAAATGATCCCTTGATCTTGCCCGAAAAAGCCACTGACTAATTCCTCCCCCATGCGAATGACAACTTCATCGGCGAAAGATACATCCATAAGTTGGTTTTCCGGAAAAATAATCTTAATAGGGGATATCGAAACACCAACACCTTGAAGATGTTTCAATAACGATAGATATACTTTCTGCCCTTTTTCTCGAGTAATCAACAGGGTAGGATTCCCATCTCCAGCGTCACTACAGACTGCTTCAAAGCTTATGTTTACCATACCTTATCCTCTATGAGTTCAAGTGTTTATATTGACCATTCAAGTAATTATATTGAACTCATGGCGTTATTTTACATCAGGTTTATTTTTGAGTCAAGCAAAATAAATATTATGAATCTTGTAATAAAGGAAAATTAAGCCCCAAGGCAATTTGTGTTCCTGGAAAAAAAACGTTACCAGAAGTAAACACTCTGCCGGTTTTATAGTGGCTTAGAATAGCAGCGTCATGCGAACGTAAATAAATGGAACCACGGTTTTCTTGAAGAATTTGCTCAACGCGTCGTAATCCCAGCCCACCGCGTCCTGTATTTCTCGCTGATTTACCTTCCATTGCCAGCTTGAGATATTCAACTGCATTATCGGCTATGGGGCCATACCGTAATTCCAAACTTCCCTGTATCCCACACCCAAGATCTCCAACTGCTACTTGAACATTGACAACATTAAGACTTTGTTTTTCGTATTTTTGAATAAGCACAATACCATTTGGATCAGTACTGTGCTGGTATATGTTTGAGCACAACTCGCTTAGAGAGCTCAAAAGACTATTAAGTGAATCTTTGTTTAGCCAAGGACTGAAAATATTGCCGGTGCGTTCAATAGCATGCTCGACATCAGATGTTGAGCCGATTCTGGTCATTTCTAATAATTGGGTGGTTTGAGGATTTCGTGCCCACTCATCAGTACCTAAATTCTCTATTTCTATCCATTCACGCGCTCCAACCGGAATATCCATCCTGAGAAGATATTTCTGAACATCCCTGGGAATATTTCTCAATAAGACTTTTTTCTTTGCAATTGAACATACGTATCGACACGCGAGCACTAAGCCAACAGCTCGGGAAGGCGTAATGAACCCTGTTCGCTCCATGTTTAATACAACTTCAGAAGATAAAGTTACCTCTGTTACACAAGAAAATAATTGATCTAAATCGGTAAAGCTGCCCTCTGAAGTAGATGGCAAAAACAGGATTTGGTTTTTATCAAAAGTATCCATATGCAATTTACAACTACAGTAACACCAAGAGCAGCATGGCACCGTTGCCGAAATTTACGAACTTATTATCTTCTGTAAATCCAGTTTCGCCTGTTCCCAATCCAGCCACTCTTGCCCTGCTCTTGCCCTAATAAGCTCATCCAGCAAATACTCATCGAATTTGTGAGTGCGAAGAATCTCAATAGGAATTTTGCGAACAACATCTTTTAACTCTTGGCTGGATGTCACTACATCTTTTAACCGGTTTAGAAACTGAATTTTGGTCTCACTGGAATTAGCCTTCGCCACAGTCATTACCCATGGAAACATCATCATTGGGAATTCGACTTCAAACCCGCAAGCTTGGAGCCAATATTGTATAGTCCGCGCAGAACATGTGCCCGTCCAAGGAAAAATAACCCACCTTTCAGCCGTATCAAATACCTGGCTTTTCCCCAAACCCCAATCCTGGCTCATACGCCGAGCATCGTCTAGCGCTTGAAGACCGGTATTTCCGAGGTAGGTTGGCGTTTTTTCAGAAAGAAGAAATTCGCGTACTCGCTGGGCAACCTTGGGGTGCATTTCCGGGATGCCTGTACCCAAGAACATTACATCGTGTGCATCTTTGGCTGACTCAACTATTACCTGTTGCTTTTCGGTCAGAATATCCTTTACTTCCCATAACCGACCCACCAACAACAGACAGGTGCCCGGCTGCAAATCTGGCCTAGGAGTGATCCGCCCTAGAGTTCGCTCTTTATAAAACACATCCCATTCCGGTGGTGTTGCAAAAACAGCGTAGAAATCTTTCGAACGCAGCACCTTTTCGCCGGCCAAACCTAGTATTAATTCGCCAGTCTCCATTTGTTCAATATGATCAATAGAAGCTAGGTGTTTAAGTAACCCAGCATAGTCATCTGGGGTTGCACCAGGGAAGACACCCGAATTCATGAAATACGCTACCAGATCTTTGGGCATTGCGCCATGTGTTTCCACAAGTCGTGAAAGCAATTGATGGTAAAGAACGTTATAGGGAATGGTTCTTTGTTGAGGAGGTTCGAGCCAACCTTCCAGAAAAAGATCCACTACAGACAACGCTTTTAAGAGCGAATAAGGTAACCTTTCGTAGAATTCATCACTTGGCTCTGGTTGCAAATCGGATGTGTAAATTTGTAAAATGCGACTCGCCCCTTGTCGTCGGCCAGTTCTTCCCAAGCGTTGGACAAAAGACAGGACAGTGTGCGTGCTATCGATCTGAACTGCCAAATCCAATTGTCCGATATCAATCCCCAATTCCAAAGTATTCGTGCAAACCACAGATGTTGGTTGATCATCATCGCGCATCCGGCGTTCAGCGTCTTCTCTAATCTCCTTACTTATCGAACCGTGATGGGGAAGGTAGTGTTCAAGGACACGATCACGGTTGCTGCGGCGATTTAGTTGCGATGTCACCAACTCAACGAATCTACGGCTGTTACAAAAAATCAACGAACGTTTTTGTTTGGTGAGTGTATATAAGTCATCTAACAGCTCCGTTGGCAGATCTTCTTTAGTTAGTGTAAAGTGCAGGTGGCTTAACCGCACAGGTATATCATCTATTACTGGATCGATGATTCGTACTTTGTTTGGATTGCGAGGATTAAGCCATTGTTTTGCAACTTCAGGATTGCCAACAGTCGCAGATAAACCGATTCGCCGCGGACGAGTGGTTGTTGCATATTGTTCAAGGCGATACAACTGGCTTCTTAATTGCACACCCCGGTCTGATTCTAGGAAAGAATGAACTTCATCCACTACGATATACCGCAACCCGCCAAACAACCTATGGAGATAGTTGGTTTTATTGATGAATAGGCTTTCAATCGACTCGGGTGTAATCTGCAGAACACCTCCAGGATTATCCACCAATTCTGATTTCTGACTACTCCCCACATCGCCATGCCAGCGATGGATGGGAATTCCCCCATCATTGCACAAAAGTTCAAGTCGTCTGAATTGATCATTAATAAGGGCTTTGAGCGGGCCAACATAAATCGCCCTCACTGAGCCAACCGGCTCTACAGATATTAAACTTAAGATTGGCAAAAAAGCTGCTTCAGTCTTCCCACTGGCCGTACCAGTCGTAATTAAAATATCATCATCACTGTCAAAAATCGCTTCGATTGCCTGCACTTGAAGGGAACGCAATTCTTTCCAAGATTGCCTGTAAACGAATTCTTGCACGAATGGAGCGAGACGTTGAAAAGCGTCTGGAGACGACATACTTATTTAACCTTGAAATTACTGAACCGATCCAAGGGGTCGCGATCGCCTGAAGGTGAATCATCGAGTGTTTCTACCGGCACCGTTTCTTTAGGAGCCGGCAATCCCATAACTATTTCTCGCCAGTTCTTTTGCGGGTACTGAACAAGCAGATTTAATAAATTCACAAACTCCCTCACCAGCTCTCGTGGTGTAGTGAATTCCCTCGCTCCCATTCGGCGTAAAGTCTCCTCCATGTAAGTGTAGATATCTTTGTCCGTCATTTCAATTTTAACCATAGCCTGGTCACGGTGAATATCGCGGATTTTCTGAAGCAAGACAAATATCTCTTCGGCAGTTAACGAAGAAAGTTTGATTACTGGTCCAGAGAAATCTTGCAATCCTTCTCCCAGAAAGCGATTAGCTGCCAAGCGTGAGCGCAGTGCCTCGTAGCTGAACAGACCACGACGTTGATCTTCCAAAAACTCAGGCGTTCCGCCAATCAGAAAACCAATAAAGCTGGCTCTGCCTTGTAGACAGTCATTCACTATCGAAAGGATTACCTCGTAATTATTGTTGCGAGACACACTGTTAGTAATCTTATAAAGATAAGCAGCCTCATCAAGGCATACGACCAGACCAGCATAACCAATCTTATGCACAAAACCTGCCAGAGCCTTTAAATAATCATAATAATTGTTGCTGTCGATGATTGAACGCACTTTTAGGGCAGCGAATGCTTCAGTCTTTGTGGTGTATTCTCCACGCAACCAACGAATTGCACTGGCTTTCAACTCATCGTTATTGTCGACATACCCCTGATAATACGCTGCAAGTACGTTCCCGAAATCGAAACCATGCACCAATTCCTGCATTTCGTTGAGCGTACCAATAATTCGCGCTTTTACCTGGTTCACGAATTCCGGAGTCCCTGATTGCGCATTATTTTCGGTAACCACAACTGTTTGAATACCAGAAATCCATTTTTCAATAATGGTAGGTAGTGCATTTCCATCTGGGCGAGTCTGAGTCGAAAGATTTTTCATCAACTCACGGTAAGTAGCCTGCCCCTCATCTCCTGAACCGTACAACCTACGCTCTGGGGAGAAATCCACATCCGCCACGACGAACCTGCTCTCCAAAGCATAGGTGCGCATGAGTTGCAGCATGAAGCTTTTACCACTACCATACCGCCCAATAATAAAACGGACGGTTGAACCACCTTCTCGGTTATGATCCAGATCGTTTTTCAAGGCAGCAATTTCTTGCAAACGTCCCACAGCAATGTGGCGAAGCCCTGTTCTGGGTACAACTCCAGCGCCAAGCGAAGTCAAAATAGTAACAGCTTCCCGTTTCATGACCGGCATAGTTAAATTACCTCGAGACCAAGATGTTTTTGCAAGATAGGTAGATCATCTTCCTCAACCAACCATTCCTCACCACTGAGATAAATTGGTAGATGACCAAGATGATCCAAGGCTTTTTCGTTCAACGAATCCATTGCAGCATTTCCCATCAAGTTGTATGCCTTGGCAATGGCATCAACCTCTGCCTCAGACAGACTTCCTTTTTGGCCGAAGAGTTTTAGGAGTTCAACTTCTGCAGTATCCAACTTATCAAAAAGCAATAACCATGGATCAGACACAAAACTCCCGCCTATTTCCACGGCGACTTTTTCAGAAGGAAATTCTTGAATAACCACATCCAATTCGTCAAGAAAGTCTTCAGCCAAGCTTACATCCAGGTTGGATAGATAAACCAAGCGATCACCTAAAATGGGCAATGATTTACTATTTATCGTCTCAATAATGTTGCTCGCTGTTATCTTTTGCGGTTCAAGTGTCTGTTCAACTTGAATCGCAGTTTTCAAGTCTCCTTTGAAAATTCCCGCGATAATTTGTCGCTCCAAGATATTCAGCCCCATCCAGATGATACGCATTTCTGCCAAATCAGTCAACAATGCCTTTCCCGTATTTTCAGTTTCAGTCGCTAATATGGTACTCACTTCCTGACTTTCTTTATACAAGGCAGCCACGCGAGTTGGATCAATCGTGAGATGGATTGGTTCAAGGTCAGGCTTAACAGGGAGAAAGGCAAGATCCAATTCTTTAGCCAATTCCGCAGGAATTTCAACACCCGATAATTTTGCCGAAAAATTCAATTGCTCACGTAATATATTCTCGGCATATTTCATGATCGACGTTATGTTGTTTGCCAGGCGCGTAGAACCAGTATAGTTACGGCCACTGGCCAACCGAGCCACCCTCTGATAGGGATAACCTATTAGTGCGGATGCAAAAACATTCTTGTCATAGTTATAAATATGGTCTGATACGAACATGTCAATCAAGGACTTTTTCGAAGTTCGTAAATAGTAGTCGTTTGCAACATTAATCGCTTTTTCATAAGCCAAATCGATTTGGTGATTGATGTTATGTATCTTATAGAATTTTTTCTTGGGCTGGTAATCAGACAACAAGGCCCAGATTCTGTATGGTAATGTATTTGTTCCGCCAGTTCGGATTGCTTTTTCAACAATGGTGTTTATAACCGGGTCAGGGATCATAAGCCCATCGACGTCCAAAAAACTCTCCCACCACCCTAGGGCATGTCCACCATCAGCTTTCACCGCCAGCAAGTCACCGCCCCAATCCGGCAAATACCTGTCAAGTTGAGGATAATATCCACGATATGCCTGCCAGAGAATCTTAATTCGGTTTGCTGCCTGGATGGTATTTGGAATTTCAACTAAGTTGAGAATTTCGTAGATATGAAGAAAGATGTAACTCGAGTCAGTAGGCAGGTAATTACCCTTACGTGCCTGGGAACGCCAGTAAAAATACCAATCCTGTTGCGATGCATTCATGTCGCGATAAGTTGGCCAGTAGTGCATAAATGGGACGTGGCTGGCAAGATCTCCTTCTCTGTTTCTATACTTCTGGATCTCTTTCAGGAAAATTGTTGCAGTGCTTTCATAAGATATCGAAACGCCAACAGATGGCTGATAGGGTTCGCGCGATCTGACAGGAGTAACGTCAACGAATCTGTTTTCGCTGGATCGATTTTGTGATTGAAAATAATTTAAAGCGTGCTGGTTATCTATCGAAGGAATTGCAAAGCCTTCTGGTAGCCAAAGTTCTGGTCTTATATCTCCCCAAAGACTTCCCATTCCGGCAGCAGCTTGGAGTAATCTCAGATCTTCGCGATTAATATTCCCCAAGGCTTTTGGCTTCCTATCCAAGATGAATTGAAGTTCTTTTATCGCATACGGACCGTTCTTGTAAGGAAAGTTGGAATATCTCCTGTGATAATCTGCATAACTTTTATAAGCATCCATCGGATTTCCATTTTTCAAAGATTCATAGGAGAGTTTCTGTGCCGATTTTAAATCTTGAGATTGTCTATATTTGCGGTCATCAAGGATTGTTAAAGCTGCTAAAGAACATTTCATGACTTTATGTTTCGCCAGCAGCTTCTCTGCCCCATTCAAATCAGTCTTAACTAATCGTTCTACCAACTCTCTTTTGCTTCCCGATAATCCTAAATGCCTTGCTTCCATCAGCTTCTTGAGGTCTGCTACTTGCAGGACAACGGCAATACTTTCTTCAAGCGATGCTGTGATAAGAAGACCATCACGCACAAAACGCTCAATAGCATCTTCTGTGGTCTCACCCAACATTGTCCTAATGGTCTGCCATGTCAGAATATGATATACATCGTGCGGTTTGGAAAAAACGTTAAGTAATTCAATATGAGTCGGCGATTCTTTCCAATCAAAGTTTGCAGGTAATTTTGGCATAGCATTCTCAATGGTTATTATTTGTCACTTCGGGACCAAGAAGTTTTTGTAAAATAGGTAGATCATCTTCCTCAACCTGCCATTCCTTGCCGTTGAGATAAATTGGCAAATGACCAAGATGATCCAGGGCTTTTTCGCTCAAGGAATCCATGACAGCATTGCCCATCAAGTTGTATGCTTTAGCGATGGCATCAACCTCTGCTTCGGACAGGCTTCCTTTTGGGCTAAACAATTTCAAGAGTTCAACCTCAACTGGGTCTAACTTATCAAAGAGCATCAACCAGGGGTTAGAAACCAGGCTTCCTCCTTTTTCCGCCATGGCTTTTTCAGGAGGTAGTTCTTGAATCACTACTTCCAATTCGTCGAGGAAGTCTTCAGCCAGGATTAAACCTCGGTTCGAAAGATAAACCAGTTGATCGCCTATAATAGGAAACGATTTATTATTTATAGTTTCAATGATACTGCTTACTGTAATCTCTGAAGGCGCAAGAATTTCTTCAACGTGAGTCAGCGATGGCAAGTCTCCCTTGAAAATCCCTGCCACAATTTGCCGTTCCAAGATGTTTAACTCCATCCAAAGGGCACGTACTTCCGCCAAATCAGTCAATAGCGCTTTTTCTGTGCTTTCAGCTTCTGTCGCTAACATGGCACTTACTTCTTTACTCTCCTTGTTTAAGGCAGCCACGCGACTTGGGTCAATCGTGAGGTGAATTGGTTCGGGCTCAGGCACTACTGGGATGAAGGCGATATCCAGTTCTTTCGCCAATTTCACTGGAAGTTCAACACCAGATAACTTTGCTGAAAACTTTAATTGCTTTCGCAATATATTCTCAGCATATTTCATAATCGATGTAATATTACTTGCAAGGCGCGCCGAACCAGCGTAGTTTCGCCCGCTGGCTAAACGAGTCATTCTCTGGTAAGGGTAACCAATCAGTGCAGAGGCAAAAACGTTCTTATCATAAGAGCAGACTTGCTCTGAAACGAACATGTCTATCAAAGTTTTTTTGGAAGTTCTCAAATAATAATCATTTGCAACCTTGATGGCTTTTTCATAAGCCGAATCGATTTGATGGTCAGTATTATGCATCTGATAGAACTTGTTCTTCGGTTGATAATCAGAGAGCAAAGCCCAGATCTTATAGGGCATTATATTTGTTCCACTCGTACGAATTGTTTTTTCAACGATTGTATTTAAAACTGGATCAGGGATTGCCAATCCGTCAACAGTCAAAAGACCTTCCCACCAACTCAGAGCGTATGCACCACTAGCTTTCACTGCCAATAAGTCGCCTCCCCATTCCGGCAAATACCTATCCACTTGATGATAAATTCCACGATAGGCCTGCCAGAGAACCTTAATCCGATTGGCAGCTTGTATTGGGTCTGGTATTTCAACAAGATTCAGAATTTCATAAATATGGACAAATATATAACTCAAATCGGTAGGCAAATAATTTCCACTACGTGCCTGGGTGCGCCAGTAGAAGTACCAACGTTTTTGCGATGCATTCATATCGCGGTAGGTTGGCCAATAGTGCATAAATGGAATATGGCTGGCAGAATCCCCTTCTATATTTCTAAACTTCTGGGCTTCCTTTAGAAAAATCGTTTGATTGCTTTCGTAAGAGATCGAAACATTGAAAGATGGCTTATTGGAGTTGTTTGATCTGGCTGGAGAAACCTCATCAAATCTACCCTCTTTGGATTGTCCTTGTGACTGAACATTGTTCTGGACTATACTGCGTTTAGATGGCGGAGTATGAACTTTTGTCTGTCCCCTCAATGCTTTTATCAAATTCTCCAACAATCTGAAAGGCCACAAGAATACCGAAACCAGACAACAGCTTTGATTGGTGCTTCTTGAACGTTTAGGCATAAAAAGCTTCCATGAAGATTATTACGATACTTAAAACGCTTTCCCGAAGTAAATTATTTATTCAATCCTAATAGTTTAAATCAGTTTACACTGACAATATTTAAGCTTTCGGAATCATCCAAAAAGCATATGCGAGATTTTGGGATTTGGCCAAGTAATGTTTCCACTGCATTCTCATATCTATACATTTGTTGTTTATACTGTTCTGTCAACTTATTAAGTACAATATTGCTGAGAATCGTATCGGTCTTGAAATCTATCACCTGCCATCCATCGGATGTGCAATAGAGCAAATCGATATATCCTGTTTCTGTGCGCTCTCCTACCATGCGCGAATATGGTACCTCATGGTATCGCTTCTCGGCAGAATTAATCTCATCCCACAATGGGTGCGCTCGCAAGCGCATCAGCAGTTCCACTGTCCGCCGAATAGCCTCAACCCGTTGTTCAGGATTTGCCAAGCCGGCATTCAGCACCTCGGTTTCCAATAACTTGATCAGCCTTGCATCCTCTGGGAATAACCATAGTTCAATCGCTTTGTGGACCATCTGCCCTACAACGCCTGGCGGGATATGTGCGCTGTTCCCTGTAGCCCGCCAGGGATGGGTCTCCTCATGCTCATCATGTAATTCAGACACGGTCAGCGGTTCGCCAATCGGCTGGAACAAGGGATGCACATCAGATCCCTCATCTACACCGTTCAAGGCCTCTGGAAAATCTACTGCATATTCTTCATCCTTAAGATAAACAATTGCACGCACCGGATGACCAGAGGAGGTCTGCGATGTCACAGGTATTCCCGCCTGAGCCACCAAATCGTTTATAGTTACCTGAGCCCCAGCGGCAATTTCCCCCATCCATTCCGGAGACTTCCATTCCCCTTTTGATGTCGGAGTAGTGTGCCCGCTGATGATGAGTTTTTCTTTTGCGCGCGTTAGGGCCACATACAAAATTCGCAGCGACTCAGCCTCATTCTGCAAACCATCCTGCCATTTTGCCAGACGATAAAGCATTGGTGGCGGGTCCAATTTCAACGCCAGCCCGATTTCTGGGAGTAGGTAGGCCTGGTCGCTCAACGCTCGCCTTTCCTTACCGGCATCCGCCAGGACCACCACCGGGAACTCTAGCCCCTTAGACTTATGTATAGTCATCAAACGCACCGATCCTTGTGCGTCCGCGGGCGCTTCCCCCTCTCTCGCTCCAGCCTCAGACAACGTGACAAGGTAATCCAAGAAATCCCGAACATTCACCTGGCCGCTTGCTTGTGCGTCTGAGAGTAGTTTATCCAGGTTGCGCCACAGCCGACCTCCTACACTGCTTTCGCCTTCAGCAGCCAAAATAGCGCGGTAATCGGTTGCATCCACCAACTGTTTGAGCAGTTCTGCTACCGGGATACGATCAACCTGTGGCAGCAAACGAATTAAGATTTCAATTGCGCGTTTGGCGCGGCTCTGATCAGTTTCATCTAGCAAGGTGACATTACTCTGCAAAGATTGCCAATATGGAACTGTCAAGTTTCCTTGTTTACGAAGCAAATACAGAGCGGCATCTGTCAGCCCAAAGGCTGGCGAGCGTAGCAGCCCAGCCATTGCCAGATCATCCGTTGGGTCTGCCAGGGCGCGCAGCAAGTTAAGCACATCGCGGATTTCCGGACGATCATAGAAACCACGTCCGGCTACGGTTACAAAGGGAATCCCCAAATCCTCAAATGCATTTTCGTAAAACGAAAATCCTGTGGAGGCGCGAAACAGCAGAACGACATCATCCCAAGTGCGAATTTGTTTCTCATCTTTCAGTTCTAACAGCCGCCTAGCCAAGGCATTTGCCATCACTGGACGCGCACTGGGAGCATCTTCACCCGCGCCAAAAACGAGTTCAATATGTGGTGTATAGATATACTCTGGCGGTGCTTTTCGGTGCGCGTCTAACTGGGAAAAAGGAACGTAGTATGGTCGGGATTGGTCTTCAGTTGTCCCCATGATCCCGGCTAGCAGATCTCCGGTGGTTTTCAGGAGCGGTTCATGCGCTCGGTAGGTTTGATCCAGATCAACCACCAGCCCGCCG
>Ga0187853_10001230_pt1 | contig 24009 bp, 17 predicted proteins | sample June2016WEW_6_10_2_FD_132417 | JGI IMG/M metagenome (GOLD analysis project Ga0187853, IMG submission 132417) | Peatland microbial communities from SPRUCE experiment site at the Marcell Experimental Forest, Minnesota, USA - June2016WEW_6_100 | ecosystem: Environmental > Terrestrial > Soil >... | reverse complement strand
TCGACTGGTCCTGGGCCCCGTGGATGCCCTGGTTGTAGGTGAGGTCGTCCATCGTCCACGCCGCGGTGACGACGGGCTCGGGCTGGATGTTGGCGAGCAGCAGCGGGAGCGGGTTCTCCTCGAGCGCCCGCAGGGTGCGCATCGCCGGCCCGTAGGTGAGCATGACGATCATGATCCCGTCGAGCCCCTGCCCGACGAGGTCCTTCACGATCTCCTCGATATCGTCGCGGTTGCGCGCTGGACGCGTGAAGACGACTTCGGCCGCGGGGGCGAGCCTCGCGCACAGCTCGCGGGCGAACTCGGCTTGGTGCTCGGTGATGCGCGGGATCATCGCGTCGTAGAGCTCCTGCATGATGCCGAGCATCCCGATGCGCGGCCGCTCTCGTGTCGTCATCAAAACCTCCTTCGAACCGCGTCCCGGGGCGGCCGCCGACCCCCGCGCGTCATGTGCGGTTCGCCACGACGGCCCGCCGGATCTGCTTCAACCGGTGCAGCCACTCGGCGTGCTCCAGACCGAGCTCGTCGTGCAACCCGCGGAAGACCTCGTAGATCCCGTCGTACGTCGCCAGGTTGGCGGCCGACGTCTCGTAGCGCCGGGCGACGGCCGGCCGCAGTTCGGTGACGGCGGTCTCGATGTCGTCGAAGCCGCCCCGGGCCGAGCCGGCGGCGAGCGCGCCGAAGAGCGCCGCCCCGCGGGCCGGGATCTGTTGCGAGTCGGGGACCGTGACGGGCAGTCCGGTCACGTCGGAGAAGAGCTGCATCATGAGCGAGCTGCGCTCGGCGATCCCGCCGCAAGCGACCACCTCTGAAAGGGGGATGCCGTTCTCGACGAAGTTCTCGACGATCCGGCGCGTCCCGAAGGCCACTGATTCGAGAAGCGCCCGGTAGATCTCGGTCGCGGAGGTCGCGAGCGTCAGGCCGGCGATGACCCCCGACAGGTCGGCGTCACCGAGGATCGTCCGGTTGCCGTTCCACCAGTCGAGGGCGACGAGCCCGCTCGAGCCCGGCTCGACGGTCGCCGCCTCCCGCTCGATCCTGGTGAACCAGCTCTCGCCCGAATGGCGGTGGGCGAAGCCGAACAGGTGACCCCCGAACCAGCCGAACATGTCCCCCACGGCCGCCTGCCCCGCCTCGTAGCCGAAGTATCCCGGGAGGATCCCGTCCTCGACGACGCCGGTGATCCCCGTCATTTTGATCTCGCGTCGATCGATGACGAGGTCGCAGATCGACGTGCCGACGACCATCACGAACACGCCCGGCCGCTGGACGCCGGCGCCGGGGGCGGAGACGAACGAGTCGACGTTGCCGACCGCCACGGCGACGTCCGGGCTGAGCCCGAGTCGGGCGGCCACTTCTGGCCGCAGGCAACCCGCCCGCCGGCCGGGCGGGGCAAAGCTCGTCCCGAGCTTGTCCGCCGGGTCCGGGAAACCGGGGTAGGCGGCCTCGAAGTACCCCCGCGACGGCAGGCCGTCGTGGGCCGACCAACACGCCTTGTACCCGGCGGTGCAGCTCGCCCGCACGAGCGCCCCCGTGAGCTGCCACACGACCCAGTCGGTCGCCTCGACGAAGGCGTCCATCGCCTCGTAGACGCCGCGATCGTCCCGCCAGATCTCAATGAGCTTCGGGAAGTACCACTCCGACGAGAGGCGCCCCCCGTAGCGGGCGAGGAACGGCTCGTGGCGTTCGATGGCGACCTCGTTCAACCGGTCGGCGATCGGCTGGGCCGAATGATGCTTCCAGAGCTTCACCCAGGCATGGGCGTGATCGCGGAACGTGTCGAGCTGGCAGAGCGGCGTGCCGTCCGCTGTCACCGGCAGGACGGTGCAGGCGGTGAAGTCGACGCCAATGCCGATGACGTCCTCGGCGCGGACCTTGCCCGCCGCCAGCGCCGCGGGGATCCCGCGGTAGAAGACCTCCAGGTAGTCCGCGGGGTCCTGGAGCGCCGTGTCCGGGGGCAGCTCCCCTTTGACCGACGGCAGCCTCGAGTCGATGACGCCGTGCGGGTAGCGGACCTCGGCGACCGCGACCTCCTCGCCGGTGCGCAGGTCGAGGAGGAGCACGCGGCCCGACCTCGTGCCGAAATCGACACCGATCGCCAGGTGCCGGCTGGATGTCGTCGCGCGGCTCACGCTGGCCCAGCCGATCCGCGTCGCCGCGGGGCCGTGGCGCCACGTTCGGGTGCCGTCTCGACCGTGGGCACGCTCGCCGTCATCTCGCAGACCTCCGCGTAGCGCGCCCGGACGAAGTCGAGCGGCTCGGATTCGTACGTCGCGCTCGTCCCGGCGTTCCAGTCCGGAGGGTCGACGTCCCCGGACAACGCCCACGCCGCCTGGCGGGCCGCGCCGATCGCGACGTGCTGCGCCGACGCGGGCACGACGACGGGACGACCGAAGACCCCAGGGGCGATCCGGCGAACCGCCTCGGAGCGGCTGGCGCCACCGATGAGGATCACGCGCTCGACACGCACGTCGTGGGCGACGAGGGCGTCGAGACCGACGGCCAGCCCGCACAGGACCCCCTCGACTGCGGCACGGGCGAGGTGCCGTGGCGTCGAGGTCGCGATGCGCAGGCCGTGCACGGCCCCGGTCGCGAACGGCCGGTTCGGTGTCCGTTCTCCCTCGAAGTACGGGACGACGACGAGGCCGTCGGCACCGGCCGGCGCCTGGAGGGCGAGCGAGGAAAGCCCGTGTTGGTCGACGCCGAGCACTCGCGCCGTCGCCCGGAACACGCGCGCCGCGTTCACCGTGCACACGAGCGGCAGGAAGCGGCGCGTCGCGTCGGCGAAGCCGGCGATCACCCCGGTCGGGTCCGCGACCGGGTGTTCGCAGACCGCGAACACCGTTCCCGAGGTCCCGATCGACACGATGACGTCGCCCGGCGACGCGGCAACGCCGAGGGCGGCGGCGGCGTTGTCCCCGGTCCCACACCCGAGGACGATGCCGCCTGGCGTTCGGCCGGCGGATTCGCGCGAATCGAGCACCGGCGGCAGCCCGGCCACGCGCCCAAAGGCACGCTCGAGAAGATCGAGGCGGTACTCGCCTGTAGCCGGGGAGAAGTAGCCGGTGCCGCTCGCGTCACCCCGGTCGGTGACGAGCGCGTTCGCGCCACGTTCCCGGCCCACGAGGCCGCCTCCCAGCTGCCAGGTCAGCCAGTCATGCGGAAGGCACACCGTGGCGGTCCGCGCCGCGCTGTCGGGCTCGTGCTCGGCGAGCCAGCGCAGCTTCGTCACCGTGAACGACGCCGTCGGGACGCTGCCCACGGCGTCGGCCCACCTCCGGCCCCCCTCGGTGGGCCCGCCGAGCTCAGCGACAAGCTCGGCGGCGGCCCCGGCCGACCGCATGTCGTTCCAGAGCACAGCCGGCCGGACGACCGCACCCTGGCCGTCCAGACAGACCATCCCGTGCTGCTGGGCCGCCACGGCGAGGGCGGCGACGCCCTCCTCGCCCCCGGCCTGGACGATGGCCGTACGCAGCGCCGCCAGCCAGTGCGCCGGGTCGACCTCGGTCGCGTCGGGGTGCGGCGCGCTCGCCGAGCGGACGACCGCACCCGTCGCGCCGTCGCACACGACGACCTTGCACGACTGGGTGGAGGAATCGACCCCGGCGATGAGTGTCATCACCAAGCGCTCCCGAGACGACCTGCGGCGCTCACGCCCGGGGTCGACACGTGGGTTCGTTCATCGCGCACCGAGGAGATGCTCGATCGCGAGCTGGTCGAGCCGGGCGAAGCCGCAACCCCGGGCTCCGGACGCCTCGACGTCGTAGCGCTCGTACGCGTCGAGGTCGGCGCGCAGCTTCGCCGCGTCCTCGCCGGAGCCGAGGGTCGGGACGGACAGCTCCTCGACCTGGCTCGCGGTCAGCGCGGCGCGCACCTCGGGGTCGGCGCGAAACGCCTTGGCCCGTTCCTTCAAGAGCAGGTACGTACTCATGTTCGAGGCCGCGGCCTCCCAGACGCCCGCCACGTCCTCGGTCCGCTGCGGTTTGAAGTCGAAGTGCCGCGGGCCGTCGTAGGCGGGACCGCCACCGGGGGCGCCGTTCTCGAGCAGGTCGACGAGGAAGAAGGCGTTGACGAGGTCCCCGTGGCCGAAGACGAGGTCCTGATCGAACTTGACCCCCCGCTGGCCATTCAGGTCGATGTGGAACAGCTTCCCCTGCCACAGTGCCTGGGAGATGCTGTGCACGAAGTTCATCCCCGCCATCTGCTCGTGGCCGACCTCGGGGTTGACCCCGACCATCTCGCGGTGTTCGAGCGTGGAGATGAAGGCGAGCGCGGCCCCGACGGTCGGCAGGATGATGTCGCCCCGCGGCTCGTTGGGCTTCGGTTCGATCGCGAAGCGGATCGGGTAGCCCTTGTCGACGGCGTACTGGGCGAGGAAGTCGATCCCCTCCCGGTAGCGGTCGAGGGCGGCCCGGACGTCCTTGGCCGCGTCGGTCTCCGAGCCCTCGCGCCCTCCCCAGAACACATAGGTCGTCGCGCCGAGCTCCGCGGCGAGGTCGAGATTGCGCATCACCTTGCGCAGGGCGTAACGGCGCACGCCGCGGTCGTTCGCCGTGAAGGCACCGTCTTTGAACATCGGGTGCGTGAAAAGGTTCGTCGTCATCATCGGGACGACGAGGCCGCAGTCATCGACGGCGCGGCGGAAGCGCTTGACGAGCTTCTCGCGCTCGGGCTCGTCGCTTCCGAACGGGATGAGATCGTCATCGTGGAACGTCACGCCCCACGCGCCGAGCTCGGCGAGGTGGGCAACCGATTCGACGGGGTCGAGGCGGGCCCGGGTCGCGTCGCCGAAGGTGTCGCGCGCTTGCCAGCCGATCGTCCACAGCCCGAACGAGAACCTGTCCTGCTTGGTTGGCACGACCATCCGCGATCTTCCTCCTCGCTCACCCCGCTCGTCTTCGACCCGATCGCAGCCGGTCGGCGAGCGTGCTAGCTGACTATGCCTTCTTCCCCCCTGCCCGCGTCGGTCGGGCGCCGAGCCCGGTCGTCAGTGGTAGGGGCGCAGCAGCGCCTCATCGGCCGCGCTGAGCCGTTCCGGCGCCGTGTTGGCCTGGTGCCAGTACGGGTAGATGAGCAACGGCGCGCTCACCTCGTCGAGCCGGGCCCGCTCCTCGACGTCGAGCGTCCATTCGACGCAGCCGAGGTTGTCGGCGAGCTGCTCCTCGGTCCGGGCGCCGATGACGAGCGACGTCACGGCCGGGCGCCCGAGCAGGTAGGCGAGCGCTGTCTGGGCGGGAGAAGTGCCGCGGGCCGAGGCCACCTCAGCGAGGGCCTCGACGATCCGGTACATCCGGTCCCGGTCGTAGACGGGTGGCTCGCCCCAGGGCGTCGTCTGGCGCGAACCCGCCGGCGGTTCCACGTTCCGGCGGTACTTCCCTGAAAGCAGGCCACCGGCCAACGGGCTCCAGACGAGCACCCCGAGCCCTTGGTCGATCGACAGCGGGATCAGCTCGTACTCGGCGTCCCGATCGAGCAGCGAGTAGTAGATCTGCTGGGTGACGAAGCGCTGCAGTCCCCGCCGCTCCGAGATGCCGAGCGCCTTCATGACGTGCCACGCCGAATGGTTAGAGCAGCCGATGTAGCGCACCTTCCCCTGGTGGACAAGGGTGTCGAGCGCGTCGAGCGTCTCCTCCATCGGCGTCAGGCCGTCCCGCTCGTGCACCTGGTAGAGGTCGATGTAGTCGGTGCCGAGCCGGCGCAGGCTCGCCTCGCAGGCCCGCAGGAGGTAGCGGCGCGACAACCCGGCGTCGTTCTGGCCGTCTCCCATCGCAAAGCGCGCCTTGGTGGCGAGCACGATCTCGTCGCGGCGGCCCTTGATCAGCTCTCCGACGATCTCCTCAGACCGTCCATCCGAGTAGACGTCCGCCGTGTCGATGAAGTTGATGCCTCCATCGAGCGCCCGGTCGACAATGCGCCGAGCCTCGTCAGCCTCGGTCTCGCCGACCAGCGCGAACTTGCCACGACCACCAAAGGTCATCGTGCCGAGGGCGAGGGCGGACACCCTCACGCCTGTATAGCCAAGCTGACGATATTCCATGTCGGCGGCTCCTTAGCAGTCTGAGATGTTGCATCCAAACGAGAGCCATCGATCGGTGATACGTGAACCAGGGTCTGCTGCGCCCAGCTCCGGCCGCGTCAAACCCTGAGCTCCTCCTGGCCCAGCATGATGCGGCGGCGGTAGTCCGCGACCATGAGCGCGGTCACGTCCTCCATCGTCGTGTCCTCAACGCGCAGGTCGAGGGTGATGTGCCCTTCCTGCAGCACGTTCAACCGGTCGCACAGTTCGAACAGGTGCTGGTAGTTGTGGTCGATGATCAGCATCGAAACGCCACGGTTGTGCGAGAGGTCCTTGACGAGGTCGATGACGAGAGCGGATTCCTTCGCGCCCATCGCCGCGAGCGGCTCGTCGAGGAGGAGGATCTTCGACTCCTGGTGCGTCGCCCTCGCCAGCGCGACCGCTTGCCGCTGGCCGCCGGACATGCTTTCGATCAGGGCGTCGACACTTGAGACCTGGACGTTGATGTCGTTCAGGTACTGGCGGGCCAATTGACGCATCTTGTTGTTCGACAGCCAACGGAGCATCCCGAAGCGCGCGATCTCGCGGTTGAGGAACAGGTTCTGGTAGACGGTGAGGGCCGGGACGAGCGCCAGGTCCTGGTACACCGTCTCGATGCCGGCCCGGCGCGCGTCCTTCACCGAGTGGAAAGCCTGCTCTTGGCCCTCGACGAAGATCTTCCCTGCGTCCTGGCGGTGGAAACCGCACAGGATCTTCACGAACGTGCTCTTTCCGCTGCCGTTGTCGCCCACCAGACCGAGCACCTCGCCGCGCCGGAGCTGGATGTCGATCCCTCTCAGGACGATGAGAGCGCCGAAGCTCTTCGTAATCCCTTCTGTAGAAAGGATGATGTCCTGGCTCTCGATGGAAACGCGGCGGGCGTTGGGCTCCGCACCGCTCGTGCGCGGCTGCTCGTTGCGCGCGAGACCCTCACCGGGCATGGAGGTGTCGTCGAGTGGAGCGTCGTTCATCGCATCATCACCAATCATTCTCGGAGCGTCCTGGCCGTCACCCGTCCGAGCTGGACGTTCACCGCCATCGCGATAAGGATCACGGCACCTTCCACGAGGATGAACCAGTTCGCGCTGATGCCGATGAGGTTGAAACCATCCTCGAGCACACCGAGCACAATCGCTCCGACCAAGGTCCCGACGACGGTGGCTTTGCCACCGGTGAGAGCCGTTCCGCCGATGACCGCGGCGGTAACGCCGGCCAGCATCTCGTTCAACCCGGGAGCCGCAGGGTCAAGGCTTCCGATTCGGATCGAGTCGACGATCCCGATGGCCGCGGAGATGAAGGCGATGATGATGAAGCACCAGATCTTGACCTGCTTGACGCGCACGCCGGCCTCGGCCGCACCGAGCTCGTTTCCGCCGGTCGCCGTCGTATGCAGGCCGAAGACGGTCCCCTTGAGCAACGCCCAAATGATGAGGACGAGCCCCAAGCCCCACAGGCCCTCGGCCCAGTTGCTGATGCCCATGACGGCACCGAACTTTCCCGTCGTGCCGGTCATGTCAGTGGTGATGTCGCTGGAGACGACGAGGACATATCCCGCGAGCACATAGTTCACACCGAGGGTCGCGACGAAGGACGGGACCTTCAGCCAGACGACGATCGACCCGTTGAAGGCGCCGATAAGGCTGCAGAGGATCAACGACCCGACGATCGCCCAAGCGAGGGGCACACCGTGCTGCCCCAGGAACACGACGAACCATGGTGCCGTGAGGAACACCTGGCCCGCGGAGAGATCGATCTCCGCGAGGTCGAGCAGCAGGACCTCGCCCGCGCCGATGACTGCGATCGGCGCCGTGTACTGCGCCATCGTGACCAGGTTCAAGTAGGAGTAGAAGTTCGCGTTGCGCCACGAGAAGTAGGCGATCAGCGCAATGCAGACGATGACGATCGTCGCCTCGGGCCGGATGAAGAACACATCCGAGATGCGGCGCACGAGCCCCCGCTCCGCAAAACGCGGAGCGGGGGCGAGCGCCTCCTCTTCAGGAGTTAGGGGCTGCACTGATCAGTAAAGGATCTTCGTTGGCGGCTTGAAAGCCGTCGCCGTGGCGCCAGCTCCCTCAAAACGCGTGACGTGCGCCAGGTACGGCGCGTAGTTCGCCTTGTTGATGAAGCCAAGACCGGTGTCGGTGTCGCATGGCTTCATCAGACCAGCCGAGATGTTGTACAAGAACATCTGGATCGTCGGTACGAACCCTTGCAGGTAGGCCTGCTGGTCGATCGAGAAGTCCAGAGCGCCGCTCTTGACACCATCGAGCACGGGCAGGCTGACGTCCCATCCCGAGCCGTGGAGCTTGCCAATGAGGCCGTTCTTGGTAATGCAGTCGGCCACAGCCTCGGAGTCACCATTGTCGACGGCGTAGAGGTACTTCACGTCCTTGTGACCTTCGTACCACGCCTGGACTGCGGTGATCTCGGCAGGAACCAGCGCGCCGCCGGCCACGACCTCGGTAGTCAGACCGGCCTTCTTGAAGGTCGGCATGGCTCCGTTGATCCTTGGCTGGATGTTGCCGGTGCCTGGTGTCGCGATGACCAATCCGACGAGGTCACCCTTCTTGAGGGTGGCCACAATCTTCGCCGCGGCAGCGGCCCCTGCGGTGAGGTTGCTCTGACCGATGTAGCACATCCGGTTGTTTCCGGGCTCGTCGGCGTTGTAGGCGAGGACCGGGATGCCGAGGTTCAACGCGTGGTCGACCGGGCTGTTGAACGCCGTCGGGTCGATGATCGTCGTGGCGATGCCGTTCACCTTGCCGGCAATCGCGACGTCGATCGCGTTGACCATGTCCGATACCGCAGAGACCTGCGACCCAGTCCACTGAGGAACCGGGATCCCGAGGATGTGAGCGGCGTCCTGCGTCCCGTAAATGGTGGCCGTGAAGAACGGGTTCGTCGTCACGTGGTTCACGAACGTGAACTTGTAAGCCGGGTGACTCGCGAACAGCGGGTGCGACTCGTCACGGAATGTGGCGGCCCCTGCCCCCCGTTCGCTGAGAATCTCGGCCAGACCACCGAGGAACGGCACTGACGCCGCCACCGCTCCGGCGTTACGCAGGAACCGGCGGCGTGAAATCTCGTATTGCTTTGGGTCTACCTCGTGGGGTTCAAACTTCGCCATATTCATATCCCCTTTGGCTTGATGACACTGCATGTTACGACTTCGGGAGCCTCCGTGGCCCTTGACCGTCGGCCGTCAGGAGGCTTAGTCGACACTACGAAATAACCCTTCTCGCAGCTTGTCTCGACTTGACGGAGATGCTCCGGAACTCGGTCCCGAGCACGAGTCTCGCGTGAATCCGACACGCTCGCCGGGCTAAGCCGCTTATGCCGACCCCCTTTCTTGTGGCTGCTTACAGCACGCCAGGACGGCGCTCGCGCGCCAGCTGGTCGCGACGGATTGCACCCGGCGAGTCGCAGCGATGGCTCGTCGCCCGTCACGGAACATCGCGGAGCGGTCGGACCACGTCGTAACGGGACACGCTCCCTCGCCCGCACCGCGGAGAAGAGGAAGGGTCAGCTCGTCGCGAACTCGGACGTCGCCCGCCCGGGAGATGTCGGGCGCGACGTCCTCAGGAAAGCCTCGCGGCTGGGCGTACCGGCCGGGGATCCCCTCGAAGGGAACTCCAAAGATCATTGACACCTGGTTTCACGGAATCTTCGGGATGTCACGTTACTGAAATGACGAGTGACAAGCAAGGGAGTCATCGCCGTCTCGATCACCCCGTTGAGCTTGATGTTCGCGGACCGGGGTCGGCCGGCTGACACGCACGCTCGTCTTAGATTCACAAAACCGAAAGATTCTCCCGCCTTGTCCATCCGACCCGGTCGGGCGGATGGTGGCCGCGGACCGTCGACCGGTTCCGACCCTCGCGGCGGGCGCGAGGGTCGCGGCCCCAACCAGGGATCGGGCGAAGGCGACGGCCGAAATCACCCGAGCACGGGTCGGGGCGCCGCTCAGGGCACCGACTCAACCCCAGCCGATGCCGCCGTCGTCAGGGCCGGCCGTCGCCGAGGACCCCGACCGGGCAGGAGACGCCGGTACCGCCCAGGCCGCAATAACCACCCGGATTCTTCGCCAGGTACTGCTGGTGGTACTCCTCGGCGTAGTAGAAGGGCCCCGCCGCGGCAATCTCCGTCGCGGGCGCGCCGAACCCGGCGGCGGCGAGCACCTCGGCATAGCGGTCCCGTGCCACGACGGCCTCGCGGTGCTGTGCCACCGAGAACGTGTAGATCGCCGACCGGTACTGGGTTCCCACGTCGTTCCCCTGGCGCATGTGCTGCGTCGGGTCGTGGCCCTCGAAGAAACGTCGCAGGAGTGCCCCGTATCCGGTGCGTTCGGGGTGGAACACGACGAGCACGACCTCGGCATGGCCAGTCCTGCCCGAGCAGACCTCCTCGTAGGTGGGGTTCGGGGTGAAGCCGCCGGCGTATCCGACCGCCGTCGTGTAGACGCCCACGGTCTGCCAGAAAACCCGTTCGGCACCCCAGAAGCACCCCATCCCGAAAATGGCGCGCTCCATCCCCGACGGGAACGGCTCACCGATCTGGGTCTTGAGGACCTCGTGGATTCCCGGGGAGAGAATCGGTTGCGCGCGGCCCGGAAGCGCGCGCGCCGGGTCGACCAGCTCCTGTTTGCGGGACGCGAACAACGCCATGTCGCGAGGCTACGACGATCGGCGTGCCGAAGGCGCGGCCGAACGGAGGATCCGCCGGACACAAGGCAGTGCCCACCGGCGGTCCCGTTCCGAGAACCAGAAGGTCAGGCCACCGGCTGGACGGGACGCCGCCGCAGGATCCGCAGATACGCTTCCGGGCCGAGTGGCCGCGGGGCGACGCGCACCCGGCAGTCGACGGCGATCGCCTCGGTCGGCGTGGCGAACACCGGATTGAGATCGAGCTCGACCACTTCCGGCATCCCTTCGGCGATGCAGCTCACCCGGATGATGACGTCTTTCAGCCGGTCGATCGCCACCGGCGCGGATCCCCGGTAACCGTGGAGAAGCGGCGCTCCATGGATTGCCTCGACAAGCCGCGAGGAATCGTCCTCGGAAAGCGGTGGCACCGTGAACTCGTGGTCGCCGAGCAGCTCGGTGACGACGCCCCCGAGACCGAACATCAACAGCGGGCCGAACGCAGGGTCGACCGACAACCCGACGGTCGTCTCGACTCCGGCGGGGATCATCGGCTGGACGGCGACACCCTCGAGCTGGGTGCCGAGGCGGTCCGCCATCGTCTTGTAGGCCGCGGCGAGGGCGTCGTCGGAGCCAAGCCCGAGCGCGACCCCGCCGGCCTCGGTCTTGTGGACGATGGTGGTGCCCTCGGCCTTCAGCGCGACCGGGTAGCCCATCTCTCGGGCGGCCCCGATGGCTTCCTCGAGCGTCCGGACGGCGACCGTCTCGGCGAACGCGATGCCGAAGGACCTGAGGACGCCCATCATCCTTCCGACGTCGAGCCAGCCGCCTTCCGGGTTCCTCGCCAGGAAGTCGGTAACGATCGAGCGCGCCGCGGCGAGGTCAACGCCGGGGGCTTCGGCGGGGCTTGACTCCGGTCGTGACCGCCACTCGGCGTAGGAGGCGGCGCGTTCCATCGCCGCGGCCGCCCGATCCGGCGACGGCACGACGGTGAAGCGGGCCGCGGCCATCCGGTCGATCTCGGACGGGACCGGCTCACCGAAAACGCAAGCGATGATCGGCTTTGCGCTGTCACGCGCGACGAGATCGATCGTGTCAAGCGCCTGATTCCGCGTCATTGAGATGAGCGGCGTCACGACGGCGATCGCCGCATCGATCTCGTCGGCGGCGAGGGCGACGCGCAACCCGGTCCTGAGGTCTGCTTCTCCTCCCTCCGCCGTCGTGTCGATGGGATTGGCGACAGCGCTCGCCGGGTTCAGCGACTCGCGAAGGATCTGCTGAGTCGCCTCGCTCAGCTCGGGTACGACGAGGCCGGTCGCCGTGCAAGCATCCGCCGTCAAGATGAGCGGTCCGCCCGAGTTGCCGACGAGGGCGACCCGCCGACCCTTTGGCAGCGGAGCCGCGCCGAGGAGCGCGACGACGTCGAGGAGCTCGTCGAGTCCCCCGACAGCGATGACGCCAGCGGCCGAGAGCAGGGCGTCCGACGCCACCGTCGGCGTCGCCGCGGCGGCGGTGTGCGACCGGGCGCCGCGCACGCCGGCAACGGTCCTCCCCGCTTTCAGGGCGACGATCGGCTTCTTGCGGGCGACGCGGCGCGCGATCCGGAGGAACTTCCTCGGATTGCCGAACGATTCGAGGTAGAGCGCGATCACCTCGGTAGCGGGATCGTCCTCCCAGAAGCACAAAAGGTCGTTGCCGCTGATGTCGATCTTGTTGCCCACCGAGACGAAGTTCGAGACACCGATCCCGGCTCTCGACGACTCCTCGAGCATCACGATGCCCACCGCGCCTGACTGGGAGTAGAGCCCGACCCGCCCGCGCACCGGGGGGATGGGCGAGAAGGTCGCGTTACAGCGAACTTCCGGATCGGTACTGCTCACGCCGAGGCAGTTCGGCCCCACGATCCGCATGCCGGCGTGTCGGGCGACGTCGAGGAGGGCGTTCTCCAGCGAAGCGCCGTCGGGGCCCGTCTCGCCGAAACCCGACGTGATGATGACGAGGGAACGCAGCCCTGCGGCGGCAGACTCCTCGACGACGTTGAGGACTCCGGACGGCGGCACGGCAACAACGCCGAGGTCGACGGGCGGCGGAAGTTCGCCGACTGAGGCATAGGCGCGAACGCCGCAGACCGAGCGGGCCTGTGGGTTCACCGGATAGACGATCCCGGCAAAGTCGCCGGCGAGGAGCGACCGGACGATCTCGTGGCCGATCCCGCCGGGACGTCGGCCAGCTCCGATCACCGCGATGGAGGCAGGGCGCAGAAAGGAGGCAACACTCGCCGCTGTCGCGACGCGCTCGCGCTCCTCCCGGCGCTCGAAGTACGACGCGGTCGGCGTGAGGTCTAACCGCACCCGGACGACCCCTTCGACGAGTGTGCTCGCCTCGCTCATCCCCGCGTCCTCGAACACGCCGAGCATGACCGAGTTCTCGGGCAGGGTGTCGGCGAGGAACGCACTGATCCCCTTCTCCCACGCATAACAGGCAAGGCTCTCCAAAAGGAGCGTCCCCACGCCCTTGCCTTGGTACTCGTCGGCAACGACGAACGAGACGTCGGCCTCCTCGCTTCTCGCGAGACGGATATAGCGCGCGACGCCGATGATCTGATCACCGACCGATGCAACGAGCGCCATCGTGTCGACGTAATCGACGTGGGCGAGCTTCGTAAAGTCGGACGCGGTGGGGCGTTCCTTTGTGCCGAAGAGGCGCACGCGGGAGCTCCCGGCTGTCAAGGAACGGTGGAAGAGCGCGAGTCGTTCCGCGTCGTCCGGCAGGATCGGACGGAGATGAACCCCCCTGCCGTCGACCAGAAGGGAGTCGCCCTCCCAGGAGGCCGGATACCCGCTCGGCGCGCCTGGCGCGGACGCGCCACGGTCAGAAACGCTCACCTTCGACCTCCTCACGATGCTCGGGCTGGATGCTGACGCGCCCTCGTACGCGGAACAAGTGTCACAGGTCCCCACCAACGGGCCGCGGACCGGTCGGCGTCCCCGGCACGACCGCCTGGTCGCCGACGATTGTCCCGGGTCGGCGTACCGCGAGACGGTAGGGTCTTTTCACGGAGCAGCATGCCTTCTTCTTACCGAGGCCCGGCGATGGCGTCCTCGATCAACGAGCGCTTGACGGATCGGTCGGGATCTGACCGATGAGTTCGATCCGTCGCCAGGGGAACTGGCTGACCTCGGCGGTCGGGTTGGGCGACGATCCGGGGTCACCTGGGTCCGGGCGGTTCGTCGGCGCGCTCTACGCCTTCGGGGCGCTCGTGACGCTCGTGCTCGCCGCGCTGCCTGGTCTCGGGAACGACGGCCGTCTCGCGATTCTCATCTCCGGCATCGTCGCCGCCGGACTTGGCGCGATCCTCGTCCGCACGAACCCATCGCTCGGATCGGGCGCGCTCGTCGGCCTGGCCGCCCTGGGGACGTCATGGATCGGCGCCGATCTCTACCTTCTCCCGGCGGGAAGCGCCCTCGCCCTGCTGTGCTTGTTCGGCCCGACCGCGTTTGCCGTGTTGCCCGCCCCCGTCGCTCTCGCCGAGGCCGTCTACGCCGCGGCCGTCCCGGGCGCGATCTTCGGGGCGACCGGACGGTTCGCCCATCCCGACGCGTCGCTCCCGGCCCGGGAGTGGATCGTCACCGCGGCGGTGGTCGCCGTGCTCGGCGGGGCCGTGTACGCCCTGCGCGAACGACTCCGCGCTCGCGTCGGCGCACTCGGCGAGGTCTCCAACGAGCTCTCGATCGGCCTCGCGGTCGTCGGGCCCGATGGCACCTACCGTGCAGCGAACGCCGCCCTCGCGGGCATGCTCGGCCGGCCCCGGCACGACGTCGTCGGAAGGCACCTCGACGAGCTCGTCTTCCCCGACGACGTCGAGAAGGCGGGTGCCGCGTTCGGCACGCTCCTTTCCGGGAAAACGACGTCGGCGGTCTTCGAGACCAGGTATCGGCGTTCGGACGGCGAGACCGTGCATGCCATCGTGACGGCGGCGGCCGTCGTGCCCGAGCGCGGTGGTCCCCGCTTCGTCCTCGCGCTCGCGCAGGACGTCTCGGAGCAACGACGACTCGACGAGCAGCGCGCCGGACTGGCTCAGCTGTTGCTGCGGGCTCAGGAGAACGAGCGCCGGCGCATCGCCGACGAGGTCCACGACGATCCGCTGCAGACCCTCATCGCACTCTCGATCCAACTGCAGATCCTCGAGGGCCGGCTGAAGGACGAGAGCGCCCTCAGCGTCGTCGACGACCTGAAAAAGGCCATCGCGTTGTCGATCGAGCAGATGCGCACACTCCTGTTCGAGCTCCACCCGCCTGCCCTCCATCTCGGCGGACTCACCGAGTCCCTGACCGAGTTCATCCGCCGCTACGAGGCCGCGGGGGGGCCGCAGGTTCGTTTCGACAGCACACTCGAGAAAGAACCCACTCCGGACGAGGCGATCACCCTTTTCCGCATCACGGCCGAGGCACTCACGAACTCGCGCAAGCACGCCGACGCGCGCAACGTCACGGTCAGCGTGCTCGAAAGCCAAGGCGGCATCGCGCTCACCGTGGCCGACGACGGCATCGGGATGGACAACGCGGCCCAGATCGTCCCCGGGCACCTTGGCGTGGCGTCGATGAGGGAACGGGCAGAGCGGGCCGGAGGGAACTTCGAGATCTCCTCGACGCCCGGCGCCGGAACGACGGTCCGGGTCTGGATCCCGCGCGCCGCCGACTAGCTGGCGACGCCCTCGCCCTGAGACGCGCTCCCCGCGGCGTCCCGGATCGCCTTGAGCAGTTCGGTCACCGGACGGTCCTTCAGGACGTAGGAGACGGCCCCGGACGTCATCATATGATCGCGTGTCGCGTTGTCGTCGAACGCTGACAACGCGACGACGCGAGTTCTTAGCCCACGACTCTTGATCTCGACCGCGGCGACGGCGCCACCGCCCTGCGGCATGCGCACGTCGAGCACCGCGACGTCGGGCTCGTGCTCCATGCACAGCTTGAGAGCCTCTTCGGCATTGCGCCCCGCGCCCACGAGTTCGATGTCCGGTTGTTCGGCGAAGAGCCGCCGAAGCGCGTCGATGATCGCGTCTTGGTCATCGGCGAGCACGACCGTGATGCGCCGCTCGGACGAGCGGGACACGCTACCTCCGGTCTTCGAGCGTGATGATGCCGTCTCGCGCGGCTACGGCCACGGCTTCCAACTTCGAGTGGGCGCCGAGCTTCGCGAGGATGTTGCGCACGTGGTTGCGCACCGTGTGTTCCGAAAGGAACAACAGCGAGCTGATCCCCTCGGTCGACATTCCCTTGGCGAGCAGGCGCAGCACCTCGAACTCCCGCTGGGTGAGGTCTCCGGCCTTGCCCTGAGGTGCCCGCCGCAGGCGATCGAGCAGCCCGACGAGCACGGTCGTCGGGATCAGCGACTCGCCGCGATAGGCGGCCCGGACGGCACTGACGACCTCCTGGCCGCTGCGGTCCTTGGGCAGGAATCCCGAACAGCCCGCTTCGATCGACCGGGCGAGAAGCTCGTCCCCGCCGGCGGCCGACAGCATGACGACCTTCGTCGACGGCCAGCGTCGCAGGATCTCCGTCGCCGCCGTCGCGCCGTCCCCGTCCGGGAGCCGGTAGTCGAGGAGCAGAACGTGGGGGTGCCGCCGATCCACGAGCTCGATCGCCTCGGCGACCGTCGCAGCGATGCCAACAATCTCGAGATCACGCTGCTCGCGGAGAAGAACGCCGAGACCCTCGGCAACCATGGCGTGGTCGTCGACGATGCCGACCCGGATTCGCTCCCCCACGGCCTTCTGGGGGTTCGCTTCACCAGAAGGTTCCACAGATCCGATGATCTCACGCTCGGGCGCCGCGTTCACGTATTCGACATCGTCCAGCAGCAAATCCGCTACTGCGCGCCTGCCCTCTTCGGGCGCCTCTACCTCGACAACATTTTGCATGGTGGATCACTCACCTTGTGGACTGGGGAATCGTCCTTCCGTGAGTTTCCTCTCACATGTGGTGAGGTGCATGACACAGCCGCGTCATTCGAAATGACACGTATTCCCCCGAGCCGTGGTCCAGCAATAGCCCTACTTGTCGTCCCGTTGTGTCGTGTCAGGAAGCTTGAAGAAGTTGTCCCGGTAGTACCTGAGCTCGGCAACGCTCTCCCGGATGTCGTCAAGGGCGCGGTGGGTTCCCTCTTTCTTCGGCGCATGACCGTAAAGGGACGGATACCAACGCTTGCAGAGCTCTTTCACCGTCGAGACGTCGATCGACCGATAATGGAGGTACTCCTCGATCTCCGGCAGGTGCCGGCTGAGAAATCGACGGTCGACCCCGATCGAGTTCCCGCACAGCGGCACCCGTCTTGGCTCCGGGGCGTAGCTCTTGATGAAAGCGAGCGTCGCGGCACCGGCGTCGGCCAAGGTCATGGTCGACGACTCGATGGCGGCAAGCAACCCCGATGCGGTGTGCATCGTCCGCACGACGTCGTCCATCTGCCCGAGTTCATCGGGCGAAGCCGCGATGACAAGATCGGGCCCTTCGGCGACAATTCCCAGTTCGTCGTCCGTGACGAGCGTCGCGATCTCGACGATCACGTGCCGTGACGGATCGAGCCCGGTCATCTCGAGATCCATCCAGACCAGCACGGCGTGGATGGTAGTTCGGGCCCGTCCTCCTCCGTCGCCCGCGCCGGAGGGACGCTACCCTGCCGCGATGCTCGACATACCTTTCACGACCCTCGAATCAGGGGCAGTCCCGCCCGCCTACGCGCACCCCGGCGACGCGGGGGCGGATATCGTCGCCACTCGTGACGTCCTCCTCGAGCCGGCCGGCGGCCGGGCGCTCGTTCCGACCGGCGACGCGATCGCCATCCCCGAGGGGTACGCCGGTTTGGTGCTCGCCCGCAGCGGGCTTGCCATCCGGCACGGCGTCACGTGCCTCAACGCCCCAGGGCTCATCGACTCCGGTTATCGCGGGGAGGTGCAGGTCGTCCTCGTCAATACCGACCCGCGCGAGCCCTACACGGTGCACCGCGGCGACCGGATCGCGCAGCTCGTGATCGTCGCCGTCGAGGCCGCCCGCTTTCTCGGCGCCGAAATGCTCCCGGAAAGCGAACGGGGTGAGGGCGGCTTCGGACACTCGGGTCGCTGAGCCCGGCAACCACGTCGGGCGCACCGCCCGGCCGCGCGTCGCGCGCAATCGCTGGGTATCATGACGCGCACGCGGACGTGGCTCAGTTGGTAGAGCATCACCTTGCCAAGGTGAGGGTCGCGGGTTCGAGTCCCGTCGTCCGCTCCAGGTGGCCTGTACAGCGTTCCGCACCTCGTACCTCACCGGGGGCGCGCGTCGCCGGGGGTGATCGTGACCCAGGGCGTCAACGCCGGGACTCTGTCCCCAAAAGACAAGACCTGTGATCCGCGCCGACATCGGCGAGGATCCCCGGGCGATCCGGGACCGACACCGCGATGGCGTCGCAATCGACTCGGCCCGGCTAGTCCCTGTCTGCCCCGAAGTTGGACCAGACCAGTGATTCGGACTAGACAGACGTCTCCGCGCCGGGTCCATCGGGCAGGTTCGCCAGGGCGAGCATCGCTGGGGTCGGCTCGTCGATGCCGATCTCGGCTCGCAAGATCTCCCGGTACTGCTTGACCTGCCGCCCGGCGAGCGCCGGATTCCCCTCGGCGAGATGGACGCGCATCATCGCCCGGTGGGTGCTCTCCCGCAATGGGTCGATTCGGATGGCGGCGGTCGCCGCCTCGAAGGCCGCATGGTGCTCGCCCGCCTCGAGCAGCTGGTCGACGAGCGCTTCAAGGGCACGGAGGCGCAGCTGGTTGATCCGGTCGCGCTCCTGGAGCACCCAGTCCTCGTACCAACCGAGGAGCAGCTCAGGCGGATCGACGAGCTGATCGCACACCGCACCCAGATACTCACGTCCGATCCGAGACGCGATCACATCGCGTGCCACTGCCTTTAACTCGTTGACGTCAACCCTGACGGACGGGTGAAGTGCGACTGTCTGACCGTCGATCTCGATCAACCGGTCGTGTTGGCGTCGCAGACGAGAGAGCGCGCAGCGCAGACGGGTAAGAGCCTGACCGTCATGGACGTCGGGCCAGAGCATCCCGGCGAGGTAGCTGCGCCGCTGGCCGCCGTGTAACGCGAGCAGCACGCACAGACGTTGTGCGCTCAGCGACATCCTGACTTGCTTGCCCCCTCGCCAGAGCGCCCAACCGCCGAGAAGCATCAGACCCGAGCTGTCTTCGTCTAAGTCGCGCGACAGACTCAAGTGGTCAGCGATTCGAGGGAACTTGAGTTGCTGTGACGTCGTCGCCTCGAATCGGACCGGCGCGGCGTCACCAGCTCCGGCGAGCGGAGTGGTGTCGTATTCGATCTTCGACGAATCCGACAATCTAGCCACGCTCCCGCTGAGCCCCGGATTCACACAACAACCGCGACCTGCAACTGCTCGCACGGTGGGTAAGCACTCGCCAGCCCGTCCGCCAAGGTCCCCTGCGCCTGAAGCTCGGCACGGTTTTTGCACTGACCCCGCGATCTTCTTCTCAGCGGCAGTGTAGAGCAGCACGCTTGTGTACGACATAGGGAATTTCACCATTTCACGCGGTGCTTTCGAACCGTAACGAGGTGCCCCAGTCACGATCACTTTGAGTCCTCGAACGACCACGGAGAGTCGTTCATGCACGGCCTTTCGACACGGCGCACTGCACCATTTCACGAGGCGCTCTCGTATCGTAACGAGAGGGCTCGTCGACGATCACTTTGAGTCCTCGAACGACCACGGAGAGTCGTTCACACGCGCGTATTCGATGCGGTGCACTACGTCATTTCCCGAGATGTTGGAGAACCGCAACGACGCGTCTCATTGACGGTCACCATGTGTCCGCTTTCGACCACGGAGAGTCGTTTCGGAAACGATGTTGCAACAATTTGGCAACGTTATGGATACGGTGCGATGCAGCTTCTCCGGAGGTGTTCAAGGGCCACAACGGGGCGTCCTGTCGACGGTCGCTCTGCGTCCGCGTAAAACCACGGAGGGTCGTTATCTCGGCGGCATCGCGACGCGTTATTCGCGGACTGGATACGGCTGTTACACGCTGCAGACACGGAATGTTCCTGGCCCGGCAACGGAGTTGAATCCGATCGCGTCACGTCGACGCGATGCTGCGGAATCGGGTGATTTGGCCTAATTGCTACGAGCACACGGTGGTGGTCGCGAGTTGGACCTTGCAGGACGTGAAGGAGGAACTGAGTTTCACCGCTGCTCGGAGGTGGTGCGCTTTCCAGGGTTCGCGTTGTCGGTTCCCGAAGTTCATAGGTAAAAAAAGGCTTCGGGACCGGATGCGCGCTTTGGGCACCGTCTTGAAGGTCCCGGCGTGTAGGGTGCAAGTGCTCACCCTCTGCTTCAGACGATCGGACAACCGGGGATTGCACAAGTCAGGTTATATTGACCTTGTCGGGATCGAGGTAATGCCCGACGATCTTCCGGAACCGCCGGCTGGAAACAGAAGACGAAGGGGGGCCCAGCAGGGATATCGATCACAGAGTCGTTGCCGTCCTCAGCTCGAGTCTGGGGTGAGGACAACAACGCATCAGTCACCACATTGCAGCGCCTTCCTGTGTTCTCGCGAGGAGAGCCCCCCGCCCCCAACGAGAGATCGAGGAAGCAGCTCACCTCACAGAGACATCCAGACCAGAGACATCCAGAAAGGGACGTAAATGAATCACTCATCTTTGAAGAGAAGGGCCCACGCGGTATTCGTCGGGCTCCTTTTCGCCGGAGCCGGAGTTGTCCCGGTTCTCGCGACTTCCGCGATCACGGCGGGAACCGCGGGCGCCTCGGGCAACGACGGCCCGGGCGGCTACATCGAAATATGCAAGACATTCACAACCCCGCCGGCTGCCGACGCGAGCGTCAACACCGCGGCTCCGTTCACATTCAAGGTGTCGAAAGCGGCTGCTGGAGTGGATGATGGTTCGGCCGGAACGATCACGGTCGACGGAGGTTCATGCTCCGGCCCCGTCTGGTTGGCGGACGGGAACTACTCAGTCACCGAGGCCTCTGCGCCGTGGTACGCGGTCAGTTCGATCGTCGAGACGCTCGGTCACGGCCTCACGGCGACCAACCTCACGACCAGCGAGGCTGACTTTACGATCAGCACCGGGCAGACCGAGACGCTGACCTACACGAACAACTTGGTCACCGGCTACTTGAAGATCTGCAAGTACGCAGGTTCTACCAACCTGACCGGGTCCTTCTCGTTCGCAGTCTCCGGCCCGGACGGCTTCAACAGCACGACATCCGCGCTGGTCGGCGCGTGCAGCGACCCGATGCAAGTGCCGGCTGGCTGGGCGACGGTTGCCGAGGCGGGTACCAACCTCAACGTCACCGGCATCGTCGCGCAGATCAACGGCGAAGGCGGGACCGCTCTATTGACCTCCTCGCCGTTCTCGCCGCCGAATCTCGTGACGGGCACCGCTTCCGTCGGGATTAAGGCCAGCCCGGACACCTCGACCGAGACCGTCATGACCTACACGAACGACGTCGTGGGTCTGAAGGTCTGCAAGGTCTGGTACGGCGACCCGAGCAGCGTGTCGGCGAGCGAGTTCCCGTTCACGGTCACCCCGGCGACGGGTTCGGTTCTCGGCCCCGTGCCGGCGCCGTACTCGTTCAGTCTGCTGGCCGGAACGGCCTCACATCCGTACTGCTCGACCCCGGTCGACTACCGGCCAGGCACGATGGTCACGATCTCGGAGGGCATCGTTCCCGGCTCGAAGGTGAAGAGCATCGCCACGGATGGCAACGGTGAGACGGTTGTCCTGCCCTTCCCGTCGATCACGGGCCGGACGACCGAGATCCTCGTTGGCACTGGCGTCTTGTCTGGTCTCTCGACACCCGTCAACGAGGCCGTGGTCACCTTCACCAACGAAGCCGCAGCTCCAGGGCCCCTGGAGATCTGCAAGGCCGCGGGAACGCCCGCACCGGTCGGGACGTCGTTTAGCTTCACGGTCTCCGGCACCACCGGCACGACGACCGTGCCGGTCGGCGGTTGCGCGATCGTCGGCGGCAGCCTCGACCCGACGCTGTTCCCGTTCAACTCGACCCAGACCGTGACGGAGCTTGCCTCGTCAGGCAACGCGACATCGGCGATCAGCGTCTCCCCGACCTACGTCACCGAGAACGTTGCTGGGATCCCGACGCTCACGAGCGAGCTCGTGGCAGGGGCCACGACCGGAATTGGCACCACCGTCGACATCGCGTCGTCGGTTGCCGTCGTAATCGGTGAGGGCACGATGACCCAGGTGACCTTCACCGACATCGACCCGCCTGCCGGGTCGTCGGTGGGAGGCCCGCCGGTCGTCGTGAGCAACCCGGGTGGTTCCAACGCCGGCACGACGATTGGCATTACCGCCAGCGTCGCCGCGGCGGTGAGCCAGTCGGTGAGCCAGTCGGTGAGCAAGTCGGTGAGCAAGTCAACGGGCAATGCAGTGACGCGTGCGCTCCGTAGGGACCAAGCGTTGCTGGCGACACTCAAGTTGCAGATCAAGATGACCGAACGGGCACTCGCGAAGGCGCATGGTGCGGTTCACCGCAACCTGTCGAAGCGGCTGTCGGCTCAGATGGCACGCGAGCGTGCCCTCTTGGCGGCCATCAAGTACCTGAAGTAACCAACTGTGCAACGGAAAGGGGCGGGGTGCGCTCTAGCACCCCGCCCCTTTCGCCGTCCGGAATCCGGGCGCTGGTGGGGGGCAAGGCCAATCACGACACGGCCTACGTCGCACCTCGCGGCTCCAGGGGACGCGACTGCTCCCTTGACCTAATGTGTCAGCGAGCTGGGCGGGCCAGCGGTCGTCGCGGCGGCATGGACGCAATGGTCACCTGGCGCTGGTTCAGCGACGTTCCCAACCTTGAGAGGGTAGATGTCGAAACTAGCTTTCATTCGTCTGTTCGCTGTCGTTGCGCTGCTGTTTGCTGCGACCTCGGCGATACTCGCTGCCGGGTTTCCGTCGCCGGCGGGAGCTTCGACGGCCGGTTGGTCACCGGGGACGTCAATCGACGCGGGAGCGGGTGGCCTGACCTCCGTCTCGTGCCCGTCGGCGAGCTTCTGCGTCGCGGTGGACGGTAGCGGCAACGTCCTAACCTACAACGGCAGCTCGTGGTCCGTGCCCAAGAGCATCGACGCGGGCGGGGGTGGCCTGACCTCCGTCTCGTGCCCGTCGGCGAGCTTCTGCGCCGCGGTAGACAACGACGGCAACGTCCTCACCTACAACGGCACCTCGTGGTCGTCCCAGAGCATCGACTCGGGGGGTGACCTGCTCTCCGTCTCGTGCCCAGCGGCAAACTTCTGTGTCACGGTGGACAGTAAGAGTGAGGCATTATCCCAAGACGGTAATGTCTTCACCTACAACGGCACCTCGTGGTCAGCAGACCCGTCGAACCCCATCGACAACAACGGGGATGGTCTGGACTCCGTCTCGTGCCCGACAGCAAACTTCTGTCTTGCCGTAAACGAGTACGGCCACGGCTACACCTACAACGGCAGCTCGTGGTCGCTATACGGGGGCAGCAGCAACAACACCGACACCTCCGGGTCCCACGTCTCGTGCGCGTCGGCAAGCTTCTGTGTCGGGATAGACGGAAGCGGAAATGTCTTCACCTACAACGGCACCTCGTGGTCGTCACCCGACAGCATCGACCCGACAGGGAGTGGCCTGAACTCCGTCTCGTGCCCGTCGGCAAGTTTCTGTGCCGCTGTGGACTACAACGGCAACGTCCTCACCTACAACGGGAGTTCGTGGTCGTCACCCGACAGCATCGCGGGGTACCCCCTGTACTCCGTCTCGTGCCCAACGGCGAGTTTCTGTGCCGCGGTGGACTCGGACGGCAACGCGTACACGTATTTGTCCACGACCACGACCACAATCACCTCGGTCACCGCGAGTCCGGTTGTCGGCCAGAGCGTCTCAGTCAGCGTGCAGGTCAGCGGGCTGAGCACCACCCCGGGATCACCGACCCCGAGCGGGCAGGTCAGCGTCAGCGACGGTACCCAGAACTGTGAGGCGACGCTCAGCGGCTCGAACGGGACCGCGACCGGCACGTGCTCGATCACCGAGCAAGCGGTGGGCAACTACTCGCTCACTGCCAGCTATCCGGGCGATGTCAACTTCGTCTCCAGCACGACGTCTGCCCCCACCTCGCTCTCGGTCGGCCAGGGCACGCCCAGCACCCCGACGATCAGCAACCTCCCCGCGAACGGCCAGACGGTCGGCGGCAGCTTCGTGGCGAGCGTCAGCACGAACGGGGACGGCGTCACGTCGGTCACCTCGGGCAACG
>Ga0187853_10001222_pt1 | contig 24143 bp, 26 predicted proteins | sample June2016WEW_6_10_2_FD_132417 | JGI IMG/M metagenome (GOLD analysis project Ga0187853, IMG submission 132417) | Peatland microbial communities from SPRUCE experiment site at the Marcell Experimental Forest, Minnesota, USA - June2016WEW_6_100 | ecosystem: Environmental > Terrestrial > Soil >... | reverse complement strand
CGGCTGCTAGCGGTCGGTGAGTTTAATGCTGACCACTTGACGGTTTTCCAGAAACGACCCGTTCAAGGCCAGTCCTTGAAAATTGCCTATTTGTCAGATCTTGACAGAATCACTAACATAGAATAGCCCCCCATCTGTACCGGTCAATGCCGCCTTGATGTGTACCACCAAAAGGGGTGTGGAGGGGATAAGGATTCTGGATTTCAAAGATCTCGCCCCACTCTTCAAAGGCGCGCTTGGAAGTGATGATCAGCGAGCCCTGTTCATCGCTTTCGGGATTGATCTCGTAGAGGTCTTGGACAGCCTGGGGAGAAACGGATGGCTGGCCGGAGGAAAGCAGCGCCCCCTGCTTCGATTTCTGGTGTTGCCACACCAGAGTCAATTCTTCTTCAGGGAACCTCGCCTCCATCTCCTCTGCCTGCTGGTCATACCTCCCGAAGGCAGAGTCAGTCTGAAGGGTAAGATGAATTTGCCCCTGCCTGGCTGAGGGGGGCAGCCAAACAGGGGTGTTGGCATTACCTGCTAATGCGTATCTATCATACTATCAGACAAAGGTCTTTTAAATTCCCTTCGTGTTTCTTTGTGTTCCTTTGCCTGCACTGTGCCGCACCTGTAACTGCGGCGTCAGTGGCGCAGGCAGGCACACGTGTGTCCGCCTGTCCCGCGATGCTTTTCCACGGGACCGCGAGTCCCGCGGCGCTTTTCCGCGGGATTGTGTTAAAAAATCATTACCACCTCTCCCCAACCCTCAACTTTTTCGCAAAAAATGCCCAAAAACAACCCAAAACCGCTCATTTAACCCCCGATTCCGGAGGATCAATTCATTCAAAAAAGCCTAAAATACCCTATATCTAGTGTCTTGACCTGATCGACCACCCGCCGGTGGGGGTTAAACGGTTTTTATTTTTGGTAGTTTCGGCAAACGGGTCGCGCGCACCCCCAAAAAAGGGGTTTTCCGCTAGAAACCAAGAGACCTCCGAGTTTTGTAAAACTCGAAGGTCTGCTTTAACGGGGGTCTGCTTTTTCCAGTCTTCGTTTTACGTTTTACTTTCCCTTTCTTCCTTAGTTTCCGCCTGTCCCGCTATGCTATTCCGTGGGATCGTGGTTAATGATTCCATCCAGAAAAATAAGCCTTAATTCGTAAACAAATGCAGCTTTCCATCCGGCGCAGTTTCCACCCTCAGAACAGTCAGGGCTTTGCCGGCCGGACCGCGCACCAGCTGTCCTTGGGACCCAAACCGCGAACCGTGGCAGGGACACGTAAAACCGTCTGGCTGTGGTTCCACCGTGCAGCCCAGGTGCGGGCAGACCAGGCTGAACGCGCTAAAACCTGCCGCGCTGTGAATCAGCATCGCCGGCACCTGCGGGAGCAGCGTGCGCGCGCCCACCGCATAGGCCGCCGGTGCCCCCAACACGAATTCGGTCGGAACGGGCGGCTGGGACTGGTAGCTCAGGAATCGCAGCAGTCCTCCCAACCCTAGTAGCCCGCTCAAGGCCAATAGACCATTCCGGGCCAGTTTCAAGAAATCACGTCTGGATATTCTCTCTTGACTCATTTCTTTCATTCGCAAACAGTCTCAAAAGCATTCGCAGATTATGAAATCCTCTTCATCAGTCCATCAGTTTGGTTTCAGCCGTCTTTAGACGGCTTTGGCCCTTTAGCCGGGGGATTAATCCCCCGGCGGTAAGGTTGAGCACCGCGAATTTAGACGGTGAATAGCGCCAATCATAGTAACTATTTTTTTCGTGCATCTCATTCATCTTTGCACGGAGTGGCATTGGTGGCAGGAAGCCGAACTTTGGTTGTTGGGGTCCTGCAGGCAGCCTGAGCCCATCACCGGTTTGAAGGTAAACACTTGCCCGGAGGCTTTCCCAACCAGCTGATAGGTCCCGTCCGGCATGACCCTTGTATTCCAGAGCGGTTCGCCCTTGGCAGTCACCAGGATGGTATCCCCCAGTTTCAAGTTCACCACCGGGTTGAGTTGTGCCAGCCGGAATGCCAGATCGTTCGGGTCGGTAAGTGTGCGCGTCAAGGGCAGTTGTGTCAGCGTGCCGTGACAGGTTTGGCACTGGATATATTGGATGTCCAGCTTGCTGCTGTACAGGCTGCCGTCCCCCATCGCTTCGGTGCGGGTATGGCAGTCAATGCAATCCAGCGTCCATTCGCATTTCGTGAACTGGGCGATTGGCTGGTAATAATCCTGTAATCGGGTCACCGGCGTGTCGCTGCGCGGCTGGAAGACCATCGTGCGCAGGTCATAGTTGCCTCGGTTGTGGCAGGCATCGCACTGGGTGTATGGGATCGCGGTGGTCAGTTGGTGCACCAGGGTGGCCGTGCTGGTGTTCACGCTGGTCAGGTTCGTCGTCTGGGTGGGCGTATGGCAGGCCGCGCAGCCGGTGAAGTGGTCGTAGCGCCCGCCCGTCTGTATCGGCGGAGCGGACAGGTGACAGGTCAGGCAGTTCTGCCCGAACAATCTCAGCATTGGGTTGGTCTCTGTCTTCGGATCGTACTTCTGCAAGCTGGTGATGCCGCTGGTGCTCTGAGGATCCTGCACCGCCGAAGTGCCGAACAGCGCCTTCAGGCTCGACTGCGCGCCATAGGAGTAGCGCATAATCGCGATCGCCCCCGCGTAGGTGTCCTGGATGCTGGTGGTGGAACGTTGGATATCGTCGTTATAGAAAGCTGCCGTACCGCTGTGACAGTTCGCCCCACCGCAGTTGGCTTGGACGACCGAGTAATCCGCCGGGTTGGCGCCGCCCCGTAGGGTGCTGTGGGCCAGCGTGGCGTCCAGGGCCAGCGCCTCGCCGCCATGACAGATCACACAGCCGAAGGTCTTGACCGGGTGGGATTTGCTGATCTCCGGCAGGTCGTTGTGGCAGGTCAGGCAGTATTCCACCTTTCCGGTCAGGGTCGGGATCAGCGCGATCGGCTTGATGCGGTGGCTCTCCTGCCAGGCGATTCCCAGCAGGGTCAGCAAAAGCAGTGCGGAAGCGATCACGATCAGTCGGCGCATAATTTAATCGTAGTCTTTTACGGTAGTAGCGACTTCAGTCGCTCTTCTTTCAGCAATCATAAATTCACCACAGAAAACTCAGATTCACACAGATTCATCAATAAAATCAGTTTTCATCTGCGTCCACATCGTACCCGTAGGGTATCTGTGGATAAATTCACCTTCGCCTAAGCCATCGGTAACAATGCCAATACCGTTAGGATAATTATGGCCAATATGATTCCAACAAAAAACACTTGTGCCAGCCGGTTGCCTTTCGGAAACCATTTCCCCAGCTCCGCCTCGGCAGGCTTGGGGAACACATAGGGGATCAGCGTGATGGCCAGCAACACGGCCAGCGGCACCACCACGCCCCATAGGAACGGGCTGCCCAGCTTGAGCAGTTCCTGCACCCACAGGAAGAACCAGGGTGCCCGGGCAGTCGCGGCTATGCTCGCATCCGCCGTGATGGGCGCTGCCAGCGGGGCCGGGACGACCGCCGATAGGATCAGCAGCGCTACCGATGCCAGCAGCATCGCCAGCATTTCCCGCCGCACCAGCTCGAAGCGCGAAATGCGCTCCTGACTTTCCCGCAGGTGCGGTGGCGGCACCGCAATCCCGCCATCCCGCCGCACCCGAAAGATGTGCCAGACCAGCAGGATTCCAGCCGCCAGCATCAGGCCGAAGATGTGCCACCCGTAGATGCGGATCAGGGTGGCAGACCCGGGTTGGGAACCGCCCACCAGGCTTCCATACAACCAGTCGCCAACCAGCGGGATTGACTTGATCAGGTTCGTCCCGGCGATCAAAGCGTAATGGATGCCTTCGTCCCAACGCAGCACGTAGCCGGTGAAATCCAGCAGCACCGCCACTACCAACAGGCCCATCCCTAGAAGGTAATTGAAACGCCGCGGCGGCAGGTACGCGCCGGTGAAGATCACCCGCAGCAGGTGCAGCCCGCATACGATCACCAGGAACTGTGCCGCCCAGAAGTGCAGGTTGCGCACCAGCCCGCCGAACGGCACCAGGAAGGTCAGCGTCTGGATCGACGGCCCCGCCTGGTCGGGCGTTGGGATGTAATAGAATACCTCCAGGATGCCGGTGCCGCACAGCACCAACACCAGGAAGACCGCCAGCCCGCCCGCCGCTAGCGTATACCGCAAGCGCGCCTGCCGGGCAGGAATCGTGGGCGGATGGAGATGGTGGAAGAAATTGGGACGCATTTATTAATTATATACTGAAGATAAAAACCGCCCCATTGCCAGGAGCGGTATTCTTGGTTCAGGAGATGGACCGGCAAAACAACAGAATCGGATTACTAGGCTGTATCATGGTGTTGCTCCGCCTCGAACACCGGCAGATACTTCACCGCCAGCCCGAAGGCCAGGATGCCCGCCGAGAAGATGCCGACCGAAACCAGCACTTCCGGCAGGGACGGGAAATAATGCACGTTGTTCGCCATGAAGGTCGGTATGTAGGTGATCGGGTCGGGATGCGTCACCGCGAACCAGCTCACGTCGAAGCGGTTCAGGATCATCCCCAGCAGTAAGATGACCGCGCCGGTCAGCAAACCGGTATCACTCTGGCGGATGCGTTTGATCGAGAACAAAACGATCGGGATGACCGCGCCAATCAGGATTTCGGACCAGAACAGCACGCTCATCAGGCCGCTAGTGAAAAGGTATTTCAGGTCGCCCGCAATAGTGAGCTGGCTGAATTTGATTACCAGGTATATTGCCAGAACGATTGGGATAACCCTGGCCAGTTTTTCCAGCAAGGTGGTTTCCAGGCCTCGCTTGAAATAACGCGCGCTCACTGAAGATTCGAGGATGACCATGCCCAGACCAATCGTGATGGCGGATGTAAAGAATAGCACCGGCAATATCGGCGTCCACCACAGCGGGTAAAGCTTGGCCGGCTGGATCAAAAGCAGCGAGCCCAGCGATGACTGGTGCAGGGTCGAAAGCACCACGCCCAGGATCACAAACGGCATGATAAAGCGATGAATCAGGTGCGCGAACTTTTGCCACTTGAGTCCTTCGAACAACACCGGTGCGAATTCGATCGCCAGCACCGTCAGATAGGTCATCACACAGATACCGATCTCCAGCAGGACCGAAGTTCCATTCATGTGGATCAGCATGTACCAGATACGTTCCGGGTGGCCCAGGTCAACCAGCAGAGCCACCACCACCATAATGTAGCCCAGGAAGGCCGTCAAAATGGAAGGCCGGAGGAGTGGCTTGAACTGCTTCAATTCGAAGATGTATACGTTGGCAGCCATCAGGAAACCGCCGCTGCTGATGGCAACACCGGTGAACAGGTCGAAACTGATCCAGAAGCCCCACGGATAAGAGTTGCCCAGGTTGCTGACCGCGCCGATGCCGGAAACATACCGCACCATCGCTATGACAAAGGCGATCCCCATGAAAGCCAGCAGGGCCAGCGGCAGCAGGCCGATATGCAGGCGTTTGTTAAGGGCAATCTGCATTTTCATTTGGGTGTCTCCTGCAGGTCTTCTGCTTTGGCTTCTTTTTCCGCCGCCACGGCTTCCTTGCGCTTGTTGAACCAGTGCACCGCCACAGCCGTGCCGCTAAGAATGGCTCCCCAGGTCACGGCAAACGGAATGGTGAAGCCCATCACCTCTTCGCTCACCTCTTTGACCGGGCGCTCGGTCAGCGGAGGCAGGCCCAGCTCGGCGAACGGCACATGCGAAAGGATCAGGTAGGAGGTCCCGCCGTTCTCGAACTCGCCGTACACGTGGTCCACGTACCGGTCCGGGTGGGCCTGGATGCGGGCGTGCGCTTCCGCCACCAGGTCGGCCCTTTCGCCATAGACCAGCGCGTTGGTCGGGCAGGTGGCCACGCACGCCGGCTGCAATCCGATGTCGATGCGTTGTGGGCAAAAGGTGCATTTGTCGATGAACGCACCTTCCAGCAGGCCCTTATTAAAGTCGAAGTGCGGCACGCCGAACGGGCAGGCGTTCATGCAGTAGCGGCAGCCTATGCATTTGTCTTTGTTATAAAGCACCGGTCCGTCGCTGCGTTGGCTGTAAGCCCCCACCGGGCAGGCCGATAGGCAGTCCGGCTCGTTGCAGTGCATGCAGTGGTAGACCATGCTGGCGCGTGTCAGGTTCGGGAACTGGCCCTTCATGCCGATCCCGGCCACCCAGATGCGCGTCTTGTCCATGTCGATCTTGTTTTCCACGCTGCAGGCCACCATGCAGGCCCGGCAATCGATGCAGCGTGTGGCGTCGAAAATGAAGGCCTTGTGTTTGATATCGGTCATGTTATATCTTCTTTACCGTTACAAATGTCTGGCTGAGCGCCTGGCTGCCGCTGACCGGGTCGGTGTAGGTCAGGTGCAGGTCAGAGTCGCTCGCGCCCTCGCCGTAAGCCACCCTCAGTCCCTTGGACATGTGCCCGAAGCCGGGCGTCAGGTAGACGCAGTCCGGGCGGATCGCCTGGGTGGCCAGCAATTGGATGTGGATCATGCCGGCCGGGCTGGTGACTTCCACCATGTCGTTGTCGGCCAGCCCCAGGCTTCGTGCGGTCTGGGTGTTCATCCACAGGCGCACCGGGTCGGCATATTTATGCAGGTATTGGTTGTTCTGGGTGCCCATCTGGGTGTATTGGGCCACCTTGCCGGTCAGCAGGTAGAACTCGCCCGCCTTGGGCTTGGCAGGTTCTTCCCACACCGGCAGTGCCGCGAACCCGCCGCTCGCCAGGGTGGTAGAATATATTTCGATCTTCTTGCTGGGCGTACTCCAGGCCGGTTCGAGGCTTTCACTGATTGTGTCGGTTTCGCCGGGCAGGTCCACATAGCCCTTCTGGCGCACCTGTTCGAGCGTGACCCCCAGGGGTGCCAGTTGCTGCTTGATGTAATCTTCCTCGTCGGCGTACTGGAAATAGTCGCTCAATCCCAGCCTCTGGCCGAGTTGCTTGTAGATCCACAGCGTCGATTTCCCCTCGCCCTGGGCGGCGATGACCGGCTGGCGCAGGAAGGCCTGGTTGCCAACGATGTTGAGCGGGTCGTAGCGCTCCAGGTAGGAGGCCTCCGGCAGAACCACGTCCGAGAACCAGGCCGAGTCGTTCATGATTATATCGATGGTGGCAATGAAGTCCAGCTTCTGGAAGAGTTGCAGGGTGCGGCCGCGGTCCGGCAGGGACAGGGCCGGGTTCTGGCGGGAGATGAACCAGCCGTGCGCCTCGTAAGGCTGCCCGCTCAGGGCCGCTTCGCGCATCTCCTGGAAGACGCCGATATCCAGCGGGACAAACGGATATTTCCAGGGTACGCCGTCCAGCCGTTGGGCGGTAACGCGCGGGTAAGGCGGCTGCGGTACTGCGCCCAGATCGCCGGTCTCCTCCCCGGATTCATCAAACATCGCCACGCCCCAGTTGCCAACGATGGCGTTCAGGATAGTGATGGTCCGTTCAGTCTGGAAGGAGTTCACAAAATTGGATGTGCGCCAGCCATTGTGAGCCAGGGCGTACGGCGCGGCCGCCGCGAATTCGCGGGCGATGCGCTGGATGGTGTCGGCCGGGATGCCGGTGATGCCCGCTGCCCATTCCGGTGTATAGCTTGCCATCGCCGCCGGCAGTTTCTCGAAACCGGAAGTGTTCTGCGCGACGAATTGTTTCTTATACAGCCCTTCCCCCACGATGACGTTGAGCATGGCCAGGTGAAAGGCCAGGTCGGTACCCGGGCGGATCGGCAGCCATTCCGAGGATTTGGCGGCCGTCTTGGTGAAGCGCGGGTCCAGCGTGACCACCTTGACACCCCGGTCGATCGCCTGGCTCAAAGCCGTAGTTTCGGAGGAGGAGATGGCTTCCATCAGGTTCCGGCCGGTCAGGATAATGTACTTCAGGTCGTCGTATTTGCGGTCGGGTTCCTGCATGCCATACGTGACCAAATTGGCCACGATCATGGCGTTGAAACACAGGCTGCGCTGGGTGCCGTAGTTGGGCGAGCCGAAGGCATTAAGCAAGTTCTCGAACTGGGCCTGGCTGAGGCAGTGCGTTGTTGAAAACATCATCGCCTCGGCCCCATAGTTCTTCTTGATCGAGAGCATGTTCTCGGCCACCATGTCCAGCGCTTCCTCCCAGGAAGTCTTGCGGAACAGCCCTTCACCGCGTTTGCCGACTCGAATCAAGGGCGTTAACACCCGGTCGGGGTCGTAGGTATTCATCAATCCGGATTGCCCGCGCGGGCACAACTTGCCGTTCGAATGCGGGTGCTCGGGGTTTCCTTCCAGCTTGACGACGCGGCCATTCTCCACTTTGGCCAGCAGGCCGCAGCGCCATACGCACATTTCGCACATGCTTGGGATGTAGCCGCTGCCCGTGGCATCCAGCCTGCCGCTCAGGCGGGCGGCTTCCGCCACCTGGGGCGGTAGGAACTGCCCCAAAACCAGCCCGCCAACGCTCGCGCCTCCGATCTTCAGGAATTCGCGCCGGGTAATCGTATTCGGCATAATACTCTCCTATAAGATGACAGTCACCTGCTTATCTACTTACTTTTACGCTGCAGACCCAGTCGGTCGATGGCATAGAAGAGCGCCAGCGCCAGAAGGGTAAAGACAAAGATGGCCAGGTACGCATTGACACCCCAGAGTTCAGGGATGGTTTTGTTGCCAAAATTGGCGATACTAAGGATCTTGGGCATGAAACTGTCGTAAGACAACCCGAAGATTACCGCGCCAGTCAGGAAGCCCAGCAAGCCCGGGACGATATAATCCCATTTGCCTTCCCCGCCGCCGGCCACCGCCGTACCGGGGCAGAACCCCGCCAGGGCCATGCCCACACCGAAGATCAGGCCGCCCACTAGGTTCCCCACCACGTAAGTGGCCGGAATGGTCGGGAAGGTGATGATGCCCATTTCGTGAAGGGGATACACGCCCAGCATGGTGACCACCAGGGCGGTCATCATGAACTTGAGCACCGCCATATCGGTCAGGCGGAATTGGTTGACGATCTTGGTATAACGGGTCAGACCGGCCTTATTCAATGCAAAGCCGAACATCACACCCAGGATGAGAGCGAGTACATAGGTTCCAATAGTCATGGCAGCCTCCTAATATTTCTTTCCGTAGACGATCAGGGCAGTGACGATGCCGGAAGCGAACATACCGGCAATGAAGAGAAAGGCCGCCGGAGCAAGTAGCATACCGCCCGAAATGGCCAACCCGCTGGTGCAGCCGCCCGCGATCCCGGCCGCGAATTCCACGATGATGCCGCCAATGAACAGCAGCAGCCAGCGTTTCCACTTCTGGTTTCCGTAGGCGGTCTTCCATTGTTCATCGTCCATGGTGCGAAATTTGAACGTACCACTGGAGAGAGCGCCCAGCATGCCTCCGAAGAAGATACCCACCAAGAGAATCACCGGGTAGGTGATGCCAGCCGGCATGATGTAATTGAAATAAGTGTTGCTTGGGCTGATGGCCTTGCCGATATAAGCGGCAATGTTCTCAAATCCCCCCGAAGCCCCCAGCAACTTGTTCGCCAGCGTCACGGTCAGGATGCCGACAATGCCCAGCAGCACTCCGGCTGCATAAGGCGACCACAATTCTTTGCTGATCTGTTTCTTGAGCCAACTCATATTGCATTCTCCTTTTTTAATATATTTTTTGTAGGCCACGCTTAAAGCGTGACCGATATAATAAATGTTTCTTAACCCTTCGGGCCGTTCTCTTCCGGAGGTTTGGGTGCATCATCCGGCTTGATCAATTTTGCGACCAATGCAAAGAGTTCTTCAGCGGTGGCGGGTTTCGCGAGGATCTGGCGCAAGTCCTTGCGAGCTTCCGGTTTCAATTTAACCAGCTCCGGGACCATCTCGACCACATCCGCCGGAAAGCTTTCCTTGACCTGCGTGGTTGCCTGGATCTGCTTGGTATCCAGGAAGGATATATTTAACCAGCCTTCCCGGCGCGCTACCAGGAACCCGCCGCCGAGCACCAGGGCTGCGATCAAAACAATGGCAATGATGTTTCCGGTGTTAACCGGTGCCTGTCCCAGGACGCTTTCGTTATAGCGCTGGGTATAGTCGACCATGTTCGCGGCCGGGATGACCGCCGCCTGGACAGCTGCAGGAGCAGCCGCTGCCGCGGGTGTCGTGGAGACAGATGGCTGGGAGGCTGCTACAGTGGTAGGAGCGGCTGCGCTCGAGCCTATGGTCACACCCAGCGTGGTAGCATAGATCTGGGCTTTGGCCTGGTAATCGGTGGCGTGGCAGCTCTTACAGGCCGAGACAATATCCTTCAGTGGATCGACCATACCGGTGTGGGCAGTGGTCTCATCGGTGGCCGTGTTGTTGCCGCCGTGGCACAGGTAGCAGAAATCGCCGAATGCATGCGAAGTATGCCAGGCCGTCCCATCGTTATTGACCGGGTCCTTGGCCTGGGTCTCGTGACAGTTCTTGCACGAGGATGCCTGGGAACCGCACTGGGCGCTGACCGGCTGGGCCGGCAGTAATAGGAATATTCCCACCGCGATCAATAGTACAAACCCCGCCGCCAGGAAATATAATGGGAGTTTTTTTAATTGCATTTCTGCCTCCTCAAAAAAGTTCTAACACAAAGAATTTAACGCGAAGGGCACACAGGTACACCACGTAACATCAAGGAAGACCTTCCATAAAATTAGGAATTCCCTGATTAAGGTCCTACGCGGAAACCACTTCCACCAGGCTGGCGCGTTTCTGGATGCTGTCGCGCATGATACTGCGCAGGATATCCAGGGCGTCAATGACACGTTTATCTGCCAGGCTGTATTGGACCATCATGCCCTGGCGTGTCGCAATCACCAGGCCCCGGTCGCGTAGGTTTTTCAGATGGCGCGAGATGGTTGGCTGGGGCTGGCCGAGCTCCTGGGTCAACTCGGTCACATTGTGCGGACCATCCGCCAGGGCATATAAAAGGATCAGGCGGGTCGAATCAGCCAGCGCCGAACAGAAATCGGCGTGAAGCTGGGTAATCTCTTGAACAAGCGTGGTTGATACCATAATATATGACCTTATTCGGATAGACGTATATATACATTTACATAATACGCTTGTGATAAGATGTACAAAAGTGCAGGGCATCACATTAACATGTGATTAATGTCACATAGTTGGTTGCAGAAGAATGCGGCGTTCTTTCTGACCGATGATTATGCATTGAGTTCATAGTTGCTAATTAAACCGTGCTAAATCTGATAGAATCACTCCAAATGCTCATGCCTTGCACCAGCAAAGGAGAAAAGAATGGCAGAAACACTTTCAAAACCAGGCCAAGAATCTTCCGAACCAGCCTCCACCAAGGCCAAAACGCACAAGCGAGGGCTGCTCTGGCTGTGTATTAGCCTGGGGGTAGTTGTGCTGATCGTGGCAGGAATTCTATTGGTGCATACGCAGGCAAACCAGCAAGTGGGCCTTCCACCCGCCCAGGCCTATGCAAAGATCCTGCAGGGGGCTTTTGTCCTGGACGTACGAACACAACCGGAATGGGACCAGTTCCGCATTGCAGGCAGCACTCTGATCCCCCTGGAACAACTGCAAAACCGCCTGAACGAGCTGCCGAAAAATAGGAACATTGTGGTGGTTTGCCTGACAGGTGTTCGCAGCAAAAGTGGGGCTGCCATATTGAAGCAATCCGGTTTTAAACATGTAAACTACGTGAGCGGAGGCTTGCAAACCTGGATCGCAACAGGGTATCCGGTACAGGGGAAAACTCCGTAAGTCTTGGAAAAGTTAAAAAAGGTTAATAGATTTTCATTTTCCAATATCAATTGTGTAGTTTGTAAGTATAATTTTGTCTGTCAGGTTACCGCAGTCAGAGCGGAGCTGGCATTCTACAAATTTGTTGCTTCAAGGAGGATCTAAACAAATGAGCGCTAATTTGGAAGATTTGGACGATTGGGATGATGAAAAAGCCCATGAGTTGTATCTAACTGTTTCCAATTCATTATCTGGCAAGGCGCGGACCAATGCCATTCATGGTCTGGCAAAATTAGCCAGAGATGGCTCAGCAAATGCTTCCTATGCACTTAGGCTGATCGCGCGCAGTTCAACTTCGAGCGTGGACCGGGAGCTGGCATCTAAAGAGCTATCAAAGGCATGATCCATACTAGAGATTAAACGGCACGCTGAAAAGATAAAAAGAATTTGCGCGAGATAAAAGATGTGCAAGGCAGTGGGTATATAAGTTCTTAAATATGGATCACGTGAAGCATTCGGTCTATATTAGCTCTGCGTACGACAAGGCAGGCGATAGGTCTATTATGTAGACAGGAAACCGATGACACCACCTGTTTGGCATCATCTTGTTTTTTCTGACGTTATTGCCCAACTGGGAACTCGTCCGGAAGGCCTGACCGAAAACGAGGTTGCGGCCCGCCTCGCACTATCCGGACGGAATGAAATCATTCGCCACAAGCCCATCAATCCCTGGCGGTTATTATTCAAACAGTTCGCCAATTATTTCATCTTTGTTCTGCTCTTTGCAGCCATCCTTGCCTTTACCGTCAGTTACCTGCCGGGGGAAAGCGGACGGAGGCTAACCGCCTATTTCATCCTCGGCATCATCGTTCTTAGCGTGGCTTTAAGCTTCTTTGAAGATTATCGCGCCCAGAAAGAGTTGGAAGCCCTGGACAGGCTGCTGGTGTTCAAAACCACTGTCCGGCGGGCTGGTAGTTCCCAACAGGTCGAAGCGGCGGAAGTGGTGCCCGGCGACATCCTGGTAATGACCCATGGCCAGAAGGTTCCGGCGGATGCGCGCCTGATCGAGGTGCACAGTCTGCGCACCGACGAATCGGCGCTGACCGGTGAAAGCGTTGGTGTGGACAAATCTCCCGAACCGGTCGCACCGGACGCAGCCCTGGCAGAACGCACCAGCATGGTGTATGCATCCACCTACATCACGCATGGGACCGGGCAGGCCGTGGCGGTTTCCACCGGGATGGCAACCGAAGTGGGCCAGATTGCCGGGACCCTCGGTCAAATGGCCGAACGCCCCACCCCCTTCCAGGTGGAGGTGCAAAAGATGGCCCGCCAGATGACCATTATCGTGGCCAGCCTGGCAGCTGTGGTGGCTATCGTCCTGCTTTTCCTCCTGCATGAACCGCCGGTCGATGTGGCGCTTAACACCCTCAGTCTGGCAATCGCCACCATCCCCGAGAGCCTGCCGATCGTGCTGACCTTCGCCCTGGCGCTGGGCGCCCGCCAGATGGCCCGCCGCAATGCCGTGGTACGGAGATTGTCGGTGGTTGAATCGCTCGGCTCGGTAGATACCATCTGCACCGACAAGACCGGCACACTGACCCAGAACTTGATGACAGTGCAACGTCTGGACGTTGGGGGACAGATGGTCGATATCTCTCAAGGGATCAAAGAAAACCGCGCCGCACTCGAACTGCTGCGAGCGGCTATCCTTTGTAACGAGGCGACGGTCGCCAAAGGGGTTGACTCCGAGGTTCACGGCGATCCGGTGGATACGGCGTTGGTAAAGGTTGCCCAACTGGCTGGCTTGGACCCCGAGCAGGCGCGCAAAGATACGCCGCGCGTGAATGAGATCCCTTTCAGCTCCGAACGCAAGATGATGACCACTATCCATATGCAAAATGGCCGTCAGGTTGCCATCACCAAGGGGGCACCCGGCCCCGTGCTGGCACATTGCACTTGCTGCCAGGAAGGGACACAGGAATATGCGCTGGCGGATTCGCATTGCCAGGCCATCCGCCACCGGGTGACCGAACTGCAGAGCCAGGGTTTCTACGTGCTGGGCGTGGCGAGCCGGGAACTTCCAGAAGGTGTATCTGTTGATCAAGCGGAAAACGAAATGACCTTCCTCGGGCTGCTGGCCCTGATCGACCCGCCGCGTCCCGGAGCCGCCGAAGCCATTACGCGTGCTCAGGGGGCCGGCATACGGGTAGTGATGATCACCGGCGACAACGGCCTGACTGCCCAGGCCATCGCCGCGACGCTCGGGATCGGGGGACGCGTCATGGATGCACGCGAGATGGGAGCCATCACTGCTCCGGCGCTGATCGAAAAAATGAAGGAAGTAGATATCGTGGCGCGCGCCACGCCGCAGGTGAAGCAGCAGGTACTGCAAGCACTGCAGAACGCCGGACACGTGGTGGCCATGACCGGAGATGGGGTCAACGATGCGACTGCCTTGAAACAGTCGGATGTGGGCGTGGCGATGGGCCTGCGCGGTACAGACATTGCCAAGGAATCCTCCGCCATGGTCCTGCTGGACGACAATTTTTCCACTATCGTGGCTGCGATCGAAGAAGGCCGGAGAATCTTCGACAACATCCGCAAGTTCACTAACTATCTGCTCTCCACCAGCCTGGGGGAAGTGTTCGTTGTTCTGGCACTTTCCATTACCGGATATTTCCCGCTCTCCGCCATTATGCTGCTGTGGGTGAACGTGGTGACCGATCTGGTGCCGGCCAGCGCCCTGGCAGCCGACCCGGTGGTGCCGCACGTGATGAAACGGCGCCCGCGCCGCCACGACGAGCCCATCCTGAACAAGGCCATCTATGCCACAATTGTCGGGAGTATTTTCCGCACCTTGATCGCCTACGGCCTGATCTTCTGGGTCGGGCTCCAATTCGGCGGGGTGACCTACGCCCGCAGCATGCTCTTCACCAGCATAGTCCTGCATGCCTTCACGCGCGTGATGGTGGTGCGCCAGATGGACAGCCTATCCCTTTGGTCGAACCGGGCGCTGCTGATCAGCTATGCGTTAGCGGTCGGCCTGCAACTGCTGGCCCTGTATACACCAATGCGGTCGCTCTTCGGGGTAATCCCGCTGGATTGGAGAGCATGGGCCGTGATGATCCCGGTTACGGCCGGTTCATCGTTGGCGGGCGTCTATATGACGCGCTGGATATTGAAACTATTCCCAATGTGGGAAAAATAAACTTCAAGGAGATTTAAATGCCAAACGGATTTGATATCCCCATCCCATTTATGAGCCAGCCTTTCCATATTTATTTCTATGGGATCATGATCATGCTGGGAATCCTGTCAGCGACTTTCCTGGTGAGCGTCGAAGCAAAATGGCACGGTCAGAACCCTGAAATTCTCTGGGATATGCTTATCTATATTGTGATTGCCGGCATTGTTGGGGCGCGCATCTGGCATATCCTGACCCCTCCACCCTCCATGATCGCCGAGGGGATCACAACACAATACTACTTGACCCATCCTCTTGCCATGATCGATATTCGCAACGGAGGTCTGGGTATCCCGGGTGCAGTCTTAGGGGGAGTACTAGCCATGTGGATCTATACTCGCAGGAAAAAACTAGCCTTTGCCACCTGGCTGGACCTGGTCGCGCCGGGCCTGGCGCTGGCGCAGGCCATCGGTCGCTGGGGCAACTTCTTCAACCAGGAACTCTATGGCGCTCCCACAAACCTGCCCTGGAAGCTCTACATCGATCCAGCCCATCGCCTGCCCGGTTACGAGAGCGTAGCTTATTATCACCCGCTCTTCCTGTACGAGTGTTTGTGGAATCTGGCCAACATGGCCATCCTGCTGTGGGTATCACATCGTTTTTCGGACCGTCTCAAGACGGGCGACATTTTCCTGGGCTACCTGTTTATTTACCCACTTGGTCGCTTTCTGCTGGATTTCCTGCGCCTGGATGCATCCCGCCTGGCTGGGATCAACGCCAACCAGACACTTTCAGCAATCGTGGCGCTGGTCGCTGCCGGGCTGCTGATCTGGCGGCATCGTCCGTCACGCACTGCTAAAGCAACCAATAAAGAAGACGTGCCATCCTGATCCGGTGGCACGTTCATCCAAAACATAAGGAGTGGATTTTCACAAATGAATTAAACTTCCAGCCCATAGAAGACAGTGTTGGAAAGCTCAGTAAGCTTCCACTTCTTAAATCCAGCTTTTTGGAACATGGCAGTCAGGTCCTCCGGATTCAACCGATGGACAAGCGGCGGACCAAATGCTCCATCCTGATAAGGCCACTCCAGGATGCCAACCCGCTGCCGAGCCACCCGGCGAGCTTCCTGCAGAGTTTTAAGAGGTTTATCCGATTCATGCAGGACAAGGCCCAAGAACACCAGGTCGAAACTGCCATCCGGGTAAGGCATCGCCTCGGCAATGCCTTCACGAAAATCTCCGGCTGGCACAAACTGGCGGGCGGCGATCAGCATCTCCGGATTGACATCCACCCCGGAGACTTTCAGACCGCGTCCAGAGAAGGATTCGGAAAAAAGACCGCTGCCCATCCCTACATCCAGAACGCTACCAATTGTTTCCCCTTCCAGGCTAAGGTCAGTTACGCGTTCGACCTCCAGCCGCTCTACCCTTTCGGGGGAACGTAATTTTGAAATATCACCTTCAAATCTTTTTTCATTCATAGAAATCCTCTACTGAATTGTTTTCCGTCAGTATCATCAGTAGGCAGTTTATGATTACATTCCTTTTTGGACAGGCAGCTTTGCCATTTGCCAGGATATCATCCCGATTTCCATGCTGCTGGCAGTATATCCCGCGGCCGTCAACTCTCTCACAGCCGGGACGCTGCGGTGCCCGGTGGCACAAATACATACAATTTCGCGCCCTTTGGGTATCTCTTTCAAGCGGCTGCTCAGTTCGCCCAACGGGATTAACTTTGCACCGGTAATATTGCCCAAACGAAACTCCTCCGGCTGGCGCACATCCAGCAGATAGAGTTGCTTTCGGTCCTTCAGCTTCTTATGCAATTCCAGCGTGCTCAGGGTAGATACCGGTGAACCAAAAATACGGCTAAACAAGCTCATTGTTGTAGCATCCTAAACTTCTACACCACCTGAGTGGTGATATCAAACTTGGGCGGTTTTTCGAGGTGCTTCTTGACCGCACACAGTTCCGCCGAGTGGATAAGTGAATCGCAGTATTTTTTCGGGAATCCTTGTGGAACCTGAATCTCCAACTCGATCGTCTCGACCATACCTGTGGAACGGCTGTGGTTAATTCTCTCGACAATGCGAATGTCTTCGGTCAGGAGGCTGCGCTGATTACAAAAACCCAGCACATAGATCCCGGCGCAGGTCCGATAGAAGAAAGGAAAACTTCAAAGGGACTGGGGGCACTTGCTACCGGCGGCTAGGCGGTAGCAACTGTGAAGGAACCAAAATGGGCATCTACGCGCGATCCACCCGGGAAATCGATGATCATTTCCATGAATAAACCTCTCCCAATTGATAAGATAACAGAAATCTGTGCTTCCGGGTAATTAGATGCAGACCCCTCAAGAAGGTTGCATGCCTGACCGCATGGATCTTCGTCTTAAGACAAGCCACACAATCGCCACCACCACCGCCAATAGCAGGAGACCGGCGGCTATGGATCTCCTGAAATTCGCCTGAGCATCCTGCCTGGTCGGACCGAGCGTCTGGTCGGGGGTCAACCGGTGGTTCTGAACCAGGAGGTAATTCGTGATCGCCCAATATTGATCATCCGGAAAGTGCCCGGGATATTGAGGTGGGTGGGTGGTGCGCAGGAATTCAAATAGGCTTTCCGGCGTGGTGAACTGGGGCAACTTGCCGGTGTCGGAAATGATGGCGGGAACATAATGTGGGATGGGAAAGCCCTGGTCGCCCGGGTGACCGGCATGGCAGCCGCGCCCCCAGCAATTCTGGTCCTCAGCATACAGGCTGCGAAACTCTGCTGTCAAGCCTTGGCCGCGGTCACCGTGACAGGCTATGCAGTTTAGCCAAAACAGATAACGGCCGTATTCGTACTGGCTTGGGTGTGCCGGCAGTGGCGGCTGGGCCAGCCGTTCGGCGGTTGTTTGCGAGGCAGCCGGCGGGAGCGGTTCGGCCGGAGCTGTTTTCTGGATTAATAAGATAATCCCGGTTGATAAAACGATCAGTCCGGCAAAAACCAATCCAACCCAAAGGATACGCTTATGGTTCACCAAACTAATTTTCTCCAGAGTGAAATTTCGATAAGATGAGTATACCCTGGTGCATCCTTTGAGACCAGCATTCGATATCAGACTTTCGATCATGAGTGCTTACAATGATAATGAGTGAGCAACCACTCAAAAGGTTCGTCGGATTCATGCAGAACATGGCCCGGGAATACTAGGTCGAAGCGGCTGTCCGGGTAAGGCAGCGTCTTGGCAGTGCCTTCACGAAAATCTCCGGCTGGCACAAACTGGCGGGCGGTGGTCAGCATCTCCGGAAATGGGCATCAACACGGGAACCGCCAGGGAAGTCGATCATTATTACCGTGAAATACATCTCCTCAGATATGTAATTGTTTAAAGAGTACAAGGCAAAATCCAGTACAATTGTCCCATGCCCAATCCGCTCCTTCTCCAACGTCACATCCAGCGCCTGAAACGTAAACTGGTCCGCTGTGAAACCATCAGCCGGCGGTATTCATGGATCCGGTTGGCGGTGTTCCTGGCTGGCGGCGCGGCCAGCTGGGGCGCAGCAGCCCTCTTTGGTGCAATAGCCGGTTGGGTCACCTTTTTCACCGCGGCAATTTTGTTTGCCGGGATCCAGAACCTGCACAGCCGGGTGGATGCTTGGGCAGAATCATTCCGCATCTGGCTGGCCATGTACATGGAACAGGCGGCACGGCTGGCTCTGGATTGGGAGCACATCCCCCGGCAATCCGGTCCCACCGGCGAGATCGACCCCGCGCTGGCACTCGATCTCGACCTGACCGGACCGCGTTCGCTGCATGCCCTACTCGATACCACCATCTCGCGTCAGGGCAGCCACCTGCTGGCAAACTGGCTGACAACCGGCACACCCGACCTGCAGAAAATCACCGCCCGCCAGGCCGTGGTACGCGAACTGGCCGGCTTGGCGCGCTTCCGCAAACGCCTGGCGCTTATTTTCCGCAAACTCAGCCGGGAACCGCTCGACGGCAATAAATTACTTGGCTGGCTGAAAACGCCTTACCCTGAAATGCGGCTGCGCCAGGTTTTAGTGGTGGCCACACTGCTGGTGATCGTAAATGATGTGCTATTTATATTATTTGTGGCAGGCCGGCTGCCCCCGCTCTGGATCCTCTCAACATTGGCATATGCGGGAGTGTATTTTGCCAGCCAGTCTTTGACCGGGGAATTCCTGGCTGCGGTGGTCCGGCTGGATGGCGAGCTGGCCAAGTTCCGACCGCTGTTGCGCTACCTGGAAGGTTTCCACTATGGGGATAAGAAAGCGCTGCATCAGCAGTGTGCCGCGTTTTTAGTCGGAGCGGATCGGCCATCCAAACGACTGAGGCAGCTGCAGTTCATAACTGCCCTGGCGGGTCTGCGCATGAACCCCCTGCTTGGGCTGGTGCTTAATTTGCTGACCCCGTGGGATTTTTGGGTGGCCTGGCTGGCAGACCGCCAACGCCGAGGCATGGCCGGATTGCTGCCCAGCTGGCTGGAGGCGTTCCATGAATTGGAGGCACTGATCGCGTTGGGGGAGTTCGCCGCGCTGCATCCTGAGTACGCAATCCCCACTATCAGGCAGGTGGAAGATCATACCCAGAACACCCCGGACCTGCTCCCCTCTGAATATGGGTCAGAACCGGTCTTTGTGGCTCGCCGGATGGGACATCCACTTCTGCCGCCTGACCGCAAAGTTTGCAACGACCTGCAGATAGAGGTACTGGGCGAGTTATTGATCATCACCGGCTCGAATATGGCCGGGAAAAGCACTTTCCTCCGCACGGTGGGGATCAACCTATGCTTGGCTTACGCCGGCGGGCCGGTGGACGCTGCAGCCTTGCAAACGCTGCCTTTCCGGCTGTATACCTGCATCCGCATCAGCGATTCCCTCAGCGATGGGTTTTCCTATTTTTATGCTGAGGTGAAGCGCCTGAAAGGATTATTGGATGCCCTCCGTCCAGATCCAACCGGCCTGCCCCTGCTCTACCTGGTGGATGAAATCTTCCGCGGCACCAACAACCGCGAGCGCCTGATCGGCAGCCGGGCATATGTGAAAGCCTTGATCGGTGCAGCCGGCATCGGACTGATTGCCACGCATGATTTGGACCTTGCGACACTGGCTGAAAACCAACCCCAGGCGCGCAACGTGCACTTCCGCGATGAAGTGGCCGGAGAAAAACTGGTCTTCGACTATCGCCTGCGGCCCGGTCCCAGTCCCACCACCAACGCCCTCAGGATCATGCAGATCGAGGGTCTGCCGGTGGATGGCTAGAACTTACAGGAGAGTGACTATGGTAAAGAATAAACCCCACGACATCGGCACCCTATCGCCTGAAATGGCCTTGCTCGGTCTGCTCTATAAAGCGCCGGGATACGGCTATAAACTGCACCGCCAAGTGGTTGGTGACCTGGGGCAGGTCTGGCATCTCAGCCAGAGTCAAGCCTATTCTATTTTAAAGCGGCTTGAAGCGCAGGGGGAAATTTCGAAGGAAGAATTGCCCCAAGAAAAACTACCCACCCGCCAGTTATTGCAGATGACTCCGCAGGGACGCAGCCGTTTTTTGGATTGGCTGGACACCCCCAGCGGCGGCAGCAGTCGCGCCATCCGGTTGGAGTTTGTTACCCGGCTGTATTTCCTTCGCATGTATATGCCTGAAAAAATCGCCCAGGCCTTTGACCGGCAAAGGACGGAGGCCGAAAGGCACCTCCAGCAGCTGAAAAAAAACCTGTCCGAACTGCCCGAAGAACAAATCTATAACCGCATGAGTGTGGCCTTACGAATCGAACAATTGCAGGCCGTGCTGGATTGGTTGGATGATAGCCAAAAATATTTCCAATCTAAATAATTCAGTAAGCCGGTCATGTTCCATTTCCACACACGGACAATCTTCCACCACCAAAAAGACGTAGGCACATAAAGAAGTTTTATATGGTTTTTTGGGGTTAAAAAAAGCGCCTGTCCATAACGGCCACTGGTATCCAAACGAAAAGTCTCCAACCGAAAATTATAGGAAGGGTGCATTCTTTGATATTTTGGTACTCCTACCCTGTACTTAATTCCATGGTTTTGATATACTCACTGAGTGAGTATATATGCCTGAAGAAACTTATCTTGGCACCCGTTCGTTGGAATATGCGTTGCTTGGATTCCTGTATGAACAGCCATGCAATGGCTACAGCCTGCACCAACTGGTTGCCACTGAGCTCGGTTATATCTGGCATATCAGCCGGAGCCAGACCCATGCCATACTGAAAAGATTGGCGCAGCAGGGCTATATCTCTTCGAACACGGCAGTGCAGGAAAAACTCTCCCCCACCCAACTCTTCCAGATTACCAAGGCGGGCCGCCGCAAGTTCAGGGCATGGCTGGAAAAGCCAGCCGGCAGCAGTGTGCATGCCATCCGGGTGGAATTCACCACCCGCCTGTATTTTGCAGAAAAACTCTTCACCGACATGATCCTGAAGATGCTTGAAGCGCAATCCAGTGAGGTTGTGGGCACGCTGGCCCGGCTTGAATTGGACCGGGCCGCCATTCCCGCTGAACAAACCTTCAACCGCCTTAGCCTGGACCTGCACATCCGTCAACTCGGTTCCATCCGTGATTGGTTAATCGAATGCCATGAGGCATTTGAAATAAAAATTTAAAGGAGAAGAAAATGAAAAAGTTACCTTTTATCGTACTTCTGTTTGCGGCCATCCTGTTGGCCTCCTGCGGACCGGCCGCGAAGGCGATACCCGCTCCAACCGCCGTGCCCCCCACGGAAACAATGGTTCCACCGACCGACACCCCGCTACCCCCGACGGCTACTCCCGCCCCGCGCACGCTGACCGTCTTTGCCGCGGCTTCCCTGACTGGTTCATTTGGCGACATCGGGAAGGCTTTCGAAGCTGCCAATCCTGGCGTCACCGTGACATTCAACTTCGCCGGATCCCAGGTCCTCAGCACCCAGATTACACAGGGCGCGGCTGCCGATGTTTTTGCATCCGCAAACCACACCGAGATGGACAAGCTGGTCACCGCCAACCTGGTAGCGGCGGGATACAAGGATTTTGTTACCAATGTGCTCGAAGTCATTCTTCCGGCAAATAATCCGGCCAATGTGCAGACTCTGCAGGACCTGGCCAAACCCGGCCTGAAACTCGTCTTGGAAGACAAATCCGTACCTGCGGGAGCTTATTCCCTGCAAATCCTTGCCAACATGAGCAAGGATCCTACCTATGGCTCCGATTTCAATACCAAAGTGCTGGCTAATGTTGTTTCTAACGAGACCGATGTAAAACAGGTGGTGGCCAAGGTGCAATTGGGTGAGGCCGACGCCGGTATCGTCTACATTACTGATGCCATCGCCGCCCCCACATTGAAAACGATCGTTATTCCGACCAATTTCAATGTTGTTGCCAAGTATCCCATTGCAGCCCTGACCAATGCTCCGCAGCCCGACCTGGCGTCAGCCTTCGTCGCTTACGTTCTTTCGGAAGACGGGCAGGCCATCATGAAAAAATGGGGCTTTACAACTGTTACACCCTAGAGTGAAAGTCCTTTGCGCCGTTTTTTTCAACGACTTTCCATAAATAATAATCCAGGCTGGGTCTTCATTTTAACCGGCCTGGGTTTAATTTTGCTGCTGGGGCTGCCACTCCTGACCCTGGACTGGCGCGCCATCGGCAAGAATTTCTTCAATTCTGTCCTTTCCCCGACTGCATTAACGGCTTTGAAACTCAGCCTGCTGACCAGCACCTCCACCGTGCTGGTTGCCATTGCCACAGGAACGCCTCTGGCATATATCCTGGCACGCTGGAAGTTCCGCGGCAAGAACGCTCTGGAGCTATTGGTCGACCTGCCGGTGGTTTTACCACCATCCGTGGCAGGCTTGGCGCTTTTGATCGCTTTCGGACGCACGGGCGTTTTTGGGGTCTGGTTGAATGCCTTGGGGATAACCCTGCCTTTCACCACCGTCGCGGTGATGATGGCGCAGACTTTTGTATCGGCGCCGTTATTCGTCGGCGCCGCCCGCGAGGGCTTCGCAGCGGTCGATAAACAAATTGAGGAGGCTGCTCTTGTGGAAGGGGCCAATGAATGGCAGGTATTTCGCTTTATCATGTTCCCGCTGGCTGGGCGGGCCTTTTTGGCCGGCCTGATTCTCACCTGGGCCCGCGCACTGGGCGAATTTGGCGCAACCATCCTGTTCGCCGGGAACCTGGAAGGAAAAACCCAGACCATGCCACTAGCCATTTACCTGGGTTTTGAAACCTATCTGGATGTGGCGATAGCCTTATCGGTTATGTTGATGGTTGTTTCCGTCGTTTTACTGGGGCTGATGTGAAGGTTGGAGCGCCGGAGCAATGTCGATACACACCCTGAATAAAGAACTCTGTGTTCCCAGCCCGGTATACATTGAGATTCTCTTGCGAGGTAAATTATGTCCGTGAATGATAATATCCCGGCGATTTCCATGCGTCCGATCGGGGTGATCCATTCCCCTTTCACAGATAAATCCCAAACCCCCATCCAGTCTTCCCGCTCCCAGGCTAAAGGAGTTGTGGAAGTTTACCCGGAATACGCACAAGGGCTTCAGGACCTGGGAGGGTTCTCCCATATCTTTTTATTGTACGTTTTCCATGAATCGTCGGGCTATAATTTACTCACCAAGCCTTTCCTCGATGACCAGTTACATGGGTTGTTTGCCACGCGCTATCCCTTTCGCCCCAACCCACTCGGGTTATCCTTGGTTCAACTGATTATGCGAAAAGAGAATACACTGGAAATCCAGGGAGTGGATATGCTGGACGGTACGCCTCTGCTGGATATCAAGCCCTACGTGCCCGAATTCGATATCCGCACCGGTACTCGCAACGATTGGTACGACTCCCGGATGAAGTAGAAATTGGCAGGTAGGCGGCAAAATAAAAACCATCCGCTTCACCCGGGATGGGCGGATCGGATGGCGTAAAGTTAAGAAACACCAAATAAGCGTTGAGTGCTAGTCTACTGCTATCATGACACTGGAAGCCTTGACCACTGCGTAAGCTTCTTTGCCTTCCTTAATGCCCATGCTATCCACCGAAGAGAGCGTGATGATGGAAACGACCTGGATTTTGCCAGGCAATTCGAGCACTACCTCGGCATTGACTGCGCCCCGTGTAACCTGTTAGCAAAACTTGAAAAGTGAACTCAGTCAAACATCAAAGGTGAACCGTAGAATTGGCGAGTGGTAGGGTCAAGGAATGGACCATTGTCTGTTCATACCAAATGCGAACCTCGAGAGTCT
>Ga0187853_10001217_pt1 | contig 24166 bp, 20 predicted proteins | sample June2016WEW_6_10_2_FD_132417 | JGI IMG/M metagenome (GOLD analysis project Ga0187853, IMG submission 132417) | Peatland microbial communities from SPRUCE experiment site at the Marcell Experimental Forest, Minnesota, USA - June2016WEW_6_100 | ecosystem: Environmental > Terrestrial > Soil >... | reverse complement strand
CGGAGTGGGGCTTATCGTATCGCTGCCCTTTTGGGGGATTATTGCCCTGGCGGTGAAGCTCCACGACGGCGGCCCCGTCTTTTATCGGCAAGAGCGCGTGGGGAAAGATGGGCGGGTCTTTACGGGCCTGAAGTTCCGCTCCATGGTTCCTGACTCCGACAGAAAGTGGGGCGTAGTACCCGCTGCTGCAAACGACCCCAGGATAACGAAGGTTGGAAGAATCCTGCGGGCGACCGCTATGGACGAACTCCCGCAACTCTGGAGTATCTTCCGGGGTGATATGAGTTTTGTCGGCCCACGGCCGGAGTGGGTCGAGCTGGTGAAAAAGTTCCGGGCAGAGATTCCTTGCTTCGATTTACGCCACAAGGTTCGGCCTGGCCTTACCGGGCTCGCCCAGGTCTACGGCCACAGCGAAATGTCTCGGCGGCATAAGCTTCGCTACGACCTGCTCTACGCGCGGCGGCAAAGTTTCTGGTTGGATATTCGGCTGGTCCTCATATCGTTTGCCGTTACCTTCACGGGCCGGTGGGAGCGCCGGGAAGGGAAGATCTTGCGCCAACGTCAACGGCGATATCGAAAGCCAGCCTCTGCTGGGGATGCTTGGCCGGCTAATGCGCCACTTTTAAAAGGTCCCTCGCAATCACCGCCCTCCTTATGAGCATATCCGTGGAGCGAGCATAGCCATGACGGCTGAAAATCACATTGCCAGTGGCGCAAATGTTCCCTGTGTGCGCGTCCTGGGCGTACCCGTGCACGTCCTGGACATGGAGCAGGTCCTCCAGGCCATGGAACAGTGGCTCTGCCAGCGGGATAGGACCCACTGGATCGCGGTGACTAGCTCACACGGACTGGTTGAGGGGCAGAAAGACCCCCGGTTCAAAACCATTCTCGAATCGGCAGATCTCTCCGTCCCTGACGGGAAGTGGACAGCGCGCGTGGCGGCTAAAAAGGCTGCTTGTACCCCAAGACAAGTTCGTGGCGCTGACTTCCTACGGGCTTTCTGCCGGTTATCGAACGAGAAGGGCTATACGAGTTTCTTTTACGGCGACACTGAGGAAGTTCTTGCCCTGTGCGCCAGCAGACTCTCGGAACAATTCCCGCGCCTGCGTATTGTCGGCACATATTCCCCGCCTTTTCGTGAACTTACTCCGGAAGAAGACGCGCAAGTCGTCAAGATGATTGACCAAACGAGACCGGATGTCCTGTGGGTAGGACTGGGCTTGCCGAAACAGGAACAATGGATTTTCTCGCATCGGGAAAAGCTCAACGTGCCGGTGATGATCGCCGTGGGGGCGGCGTTCAAGTTTGTCAGCGGCAAAGTCGAAAGCGCTCCACCCTGGATTCGGGAGTCGGGTTTCGAATGGCTTTGGCGTTTCTTCCATGAACCGCGCCGCACGTGGCGCCGGGCGTTCGTCTACGGCCCGCAATTTGCCGCCCGGTCGATTCTGGAACTCAGTGGATGGTCATTCCCACGCAAGCGGAAATCCACTGCACCGCCGCTTGCGCGGGGGTGACATTAAGGGGCGGTTAGCAGTTTGCCGCCTGTCCGCCGTGAAACCAAAATGGAAATCTTAACTGAAACCGTAACCGAGGCTTCTCGTGCGCCCACGCTCAAAATCGGGGGCAAAGTGCTGGCCCGCAACACGGTTTTGAACATCGTCGGGCAGGTGGTCCCGCTGCTGATCGGCGTGGCCACCACCCCCTACGTGATCCGGCACCTCGGTCCGGACCGCTTTGGCCTCCTGTCGCTCGCTTGGATCGTAGTGGGTTATTTCGCCCTCTTCGATTTGGGCATCGGCCCCGCCACCACCAAGTTCGTTGCCGAGCTTCTCGGCAAGGGTGAAATTGAGAAGCTTCCCGCCCTGGTCTGGACCGCGCTGACCACCCAATCGGGCATGGGTCTGGTAGCCGGCCTTCTGCTTGCCGCCGCCTCGCCTGCCCTCGTCAACCATCTTCTCAAGGTCCCGCCCGGACTCCGCCCCGACGCCCACTGGGTATTCATGATCTTGGCTGTCTGTTTCCCTATCAACTTCGCCGGCGGGTCGTTGCGGGGCGTGCTTGCGGCGTTTCAGAGGTTCGACCTGCTCAACGCCATCGGAATCCCCACCAGCGCCCTTTGGTACCTCATACCCGCCGGGGCTTTGGCGCTAGGGCTTGACCTCCCGGCAATTGTGCTCCTTCTGGTCGTAAGCCGAGCGATGGCGCTCGGGGCTCATTTCTTCTTCTGCCAACGGCTCTGTCCAGCGCTCCGAGGCGGCTGCACGTTCAAACGTTCCCTTGTCCGCTCCCTGCTCGGCTATGGCGGGTGGATTACGCTCTCCGCCACCATGGCCCCAATCCTGGCTTATTTTGAGCGATTCCTCATCGGCGCTCTGCTTTCCGTCGCGGCGGTCGGCTTTTACACGCCTCCTTACATGATCGCGAGCAGATTAGGAATACTCCCCGGCAGCCTCACGGCCACGCTTTTTCCAGCCTTCAGCGCTTCGGCCGGGCGCGGAGACGGCGAGTGGATCAGGAACGCCCTCGTCCGCTCTCTCAAATACCTGCTCCTGATCGTTGGGCCGACGGCGCTGGTGCTGATCTTTTTCGCTCGCCCGCTCCTGACCCTCTGGGTTGGCGCAAAGTTTGCGGTCGAAGGCGCGCCTGTCCTCCAAATCCTGGCTGTCGGAGTGCTCGCCAATTCACTAACGTATATCCTCGCCAGCCTTGTGCAAGGTATCGGTCGCCCTGATCTGACCGCCAAATTCCAACTGGTCCAACTTCCGCTCCATGTGGCTCTTGCCTGGTTTCTGGTCAGGCGGTTTGGCCTTCCAGGAGCGGCATTTGCTTGGACCATACGCATGTGTATTGAATTCCTAATTTTCATCTTTGTTGCCTGCTGGGTCACGCGCTCGTCGCCCCGCTTGCTTGCTGGCAGGGACGTAGGACGAAGCGTCGCCACACTGGCGGCGCTGGCCCTCAGCTTCTCGGTTCTGGGGGGCCTTAGCCACGCGTTCCTCACCCAGGCTCTCTTCACCCTTCTCCTGAGCGCTGGTTTCTTGCTGGGCACTTGGCATTACGTTCTAGACGCGGAGGAAAGATGGCACATCAGACTGTGGCTAAAAATAGCGCCCTGACCCAGTCTGTCTCGGACGGCGGGAAAAGGCGGTCGGGTTTCCCGCGCTCGCCTTAGAATCACGGAGAGTCATGTCTCATCAGGAACAACGACGGTTCATTGCTTTGGTGAACGAGCACCTTCTAAAGCACGCTCGTCCCAGGAGAATCCTGGAGATTGGCTCATATGACGTGAACGGCTCGGTCCGGGAACTCTTCAGGGACTGGACGTCTTACATTGGCGCAGATCTGATAGCGGGCCCCGGCGTTGACATCGTCAAATCCGGCCATGAGATCGACCTGGAATCGAATTCTCTTGACCTGGCGCTTTCTTGCGAATGCTTCGAGCATAATCCCTATTGGCTCGAGACGTTCCAAAACATGATCAGGATGACGAAGCCTGGTGGGTTGGTTGTATTCACCTGCGCATCACCGTACCGCCTCGAACATGGTACCGCTCGCAGTGGGCCGCTCAGGTTTTCAGGTACGCAGGCGGGCGGGGGGAATTACTATAGGAATCTTCGACGGTCCGACTTTGAGAAGCGCTTGGACTTGGCCCACATTTTCGCGATTTACAGGTTCTACTATATTCCGACTTCTAGTGATCTATATTTCTTTGGCGTAAAGAAGGGCGGTGAACAGCGGGAATATGACCTATCCGTTTTTGAAAGGGAAGTGCCTCTGATTCGTTTGATGGCGAAGGAGCGCAACAGGCACCTGGGTCTCATCGAGAAGACTCTGAGAAATGCTTACGAGGTGCCGATTGTGGTCGCATCCTTCATTCTCGATGACAAACGGTTTCAGGATTTTGCCCTTGCATACATAAGGGTCCGCACCATGGGGATGCGAAAGGTACGCACCATGGCGATGCGGCTTATGGGGTGGAGGATGTGAAAAGTTGACGACTAACCAACACGGTCTCAACTCGGCTGGGCTTTCGCGGGAGGCATCTCCGCCACTCGTCGTGATCAGCATTCTGAACTGGAACGGCTGGCGGGATACGCCGGAGTGCCTGGGGCCTGTCCTGGGACAAGTCCACAGAAAGCGAGTCCAACATGGGTGAAGTTGCGCGTGCTGCACTTGCCAGCGTTGTCCACAAGCTGAGAACAGTCAAGGGCGGTCATTTCATCGCAGATTCGGCAATCGCCGCATGGGTGTGTGGAGAGGGAGTAGCCGTCGCCGAACTCCGTTATGGTGCGCGGGCCATCGTGTTCGTGAATGACTATAATGGCCGGGTCATGTATCTCTGGGGGGAGCATGACGCGCGGATCACCAGCGTGCTGGACGCTGTGCTGCGTCCTGGTGATACCGTCCTGGACATCGGCGCCAACTTTGGCGTAGCCGGCCTCTTCGCCTGCAAGAAGGTGGGAGAAAAAGGCAAAGTCCACTTGTTCGAGCCCCAACCCGTGGTGGCGCAATGTCTTCGAACGTCGATCCTCATCAACGGCTACCGGCAGGCGGTTGTCCACGAATGCGCCCTGTCCAATCGAAGCGGGTCTGCGGAGATGGCAATCATTGACCCCGACAATCTGGGGAGGACGACTATCGTTCCGGAGGGCAAGCAGGTTGCCGGCGAAAAGATTCGCGTTCGCGTCGAGAATGCAGGCGAGTTTGTCCGGACTTTGGGATGCCAGCAGGTGTCACTGATCAAAATCGATGTGGAGGGCCATGAAGGGGTGATCCTCGACTCGATGCGGGATTGGATGCGAGAGGTGAAGCCGGGTGTCGTGCTGTTCGAATGCCATGTGGGGAAGGACGGGTTTTGGTCAGAGAGCGTCGTCACACTTCTCTCGGGAATGGGATACGAGTTTCTGGCGTATGACATGAGGAAGTACTGGTCCACGCATTTGTACCGAGTCACGAAGGAAATCAATAAAACCGTGTATCATGACTTTGTAGCAGTGTACCCGCGTGGCCTCAAGGATGACGTCTCCCAGCAGCTCAGAAACATGACCCAGCAGCGCCCTAAGTTCGAGGCCCCATCCGCCAAGCCTGGTAGTGCGACGCTCGCCCCCCAACGTACTGCCATGTTGCAGGACAAGGCGGTCTGCTGACGCAGGTGGTATCAAGGGAGCAGCCGAATGGGAGCTGATAAGAAATGGAGAGGAACCCGTACTCCCCTCGAGAGGACGCACCTCGAGTAGCGATCAGCATTCTGAACTGGAACGGTTGGCAGGATACGCTGGAGTGCCTGGAGTCCGTGCGGCGGCTCGATTACCCGAACCACCTAACCGTCGTGGTCGATAACGGCTCCTGGGACGACTCAGCGGAAAGGATCAAGGCCTGGGCGCATGAGAACCTCGGCGCTGGGCACGTCCTTGCCGACTACACACAGGAAATCGCGCTCCAAGGCGGTGACCCGCAGACCGAAGAAGCGCTTGAAAGCGTTCCGTCTCCAGCCAGGCTGGTCCTGATCCGCAACGAAGAGAACCTCGGCTTCACGGGCGGAAACAATGTAAGCATCACTTATGCGCTCTGCCAGCCAGAACCCGCTCAGTACGTGTTCTTCCTCAATAACGATGGCCGCGTGAGACCGGACTGCCTGACGCGGCTCGTCGAGGTTGACCGAGAGTCAAATGCTGGAATCGTGGGGGCGGTTGTAGAAGACTCGAAAGGCTCGATTCGATTCGCCGGGAGCGGCTCGCTTTGGAGTCGTTTTTTTTTCGATTTGATCCCGAGCGCTGCCCGCATGCGGGAGGAAGACTACTGGGGCGCGCCAGTTGTGGCAGGCTGCGCGATGCTGATCCGCCGCGATGCTCTTCAAGCTGTTCACCGGCAAAGGGGCTCGTATCTCAGCGCTGAGCTGTTCGCCTACGGTGATGAACTGGATTTCTGCTATCGGGCGAGCCGCGAGGGTTACAACGCGGTCGTCGGCCGGCGGGCTGTCGCGTGTCACGACAGCTCAGTTCGGCACAAGAAATACGCCTGCGAGATCCCCTTTTACTACATGAACCGCAACTTTGTGCTTTTGGCTCGAAGATTGCTGCCATTCCCAATCCGGATCGCCTTCCATACGTTCCACCTGCTTCGGTGTGCACGAGTGATCGCCAGGCTTCTCCGCGCTGGACGGACGGAATGCGCCAAAGCGGTTTGGTCCGGCGTTATCGATGGATACCGGGGCGTGGGAGGCAAGTGGCGTCTGCGACAATCATAGGGAGTTGAGCTGCGTTGCGCGTCGGGCTTTAGGATTCCAATGGAGAGAACGGGATCTCCCCAAATCGAGGCAATCCGTGTCGACTCCGACGCGGGGACTCCGAGGCCGGACCCTTGCGGACGATCGAGACGCTGAAACGGGAGCTCGACGTTAGACTGATCACCGGCGGACGGGCCGATCTGGCGCGACTCAAGGCCTACCACGGCACTGAGCTGCGACCCGGCGAACTCACCATCGATGAGCTGCGGTTGCCCTTGGGACTGCACCGCACGCCGCGGATGATACAAAGGAGAACTAAGACGTGCCGCCTGATCCTGTAGTGTCCGTTGTGATTCCGGCTTACAACGCCGAGAAAACGATCGGTAATGCGATCGACTCCGTCCTTGAACAAACGATGTCCGACCTTGAAGTGATCGTGGTTGATGACGCGTCCACCGACGGCACGGTTCACGTCGTCGAGGCGGCCGGTGACCCTCGCGTGCGGTTGCTGAGAAGCCCCTGGAATTGCGGGCCCGCGGTTGCGCGCAACCTCGGCGTAAAGCGTGCCACGGGCCGCTGGGTGACCTTTTTAGACGCTGACGACGAATATGTGCCCTCGCGCCTTGAGGGCCTACTCGAAGCGGCCGCGGGCGACTGTGACTGTTTCGTGGCCGACTGGATCGTGGCGTCTGTTCCGGACCCTGGCGGGCGACTGGCACCCTTGAGGCTTCCCACCCTTCCGGCGCAGCCTTTGGCAGAGAATTTTGAGTTCACAGACTATCTTAAATTGGCGATGGACGTGATGCCCATTGTCCCGAGAGCCACACTGACTCGCCACCATATTGAATTCTCACCGTGGGCCCACAGTGGCGAATGGGCGCCCCTGATTGCCCGACTCTGTGCGATGGGGATCCGGGGGAGACTACTCCATCGGGTGGGGTACCTCTATCGCGGGACGGGCACGCACCATAGCTCGACGCTCCGAAGCATCGAGGAGCAGCTCCAAGCGACGGAGTTTCTGGCCGCAGACGCGGATGTGCCCGAGGCGGCGAAGGAGATCCTCAGACAAGGAATCCCCGGCACACGGAGGCGCCTTGTGGTTGCCGCGCTGAGAGAAGGCAAATTGGCGAAGTTCGCTTGCTACGCCCGGCGCAATCCGACGGATCTCGTGTGGCTCCCCGCGAGCGTTCTCTGTTTTCTTTGGCGACAGGTTCGTTACCGGGTGGCGTCGCTGTCCTCTCGCCCAGCTTGATGAGATGTGAGACCAGCTTGGCGGATCTTGGCTGAGAACCCCCACACAATCGCCATCGTGATTCCGACCATAGGTCGCCCTGCTGAGCTGCGGCGCATGCTTGAGAGCTTGGCGGGGCAGTCGAGGCTGCCGGACGAAGTCACTATCGTTGGGGAAGATGTGGGCGACGTCCCATCGGAGTTTCCGACCCTGCGGCCTCGATTCATTCACCTGCCCGGGTCGTCGATTTCCCAGGCTCGCAACGCCGGCGCCGCGGCATCTGACCCCAGAGCCGACCTGCTGGCCTTTCTGGATGACGACATCGTGCTGGAGTCGAACGCTCTCACAGCGATGATGGATTTTTGGGACAAGGCTGCACCCGACCTTGGCGGCGCAGGTTTCAACGTGGTGAATCACCCTCCGATGCCAGTGTCCCGCTTCAAGCGAACAGCGCTTGCCAAAAAGCTGGGGCTGTACAGTGATCAGAAGGGCGCCGTGGTGCGGTCAGGCTTCCAGACGACTTATGGTTATGTTGACGCGGATATGCTGGGAAGTTGGCTACCCAGTTGGGCTGTGGTATACCGGAAGACGACCTTTATGGAGTACGGGTTCGACAATTGGTTCGAGGGGTACAGCTACCTGGAAGACCTCGACCTGAGCTACCGCATCAGCAGGCGCTACAAGCTGGCTATGGTCAGCGACGCCCGAATCAATCACTATCCTTCCGGCACCGGACGGCTAGATAACTACGTGTTCGGGAAAAAGGAGATTCTGAATCGTCTCTGGTTTGTGAGAAAGCACGCGGAACTTTCGGTCGGACTCTGCTATTTCGGGCTCGTCATACGAACCTCCCTAAACCTTTGGTCGAGTGTCGGGGAGCGGGACCGGCGTTGTCTGCAAAGGGTGGCAGGGAATCTCGTGGGTCTCGCGATCAGCTTGAGGCAGCGATCGCAATTCGGGCTTCCCGCGACGCCAAGGAATGTAGGAATCCCTTTCGAGAACTGCCATGAAGGAAACGATGCAAGAGCCCTCACAGGGCGCCGCGCCTCCTGATTTCTTTGAAGCGCGCATCCAGCCCTTTACGAAACGGTTTCTCACTACCGGCAAACGGAGGCAAGTGTACGTCTGGGACTTGGTGCGGCTGGGGACCCTGGTAGTCTGGCCCTACTACCGCGTGCGAGCAAGTGTGGGCAGATACGACGGAGCTAAGGTCAACGGTGGGGCAGGCGCGAGCCGGCTCCCTGGGTGGCTGAACATAGACGCCAACCCCTTACGTTCGCCCCAGATCTGGGCGGACATGAGGAATCGCTGGCCGTTTCGCGAGGCGTCAATAGCGGCCATTGTCAGCTCGCATTTTCTTGAACATTTATTCGATAACGAGCTGGAACACGTTTTGCGTGAGATGTACCGCGTGCTACGTCCGGGCGGAAACCTGCGGATCAGTGTTCCAAGCCTCGAAAAGGCCATATCGCAGTATCTGGATGAGACCGATCGCGCCGGCTCCGCGACGAGGGGACATCGGTTCAACCTGACGTGCCATTGGTACGGCGCCCATCATCAAGTGTTCGATATTGAGCGCCTGCGAGGCCTGCTAGCCCAGGCTGGGTTCACGAGCTTCTACGAGGCCCAGTTTCCCGAGAGCAGTTTTTGTTCGGCGGCAGAAGTCATCGAGGTTGATCGGCATCCGGACGAGTCGCTTTTCATCGAATGCAAAAAAAGTAACCCACAGGAAAGAGCCCTTTAGGCGCGCAGAGCGTCCTCTTCCGATGTTTCGGGAGGGTTTCATGCAACGGTGGAAGCCGTTCGTCAGCATAGTTAATCCCACTTACAATCGAGCTCAGATCATCGGCCGCGCTAGCAGCCGACACTACCTCTGCAACCATAGGTCCCACCTTTCGGTCGCTGACTGGAAACCTTGATCGCCTTGCCTCGAGGGGCGCCGAACGTGCCAGCATACTCCAACCGTTTTTACAGGAAGATTGAGCATGGATCCGGGCGCTCAGCGCAGCAACTGGAGGAAATCCCGGTTGCGTAAGATGTTGAGATGGCTCACGACTCTCCGAGTCGTCAGGGGTTTTGCGCGGGGGACTGGCCTGACACCCCTGATGCGGAAGGTTTATCACTGTTGGTCTGCCCCAGACGGTGTGTTCCGAGTCTATGTTGCGGGTGTTCCGATCACCCTATACGCGAGGACAGGCCAGGAACTGTTGCAGCTCGAAGGGGCGCTGGTTACGGAAAGGGAGTGGTCAGAAAGGTACGCCCTCGAAACCTTCCTTGCTTTCCTCAACCCCGGTGACGTTGCCTACGACGTGGGAGCCAATTTCGGTCTATATAGCGTGGCTCTCGCCAACAAGGTGGGAGACAACGGACGGGTTGTTGCGTTCGAACCCCTCGGGCACACTTTCGAGAGACTCCAGGCGAACATCCGGCTAAATAAACTCGCGAACGTCCTGTGCTTCCAAAAAGCTTTGGGCAGCAAAACGGAACGACTCGAAATGTTTGTCGACGAGGAACGGCCGTGGTGCTCCAGTCTGCTCAGGAGGTCCGGCATTGGGTCAGAGCGGGTGTGCGAGGTGGTCGAGGTCACGACCGGGGATTCAATGCGCCAGGCGCACAACCTTCCCGTACCGCGCGCCGTGAAAATCGACGTGGAAGGGTACGAGTATGCGGTCATACAAGGCTTGAAGGGGACGCTATCCGATCCGCACTGCGAATTCGTTGAATGCGAGGTTCATCCGCAATCCCTTCCCTCAGGCACCACGCCCGCCCACCTTATCAACCTCCTCAGAGTGTGTGGGTTTAACAGGATCGACATCCAGGGAAGGGGGCCGGAACAACAGGTTCTCGCGTATCGATCCTAGTTTGAAACCAAGCGAATTCGCCCAGAGGCGCCCTATGGCAGAGACGAGTGCTCCTCGAGCTAGCGTAATCATACCCACCTACAATCGAGCTGGGGTTGTCGGTCGCGCCATTCAGAGTGTCCTTGCCCAGAGTTTTCATGATTGGGAGTTATTGGTCGTCGATGACGGCTCTGCTGATGACACAGAGAGTGTTGTCGCGAGCTTCGACGACGCCAGAATTCAATTTATCCGCCATAGGTGCAACCGCGGACAGTCTGCTGCGCGAAACACCGGGATCGCACGAGCGAAAGGCGATTGGATCTCGTTCTTGGATTCCGACGATGAGTGGGAACCTGACAAATTATCTTGCGAGGCCGAACGAATCCGTTCCGTCGCTGACTCAGTCGGCTTACTATACTGCGGTAAGCGCATTCGTGAGGAGAAAGGCCGGCTGCTGCGAGTAAGGATGCCTACCACGGAAGGGCAGGTGTATCAGAGTCTACTGGCGTGGGACTTCATAGGTTCGTGCTCACGGGTAACGGTCAGGAGAGGGGCGCTGTTGGGGGCAGGCGGATACGACGAGAACCTTGGTAATGCGGAAGACTGGGATTTATGGCTACGGATTGCGAAGCGGTACGAAGTCGCTGCCGTGCGACGGTGCCTGGTGACGCGCTACTTCGGGTCTGAGCAGGTCACGGGCTCGGTGCGCTCAATCTGCGCAGGTAGGGAGCGATTCCTTCAAAAGCATGGAACGGAGATGCCGGCCAAGGTGCGGGCCAACCACTTAGCTGCCCTCGCCACGATGCTGATGAATTACGACACTCCGAGGGCAAGGGCGATCGCGAACGAAGCTATCCGGCTTGACTGGAGGCAGCCGCGCCTTTTTGTGGCGATGCTTTGTTCCGTTTTGGGCCAGAGCCTATACCGCCGCCTATTCTCAGCCGCCGCCAGGCGGTTGCACGGCCTTTACATTGGCCACGCGAAGATATGAAACCAGGTTCACCGCCCGTGAGGGACAATGCGAACGAGGGAACTACCCTTTTGTCGGCTTTCGCGTGTAGTCCGGACGGCCGTTCGGGAATGGGAACCGGTGAGGACGTACTTGGGTGGAACATCGTGGAGCAAGTAGCAGAGAGGCGTGCCTTATGTCTACTCACCCACCCCGCAAACCACCCTGGCATCGAGCGCCGACGCATGGAAACTCCCCCAAAGCAGTTGAGGGTGAAGTACGTTCGGGTTCCGAAGTGTTTAGACGTTTTGCTTCGGTGGCAGGGGACATTTCAGGTTTACGCGTACCTGTGGCAAATCTGGGCTTACGCTGAAGCCCGACGGCTAGCTGAGCAAGTCCCAGTCAGACTCTTCCACCACGTCACTTACGCTAATGACTGGATGGCAAGCTACATCGGGGCGTTTCTGAAGGTGCCTTATGTTCGCGGTCCGTGCGGGGGTGCGCAGCAGGTTCCCAAACCCTTCCGGAGCGAGTTTTTGCGCCGCGATCGGTTGTGGGAACGTTTCCGGCGCATAGGCCAAAGAGTGCTTCGGCTGGACCCGGTGTTCGTGAAGGGTCAGGACCGCGCGAGCGCCATTCTTGTTTGTAACCAAGAGTCCTTCGAAGCAATCAGGCCGCGCTGGCGTGACAAGGTGCGCTATTTCCCGGTGAACGGCGTAAGCGAGTCCGAGGTTGCGGCGGGCCTCGAGGAGGGCGGCCCACACACAGGCTTTCGCGTTTTATCGGCCGGAAAGCTGATCCACTGGAAAGGCTTCGGGCTCGTGATTCGGTCCTTCGCGGCTTTTGCAGCGACGGTACCCGAGGCAAGATTGATTATCGTGGGTGATGGACCCGAACTGCCGCGTCTTCGTGCCCTCGCCCAGACGCTTGGGTGCCTGAACCGGATTGAGTTTGCCGGATGGGCCGCGCGAACGGAGGCGGTGCGCCGCATGGGGGAAGCTGACGTCCTTCTTTACCTCAGCTTGCGCGAGGGCGGCGGGGCGGTAGTGCTCGAGGCTATGGCCGCCGGCAAGCCGGTAGTATGCCTCGATATGGGCGGTCCCGCGTTGCACGTCACCGATGAGTGTGGCATCAAGATCCCGCCGCATTCCCCAGACCAGGCAGTGCACGACGCAGCTTCGGCCCTGCGCGCCCTCTACAGCGATCCGGAAGCCCGGGGCCGGTTGGGAGCCGCCGCCCGCCGAAGGGCTGAAGAGATGTACTGCTGGGACCACCTGGGGGATGAGTTGATGCGAATCTACCAAGCGATCGAAAACGGCCGACAAATGGGGGGGATGAAGCGCACAACACCCGCCCTGCCGAAGCGCTGGCTCCCGCTCCGCCCTCGTCTTGCAGGGGGAACGGGGCCTTGTGGGTTCTCACCTCCGTTCAAAACCGCGCCGTGACTCTTGTCGGTCGCTGCGACCCTGCCTCGCTGGATGAAGCTCTACACAAGGTAAATGAAGAAAGTGCGAGAGAGAGCCTGACTGTCATGGGCCCGCGGCGCGCAGCGGTTTATAGGGACGTTCTAGGGATCAGTCTTCGCGAGGGCAAATAGACTGTGCAGTCCATTCGCCCACTGGAGAGGGGGCAAAGCTTGATTGGGAAGGCGCAAAGCCGCGGCACCCCCCTTCGCCGGTCTCCCCACCGGAGTACTCTGTTGTACCTCGTACTCTGGCTCATGCTGTGGGCCGGATACAATACTGGACCCTATTATTTCCTTGATCCTTCCTTCCCCGCTGACACTCGGGAGTTGATCCATGGTGTCAGGGTATTTTTCCCCATATTAGCAGCCTGGCTGGCTCTGATGCTGCTGCTGGTTCGAGGCGGTATGAAGAGGCCCGCAATCATGGGCCCGCTAGGTCTGTTCAGCTTTTTCACGCTGGTTGGGCTGGCCACCTCATTCCTGCTCCCGGCAGTACAGGCTTGGCAGGCGGTGTGGTGGGGCGTCGCGTTTGGCGCACCCGCCGCCATCCTGGTTCTGGTCCTAACGGATCCTCAGCCGGACTATGCCATGAAGAAGCTGCTGACCTTGAGTTGGGTCGTCGACATCGCCATGATGGTTGCCATTATTTTGGCCCTGCCTTTCATCGGCGGACCGTCCTTCGTGCCAGGCGAGGGCCCCGCCTTGCATATGGGCCATACCTTCACCGTCAATGACTTTGCCGGCATGGCGGGACCCCGAAGCACCGGCCTGGGCAGATACGCGGGTGTCGCTGCGCTGGCGGCCTTGGGCAGGCTCGGGCAGGAGCGAGGTTGGGTGAGACTGTTCTGGGCTATGGTGTTGCCCGCCTCTCTTTACGTCCTGGTAGTTGCCCGTGGTCGCACAGAGATCCTGGCGTTCATCGCGGGAGCTTTCGTAATTCTAGTCCTCGGCCGGATGTCGCGGCTGGTCATGTTAAGCTGGGGAATCGTAGCCACGTGGCTGTTGGCCACGGGCGGTTTCTTCCAGCGCTTTTGGCAATACGCGACCAAAGGCGGGCGATTTGATCCTACGCTGTCCGGTCGGACGATTACTTGGCGGCAAGGTTGGGAAGTGTTCAATACCTCTCCCTGGGTAGGCTTGGGGTTTCAAGCAGACCGGTGGTTTCTGCCTGGAGCGCGGCATATCCATAACGGCTTGCTTCACGCTCTGCTTGAGTCGGGTCTAATGGGAACTGCGGCGTTCGTGGCGGCCTTTGCGGTGGCCTTGGCCTTTATGGTGGGACTTTATTGGCTCGGTCCAGAGTCGAGGCGGCTTCCTCTCGCTGCTGAAGTTCCTGGCATCTTAATCTTCTTCACCATCATGAATGTGACGGAATCAACCGCCTATTTCTCCGCCAACTGGCTGCTCCTCGCGCCCGTGATGGCATACCTGCAACTGGCGTTCTGGAAGGAGCGCACTTTTCGATTCGGCGTCGCTCAGCGTCTTCGAGGCATAGGACGGTCGCGCCGATTGGTTGTGGCGAGCCCGAGCACCTAGGCTCGCGCTCCTCGCCCTCCTGCTCCGGGGCCTTCACCATGCCTCGGTCTCCACAAACACTAACATCCCCCACCCCAAACTGTTCCTTCACCACCCGGATCTGCTCCGGCATCCCGCCCTGCGGGATGAGAACGTATCTGACGATGCGGAAGCCCAGCTCGCCTCGCAGGTCGGCGAGCGTGATGGCGAATTCGCGCTTAAACCGCTCCGAGTCGAAGAGGCGGGCGCGATCCCCGGTGCTCTTCCCCACCTGCCACCTATCATCTGGAATCTGTTCTTTCACTTCCTGAATCCCGAATCCATCACCTACTACACTAGCCTATCTTATTCCGCTTGTCAAGAGACCTGGAACCTGAAACCTGCTTTTCTGGCCCCTGACACCTGACACCCGACACCCGACACCTGCTCTTCCGACTCCTGACTCCTGGGACCTGCTCTTCCGCTCGTCACCGCCCTCAAGCAGGTTGACATCACCAACAGCGGAGCAGTATTGTGGTAAAATTGGAAATAATTGGTCCCTTAGCATTAGCAAAAGCACAAATGAGTTCGGAAAGATTCAAGCGATAGATTTTCTGCCAGGGAAGGATTCGCTTCCTGGACGGCGCGATGGTGGATTCGTATATGTATTCTCTTGGGTTGCTGACGGGCGCGACAATCCTTTTTAGGTCGGCCAAATGCTGCGGTTATCGCAAACGAAGCCCTAACTGATTAAGCGGTTGAGAGGCCAGCATGAAAAGAATCGCGGTATTGGTCTTGTTCTTTCTGTTAGCGATTCCTGCGTTCTGCGCCAAGCGGCAACATCGCTCGGCGAAGGCACTGGCCAGGAAACATTTCAGGCTGAGCGTTGCGCTATGGGAAAAGTATGATGACGACAATGAAATCGCGGAGTTGCGAAAGGCGCTTGCCCTGGACCCTAACTTCGCAGAGGCACACTTCAATCTTGGAGTTGCTCTCGCGGAGAAGGATGAGTTTAACGAGGCGGTCGCAGAGTTCAGGCATGCCGCGCGGCTGGTCCCGCGCGACCACATGGCTCACCACTGCCTAGCCCTTGCTCTTGAGAAGAAAGGTAATCTTCTTGGCGCTCTAAATGAGTCCAAGGTGGCCTTCAAGCTTGACCCGAAGAACGGGACTTACAAACGGAATTATGAGCATCTGTTGCGAATGCCCGCCCTTAATCGAGCTGCCCGTCACAGGTCCGTGGGCTCGAATCCTGCCCTCTCCGCCAAGGAGGTTCAGATTCCCGCTCCCGCACGGCGCAGGGCTGCGCGGTCGCCATCCCGACACCCGAGTCGCAGTAGGCAGTCGGCAGTAAGCAGAAGGCGGAAAGGAGATGCTCTTCGTTCGGGCTCCTGACACCTGACACCTGCTCTTCCGACTCCTGACTCCTGAATCCTGCCCTTCTGTCCCCAGCCCCTGGCACCTGACACCCGACACCCGACACCCGACACCTGCTCTTCCGACTCCTGAATCCTGTTCTTCCCTCAGCGTCAAGCGGCGTCAGCATGTCGCAGACATCACGAACCGATGCCCGCGCCACCCGTGAGGCAGGAACCTCCCGTGTGCCGTCGGATGCAAGCTCAACTCTATCCCTGAGCTTTTGCCACCGAAGTCATGAAAGCGGCGGGCCAGCCGCCGTGGGCTTCGATGACCTTGTCGATTTCGGCCATCAGACGGATGGTCTCGTTCAGGGCCACGACGACGCGCTGGTAATGCAGGACGTCTTCGTCGGAGAGCGTCCGGCTGCGACGGTCCTTCAGCCACTTTTCGCAGACCTGATAGCCGCCGATGTGGAAATTCCAGACGTTTTCCGGCACGCCTTCGAACCAGCGCGAGGGATTGATGTAAACGTTTCCTGTCATTGTAGCGGCGGTCTGTGACCGCCGATTATCAATTGGCCGATCAGAGATCGATCCTACAGAACGGCGGTCATAGACCGCCGCTACAAATTTGGGATAGCCCTTGGCGACCTCTGCATCGTCCTTGCCTGCGAATTGCGTGATCAGATTCTGAAGGGGGCTCTCGCCCTTGGGCCTCGATGTGTTCCACGAGGCGGAAGGATAGTCGTCTTCAAGCAAGTGCAGAGCGACAAGGTCCGCACCCTTGGCATGAAGTGCGCGGAATAGGTTGAAATCGCAACTAAGCGGCACGCGTGGGAAATCGGTTCTGAGAAATTCCGCGTAGCGGGTCCGGCAGGCGGGTGAATGGAAGATCGCGTAAATGTAATGGAAAACATCCTCTGGCCCGAAGGTTTTTCTTAGATCGCCCTTGCCATCCGAGACAAAACGAAGTACGAATCGCTTTTCGAGTTTCGCGACGAATTCCGGGTTGAGGTTGGGTCTGCGCCCACCAGGGCCGGGGGGCCAAAGCGACACTCCACCGGCGAGCTCCGCCTGGCCGGTCAGCCCATGCTCGTACATGTAAAGTGGGAAGCAGTGCGAATTATCTAGCGACGAGAGAATCACTCGGTCAACAATCCCCGCGACGACAAAATAGGGGCCGAGGATGCGCTCACGTGTTCTTCGCATGGACATGAGCGCAAGATTCGGTTTATCGAGATGATTCATGACATTTTCGCGCACACGCCAAACGACGGATGGGTCGTAGCAAATGTAACGCACATCGAAGGGACGATAGAAGACGTGCCTAATTAGGTCCCTTATCTCGCCGGCCTTGCGCAAGGCTGTTCTGGCATCAGACACTCGCCAAGCGTAGTTTTCGTTTAGGTGGAAGCGAGACCTGATGTCCTCGTCCGACGCTAAGGGATCAATGAATTCGGTCATCCGCTTAATGAGGGCTTCCTTGTCTATATCCACGACCAACTCATCACGAGAGGTTGTTATACCTGTGCTGTTAAGGGGGAACACCCCAGGCAGAGGAAAATCGCACTCGTGCTGCATCGACAAATCTTTGTCATGAGGGACGAAGAGATAAAAGGGTGATAGCGGGGATACGGTCGACCCCACTGTCGGGCGTGGACCCTCCCCACAAAGAACCTCATATTTCAATTCGCGAAGCCCCCAGAGTTCAGAGTAATTCACGCTGGCGGGGCCATCCTTGGCTTCATTCCTTAGGAAGGTGGAGATCGCGACGCCTTGTTGAATGTCGAAGATATTCTCGTCTTTAGACCCATCCGGACATATTTCTTTCCTTTTCGAATCGCCATGCAGGTTGAGTATGTAGACCTTAGTGAATTTGCCCAGAAGGGATTGACGCATCCCGCGAAATGTTGGGTTATCGGTCCAAGCGTTATTGGTGATGAGCGCAAGAACACCTCGGTCCGTTCGTTGAATCCTCCACTGCCCGAAGCGGATGAATTTTACATAATCATCATCTAACATCGTCTTGCGTTCGCCGAGCGGTTTGCCGTCCGCTTTTCTATAATCCTCAATTAGACTCGCGATCCATCTGCCCTTATTGGCAGAAACCCCTGAATAGGGCGGATTGCCGATAACGACGGCGAAGAGTTGCCCACGCTTGATCGCATTTACGGCATGAGCTTCATGGGCCAGCGCAGGCGCATCGAACTCGAAGCGGTCGGAGAAGTCTTGGGGCGGTTCGAGGGTGTTCGTCAGGTAAATCCGGGCGCGCTCGTGAGAACGGAAGTTGTAGCCAGTCTCGTGGAGCTTGAGGCCGAGCTTCATGTGGGCGATGGCGTAAGGAGCCATCATAAGCTCGAAGCCGTAGAGCCTAGGCAGAAGGTGGTCGGAGACGTATTCGTTCCAACGATCCTGGAATTGAGGATCCGGGCCGGGTCGGCGGTCGCAGACCGCCGCTACAGAGTGCCACTTGGCCTTCATCGTCCGATGGATGACATCAATGACTTCCACAAGGAACGTGCCGGTGCCGCAAGCGGGGTCAAGAATCTGCACAAAGGGCTCTTTGGGCGCGACCCCCTCCGGAATCTTCAAATCCTTGTGCCGCTGGGCCATTTCGCCCCAGGTCGTCGTATCGGCGAGGCCATCCTCCAGCCCGAACTCCCTGCGCAGAATCTCATCCACGCTGCGCACGATGAATGAAACCACGGGGCGCGGTGTGAAGAAGATTCCCCGCTTGATGCGTTTCACGGGGTCGTACTCCTTCAAGAAATCCTCATAGAAGTGGATGACGGGGTCTTCCTGCGGGTTCTTGTCGCCGAAATCGCGAAGCACAGCTTCCATATCGGCGTCGCGCAAGGCTTGCACGACGTCATTGACGCCCAATTCGTCGAAATCAATCTTGCCTTTGCGCCCGCCCACGGTGAGGAAAGTGGAGAGCATGTCGCGCAGGAAAGGGTTGGTGATGGGGACCATGTCCGCGACGTTCTCCGCCACGAGGCCAGCGGGGCGGGAAACGCGCGCCGTGAGCAAGCCGTATGTGATGGTCTGTGCATACATGTCTGCAAAGTCATCTTCCTTCAAATCGTGAATCAACGCCTCCCGGAACGCGGTCATCAGCTTCCGCAGAGGGCCGCTTTCGGACTCGACGGACAGCACCTTGTTTACGCGCTTTCGAATCGCCGTGGCCAGTTCGGCCATGCGCTCGGCCAGAGCCTTGGCGGTGCCGATCACTTCGCGGGGACGCAAGGTGAAAGCAGAACTCCAGCGCGATCGCCACTGCTCGACACTTCTTGAGGGCTCCGGCCAGCGGAGCTTGTCCCTCAAAATCTTGTCGGCGTGTGCAAGATGCAGCACTGCATCTTCATCATCCCAGCCGAGGACTCGCAGGGTCGGGAGGTCGCCGGTTCCGTCTTCCTCGGCGAAATGGGCAAATGTGATGTCCCGATGGTCGGACTCTCCGTAAGATGAGATGAAGAGGAGATCATGCAGGTTCCAGGTGGCTTGCTGTGCCTTGTTGGCGGACTGCCTTTTCTTGAGGACGAGTGAGCGCAGAATGCGGCGCAGGGCTACCACGGGCAGGCGCTTGGGCTCAAAATTTACAAAGAAGATTCCCCATGGTTGGTTGGTGACCAGCGGACGAAGTTGCTTGATGTCCTTGATTTGGACTGCGGTCTTCGCATCGAGGCCCAATTCCTCAGGCTCATAGTCAAAGGTCAACTCGTCGAAGTCATCGGATTCAATGGGCCAGTCCAGTTCGTCGCGAAGGTATTTGACCAGGGAAGGGAAGGTCTTGATGGATCGAAGGCGTTCAACATCGGGCGTGCTCATAGTTTTCTCTCTGTAGCGGCGGTCTACGACCGCCGGGGTTGTAGCGGCGCTCTATGAGCGCCGACAAAAGTGAACATCCAGAACGCAATCATAGACCACCGATGCGATTGAAAACCACGACGGCGGTCTTAGACCGCCGCTACAACCACTTCAACTCGGCGGTCTTAGACCGCCGCTACAACCACTTCAACTCGGTGGTCGCAGACCGCCGCTACAACCACTTCAACTCGGCGGTCGCAGACCGCCGCTACAAAACCGTCAGTGGATGTATTTCGCCCTGATAGGGCCAATCCTCCGCACGCTGAACCAAACCCGCGCGGACGGGATTTTGGAGCACATAGTTCCATTTTTCCTCGTAGGATTCTGCCGATCGCATCACGTGATCAAAAAAGTCTTTTTCCCAGTGCTGAGCTGGAATTCCCATCTGCCTCAAGGTTCTTGATAGGGCGTTTTTCCACGACTTCATCCACATAGAAAGCGACGGCGAATTTGGCGAAAAAGCGGTGAAGAAATGCGCGTGGTCCGGCATGATTACATAGCGGCCTACAAGGACCTTGTACTCCGTAGCTCGCTCTGCAAACTCTTTGAAAGAGTCGTGGATCTCGGTATTCGCCAGGATTGAGCGCCGAGGCTCGGTGCAAACAGTAAGGTAATAAACGGGGTGATCGGTGAACAACCATTTCAGGCGTTGCAAGCGCGGTTTGAATTTCGGCTTCATCTTGTAGCGGCGATCTATGACCGCCGAGCGATCCATGACCGCCGTGAGTTGTAGCGGCGCTCTATGAGCGCCGAGAGTATCGAAAATCGGGACGGCGGTCATAGACCGCCGCTACAGTTCAGTTCGGCGGTCATAGACCGCCGCTACAGCCTAGCTCAACTCCATCCAAGCTTTGAGGATCGGCTTCACGCCGATGGGTGCCTGGACCTGCTTCAGGTAAGTGTTCTTAATGTGCTTGTCAATTTGGCTGCGAATCTCTGACAGCGTGCTTTCAGGCAGCTCATGACGTCGTGGCGTGTCCGGCTGGCAACGGATTACGTCGATGATTTCTGACGGCTCTTCCAGGACGCGCTCCGTAGCCCAGTCATAGAGATACCACCGTGTGTGACCGGCCTCCTCAGTCCAGGCCGCTGCGTCGACTTCTGCCTCTTCCGCTACGCTGATCGGAGGGGCGGGAAGGGCATAGCAGAAGAAGACGGCTTTGGCTCCCGGAGAGGGATGCTTTTTGCCGCTAAACGCTTTCCCCGGTAGCACGGCCAGTTTTGCGCGCAATTCGGGGTGATTCTGGAGCAATTTCTGGTACTCCAGGTGCATGGATTCGATAGGGTTAGTTGTTCCCTCGTATGTCTGGTTGAACTCCCGCAGCGCTTCAAAATCATCGTCAGGTTTTAGGAGCTTCTTGCCTTCGATGCCGAAGGTCTTGGAGATGCGCAAGGTCTTATGGGACACCTTTTCATAAAGCTTCAAGAGGTCATCCAGCTCATCGGGGGGGAGGAAGTTCCAGTATTCCACGTGCCCCCGGATGTCCTTCTGATCGGGATGTTCCTGAAGAATTCGTTCTTCAATATCGGGGTTGAGGCGGCGGTCGACTCGTCCAATCCTTTGCATAAGGCGGACGGGATTCCAGTGCAGGTCGTAGTTGATAAGGCGCGTAGCGTCCTGAAGGTTCAGGCCTTCCGAAAGCACGTCCGTAGAGATTAGGATACGGGTTTCGGAAAGCCCCTGAGCAGCCAGCTCGGCGCTGGATGAAGCATTGTAGTAAGGGGAGAACCTCGTAATGATCTCCCCTCGCTCGTCGGCCCCCGCCCGGGCGCTATCGACCTCATTGACATCCTTTATCCCGGCGGCTTCGATCTGCTTCAGGAGATACCGGGCAGTGTCCATGTACTCCGTGAAAACCAGGACCTTGTGCTTCTTTAGCACGGGGTCCGACTTTAGAAGGCGAGTAAGCTCCCGGAGTTTGTCGTCGTTACTGGCTTTGAATTTCTTCAGTTCCCGAAGGAATTCCACGAGCTGATCGAGATCCAGGAAAGTTTCAGAAAGGATTTCATCCAGCTTGTATTCTTCGCGCTTAAGCTCCTCTACGGCTTCAAGCATTTCATCAGTGATCAGGTCCTCATCGGCATCTTCAATTTCTTCCGCGATGGATGCTTGCTGTTCCTTGACGTAATCAAGCAACTCCTGGTGCTGTGCCTTCCAGCGTTCAAGACGCTTGACCTCGGCAGGCTCTGTGCTGTGTTTCGATGCCCAGGCGAGGAGCTTCAGGAGAAGGGTCTGGCAGGACATTTCAAACGCCCGTGCCGAGCTTTCGAACCGCTTTAAGAACTGGGTACGAATTAATCCGACAACCTGCTGCTGGCGGCCTTTCGTCAGAGGGTCGATGGAGGAGTCCGGCCCCTTGTAATAGAAAAGGGGGTAGTAGATGGCCAGTGAGAATAGCGGGTTTTTCTTGAAGAACGCTGCCTCCAACATGGTAAGAAGCTGACCGTAGGTCTTTTTGATCGAGTAATCAGCAACATGGGGAGGCTTGCGTTCGGGGAAGATAGTCTTGGTGGCCTGATTCTGCTCTTGGCTCTTCTTTACATAGGCCCTGCTGCGTTGGACCACCAAAGCGTGGAAGAGCGCATCGTTTGCGAGAACCTTCTCGGCCTCGACCTGATTGGTCTCGACGCCGCTGTTGCCGCTTTCTTTGGCCGTGACTAGTTCCTCAAGCGCCTTCTCCATCCTGCGGAAGTGGCCTGGCAACGAGTGAATTCCCAAAGGCGCGGCGCTGAAATATTCTGGTGCATCGCGTCGCGAGAAGATCTGGATCATGTGCTGGAGATCAATCAAGCGGTTGTTGACGGGAGTTGCCGTCAACATAAAGACCGCTTTATTTCCAGCAATGTCGTATAACTTCCAGTACCGCGACTTGTCCACCAAGCCCGGGTTCCGAAAGTGGTGGGCTTCGTCGATGACGATGGCGTCGGCTTTTTCCTTAATCGCTGCCAGCTTGGCCGGGTATTCGCCGCCGCGAAGGAGGTCGGTGTGATTGAGGATCACGAGATTGCTGAACACATGGCCGATATCAGGCAAAATCTCATGGAGCGTCCGTTCCCAGACCGAGGCTCGGGCCGCTTTTGGAACAAGGAGCACGACGCGCTGACGGTCATGAACTACCAAGCGCTCGATCAGCATGAGGCCGATGAAGGTTTTTCCTAGCCCTACGCCGTCACACAAGAAGGCGCCCCGGTATTGGCGGGCAATCTTCATCAAGGCGCGGTAGCCTTCCTTCTGATACTGGTCCAGGCGTGGATAAACTTTGGAGCCGCCGCCCTCTTCCCATTCACTGGCAGTCATCTCGTGTCCGCGGAAGAACTCGTCGAGGGCTTTAGCATAGACGAGGAAGGGTGGGTACTGGGCCGTGTGGCGCTCCATGACGCGGAGAATCTCTGGTGTCACATCCTTCGCGTCGTTCCAGTGTTCCTCGTACCATTGCTGAAGGGTTTCGACTTCACGGCGAATCTGGATGTTCAACTCGACATTGTTGGTAATTCCCGGAACCGTGAAGTTGCTGGAGCCAACTAGGGCAGCGGACCCCACGACCAACTGTTTGGCGTGAGTGATGTAAGCTTTTGCGTGGAACTTCTCCTTGGTGTAGATCCTGCACTCAATCTGTCTCTTCTGCAGAGCCTGCACGATGGCCGGCACACCGGCGAGGAAATCGTTCTTTTCCTTTTCAGATTCAATGCTCTCGTCTAGCTTGCCTTCAGCTCTCTGTATGCCTGCGAGCAGAGCTTGCTTGGTCCGCCTCGAGACCTCATCACCCAGGAGGATGCGGATCTTGCCAATCTTCTGCCATTGCCCGTCGAGGCCGAGCAACCCTCCAATCTCGAAGTACCCCGTTGCAATGTCCAGGGCATTCGATAGGTCGGCCCAGTCGTGGAGGTACCGCCGGACTTTCCACTCCCGGTCGCTGTTGTCGACGATGAAAAGGTCGCCGCCTTGCGGTTTAGACCCTCGATCCACTCCTAGCGCTCCATGAGGAGTCCCAATGATGCAGGAGTCTACCACGAACGCATCGGTAACGGAATAGTTCGCATCGAGTCATGTCAGATGTTATTGGTGAGGGGCCGAGCCGGGATAGCCGATCACCATGGCCGTGTCCTGAAGGCGCACCTGGTCGGAGTTGCCGAGCGCAACTGTGGGTAGGCTGGCGCCGCCGATTTGACGCGCACTCGTCAGTATGCCTTTGATTCGGCGGATATGTTATTGTGCGATACTTGCGAAGAGTGGTTCGGACCAGATTATTGCCAGGAAATGGTGCTATGGAGGCTGTATGCATAAACCCTTCTCCAAGGCAAGCCAGTTGGGCCGGCGCGGCTTCCTTGGACTTGCCGGCGTAGCCGCCCTCTCCGATTCGCTACTCAGCCGCGAGCGAGTGGTCAGGGCATTACTTGCGAAGGATACTCAGGCGGAGAACACAGGCTCGACCGCCGGCTCCTCCCCAGGACTACCGCCCCTAAAGATCACTGACGTTCGGGTGATCGTCACCTGCCCGGACCGCAATTACGTCCTGGTGAAGGTTCTCACCAGCGAGCCCGGCCTGTACGGGGTTGGCGATGCCACGCTCAACGGCAGGGAATTGGCGGTCGCGGCGGATCTCGAACAACATATCTCCCCGCTGCTTGTCGACCGGGATCCGGAGCAGATCGAGGACATTTGGCAGTACCTTTATCGAGGGCCTTACTGGCGCGGCGGTCCCATCCAAATGACGGCCCTCGCCGGCATTGACTTG
>Ga0187853_10001210_pt1 | contig 24297 bp, 19 predicted proteins | sample June2016WEW_6_10_2_FD_132417 | JGI IMG/M metagenome (GOLD analysis project Ga0187853, IMG submission 132417) | Peatland microbial communities from SPRUCE experiment site at the Marcell Experimental Forest, Minnesota, USA - June2016WEW_6_100 | ecosystem: Environmental > Terrestrial > Soil >... | reverse complement strand
TACCTGCAACTCATGCAGGCCACCAGCAACAGCCGCGACGCCAACCGCGTCCAGGAGGTATCGGAGATAAGCCGCGGGCTCAAGGGGCTCTCCCGGGAGCTAAAAGTCCCCGTGATCGCCCTTTCCCAGCTGTCGCGCCAGCCGGAGATGCGCGAGTCGCGCGAGCCTCGGCTGTCGGACCTGCGAGAATCCGGCGCCATCGAGCAGGACGCGGACCTGGTCCTCTTCCTGTGGCGCGAGAGGGACAAACCAGGCGACGAGAGCGAGAGCGACGGCGAGGTCGTCAACCTGCGCCTGGCCAAGCACCGCAACGGCCCAACCGGCGAGGTGAAGCTGTGGTTCAAGAAGAGCCAGACTCGCTTCATGAGCTATGCCGGCGAACGCTACGCCGAAGCCGTCTGACGAATAGGGCGTCATCGAGGTCGCCGTGGGTCAAGCTCGTCGCGGGACCATGCCCGCGCTGGCCCTAGACTGCCGTGAATGGGGCGGAGCGGCCCGCCCGAAAAGGGAGGAGTTCGATGGGCGTGATCATCGTCCGGGAGATGGTCGGCACCAGTTCTCACTCGTGGAGCGACGCGGCCCGCCAGGCCGTGGCTCTGGCGAGCAAGACCGTCCGGAACATCCGAACGGTGGAGGTGGTCCAGTCGACCGCCCGCGTCGAGGGCGGCGAGATCGTCGAGTACAGAGTCCAGATCAAGCTCGGCTTCGAATACGAGGAGTAGCCCGGCGGCGTGAGCCCGGCGGGCCCACGGCTTGGCGCAACTGTGCGGCTCTTCCCGCTGCGCCTCGATTCAGCCGGCGAACGACGGCGAAGAGTGCCTCACGGGGTCGCCCCGAAGGGGTCGATGACGAGGCGGTCACTCAGATAAGCGGCGGTTGATCGCGGGCCACCAGTATCCGCCAATGCAGACGTCCGCTTCCGGTCCGATTGACACCCGTCGGGTCGGTTTTCTATCCTACGCGCCACCGTTCGACGAGAAGCGGCAGGGGATGGAGGAGTTGGGGGTGTCCCTCGAGCCCGAGATCGACGACCGCCTCCTCGAGGAGATGGCGCGGGTACGGTCATGTTTCCCGCTGCGTTCCGGCAAGATCCAGCGCCCGTGCCTGCCGGAGGAAACGCTTCGACGCGACCGCCTCTTCGATTGGCTGGACGCTCGGTCGGGCCGCCGCGTCGTGTACGTCATCGCCGAGGCAGGCTTCGGCAAGACCACTCTCATTGCGGATTTCCTTCGTCGGTCGCAACTCCGAACCTTCTGGTACCGGCTCGACGAGGACGACACCGACAGCCTCGTCTTCATTCGGTACCTGGTCGCGGCCTGCCAGGCGGTCGACCCGAGGCTCCTGCGACAGACAGCGGCCCTTCTGGCCGACTCCTCGCTCGAACCTCCACGCGAGCAGGCGGTCGTCGACGCTCTCCTCGCCGAGGTCGGCGACCTGGGCGAGATCCCATCGGCGCTGGTCCTGGACGACTTCCACCTCGTGGAGTCCGTGCCCTCGATTGGGTCCCTGCTGGAGCGGTTGATGGCCCGCGCTCCTGCGACGCTGAAGCTGATCGTCGTCAGCCGGCGAATTCCGACCCTGTCGGTCGCAGCCCTTCGCGCTCGCGGCGAGTTGGCCGAACTGGGCCGGGAGGAGCTCAGATTCGACGAAGGTGAGACCGAACGCCTCTTCCGCGACTCGTACAACCACCCGCTGGAGCCGGACGTCCTGCACAATCTCCAGGCGCGAACCGACGGATGGGCGGCGTCTCTCCAGCTGGTGAGGACGGCCGTCGACGGTCGGTCTCCGCGGCAGGTGCGGGCATTCGTGCACTCGCTGTCCGGCGCGGAAGGGGATCTCTACGACTACCTGGCCGAGGAGGTGGTGGGGGACCTCGAGCCCGACATGCGCGACTTCCTAATGCGGACGGCCGTTCTCGAAGATGTCGAGCCGGCGACCGCGGCCGTGGCGGCAGGGGTGGCGCCTGCCGAGGCCCGCCGCCTGTTGTCCGGCGCCCAGCGACTCGGCCTCATGTCCAGGGGCGTCGACCGTGGAAGCGCCTGGCGACCCCACCCGCTCGTCCGGGAGTTCCTGCTCGCCCACCTCGAGGCGGAACTGGGACCGGGCGGCCTCGCGGAGATGCATCGGCGACTGGCGGTCATCATGGAGCCCCGCTCGTGGCGCCTGGCGGCACGCCACTGGGCTGCCGCCGGAGACCCGGATGAGGTTCGCCGCGTTGTCTGTGCGGCAACTCCGACGATCATCGGCACCGGCGACCTTGCCGCCGCCGACGACTTCGTCACGCGCTTTCCCGATCCGAACCCCAACCCGTGGTTTGGCATCATCCGGGCGAGGCGCCTCTTCGCTCTTGGGCATGACCGGGACGCCCTGGCGGAAGCCCGACGACTTCGAGACACAGCCGAGATGGCGGCCCCGGTCGACAGTTCGCTGGCCCTGGCCGTCGCCCTGACGCTGCTCAACCTGGGGACGGAGCTGGACGACGGGGACATGCGGACGGCTGCCGCCGACGTGCTCAGGAGGTGTGACGATCGCGAATTGGCGTCCATCGCGCGGGCGACCGAGGCCCTGTACCAGGCGGCCGAGGAAGGATCGCTCGACGCTCTGCGCGACTTGCTGTTGGAGACTCTCCACCTGAACCGAGAGCGGGGCCACTCCAGGTACGAGGGGATCTCGTTGTTGAACCTCGCGAACGCCCAGTGGCCCCTGGGCAACCCGGAGGCCGTCATCGCGGCCGGCACAGAGGCGATTCGGATCCTCGGGTCTGCCGACAATTCGTGGGATCTCTCGTCCGCACATCTGAACGTGGCGAAAGGGCTTGCTCACATCGGTCGCTGGCATGAAGCCCAGGCTCACATCAAAGACGCGATCGACGAAACAGATCGAATCGCGGAACCCGAAGTGGTATCGGAAGCTGCCGAGCTCGAGGCCATGTACGGCGATCCAGCCCGAGGTTTGCTTATCCTCGGCCGAGTGTTCGCGGAATCGGAGCGGAGACGGGATGATCCGTTCTGCCGTTACGTCGCCGCTCGAATTGCGCTTGAACACGACCGACCACGCCGGGCCGGTGAACTCCTTCGACAGATCGAGGGCGAGGCTTTGGTTCCAGGCTTTCGAAGCTCTCGCCTCTCACTCGACCTCCAGATCAGGTCGATCGATGACCCGTCCGATCCGGACCTCCCTGCTGCATTCGAGGCGGCACTGCGATCAGCCCAAGGACAGCAGGCATGGTTATGGTGGAAGAACATCCGGCTGACGGAGGCGTTGATCTCTCCGAGCGACGCGCTCGCGGATCATTTCAGATCGCTCGAGCCCGGCGACGCGGCATTCCTGTCGATCCAGGCAGAGCTCGTCCTTCGCCGTCTTGCCGACCTGGATGAGCCGGCCTTCGAGGCGGTTCGAACTGAGGCTTCGCTCCGGCCGGAGCGCTGGCGTTGGGCCCTGCGGAGATTCATCTCAGGAACCGGGCCCCCCGCCCTGAGCGTCAGACGAGCGGTCGAGCTCCTCGAGCTCGTCGGGGAAAGCCAGGATGTTCCCCTCCTTGCAGCGCTCCGGCAGACGAAGGCACTTCGCTTCCCAGATGCCGGGCGCGCCCTCAGCCGGCGGCTGGCGCCTCGTGTCTACGTCGAAGACCTGGGGCGCGTGATCATCCGCATCGGCGACCGCACCGTCCCCGGCACGGACATACGCAAGAAGGTCCTGTCCTTGCTCTGCTTCCTGCTAACCAGACCCCAGTTCACGGCCACCCGAGAACAGGTCCTCGAAGCGCTGTGGCCCGAGATGGATCCCGAGGCAGGGGCGAATTCCCTGAACCAGTCGGTGTACTTCCTGCGCCGGGTCTTCGAGCCCGGCTGCGAGGACGACAACACCGCGGGCTACCTCCGAAGCCGGGCGGATCTGATCTGGCTCGACCAGGATCTCGTGCAAAGCCGAAGTGCCGACTGCCTCAAGCTGATCGCCGCGATCCGGCGCGACCAGTCTCCGGAGCTCGTCACCAGGCTGGCCGAGTCCTACAAGGGCCGTTTCGGGGTCGACTTCATCTACGACGACTGGGCCTCGTCCTTCAGGGACACCCTCCATGCGAGCTTCCTCGATCGAATCGAGCGGGCGGTAACCCGCGACACCGAGGCCGGCGCTTTCGACCGCGCCCTGCTTGTCGCTCAACTGGCTCTGCAGGCCGACCCTGACGCGGAGCAGATCGAACTCTGCCTACTGCGCGTATACCGGCGAACTGGCGCGAACGCCGCAGCGGCCGAGCAATACGCCCACTACGCCGGCGTAATGCGCGACCAGTTAGGAGTGGACCCGCTCCCTCTCGAAGCTATCTGATCCGAAGAATCGCGGCTGGGTAGGCAAAGTACCGTATTGACCCGGTACTTTTGGCTTCCTACCGTGGCCAAAGGTCTGGTGCAAGCCGTCACAGCCTCGCCGGACCCAGACGAGCGGATGCTTCGAGGTTCTGCGCCGAATGCGGGCACTTGGGCCGGGACCGAGCCGACAGTGCAGCCCACCGCGCGTTGGTCTACAGGAGATGATCCTGTGTTTGCCGAGTCCTGCAGCAGACCCTGGTGATCGCCGTGTTGCGTCGCATTCAGAGGCTGATGGTCGTGGTGGGCTCCGCGCTGCTTGTAGCATTGGGAGCAGGCGCGAGCTACAGGCCGTTCTGAGTACCTCTCTCCCATAGCCGCGCAAGCCTCAACGCGGCTAGATTGCCGCGGCTGAGCGAGGAGTGGTGATGAGCCGCCGGCTGGGAGCCCTGATCGCGATAGTGGCGCTGACGAGCGGAGCGCTCTTTGTCGGCGCCATCTTCGCGTACCCGATTCCCAGCAGCCATTGGCCTGAGGTCGTCTTCTGGATCGCCCTCGCCATCGTTGGGTCCTCTCTCGCGGTCCGCATGCCAGACGGCAGCGTCGTTGACGTGAGCTTCGCCCCAATCGTCGCGGCAATGAGCCTCGGCGGACCGGCATTAGCCGGTTGGGTCGCACTGGTGGGCGTGACCCAACCACGAGAACTGCGCCGACAAGCCCCCTGGTACGGGGTCGTGGCCAACCATGCCACCATCACCGGCCCCGCCGTCGCCAGCGCCTTCGCCCTCACCCTGGTCCCGTCTCGATCGAATCCCCTGGTCGACTTCGCGGCCACGTTTGGCGCCGCGTGCTTGTTCTTCTCCCTCAACAGCCTGCTGACAGCCGCGTTCGTGTCGGCCAGGGAAGGCGAGTCGCTTTCGAGACTGGTGCGGGTCGACGCGGGGGCCTATGCCAGCATGCTTGCCCTCGCCCCGGTGGCATGGCTGATGGCGCAGATGTTCGACGTCGCCCCGTGGGCGGTCCTGCTTTTCATCGTGCCCGTCTACACGACCCGGCTGGCCTACCAGCAGTTCGTGGAAGTCCGCGAGATGTTCACGGAAACGATCCGCAGTCTCGCGGGGGCGGTAGACAGGCGCGACCCCTTCACCGGCAATCACAGCCGCCAGGTCCAGACCATCGCCATGGACCTCGGGCGGGCGATGAAGGTCAGTGACGCCGATCTCGAGGCGCTCGAATGGGGGGGCCTCCTGCACGACATCGGCAAGATTGGCATCAGGGACGCGGTGCTGCTCAAGCCGGGGCGGTTGACCCGTGACGAGCGCATCATCATGAACTCCCACCCGGTGCTCGGCGCTGAGATCATCGCCCCCGTCCGAAAGCTCGCCCCGGAACTGCCGATCATCCGCCACCACCATGAGTGGTTCAACGGGTCGGGCTACCCCGATCGTCTGGTGGGCAACGACATTCCCAAGCTGGCACGCATCCTGCACGTCGCCGATTCGTTCGAGGCGATGACCGCCGCTCGACCGTACCGCATGACCCCACTCACGCTCGACGAGGCGCTGGCCGAGCTACACAAGTTCCGCGGGATTCAGTTCGACCCCGATGTCGTGGATGCCTTCATGAAGACAAGATGGGCGCGTGAGATGCAGGGGCCTGCCCGACCCGAGGCCATGGAGGTGCCGCTGATCGGCCAGGCGGCAGGGTTGATCGCAGCGGTCGGCCGTGCAAACGGGGATTCCAGCGGCGCGGCAGGGTCAGGCGACGCCATCTCGGCAGCTCCAGGCAATGACCCTGAGAGGCCCGGTTCGCCTCGCCGACGCCCCGCCGCCATCTGATCGGTGCCCGCGCTCGGCGTCTTCCTGGGGCTGACCCTCGGCCTGCTCGCCGGCGGCGACCTCTGGAACCTCCTTTATGTCCGCCTGCGCTGGCTGCCGCTGTTGCTCGTAGCCACTGCAGCCCGCTTTGGGCTCGATGCTGCGCTGGCGGCCGGCGCCGTCCCGGACGGCTTGCGGCTCTGGCTCGTGCTCCTCGCCTACGTCCTGCTCACGGTCATGCTGCTGGCCAACCGAAGGCTACCCGGGATGACCGCGGCCGCGCTCGGGACTGCAGCCAACGGAGTCGCAATCGTCGCCAACGGCGGCTGGATGCCCGTGTGGCAGCCAAGCCTGGCTGCGGCCGGCTTCGATCCGAACGTCCTCCACTCGAACTTCCACAGGCTCCTGGTTGGGCCCGTCGACCCCGGCTTCTTCGCCCACGGCGGGCCGCTGGTCGACATCATTCCGATCCCGATACCGATCGTCCAGTCGGTCGCATCTGTTGGCGACTTGCTCCTCGGCGCCGGGCTCGCCTTCTTCCTCTTCGCGGCGGTTGTCCGAGCGCCGGTGCTGGTCTCGGTCTCGATCTCGGCCGATCGCTCGGTCGCTGGAACCGCGATCACCGTCCCGCCTCAGGGCGCGCTCGGCAACTCCTACGTTCGACTTGCGACCAACAGCGCCTTCTCAGCGATGTGGCTCGGCCAGGTCGTCAGTTCCCTCGGCGACCGCGTCCACCAGGTCGCGCTCGTGTTCCTGGTTGCGCGAGCCACGGATAACTCCCCGCTGGCGCTGGGCCTGGTGTTTGCGGCGATGACGGTCCCGAGCTTCCTGGTCGGGCCGCTGGCCGGGGCCCTCGTCGATCGGTGGGACAGAAAGCGGGTCATGGTCGGCTCGGACCTCGTCCGGGCCGGTATCGTCGGCCTCATCCCGGTGACGTCCGGGCTGAACGTGGGTCTCGTTTTCGGGCTCGTGTTCCTGCTGGCGGCTGTGTCGTCGTTCTTCCGCCCGGCCCGGGCCGCCGCGTTGCCACAGGTGGTCCCGGAAGAGGATCTTCTGGCCGCCAACTCCGCGATGTGGGTCTCCGACACCGTGTCCGACCTTGCCGGATACAGCCTTGGTGGGCTGTTCGTGGCGTTCCTGGGCTCGTCCCTGGCGCTCGCGTTCTGGATCGACGGGGCAAGCTACGTGGCCTCCGCGGTGCTCGTGGCCGCGGTGGTGATCCCACCGGTCGCCCGGCACGCGGCCGTCGACAGCGGGGGGGTCGGCACGGTGGAAGCAGGCCTGGCCCCGGCCTCAACCTCCATCCTGGCCGAGATGGCCGAAGGCTGGCGGCTCCTTCGGGACGAGAGCGTCCTGATGGCCACGACCGCGCAGGCGGCCATCGCCGAATACGGACTCGGCGCGCTCACTGCCCTCTCCCCGCTTCTGATCGCTTCGCTGCCGCTCGGCGGCACCGACGCCCCCGCGGCCTACGGATTCTTCGAGATGGCGATGGGCGTGGGCCTGGTCGGAGGCGGCGTCGTACTCGGCGGGATGTCCGCGCGTCTGCCCAAGGGGCCTGCGATCATCGCTGGTTTCGCGGCGTTTGGGATCGCGCTCGTCGCCCTGGCCGGGACCCGCAACCTGCCCGTGGCCCTGGGGCTTGCGGCGGTCGTCGGGCTTGCCAACGTGACCTTCGTGGTGCCGAGCCAGACGCTGTTCCAGCAGCGCGCCCCCGGTGAAGCGCTCGGACGAGTGATCGCCATCCGGCTCGCCATCGTCAACGGCGTCCTGGCCCTGTCGATGGTCACATCGGGCGCCCTGGCCCAGGCGCTCGGACTGCGGCCCGTGCTGGCCGCCTGCGGGTTGCTGACTGCGGCCGTAGGCCTTGCCGGCCTGGCCGTTCGACCCATCCGCCGCGCCTGAGGCCTCAGATCACCGCCGCGGCAAGGCGCGCGGCCGGACCGAAGGCCCTCGATCCCGCCGGGACCGCATGCCTCGCGTTCCTTCGCGACGCGACGAAGAGACACGTCGGCTAAACTGCCGGGCAGCAGGGCGCTCGACATCTTGTGTGTTGGCGGGCGGCTCGCACGGAGCAGAGACTGAACCACGGCACCAGCAGTGCCTGAACCAGGTGAGCCGAAACCAGCGGCCGCCAGCACAGGAGTGGCACGAGGGCTATGACCGACCGCGACAAGGACCGGGACGAGGCACCGACTACGGACGAATTCCCGGCGGGTGACGAGGAGTTCGAGGAGGAGCCCGAACAGACGTTCGAGGCCGAGGGTGAAGCCGGCGAGGGCGAGATCGAAGGCCCGGAGGAACCCGTTCCTTCCGGCGGGCGCCGCCGATTCGGCTTTCGCCGCGGCGACCGGTCCGACGATGAGGTCGACACGCGCCAGATCGGATCCGTCCGCGGTACGCACGAGCGCGTCCACATCGACGACCGCCCGTCGGCTCTTTACGCCCTCATTTGCGCTGCTGCGCTGCTCGGAGTCCTCGCATTCTCGTGGCTCGGGGGAGTGCTGCCCAAGGCGGCCGGACCGACGCTGACCCCGCTCGTCGTGCCAACCGGTCAGCCCACGGCAAGCCCGGGCGAGAGCGCCGCCGCCTCGGCGACCGTGACCGCCAGCGCGAGCCCGACCCTTAGCCCCAGCCCGGCACCGAGCGCTTCGCCGGGCGCTTCGCCGAGCTAGGAGCGTTCGCCCTTCGCTGCAGGGAGGCGCCTCGCTGAGAGGCGGAGCCAGGGGACCCTCGCCCAGCCACTCGATTGGGCGTATCGTCGACGCGTGGATCCCGGGCAATCGGTTCGACTTCGGGCGGAGATGGTCGAGCGCCAGCTTCGCGGCCGCGGCATCCTCAACGAGGCGGTGCTAGCTGCTCTCGCGACCGTGCCTCGCGAGCGGTTCGTTCCGCCGGACCTGGTGTCGCGGACCTACAGCGACGATGCCCTGCCGATAGCGTCGGGACAGTCGATCAGTCAGCCGTACATGGTCGCCCGAATGACCGAACTGCTCGAGCCTCAACCCGGCATGCGCGTCCTCGAGGTCGGCACCGGCTCCGGCTACCAGGCTGCGGTGCTGGCTCAGCTCGGGTGCCTGGTCGTATCGGTGGAGCGTCACGCCGACCTCGCCGAGGCGGCACGAGCCCGTCTCGAGGGTCTGGGCCTCGCCGGCCGGGTTGATATCGTCGTCGGCGACGGGAGCGTCGGCCGCCCGGGGGAGGCTCCGTTCGGCGCCATCGTGGTCACGGCCGCGGCTCCCCGAATCCCGGAAGCGCTGCCCGGCCAGCTCGGCGAGGGGGGCCGTCTGGTGGTCCCGGTCGGGCCGCCCCAGGGCCAGGAACTGACGCTGGTAATCCGCCACGGCAACACGTTCGAACGACGGGAGTGCGGCGCCTGCGTGTTCGTGCCGCTCGTCGGCGCGGCCGGCTTCAGCGAGGATGCCGAGCGGCGCTATCGCTGGCCGGGTCGCTTGTTCGAATAGACGCCCGTGATCCTATCGAGCGACGCCCTCGGATGAGCGCATCCTGAGGACCACCTCGTCGTAGATGGTCTCGATCGAGTTCACCATCAACTCGACGCAGAAGCGGTCGTGGACCATGTCGTGGCCGCGTTTGGCGATCATGTCGGCAAATGGATGGTCGGCCAGCAACCGTTCGATGGCGCCCGCCAGCGCCTCGCGGTCGTCCGGCGCCACGAGCAACCCGCTGACTTCGTCCTCGATCATCTCGGGGATGCCGCCAACCCGGGACGCGACCACCGGCCGGCCCAGCGCCATCGCTTCCAGAACGCTGAGGCCCTGGGCCTCGCGGTAAGACGGCAGCACGGACACGTCGAGGGCGGCCGTGACCGCAGGGACGTCCTCGCGGCGGCCCGTGAACACGACCCGATCCGAGATGCCCAGCGACGCCGCCTGGGCTTCCAGAGAGTTTCGTTCCGAGCCCTCCCCGACGATGAGCAGCCATGCCCGCGGCTGCGCCGCCAGGACGAGCGGCCACGCCTCCAGGAGGGTGCGATGGCCTTTCTCCGGCTCCAGTCGGGCCACGACGCCGACGATCTGGGCATCCTCGGGAATGGAGTAGTCCTCGTGCAGGGTGCAGCAGGGCTGCTGGTGGTTGTAGCGCTCCAGGTCCACTCCGTTGTAGATCAGGCTGACCGGTACGCCCCGACGGCCTTCTTCGCGGATCTTCTGCTCGATCGCCTTTGAAACAACGATCAAGCGGTCCATGAGAGGCGTCAGCTGGTTCAGGTTCCTCCGATCGTCGACGCATCGAACACGGCTCGAATGGACGGTGGAGATGATGGCCGGCCGTCTCAAGCCCTCTTCTCCGAGCACCAGGGCGGCTTTCGTGCCGACAATCTCGGCCCGATACATGTGGTTGTGAACGACCTCCGGCCGGAACGGGGAGAGCAGTTCGGCCAGCGCTCGGACGCTTTCGCGATCATCGGGCTCGTCGACCACCGAAACATCGACGCCGGCCCTCTGGAGGCGGCGAACGCTGCTGCCATGCGAGAGTGAGATCACCCGGACGTCGTAGCGATCGCGGTCGAGACGGGTTACGAGGGAGTACACGTGTTCCTGCGCGCCACCGTTGGTTCCGGTGGCCATGATCTCGACGACCCTGATTCGGCCACCCTCGATCGGCTCGCGGTCGATCAGCTCGACGCAAGGATCGGCGTCGCCGAGGTCAGCGCCCATCGCCGGAACCCCCCAGCACGGGGCCGATTCGCTGGACGAGGAGGCGCTCGATCGGCGAATCGACGGCGCCCCACTCGTACTTGTACGGCTCGTCGCCGCGCAGGAAATCGACGCGGGCCCGCCCGAGCTCGATCGCCCGCTTGACGTAGCAGGCGGCCAGGAGCACTCCGGGCGATAGCTCTCGAGCCTCCGGCTCGGTGCCCGCGTTGTAGTAGTAGAGGGCGTCGCCGTCGTCGAACGTGACTCCGGCCGCGATGCGACGGCCACCGACGGTCAGGAAGCTGAGATCGACCAGGCCGGCGGCCGCGCAGCTCTCGAAGAGCCCGCCGAAGAACCGCCGGCTGGCGGCTCCGCCGTCGGTCGGCGGGAACAGCCCCTCCGCGCCCCAGCGTTTCTGGTGCAGATCCACGAAGGCGTCCAGATCGTCGATCGGGCTCTTCGAGCTTTCGAGGCCGACCGCGCCCGCCGCCTCAGCTCGACGAACCTTGCGCCGGATCTCATGGCGCTCCTTCTTGCCCAGGGTGGCGAGGAAGCCGTCGAAGTCGAGCCCAGGCGCAAGCGTCACCACCGGGCAGACATCTTCCTGCTCCCGAGTGACGGCCCAGCCGGCCTTCGGCGCCGCCCGTTCCAGGGCCCCTGCGAGTTCATCTGTGGCGCGGTCGCCGTGGCGGAGACGTCGCAGGTCCAGAACATCCCAGCGGCCCGGATCCTGGGCCGCCAGCGCCTCGACGACAGCCTCGCACACGCCGCGGAGGTCCTCGGGGGCGGCCAGAATAGTGGCGTAGTCGGCGTGGTACGACGCCCCGAAGAACACTGCGGTCGCCGAATCGGGCACGGGCCGGAGAGTCGAACCGGACTGGTGTCGGATGGTCGTCCTGGCCGCCAGGTCCCCCGGCTCGAGCTCGTGGCGGTGCATGAGCGGCGCGATACCGACGATGTTGTCGGGGCCGGCCCCGTTCACCACGATCAGCGTCTGGTCGTGGGCGGTCGCTCCATACGCCTCCCACCACGCCCTCTGGACGCAGTGGCGCGAGAACGGTGTCGCCCACGGTGTCCGATCGGCGAGCGAGTTCCACGTTTCGTTCGGTATGGAATCGAATGGTCGGCGGCTCGCCGTAAGGCGCGAGCCGGTCGCGGTGCTCATGGGAAACCCGCCGGTGCGGACGGCGACCGTCCGTTCTGACTGTAGGCCACTGGAGTCTTGAGACGGGCAGGCTCACCATCTGGCGCAGAGGGAGCTCTCACGGACCGAGCATAGCACCACGCTCGGAACCAGCCTGCGGTCGAGCGGTCGCTCTATCGGACGCGCCTATGCCCGGCCAGAACCCCAGCGGCTATGCCGCCCCCAATCCCCCGACCGGCAGACCTGGATTCGGCCTCAGCGCGCGTGTTACGCGGTCCTCGCGAAGAGCCTCAACCAGCAGCATCGCCAGGACGGCGACGAATACCAGCGGGACGCTCGCCGACGCCGGCCAGGCGCCGCCCGAGTCGAAGAGCGAAATCCAGCCGAGTATCGGAAAGACGGCCGCCCATTTCCGGCCCGTCTCCAGGAACCAGGCCGTCGGAAGAAGCAGCAGCATCGCGTAGTGGTCCCACAACAGCGGCGTCACCAGCTGGCTCGCCACGATGGTGCCCATCAATCCGACTTCTGCCCCTCCGAAGCGCCAGATCAGGAGGACGACCACGGCCACCGCTGCGGTCGAGACCAGCTGCCCGGCCTCCGCTGCCACCTCCGGCAGACCGGCCTGATACAGGACGGCACCAGGCGAGCAATTGTGCGGCGTCGCCGCCGCCGACGAGATCCGCGCAAGGAGCGTCACGTAATCAGACCACGCACCGATGCCCGTGAAGACGGTCGCGACCGCGGCCGCCGCCGCGACGACCCCAAGGGCGATGCCGACGGCGCGCCACCGGCCCGTGACCCCAGCCCAAGCAACGAGGAGCGCCGGCTGGACCTTCACCAGCGCTCCCAGGGCAGTGGAGGCGCCGAGCGAGATCGGCCGATCGCGCCATCGCCAGGCCACCGCGAACAACACGAAGAGCAGGGGCCCGACCTGGCCAAGCTTGACCGAATACAGGAACGGCCAGTTCAGGGCACCGAGCACCACGACAAGCCAGCGAACGTCGCGTCGTACCGGCAACAATGCAGCGCCCAGCGGGAGACACAGGGCCATCCCTATGACCCACACGCCGCGGGCCACGGCGTCAGGCAGTAGCGTCAGCGGCGCCACAGCCAGGGCGAAGGGCGGCGGGTACAGGTAGATCGCGAATCCGCCGGCGGCCGAAACGGACGGGTCATACAGCTGCCCGCCGTTGATGAGGCGGCGGGCCGCTCCAACGTAAGCCTCGAAGTCGTAGCCCAGGGTGTTGCCGGCAGAACCCAGGACCAGAGCAAGCATGACGGCGAGCAGCAACAGCGAGCCGATTGGCACGATTGCGTCGGCCGGCCGCGCGCGGGGTCTCGCCGGTGAAGCGGCGGCGGTCATGACCCGGGCGTTTCCTCGGACGCGCCGTCGGATGCGAGCCGCTCGGCGGTCGATCGCCCGGCCGCCGGATCCGAAGCGGCCGAGTCGGTTGCAGGCGCCTCGTCAGCCGCCTTTCGCACGCCCCGATGGACGAATCGAATCCGAACCAGGTCCCAGACGACCTGCAACGCCAGCTTTGGACGAGCATGCATACGCGACCCACGCCGGTCGGCCCAGGCCACCGGGACGATGGCGATGCGATAGCCGCGCCGCCGAGCCAGGTAGATCAGGTCGACGTCGAACACGATGCTCCTGATACGGAGCCGGCCGAACAGATCACGCGCCACCGAGGCGCGAAAGCCCTTGAAACCGCACTGCGTATCCCTCACCGGCCCCGTGACCCATGCCTGGGCTGCGAGGCGGAAGAGCCGCCCGACGAATCTCCGGAACGGCGGCTGGCTGGCCCGCATGTCCGACCCGTCCGGCTGGATGCGGCTGCCGAGAGCGACATCCGCGGACTCGAGCGCGGCGACCAGCAGTGGTATCTGGTCCGGCGGGGTGGCCATGTCGGCATCGGCGAAGACGAGCACGTCGCCCTCGGCAACGAGCATTCCGGCCCGCACGGCCGAGCCCTTGCCGCCATGACTCACCGACAACAGCCCGAGCGATGGACAGCCGCGCCTCGCTGAATCCGTGCCGTCGACCGCGAACTCCGGCCTCGCCTTCACCAGAGCGGCGGTTCCATCGGTGCTGCCGTCGTCGACCACGAGCACATTCACCGTCGCGGGGAGAACCCCCTCTGGCGCCGAGCACAGGTGGGCGAACAGCTCGTCCAGCGCGGGCCCCAGGCGAGCCTCCTCGTTGTAGGCGGGCAGAACGATTCCCAGGCTGGAAATCATGACCGGGAGTGTACGGTCAGCGCCGGCCCGCCGCACCGGCGCTGCGCGCAGGCCAGCATTGAGCAGGCCCGGGTCCTATGTCGAGAGCTGTCGAGGATAGGCCGTTCGTACCAGTGGAGTGGGACCCGGCCGATGCTACGCTGCGATGCCGTGCGGACCTGCATCGCTCTGTATGCGCTTGCCCTCGCCGTTCGAGCGGTCGTATTTGGCCTGCATCCCGACGCGGCCTATCCCGATGCGTACTACTACGTCGAAGTAGCCCGGGCTCTCCACGCCGGGCAGGGCTTCAACATCGATTTCATCTGGTCGTTCGTGGACGTAGGCGGTCGAATCCCTGCCCTCCCGACTCTACCGATCCCGAGCAACGCCCACTGGATGCCGCTGGCCTCGATCGTGCAGCTGCCGACGATGTGGCTCCTGGGACCCACGCCAGTTGCTTCTGTGATCCCGTTTGCCATCGTCGGTTCCCTGTCGGCGCCCATGACCTGGCTTCTTGCCCGCGAAATGGGCTGTTCGCCTCGCGTGGCCCTGCTGGCCGGCATCACGGTGGCCGTGCCAGCAGCCGCGACCATCTACATGGCCCAGCCCGACAACCTTGCGCTCTACCAGCCGCTGGGCATGGCTGCGCTCTGGCTGACCGCGCGCGGTTTGAAAGGCCACCGCTGGTCCTATGCGCTGGCCGGTCTGATGGTCGGTCTGGCCACGCTGGCTCGAAACGATGGGGTGCTGCTCGGCGCCGTCGTCGGACTCGCTCTTGTGTGGGATCGATGGCGCGCCTGGCGATCCAATGCCGGTCGAAAGCCGGCGATTCCATGGCGTTACGCGTTTGGCTGCTTCGGCCTTTTCCTGCTCGTGGTTGCGCCCTGGTACGCGCGCCAGCTGATCGTCTTCGGCAGCATCTCGCCGTCGACCACCTCCGGCCGGATCCTGTTCATCCGCACGATCGAACAGATGGACAGCGTCACCGCCCAGACGACGCTTGCGAGTTTCCTTGGCCAGGGGATCGGGCCGCTGCTCCAGAGCCGCGTGCTTGGTCTGGTTTCGGCGCTGCAGATCTACTTTGTGATCGCGAGCCCGATCGTGCTTGCGCCGTTCGTCCTGATTGGCGGCTGGGCGCGCCGGCGATCGGTCGATTTCGGGCCCTTCTTTGCCTACGCGGCAGTCCTCTTCGCCGCCTCCGCCCTCATCTTCGCGGTGCACGTTCCGTACGGCACCTTCCTGCATTCGGCCGTGGCCCTGGTGCCGTTCACATTCATCCTGACCCTGGAGGGAGTGGTCCAGGCTTCTAGCTGGGCCGCTCGTCACCGCCGGACCTGGACCGAGGAGGGCGCCACGCGCCTCTTCCTCGCACTGGCCGTGGCTGCCGTCCTGGTCAACGCCGCCGTCTACGCGGCCGTCGCCATGCCGGCCTGGAACGCGGAGCGCGACGATCGATTGGCCGCCGGCGGGGCTCTGAACGCAGCGGGTGCACCCAACACCGACCTGCTCATGAGCGCCGACCCGGGCGGGTTTGAGTACTTTACCGGCCATGGAGGCGTCGTCACGCCGACCGACTCGCTCGAGGTTATCCACCAGGTCGCCGTCGACTACCACATTCGCTGGCTGATACTGGAGAGGGCACACGTGGTCGAATCCATGATCCCCGTGCTCGAGTTGACGGAACGGCCGGCATGGATCGGCCTGCCGATCTTCAACGTGCCCTACGAGGGGCCTAAGACCGGGAACCCGACCGTCGACGGCGCCCCCGCCCTGGCGATCTACCCGATCTGCATCACGGCAGGGGACACGCGCTGCGGGCCGGCCGCGAGCAGCGCTGGGGCAGCGCCATGAGCCGGCGCGAGACGTGGCTCAGCGCGGGCGCCATATTCGTGCTGGCGCTCGCGGTCAGAGCCGTGGCCGCAGCCGCAGTCACCTTCCCGGTACCCGAGGACACGGCTTACTACGACAGCGTAGCTCGCAACCTCCTCGAGGGCCGTGGCCTGATCAGCGACGCGCTGTGGAGCTACCAGACACAGCCGCTGGTCGTGCCACGAGCCGCGTTCGAAGTCTGGCTGCCGTTGCCGTCGCTGCTGGCTGCGATACCGATGGCCGCCGTAGGGGTCGGGAACTGGTTCCGCGCTGCGCAGGTCATGTCCGTGCTGGCAAGCTCCTGCGTGGCAGTCCTGGCCTGGCGCCTGGGCGCCGACCTGGCTGCCGAGATGCAACTGCCGGTCGGGCGTGCACGAACCATGGGCCTCGGCACCGGTCTGGTCGCGGCGGTCTTCGGGCCCCTCGTGCTGTACGGAACCCTCCCCGATTCCACGGCCTTGTTCACTGTGCTGTCGCTGGCCGCGTGCCTGCTGATGACCCGAATCGCAGCCCGCGCGGCCGCCAGGGACCCCGATGCCACCGGAAACGGGGCCTCAACCGTCGGGCTGGCCGCCGCCGTTTCCGCTCAAATCGATAGCCGGCTCGTCGTCCTTGGAGCGTTGCTTGGTCTTGCCGCGCTGACCCGAAGCGAGGCGATCTGGCTGGCACTCGCCTGGGCAGTCCTGGCCTGGTTCTGGACACCCGGCAGTCGCCGACGCCGCCTCGGCCTGATCGCAGTGCCCGCAGTCGTGGCCGGGCTGGTCTTCGCTCCGTGGGCCATTCGCGATTGGCTGGTCTTCGGGTCGCCGCTGCCCGGCCAGACGCTGGCCAACGCCCTGTCCGTCCACAGCTACGACATCTTCGCCTACCAGGACGTGCCCAGCCTGGCCCGCTACCTGGCCCAGGGTCCGGTGGCTCTCGTCGGCGCACGCCTGGTCGGACTTGCGCACGACCTCTTCACCGTTCTGCTGATACCGGCCTTCCCGGTGGGCCCGCTGGGGCTGCTGGTCCTGCCCTGGGTCGGTCGTCGCCGGACCCTTCGACCGCTGGTGCTCGTTTCCATCTGCACATTCGTGGTAACCAGCCTCCTCTTCCCGGTGTCCACCCTTTCAGGCACCTACATCCACGCGGCAGGATCGGCCGTCGTGCTGTTGACGGTGTGCTGCATGGCAGCCCTCGACTCGTTCATCGACCGGGTCGGCAGGCTCCGCGGCTGGACTCAGCCGGTGGCCTGGCTCGGGCCAGCGTTCGCAGTCGTTGCGGTCGGACCGTTGTGCGTTGTGACTATCACGGCCATCGCCGGCTTCGCGGGGGGCGTCGACGCCCGTTATGAGGCTTTGCCAGCCGCCATGGCCAGGGCAGGCGTGCCTCTCGACGGTAAGGCCCCGGTCATCGCCGACTACCCGATCTGGCTGGCGGAGTCGGCCCGGATTCCGACGCTGGCGCTGCCGCAGGAGTCGCCCGCCGCCGTTCTCGATCTCGCCCGGCGCTTCGGCGCGAAGCTGGTCGTCGTCTACGTCGACCCCGACGTCGGCGGCGTCTGGCCCGATATCCTGAACGGGGGCGGAACGGCAGCGAGGTGTTTCCAGGATGTCCCGCTCACCGACGCGTCGGGGGCGATGCCGGGCCCCGGCTCGGATCTGGCAGGAATCACAGTCTTCCGGATCGTTTGCCCATGAGAGACGGCTCGTATACTCCAATCGGTATGGACGCTACCCGCGGCGCCGGAGAATTCCGCGACTCGCACTTCGACGAGTTGTACGCCGAAGCTAAAGCCACGCTGGTCTACGGAGCCAACAATCTCCGCTCCATCACCGAGCGCTATCGCGAGGCCTACCACGACACGCTGGGCCGGTGGCATCGCCTGCGCGACGAGCTCCTGGCGGCCGACCGCCCCACTCTCTCGATGGTCGACGGGACCGATGCGGCCGCCGCCGCTGAGGCCGGTGCAGAAGATGCCCGCCAGCGGGCTCTCCGGTCTGAAGTCGAGCGGCTCGCTGCGGACGTTGGTCGCCAGCAGCAGGAGCTCTCGAAGCTCGAGCTCGCGGTTCGGAGCATGGAGAACGCCTGGCTGTTCCTCGAGCGCGGCGATGCCAGTCTGCTCGCCGGGGGCGGCGGGGTCGAGCTCGCCACCGACATGCAGATGCGCATCGTCGAGGCCCAGGAGGCCGAACGCCTGCGCCTGGCCCAGGAAGTCCACGACGGGCCGGCCCAGGCGTTGTCGAACGCCATCTTCCAGGTCGACTACGTCGAGCGGATGCTCAACGAGGACGTGCGAACGGCGGCCAGCGAACTTCGGTTCCTGCGCGAGCTCCTTCGCCGGGAGCTGGGCGAGGTCCGGACCTTCATCAGCCAGCTCCGTCCGCCGTTGATCGACGAGCTGGGCCTCGATGGCTCGATCATGGACGCCGTGGAGAGCATGGCCGGCCTTACGGGCGCCACGGTCGAGGCGGATCTCAAGGCTCCGGGAGACGGATTGGTGCCCGCGCAACAGACCGCGGTGCTGCGGATCGTCCAGGAAGCGTTGCAGAACGTCCGAAAACACGCAGGCTCCAGTCGGGCCGTCGTGTCGACACGACTCGAGTCCGCGAACTACGTTGTCGAAGTGGCGGACGACGGACGCGGCTTCGACGTCAATGCGATCGCCGCTCGCGGTCGACGCAACTTCGGTCTCCAGTTCATGCGGGAGCGAGCCGAGTTCATCGGTGCCCAGTTCGACGTTCGGTCCAGACCTGGCGGGGGTACGGTCGTCAGGCTATCGATTCCATTCGGAGAGGAGAGCGCATGAGTTCGATGGAGTACACCGGGCCGGAGCGGCGCCGACCAGGTACGGGCGGCCGGGCAGCGGAGAAAACCACGATCCTGCTGGTCGACGACCACGCCCTGTTTCGTCTCGGGATGCGCGACATCCTCGAGCGGGAGCCCGCCTTCGAGATCGTCGGTGAGGCCGAAGACACGCGCGGCGCTTTCGACCTCTCCGTCCAGTTCTCACCCGACATCATATTGATGGATCTGTCACTGCCAGCTCCCGGCGGCATCGACGCAACCCAGCGGATCAAGCGAGAACTGCCGTCGGCTGGGATCATCGTTCTTGCCGTCGACGAGGACGAGGACGCCCTGTTCGATGCCATCAAGGCCGGAGCGGCGGCGTTCATTCTCAAGGACGTGGCGCCGGACGACCTGGTCGCGATCATCCGCCGCGTGGCGGCAGGTGAATACCTGATCAACGACAAGGTCTTTGCGAAGCCGGCGGTGGCGAGCCGCGTCCTCAAGGAGTTTCGCGAGCTGGCGATCTACGGCCAGGAAGCGACTCCCATCTTTGCTCCGCTGTCGCCTCGCGAGGTCGAGATCCTGGACAATATCGCCCAGGGCATGACCAACAAGCAGGTGGCTTACGCCCTCTCCATCAGCGAGCAGACCGTCAAGAATCATATGTCCAGCATCCTTCGCAAACTGAGCGTCAACGATCGGACGCAGGCCGTCGTCTACGCGATGCGCCAGGGCTGGATTCGCATGCCCGAGGATTGAGCCGCCCGTGGCCATCGAACCGGGACCGCTGCCGTTGCTCGAAATCGCGGAGCGCGCAAGGCGCGAAATCGATCTGCTGACAAGGGAGATCGACGACCTCGAGGTGCTCGTGAGCCAGGCCCGGACTGAGGCCGACCATCACGAGCGGAAGCGCGCCCAGGCGGAGCAGGAGCAGGCGACCGCGGGCAAGGTGCCCGGAGGCGAGCGGGGCGATCAGCTCGTCGCCCTGACAAAGAGTTCGGTCATCATGGCGGCGCAGGTCGACATCCTCGAAGGCAAGCTCAAGGTCCTGACCCGGTTTCGAGAGAGCCTGCGCCGCTACAGCAGCGAGCTCGATCACGCTTCAATGGGAGGCGTTGTTCCGGAGGCCGTGCCGGACAGGCTCGACATGAGCGCGCCGCTCCTCCCGCCGGCCGTCTCGCGGCTCGTGCTGGCAGCCCAGGAGGACTTGCGTCGCGAGATCGCCCGGGCCATGCACGATGGCCCAGCCCAGAACCTGACCAACATCGTCCTCGAGGCGCAAATCGTGGAGCGGCTGCTGGACCGCGACCCGGCTGCGGCCAGGGCCGAGATCGGGCAGCTCGTGGAAATGGTTCAGCACACCCTGGAAGCTACCAAGACCTTCATCTTCGATGTCAGGCCGATGGTCCTGGACGACCTGGGGCTGGTTCCCACGCTGAGGCGAGTTGCACGGGACCGCGGGCGGCGATCCCATATCCCGATCGAGTTCGAGTCCTACGGGCCGGATCGGCGCCTGCCGCTCGACATCGAAAGCGCTCTCTTCCGGCTGATCGACGCGACGGTCACCGGCTTCCTGTCATGCCATCCGGATCGGATCTCGATCCGCGTTGAATGGGCCTCGGACAGGACGGAGGCCTGCATCGCGGCCAGGCGCAGGCAAGCCGAGGATCTGAAGGAGCCGGAGGGCGAAAACGCCGTGCCTGCCTTCACGCGGGGCACGGCCGTCGAAGGCGACATGCCTGAGGCGCTCAAAGCCATGATCAAAGACACGGACGCGGCTGCGATCGCGCGAGCGGAAGGGGCCAATCAACTGCTGGCCCTGCCGCCCAACACGTGGCGCGACATCCAGCAACGGGCCGCCACAATTGGCGCAACGGCCGAGATGGCTGATGAAGGCCGGGAAGTGATCCTGGTCCTGCCAGCGAGTTGACCCGGGGGCAGGCGCCATCGCGTCGGACCGGCGTGCACGCGGGCAGACCGGGCGCCGTTCGTGGATCCCTGCAAGCTCCCGGCGAGATCGGTCAGGGCCTCATCGAATACGGCCTCATCCTGCTTCTCATGTCCGTGGTTTGCTTCGTCTCGCTGGTGTTCTTTGGGGATCAACTGTCATCGCTGCTCAGCCTGATCGCCTCGGCGGTCTGAGGCCCCCGCGGGCCGGGGCTCGATGGCCACGACCACACCGACGCACGGGTGACACTCAGATGAACGCCGAACTGTCGGATCTGGCGAAGTGTGGGGGGCATACTTCCGGGTCCTGCCATTACTAACGGGCTATTGGCCCCCTGGGGGGCGGCAACCAGAATAAACGCTACCCCTCCCATTAGAGGACGCCCTTATCTGGAGGCCATTGATGCTCGCGTTGATGCTCGCTCGGTTGCCGTTGCTCTCGCGGTCCGAGAAGGGCCAGGGTCTGGCTGAGTATGCCCTGATCCTTGCCCTCATTGCTGTCGTCGCTATTGCGGCGCTCATCTTCCTTGGCGGCAAAGTCTCGACGATCCTCAGCACAGTCGGCACCTCGATTTAACCGACCAGCTGAACAAAAAGCGGGCCGCGCTCGGTGCGCGGCCCGCTTTTTGTGCCCCGGGAACCGAGTCCGACCAGTTTCACCACCAGACCCGAGAATCCTTCCTAGTACGAGTAGCCCATTCGTATAGTCCTCGTAAGGTCGACAACAAGGTTACCTTGATGATGCCTGTCAAACGCGTTTGGAGTGTCGTCGTGAAACGGTCCAGTCGATTGATAGTCCTGCTCGGGGTCGTCCTGGCCATCGCCGGCGGCGTCGCCGCGATCGTGCTGGCAAACGGAGCCGGTAGCAACGGCGGCATCCCGGCGCCCTCGCCGACAGCCACGCCTGAGCCGACGGTCACGGTCGTCGTCGCCAAAGTTGACATCAACCTGGGCGATACGATCACAACGAGCATGGTCGGCGTTCAGACCATGACGGTCTCCCAGCGCGACGCACTGGGTCAAGACACCTTCTCGAGCGTCGACCAAGTCATCGGCAAGATCGCCGGTGGGCAGATCACGTCCGGGCAGGTCCTGATGCCCAGTCGGGACATTCTCAGTCCGGGGTCCATGACCGATGGCACGGACATATCCGGCGCGATCTCGCCTGGCATGGTCGCCGTGTCCGTGGAAGTCGACCAGACGAACGGCGTAGGCACGCTCATCGTGCCGGGTGATCACGTCGACATAATCCTCAGCGTTTACACGGATCAGATCGCCATCTCGGGCAAAAATGCCTCCGGCAACATTATCCCCCTCACCGGCGGGCAGCAGGTCACCAGCAAGATTGTGATCCAGAATCGCAGGATCCTCGCGACGCTTCTGCAGCCGTCCGCTGCAGTCCCCACGGCCGCGCCGGTCGCCAACGCGACCGCCGCGGCCCCCGCCCCAACCTCGGCGATCGTGCAGTTCACAGAACGCACCATGATCGCGATCGTGGAGGTCACCCCCGACGAAGCCGAGATCATCCGGTGGGCCCAACGCGCGGAGACGGAGGGTACGCAAAACTACATCGACCTCGCCTTTGCCCTGCGCTCGACCAAGGACAACTCGGCGCCGCCGGTGGTCACCCCGGGCATCACCTTCAAGATGCTGGTCGACAAGTACGGCGTGCTTCCGCCGGATCCGCGAGGCATCCTGCCCGCAGACCTGGCCCAGGGAATCCAGTGGTAGACAGCTCCGCTCTGAGCTGCCAGGGCCACCCGGGAGGGACCGTTTCGCGCGGCCTGCGAAGCCCTCTGGAAGTTTGATTTCCGATGACTGACCGGATCCAGGTTCTGATCGTCGATGACATCCCGGAGACGCGGGACCACCTCACGAGACTGCTCGGGTTCGAGTCCGATATCCAGGTGATCGGGACGGCCTCATCGGGCGCGAACGCGATCGAGAAGGCGACCACGCTTCTGCCGGATGTCATCCTCATGGACATCAACATGCCCGACATGGATGGAATCGCGGCAACCGAGCGTCTGTCCGCCCAGGTCCCGACCGCAGCCGTGGTGATGATGTCGGTCCAGGGCGAAGCCGACTACCTGCGCCGCTCGATGCTTGCCGGGGCCCGCGAGTTCCTCGTCAAGCCCTTCAGCAGCGATGAATTGACGGCCTCGATTCGTCAGGTCTATGCGCGCGAGAAGGAGAAAGGCCGGCGGGCGGTCATCGCGGAGGCCGCGCGAACCCAGGACACGACTCGGGATGGCCAGGTCGTGGCCGTCTTTAGCCCGAAGGGCGGGGTCGGCAGAACCACCATTGCCGTCAACCTGGCCGTGGCCGCCTCCGAGCTGGGCAAGAAAGTAACCCTCATCGACGCGTCGCTCCAGTTCGGTGACGTGGCCGTCCTCGTGAACCTGAACCCAAGTGACAAATCCATAGCTAACCTGCTCCCCGAGCTCGAGCAGGGACTTGATCCAGAGGCGGTCGAGGCGGCCACCCTCATCCATTCGTCGGGCACGAGAGTCCTGCTCTCCCCGCCTTCGCCGGAGATGGCCGAACTCATCACCCCCGCCGGCGTGAAGAACGTTGTCGAGATCCTCCGCCAGCGCAGCGAGCTCGTGGTGGTCGATTGCGCGGCTTGGTTCAACGACACACTCCTTGGCATCCTGGACCGGGCCGACGTACTACTGACCGTGCTCACCCTGGAGATCACGAGCATCAAGAGCACACGGCTGTTTCTGGCAGTCGCCGAGCAGCTCGGCTATTCACACAAGGTCCGTTTGGTCCTGAACCGCGCCGACACGGCCCTGGGGATCAGGGTGGCCGATGTCGAGCACTCGATTGGCCGCAAGGTCGACCACGCAATCGTGAGCGACGGACGGACCGTCGTGTATGCGCTGAACCGCGGCGTCCCATTCGTGCTCAGCAACCGAGAGAGCCAGGTATCTCAGGACGTTCTTCGTCTGGCCAAGTCCATCATCGGAGGACCAAAAGTGCGCGAAGAGAACGGCCGTAAGGCGCCCCAGAAGAGCAAGTCGCTCTTCGCGTGGAGATGACCCTCCTGCAGGGCCAGCAAGGGGTGTAGGCGATGTCCCTTATGAAGCGGATCGAAAGCGCCCGACCGGGCGTGGCCCCGGGCGTTCCTGGCGGGATCCCCGGCCCCGCCGAGCAGCGCATCCTGGGCCAGATTCCCGTGCGCGAATCCCTGCGTGAGGTCAAGTTCCGGGTTCAGTCGCGCGTCATCCAGGACCTGGACCCCAAGCTCGATCTGGCCAACCAGATCGAGGTCCGGCGCCAGATCGAAGAGATCTTCTCGCGAGTGGTGGACGAGGAGAGCCTGGCACTCACGCGTGCCGAGCGACTCCGGATGCTCGAGCAGATCACCGACGAGATCATCGGCCTCGGCCCCCTCGAGCCCCTTCTCCGCGACGACACCGTGACCGAAATCATGGTCAACGGCCCACGCCAGGTGTACATCGAGCGCAACGGCCGCCTCGAGCTGACCAACGTCGTCTTCCAGAACGACGACCACGTGATGCGCATCATCGATCGGATCATCGCCCCGATCGGCCGGCGCATCG
>Ga0187853_10001188_pt1 | contig 24572 bp, 14 predicted proteins | sample June2016WEW_6_10_2_FD_132417 | JGI IMG/M metagenome (GOLD analysis project Ga0187853, IMG submission 132417) | Peatland microbial communities from SPRUCE experiment site at the Marcell Experimental Forest, Minnesota, USA - June2016WEW_6_100 | ecosystem: Environmental > Terrestrial > Soil >... | reverse complement strand
GAAGTCCCCGTCGGTCTTGAAGCGTTTGATGTCTCCCACCTCCATCGTGATGGTCAGCCCCAGGATGCGGCCAATTCCCGGAAGAGTCAGCAGCCGCTCGTAAAGCGGGACCTCCCGCGCGCAGGCCAGCACCGCTTTCTCCAACCGCATCGCGCTCTTGTTCAGCGCTTGAATGTGCTCGGCCTGCACTTGCGCAATCAGTTGGTTGGCCGGATGCGTGTAGAGCTTGGGAGCCTCTTTGGGCTCCATTTTCTTGGCGTCGCTCAGGTCGAGCCGCTGACCGGTCGTCCGCGCATACAGACTCTTGAAGCTCAACAGCAAGGCCGTCCGCTGATGCACCAGGTTGGTTCGGCGCCGCAGCAAGTCTCGTACCGGCCGCAATTCCGGATCATAAACGTGGGCCTTGGGGAGGATGCCCAGGCGCTGCAGCTCCGCCAGGTGAAACGCGTCGTCCTTGTCGTTCACGTGCTTCATCCCGCTGTATTGCTCGATCTTCGCCGGGTTGGCCAGGTCAATCGGATACTCTTTGTCCCGCAGCCCATCCACCAGCCAATACCAGTTGAACGTCGACTCAACCGCCATCGACTGAAGCTGGGGCTTGAACGGTTCCAGAAACTCAACCACCCCATCCAAGTCGCAGTCCAGCTTTCGGTGCGCGACCCGCTTTCCATCCTGGTTGATGATACCGATCATTACGTTGTTGCTATGCAGGTCGAGACCTGCGATTAATTTGTCCTTAGGTCTTCTCATGGTTTTGTTCGTTGTTCTTAACTCACTACGGACAACAACGTTCTACCGTGCGGAGACCTTTGTCTCAACTGCCCTTAATGTTTATCAACCCATAGTTTGGTTCGTTTTGGTGTTGACTTTTGAGGGGAGGAATGCGAGAAGGAGACGATGCCGCGCACGACAAAATGAATGAAAAGCGAACCATACTATGGGTTGACCCTTTACACCTGCCATGGCCGCTTCCTGTGTCGGGCCCTGGTCAGAACCGGTGACGAAGCTAAATGAGCAACTCCCGTAAACTGACGGCCATGGTGCTGGTGCATGCCCTGGTCGTTCTTGCAGGTCCGGGCGTCGGAGCGCTTCTTTTCCTGTGCTTGACGCTTGGAGTGCGGTCCTCCTTCCACTTCGGCGGAGCGCTCGCTTTCGGGTTCGGGGTGCTCTTTTCTTACCTCTTTTATGGCGCGAAGACGCTCTTGTTGGTGGTCTTCACCTCACCCCTGTTCTGGGGGTTGTCGAGAACCAAATCCAGAGCAGCGGCGTTCGTCCTTGCGGCGATCGTTGGGGCTGGACTGGGGTGGCTGTTCGGCCAAGTTCTCATGACAGGTGAAGAAAAGGCGCTCGTCACCAGCGCCAGCGTGGCCGCTGGGATTACCGGCACGTTAGCAGCGCTCGCATTGGAGTCCGCCTGGCGGTATAAGCCATCTGCGAACTCCGGTGCGCCGGTCGCCAGTCTGGGATGATTGAGGCCGCGTGCTGGTCCGAAATCGAAACGGTCGTTGCTCCGAGCGCAGGCGTTTCCCCGCCGAGGGGGAGGTGAAGACGGAACCATGAACATTGCCGTTACAGGGGCCTTCGGCTACTCGGGCCGATACATCGCTCAGCGTTTGCTGGAGGCGGGCCACACCGTCATTACGCTGACAAACTCAGTGGGGCGGCACAACCCGTTTGGAGAGAGGTTGCGGGCGCTTCCGTTCCAGTTCGACCACCCTGAACTGTTGACGCAGTCGCTCCGGGGCACCGATGCGCTGATCAATACCTACTGGGTGCGATTCGATCACAAGCTTTTCACTCATAGCCAAGCGGTTGCCAACACCCAGGTTCTTTTTGGGGCGGCAAAAGAGGCCGGCGTGCGGCGGATTGTTCACGTCAGCATCACCAACCCCGACGTTCGCTCCGATTTACCTTACTTCCGCGGCAAGGCTGAACTGGAGTCGGCATTGACCTCCCTGGGTGTATCTTATTGCATTCTGCGCCCGACCGTTTTGTTCGGGAAAGAGGATGTCCTAATCAATAACATCGCTTGGGCAGTCCGCCACCTGCCGGTCTTCGCCGTCTTTGGCGACGGTCAGTACCGGCTGCAGCCGATCTACGTTGGCGACCTCGCACTCGCCGCAGTCGAGAAGGCGACTGGGGAGCAGGATGAAGTCATCGACGCCATTGGACCGGAAACGTTCACGTATCGCGAGTTGGTGGAATTGGTCTGCCGAACATTGGGCTCGAGGCGCCTGATTCTCAGCCTGCCACCTGGACTCGGCTACTGGGCTTGTCGAGTCATCGGATTGTTGGTGCGGGACATGGTTGTCACCCGGGAGGAGATACGGGGACTGATGGAGGGACGGCTTTGCGTCGATGCCCATCCACTCGGTGGGACGAGGCTGACCGAGTGGATTGAGCGTCATAAAGACACGCTCGGGCATCACTACACCAGCGAAATGGCCCGCCGGTTGGACCGTGTTTCGAGTTATCGGTCGAACTGACCGGGGCCAGCCATCGTCGCGTAAGGGGGTCGGTTAATGAGAATGCACTATTCTGATCGCCAACATTGACAATCTCATTCACCGACCCCTTTCCGACCCCTTTCCGACGCGGCGTCGGGACCTGGCCTCAATCCCGCAAGACAATGAATCGCGCTTTCAGCGCTCAGAATCGTCTCTGGCCGATAAACCCAGGGCGTTGCCCTGGGCTGGTATGAATGACGCCGTTGGCGTCCCAAACAGGGCCGCAGTGCCTCCTGGCGGTTTTCATGGTGTCTCTCCGGGACAAAAGGCCGGCTGAATTCCCGAAAGCCATTGGGGCTGGGGGCACCAACACGACGTACGTCTGCAACAACGCCGGGCACCTGGCCTCGGCAATATTTGACCGGTCGTGGGGTCGAAATTTCCCAGCGGTCACCCCTCTGGCGGGCCGGGTTGGCCCGCGCCTCCCTGGATTGGCAGAAGAAGCGGAGAGTTTCACCCTTGCGGAGCGGGTTTCCTTGGGGAAACCAGGGCTGGCATGTCCCCTGCTTTGAGGGAGGCGAATGAACTCCATGGTGATAAAAGAAACGGGCAGTGTGGCAGAACGCAACCATTGCGAGATCCGGATGCCGCTGGGCTTGCTGGGGTTCGAGCAATGCAAGAGGTTCACCCTCTCCACCCGGCCGGCGGAAGAGCCCTTTCTCCGGTTGCAGGCTGTGGGAAATCCCCAATTGGGGTTCCTGGTGATATCGCCCTCCCTCGCCGTGTCGGATTACCGGCCAACCATCCCTGACGAGGATGCGCGGTTTCTGGGCCTGGAAGGCCCGGAGGACGCGCTGATCGTCAACATCGTTACCGTGCGCGGACCCAAAGAGGCCACCGTCAATTTAAAGGGACCGATCGTGCTTAACCGCCGCACACTGATGGCCAAGCAGGTTATCCCGCTGAACGCCCCCCATTTTTCCGTTGCGCACCCGCTGCCCACCCGGGGCCGCTGACCCGGAGCACTGCCATGCTGATACTCTCCCGGAAACTCAATGAAAGCATCGTGATCGATGGCCGCATCACCGTCAAGGTGTTGCGCATCGATGGCGAGGTGATCAAGCTCGGCATTACGGCTCCGGCGGACGTGCCGGTTCATCGGCAGGAGGTCTATGAGGAGATCCGCCAGAGCAACCAAGCCGCCGCGGCCCCTCACCTCGGCCCGGTGCCCAAACTTTCGACGCGACAGCGCGGCTCCCCAGCCGCGCTCCCACTCCCACTGCCGGCAGGAAGACTGCCGGCCAAACCCTGACATGGAGGTCACAACTCCTGACTAAAGCAAAACAAAACGAAACAAACAAAGCCCTGGAATCGTATGACAATCAATACCAACATCGCGGCGCTCAACGGCGCCAACAATCTGGATGCCGCCCAGACCCGTCTGGATCAGTCGCTCGCGCGGCTCAGCTCCGGCCTCAAGATTAACTCGCCGGCCGACGATCCCGCCGGCCTGGCGGCCGCCACGAGGATCAATGCCGAGGCGCAAAGCACCACGGCCGCCCAAAGCAATGTCGCCAACGCCCTCTCCTTTACCCAGACCCAGGATGGCTACCTCAGCGGCATCTCCACCGCCTTGAGCCAGATGAGCCAACTCTCCGTGGAGGCCCAGAATCAAACCGAGAGCGACAGCGACCGCCAGCTCTACGACCTGGAATTCCAGCAACTCAGCTCCTATATTACCTCGACTGCCGCGAAGGCCTTCGACGGCGTGAGCTTGTTCTCGAACAACTCGATCGCCATCCCGCTCGATGCCACCAATTCGGCGACCTTGAGCATGAACGGCATCAATCTGACCGCCGGCGCATACGCCGCCGTCACCGCCTCGAACATCGCCACGACCGCGGCTGCCGCCACCGCCATGACCGCCGTCCAGGCCGCCATCACCCAACTGGCTACTGACCGCGCCACCATCGGCTCCTACGAGACTCGCTTGAACTTTGCTTCCGACCAACTCTCTATCGGAAAGCAGAACCTCACTGCCGCCAGTTCGCAGATCGAGGATGTCAACGTGGCCGACGAATCCACCCAGTACGCCCGCGACAACGTCCTGCTGCAATCGACGACCGCCATGCTTGCCCAGGCCAATCAGTTGCCGCAGACCGTGCTCAAGCTCATTTCCTAAGCCCCCGCCCCAGAGAACCCAAACTCGCGGGACGCCGGCCCGCTCACCCGCAGCGGACCCGGTCTCGGCAACTGACATCCGAGTCTTTGCTCACTCGCCCTTATGAAGAATTCTCAAACTCCCGGCCCGGTCCTTGCACCCGCGGCCCGCGGCCCTTCCGGGCCCGCCCTCCAAGTCTTGAAGCTCGCCAATGAGCAGTTTGCCCGGGGCGACCTCAAGACCAGCCGCATCTTGCTCGGGGCCGTGGTGGAGTTGGCCCCGCCCGAGGCGTTGCTCCTTGCCTCGCTGGGAAGCCTCCATTTCCAACTGGGAGAGTTCGAGCAAGCCCGGCGCCGGTTTAAGGAGGCCATCGAACTGGATCACGCCAATCCCCTGCTCCACGCCAAGCTCGGCGCCGCCTGCCTAAGCTTGCAGGATCTCCCCGCATTCGAGGCCGCTCTCGAACGCGCCCTGGTGCTGGACCCGAATTGCGCGGAAGCTCTCCAGCTTTTGGCCAATACCAATTTGCGATGCGGCAAGCCGGCCCCAGCCGCGCGGCTCTATCAGCGGCTCATCGCGCTCAGGCCCGACGACACCTCCGCGTTGCTGGCCCTGGCCAAGTGCCTCTTCGTGCTCGGTGACAAAGCCGGCGCGCAGTCCGCATTCGAGCGCGTGTTGAGAATCGAGCCCGCCAACCCGATTGCCTCCGAGAACCTCGCCGTCATCCAGGCCCAAGCCGGCGGACCTGCCGCCGTGGCGGCCTCCGATGCCAGCGCCGGCGCCCCCAGGCCAGCCTCAATCTCCAGGAACTCCCGGGTCGTCCTCTGCCAAGACTAACCCGGACCACGGTATGCCAATGACGAGCTTTGCCCAAACTCCAATCGGAAAAGTGCGGGAGTATTGGGACGCGCGACCGTGCAATGTCCGCCATTCTCGAGCGCCCGTGGGCACGCGCCAGTATTTCGACGAGGTCGAGGCCCGCAAGCACTTCGTCGAACCCCATATACCGGCGTTTGCGCAGTTCGACCGCTGGCGAGGCAAACGGGTGTTGGAGATTGGGTGTGGCATGGGGACCGCGACGATGAATTTCGCTCGCGCCGGAGCGCAGGTCACCGCGGTGGACCTGTCGTCCAAGTCGCTCGAGTTGGCCCGGCAGCGGGCCGCGGTGTATGGTTTCCAGGACCAAATCAGCTTTTACCTGGCCGATGCGGAAGTGCTCTCTCAAACGGTTCCGCCGGCGGCTTATGACCTGGTTTATTCGTTCGGGGTGATCCATCACACGCCTCATCCGGAAAGGGTCATCGCCCAGCTCCGCCAGTACTTCGTCAAACCCGGAACCACGCTCAAGCTGATGGTCTATCATCGGCACTCCTGGAAGGTTTTGGCCATCCTGGCCGGCGGCCACTTCGCATTTTGGAAGCTGGACGAACTTATCGCGCGCCATTCCGAGGCCCAAACCGGCTGCCCGATTACCTACACCTACGGGCGGAAAGACCTGGCCCGGTTGATTGGTCCCGGCTTCAGCATTCGCGAGCTGTGCGTTGACCACATCTTTGCCTACCGCATCCCGGACTACGTGCAGTACCGGTACGTGAAGGAGTGGCACTTCCGGCATCTGCCGCCGTGGCTCTTTCGCCGGTTGGAGCGCCGCCTGGGCTGGCATCTGTGCGCCACGGCAGAGGCCCTTTGACCGGAACCAGGCCCGCCCCGGGTCGCGCCCGGCGACAGGTTCGATTTGTGCCGCATCAGTGCAGTTAACAAAACTATGAAATACTCGATCATTGGTCTAGGAAAGCTCGGCGCCAGCATGACCGCGGCGATCGCCAGCCGCGGGTTCGAGGTCACCGGCGTGGACGTCAATCAGCGCAGCGTGGATCGGCTCAATGCGGGCCACGCCCCCGTACCGGAGACAGACCTGGAAGAAACCATTGCCGCGCACCGGGAGCGAATTCGCGCTACCTGCAGCCACGAGGAGGCTATCCTGAATTCGGACATTACGTTTGTGATCGTTCCAACTCCCAGCGATGAGCGGGGCGCTTTTTCTCTGCAATACGCCGCCTGGGCGTTCAAGGAAATCGGGCGGGCGTTGGCGCGAAAGAAAAGCTATCACCTGGTCGTATTGACCAGCACCGTCTTGCCCGGTTCGATGCGGCACGGCTTGCTCCCGATCTTGGAACGTGAATCCGGCAAAACTTGCGGCCCTGATTTTGGCCTCTGTTACAGCCCGGAATTCATCGCTCTCGGCAGCGTGATTCGGGACTTTCTGCATCCGGATTTCACGCTGGCGGGCCAGTTCGACGAACGCTCGGGAGCGCTGCTGGAAAGCGCCTATCAGGCTATCATGCCCAACCATCCGCCCTGCAAACGCATGAGCCTGGAGAACGCCGAGCTGGCCAAGATTTCGGTCAATGCCTTTGTCACGACCAAGATCACCTTTGCCAATATGCTGGCTGACCTCTGCGAACGCATCCCCGGGGGCGATGTGGACGTGGTGTGCGAGGCGGTGGGAACCGACCGCCGCATCGGGGCCAGGTACTTGAAGGGCGCCACCGGTTTCGGCGGCCCTTGTTTCCCCCGGGACAATGTCGCGCTGGGTTTTCTGGCCCGCGCCCTGGGAACTACGGCCGGCCTTTCCGAAACGACCGACCAAATCAATCGGGCCTTGGCTGCCCGGACCGTCAAGCAGTTGAAACGCTTCATCCAGCGCGGCACGACCGTGGCCGTGCTGGGCCTGGCTTACAAACCCCAGTCACATGTGATCGAGGAATCGCCGGCGATTGAAATTGCCTGGCAGTTGTTCAAAGCCGGGGCGCGCGTGGTGGCCTACGATCCGCTGGCCCGCGAGGCGGCCCAGGCCGAGTTCAGGGGCCAGGTCTTGCTCCTGGACCGCGTGGCGGACTGCCTGGCGCAGGCCGAGGTCGTGCTGGTCATGACTCCGGACCCGGAATTCGCCCAACTTTCGGCGGCGGATTTCCCGCGCAATGGACACCCGGTCGTGGTCGTCGACTTCTGGCGCCTGTTGGCCCACGAACTGCGTGGCCAGGACGGAATTCATTATTTTGGCGTCGGCTGCAGCGCCAACGACGAGCAGAACGACGCGCGGATGGCTGAGTTGTGGCGGACCGATTGGCCCGCAGGCAGGCGCCCGAGCCGGGCAGCCGAGGATAAAGCTCTGCCACGGCTCGCCCAAAATGAAACCGCAGCCGTTGCCAGCCGCTGAGTTTTATCCCCACCGCCCGCTCTATGACGCCCGCCGCCAGTCCCAACAGTGCCGCGCCGGCTGCCCCCCCCGCCGACATCTTTCTCATCTATCCTGGGACGGATAGTTGCTCGGCTGTGACGATGGAAATGCCGGCGATGGCGCCGCTGGGCCTGGCGTTCATTGCGGGCACGCTCTGCCAGCAAGGCTGGCGCGTGCGGATTCTGGACAACGCCGTCGAACGCCTTGAGCCAACCCGGATTGCCGCCCAGGTCCGGGAAAGCGGCGCCTTCGTGGCCGGCATCGCCTGCACCTCCCTGAGCTTTCATAACACGCTCCGCGTGGCGGGCGCATTGCGCGGGGCCACCTCGGCCCGCGTGGTTGTCGGCGGCCCCCATGCCACGCTCATGCCCGAGACCCTGATGGTCCCATGCGTGGACTTCGTCGTCTCCGGCGAAGGGGAAATAACCATGGCAGAATTGTGCGCGGGCTTGCGCGACGGGACCGATGCGTCCTTGATCGCCGGCCTGCATTGCCGCCTTGAGGAGGGTCGCTGGCAGCGTACTGCCGTCCGCCCACGCCTGGCTAACCTGGACGTCCTGCCACATCCGCGGCGCGACCTGATGCCGGTAAACCGCTATCTCAACCAGACCACCGAGGTCGCCGCGGGCCGCGTCCTGAGCGCCAGCACCAGCCGCGGCTGCCCCTACGACTGCGCCTTCTGCTCGGTCGAAGGCGTTTGGGGCCGCGGGTATCGCAGCTTTTCTGCCTCCTGGGTTCTCGACGATCTCGAGGAGCTCGCCTCGGTTTATCAAGCCGATGGGGTCTATTTTTACGAAGACAATTTTACCTTGAATCAAAAGCGGGTCGCCGCCCTCTGCCAGGGGCTGCGGGAGCGCCGTCCGAACCTGCGTTGGGCCTGCGAGGGGCGAATCGGTTCGCTCTCGCCCGAGCTGCTCCGCGAAATGAAAGCCGCCGGCTGCCAGACGGTCAAGTTCGGAATCGAGTCCGGCTCGCCGCGCATCCTCCAGCTCATTGCCAAGGACATTGTGTTGCCCGCCGTGCTGGACACGCGCCGCCTCTGCCGCCAAGCCGGCCTTCGGTTTGCCTGTTTCTTCATGGTTGGCCTGCCCGGGGAAACCGACGAGGACCGGCGCCAAACCCTCGAGTTCGTCAGGCGCCTTCAGCCTGATTTGATCATCGTCAACGTCTTCACCCCCATTCCCCGCTCCAAACTCTACCTCGGGTTGCTCAAGGGCCGGAGATTCGCTTCCATGGACGACAACTTTGTCCTGCACCCGCCGCCCGAACAACAACGCGCGATGGAGGCCTGGGCGGCCCGTCTTCGCGAAGCCGCCGACTGTCGCAATTGAACGTCCTTCCTCATGAAAGCACTCATCTTCACGACCATTAATCAACCTGACAATCTTGCTCTGATGAAGCAGCGGTGCCCCGACTGGACACCGATTGTCGCCGGCGACCTGCGAACGCCCCACGAGGCCACCGCCCGGCTTTGCCGCGAGGCCGGCGGCATCTATCTCGACCCGGAGACCCAGATGAAACTCGGCTTCACTCACGCTGCGGCCATGCCCTGGAATTGCTACGGCCGCAAGAACGTCGCTTACCTCTTCGCCCTCAAGGAAGGCGCGGAGATGATCTTTATCACCGACGACGATAATGTGCCGCAACCCGATTGGAGCCAGCATGTGCGGCTCGGCCGGCAAAAGGTCCAGGTCGTCACCTCCTCCAACGGATGGTATAATCCATACGACGGAGCCGACACCCAGGATGCCGGCCCCATCACCCCGCGCGGCTACCCCTGGGAGTTGGTCGGTGACCGGCCCCAGTACTCGTTTAGCGAGGCCGAGGCGAACATCGGCGTCATCGCCGGGCTTCACCTGGGCGATCCCGACGTCGATGCCGCCACGCGCATCGTCCGCAAGCCCAACGTCCGTTCCTACCCCGAACGCGAGGTGTCACCCCAGCGCGGCACCCTCTCTCCTTACGACTCTCAGAACACCGTTATCCAGCGCGACCTCGTTCCGGCCAATATGCTCTGGTCTTATGTGGCCAACGGGTCGGCCGGCGCCGGTTGGACGCGGTTCGACGACATCTGCGCGGGCTATGTTGGACAGGTGATTGCCTGGAAATACGGTTACCAGGTCCGCCACGGCCGGCCGTTTGTTTATCAGGAGCGCAACCCCCACGACCTGGCCTCCGATATGTCGCTCGAGGCGGATGGGGTGCGGCACCTCAAGACTTTCATCCGCACACTGCAGGACACCAAGCTCACCGGCCAGACCCCGGCCGAAGACCTGCAGGTTGCCGCTTATGCCCTGCTCGAGGCCCTGCCGAGCCTGCCCAGGTGCCTCAAGACCTGCGTCGATACGTGGGTCCACGACCTCGGAAAACTCGGGTTTTGAGACCGGCCATGATTCAAATTGTCTTGAGCGGACGCAACGACAGCCACGGCGGAGAGAGTTTTGCCGCTAAGCTGGTCCGAATTCTTGAGTGGAACAGCCGGGCGCTCGACCGGGCCGGCGTGCCGCACCGATTCTGGTTCGTCGAGTGGGGCCGGGAACCCGGCCAGGAATGGCTCTCGCCAGGTCTGGCAGAGCGATTCCCAAGTTGCCGCTGCGTCATGGTGCCGGACGAATTGGTTCGCGCCGGCCAGCAGCCGCCGGTCCGTTTCCAGGAATTTGCCGCCAAGAACGTCGGCATCGCCCGGGCACTGGACGGACTGGTCATCGCCACCAACAGTGACATCCTTTTCTCGGCCGCCCTGGCCCGGTTCCTCAAAGAATTGAGTCCGCAGGATGGGCGTCTCTATCGCGCGCCGCGGCATGACTTTTCCAACCAGGCCCCTTTCCCCGAGACCGAGGAAGACATCGTCTGGACCCAAAAGAACGAACCGGGCGAGCGGTTTACCAATGCCTCGGGCGATTTCACCGCGGCGACTCCCGCCACCTGGGCTTTGCTGGGCGGCTACAGTGAATCGCCCTGTCATGTTCGCCATCTGGATTCCGAACTGATTGCCGGCGCGCTCTTCCTGGGGATGGACATCATCGTCACTCCCCCCGTGTTCCACCGCGACCACCCCGAGTCCACCAAGTTTTCCGCCAAGTGGCGCCCGCGTTGGGGCGAAGAGGATGAGGCCCTGAGCCTGGGAAAGAAACTCATGCCCCGCGCGTCTTCCTGGGGCCACCGCCATTGCGGCTCGCAATTGGTGTCAGACCGTGCCGCCCTGCTCCTCCCTCCGGAACCCAAAGCGGTCTCGTCCACGCTTCCAGATCCGGCGCCCGACCCAGTCCAGGCCGTGCTCGGCGCCGACACGAGGTCCGGCAGAGAATGGATCCAGCGCGCCGGCCAGATGCTTGCGCTCGATGAGACTTGCGCGCTGGACGAGTTCGAAGCCGCGGCCGCCTGGCTCAAAAAAGGGCTCGCCGCGCCAGAATGCTTCGCGTGGTTTTTGGCGCAGCCCGGCCAGGGGCCACGAGCGGCTCGGGTAGTCCTCTCTCTGGCTATCGAAAACGAGTTGCGCCGCGGCGATGGCTCGCGGCTTCCTGCCCTGGTGGAATTGCGGGAACTCATTGTCCAAACCGACCCTGAGGCTCCTGGCGTGGCCGACCCCGCCCCTCTCTCCGTCTTCTCGGCTGCCGCTCCGGGCGTAATGCTGAGCGGCGGCGCCCCGGGCCTGCGGGTAACGGGCCTGCGCCAGCGCTGGGCTTACGCCGCCCGCGCCAGCCTTGCCCAAGCCGGCGCGACTCACGGGCCGTGGCGCGCAGCGGTCGCCGTCAAACTGCTCTCGGGCCGAATGTCCTTCGGCGTGCTCAATCGCAAGGAAACCGCCTTCATCGGCGCAGAGATCCCGATCCCGGCGTCAGGAAACACCGAAACCATACGGTTTCTCGTGCGCGACGCTGCCGCCGCCGGCAGCCTGATCCTGCGGACCTGGGATGATGAAAGCGAAGTGCCTGAGGCCTTGATCTCCACTCTGGCCTTATCGCCTCTCGAACCGCCGGTCAAGTCTCTGGCCCGCAGACTCGCTCTGGAGCACAAGGATGCCGCAACCTGGCAGGCGCGCCTGTTCGAGACCTGTCGTTCTCTGGCTACCCTGGTGCAAAAGCCTGCAGGGACAGCCGATGATGGCACCCCGGCGGCTTTGCCCGTCCTCGCGCTCCGACGAGTCCTTGCCGGGATGGCTCGTGCTGACGGCAATGCCACCATGGCTGAAACGCTGGCAAATCTCTCAGAGAGCCTGTTCGGCGTCATCCACAAGGCGCAACAGGCACAGTGCGCGCAGTCGCAGTTGCCGGCCTGGGGCGGCCAAGCGGCGTATGCCTGTGATTCAGGCCCCGCAACTGACCTATGATCTCCGTCATCGTTTACGGCCGCAACGATTCGCACGGTTACAACTTGCCCAAGCGGGCGGCTTTGAGCTTCAACTGCATCGCCCAGGTGCTCACGCATCCCGAGGACGAGATCGTGTTTGTCGATTGCAACACGCCCGACGACGTGCCGACCTTCCCGGAATCGATTGCCGACACGCTCACCGCGCGAGCCAAGGAGCTGCTGCGCATCCTGCGGCTGCGGCCCGAGCAGTACGAAAGAGGCAAGCACGGCACGAAATTCAAGGTCCTGGAGCCGCTCTGCCGCAATGTGGCCATGCGCCGAACCAACCCGGCCAACCGGTGGATACTGAACACGAACACCGACATGGTCTTCGTGCCGCTGCCCGAGGGAAAGTCTTTGTCCGACGTGGCTTTGGTGCTGGCGGATGGGTTTTACGAACTGCCCCGCTTCGAGATGCCCGAGATTCTCTGGGAGAGCGCGGACCGGCTGGACCCCCGGGCGACCATCGAGGCCTTCCAGCGCTGGGGCCGGCGGCTGCACCTCAACGAGATGGTGGCCAACATGCCTTACATTCTGTTCGACGGCCCGGGAGATTTTCAGCTCGCGCTGCGCAAGCAGATGTTCGCCATCCACGGCATGAACGAGCAGATGGTGCTGGGCTGGCACGTGGACAGCAACCTCTGCAAACGGTTGTTCCTGCTCAACGGGCAGACACGCTCGCTGCTGGACCGGGCCTACGCCTATCATTGCGACCATACGCGGCTCAACACCGTCTATCACAGTCTCAGCGACAGCACCCAGAATGACTGGCGGAAATTCTGTTCCGAGGTGGTCTCCCCATTTATCCCGGATCAGGCGCACACCTGGGGACTGCCCGGCGAGACCATCGAGGAAATCCGCCTCACCGCCGAGCGCGCTGGGCGCTACGCGCGGACGCTGGAGAAGCTGCTGCCGGGACTGACGGTTCCCATGCTGGAAAGCGCCCTGACGGCAGGCGCTTACAACCACGGCCTGCTCTATGACAACCAGCATGTCCTGCCCTACCTGGCCGACCATCTCACCACCCTCCCGCCGCAAGCCGATGTCGGCTATCTGGGCGGTAATGTCGAACTGGTGCGAATGCTGGCCGGTTTCCGCGAGGAATTTGGCCAGACCGGCCGCATCCTCTTCGACCGCGAGTTGATGGTCTCCGGCCTGGGGCCGGGTTGGGAGGCGCTGCCGCGCCGTTGCGTGCCGGTCGAGGCCCCACAGCTTTGCCGGGACGCCTTTGTCTATTGTTTTGACCTCTCGATGAAGACCTTCCCCGCCGTGCAAAACGAGGAGGGATTTGCTCTTCCCGAACCCTCGGAGGCAGCCGGCCGCCATGCGGCCTTGCTGCTCAGGCGTCTCCTGGAATTCGGCCGGCTCGAGAAGCAGAAACTGGACGCCGGCTCCTCTCTGCCGCGCAAGTTCCTGTTCCTCGGCACGCAGAACACCTGGTTTGAAAACGCTGTCGCCCAGGTGGTCAGTGTCGTGTTGACGCCCTACAGCTCGTATGTCCGCCACGGCGTGGTGCGCAAGGACGCCTTCACCAAGCCCTTCCAGCCCGTGGCCGGTCACCAGCTGCTGCTCCAGCCTGGTCATGCCGGTCGGGTGGCCTGGGTCGAGAAACAAGTCGGACATCCGGTTCTGCTCTTGGATTTCGTGGCCCTCGAGGTTCGCGCTGAACTGCTCGCTCATGGGGCCTTGGCCGAGCAAACCGTCGAAGCCATTCGAGCCCGCCTGATGAGCAGTGAGGCGGGGCGAACGGTGGCGCGGCTGCATGCCCTGATAGCGGAGACCGACGGCCAGCTCGAGGCCGCCAAAGGCCTTCGCCAAATACTCGCCGCTTTCGATCGGAACCCGTCACCGGATCGGCCTTCTCAGGACGCCCCAGGCAAGCCCTCCGTTGCCGCTCCGGCGCCGACGGCTGACTGCCGCGCCAGCTCGGAACGCCGGCTTGAGCCGGCAGCAATCCGCCCCCCCGCTCCGGCCCCTGCCGGTCACTGCCGCCCCAGCAGGAAGAACCCCGTCATTGCCATCGACGCGCGTACGCTCTTCTATCCGGATTCTGCGGCTTGCGGCATCGGCCACTACACCTGCCACCACCTTCAAAGCCTTGCAGGGTGCCGGCCGGACTGGAAGTTCATCCTGTATGCCAATGCGATGGCGGCCCCGAAGCTGCTCGAGCCACTGCTGGCCTTGCCGAATGTTGAACTCAAGCTCTTCGCCGGTTACCAGGCGGGCGATATCGACCTGTTCCACATCCCCGACCCGCTCTGTCTGAAGCCGGATTGTGTCTCGCCAACGGACCTGATGCCGGAGGTGCAAGCCTCGGTCATGTTCTACGACCTGGCGGGCCTGCGCATCTATCTTCCCGCCTACCAGCCGCTCCTGCGGTTCCAGTACCTCGAGCGCCTCGAGCAACTCCTCAAACCACGTTTCCGCCTGCTCACCTGTTCGGAATTCACGCGCCGTGATTTGATCGAGGCCACCGGCCTGGCCCCGGAACGAGCGGTCGCGATCCTGGCCGGCCTGAGTCGACCCGGAGATTCCGGCAATCTTACTTCCGCATTCATCAAGCAGGTGCGCGCCAAGCACGGCATCAACCGCCGCTTTCTGCTCCATGTCGGCACCCTGGACCCGCACAAGAACTTCGAGTCGGTCCTCAACGTCCTGGGCCAACTCAAAACCTGCGATTTGCAGTTGGTGGTCGTTGGCGAAAAAGAGCATTTCCTAAAAAAAACCGAGGAAGCCGCCGCCAGCGCCGGCCTCACCCAGATTATCTTCACCGGTTCCATCCCGCGGGCGGAGCTCGTGGCCCTTTACCGCGAGGCGGTCGCCCTGGTGTCGCTCTCGCTTTACGAGGGGTTTGGTTTCCCGGTGCTCGAGGCCATGGCCCAGGGCTGCCCGGTGGTCGCCAGCGATATCACCTCCCTCCCCGAGGTGGCGGGCGATGCCGCCTTGCTCTATCCGCCCCGGGACATCCGGGCCATCAGCCGCGGCATCCAGGAACTGCTCAACTCACCGGCATTGCGCCGTAAGCTCGTGGAACGAGGCCGCGCCCGCGCCGCTCAATTCTCGTGGGAAAAAACCGCTCGCAAGACTATCGCTGTTTGGGAAGAGATGCTGGCCGTTGCCCAGCCCGGCCCGATGCCGGTCGCCGCCGCGCCCCGTCAAGCCGGTCTGGTTTGGCTCGCTCCGTGGCAGAACCCCAGCGGCTACTGCAGCGAAGCCCTCGCCTTCGCGGGCGGATTGGTCAAAGCTCGCCCATTGGCGGCGGTCGATGTGGCCTGCACGCGCTCGCCTGAGTTCGTCAAGGGCTTGCCGCCGGCCTCGCAGGACTTCCTGCGAACCAAGCTCTCGGAGCGGCCCGAACTGGCCGGCAAGATCGTGGTCGAGCATATGCCCGCCACTGGTTTCAACCGCTTGCCCGGCGCGGGCTGGTGCGTTGGCCGAACCATGTTCGAGACCGACCGGCTGCCGGCGGACTGGGTGGCCAAGTGCAACCAGCTCGATGAAATCTGGGTGCCCAGCAGGTTCAACCTCCAAACCTTTGCCGCCAGCGGCGTCGAACCCGCCAAGCTGCACTGGCTGCCCGGGGCCGTGGACGAGACGCTGTTCAACCCGGCCCTTCACGAGCCGTTGCCGCTGCCGCATCCGGCGGCCTGCATTTTCCTTTCGGTTTTTGAATGGTCAATCCGCAAGGGCTGGGATGTGCTCCTGGCCGCATACCTGCGCGAGTTCTCCGCCGCCGATGACGTTTGTCTCTGCCTCCGGACCTACCTGGTCGACCGGCCCGATGCCGACCCGCGGACCGTGCTGGACGGCGTCATCCGCCAATTTGCCCAATCGCTCAACCTGGGAGACAAACCCTGGCCGCGCGTCGACATCCTCGCCGGCCAGATCCCGGCTCGCGAGATGCCCCGCCTCTATCGCTCGGCCAACTGCCTGGTCGCGCCAAGCCGGGGCGAAGGCTGGGGCCGTCCGCATCACGAAGCCATGATGATGGGCCTGCCGGTCATCGCCACCAATTGGAGCGGCAACACCGAGTTCATGACCTCGGAAAACTCCTACCTCCTGGATTTTGAACTCATCGAAGCGGGCGTCCTGGAGCCGGGGCTCGCGCATTATCGGGGCCACCGCTGGGCCATGGCCTCCGAGACCCATCTCCGCAAGCTCATGCGCCACGTCCAGCAGCACCCCGAGGAAGCCCGCCAACGCGGCGCCAAAGCCCGCGACCACGTGCTGCGCCACTTCAGCCTGCAGCCCGTTGCCGCCCGCTTGCAGGAACGGCTCGAGGCCATCGACCGCCGCCTGGCGGGGCCGGCCGCCAAGCCCGTCGCGATGGCCTGGGAGGGAACCTTCCTGGATTTCGGCAGTCTCTCGCATGTCAATCGTGAGCTGACCAGCCAATTGGCGCGTCAGCCGGGCGTTGCCTTGACCCGGGTGGGCAATCCCGTCCTGAACAACGGCTGTGCCGCGGCGCCCGAGTTGCGCGCCTTGGCCCGCGAACTCGCCAGCCGCGCGCCCCGCAATACGCAGGTCACCGTCCGCCATGCCTGGCCGCCCAATTGGGCGCCGGTGAGCCGCGGCGCCCTGGTTGTCATTCAGCCTTGGGAATATGGCTCGTTGCCGGCTGACTGGGTCAAACAAACCTCTCACGTCCAGCAACTCTGGGTGTACTCCGAGTATGTGCGCCAGGTCTATGTTCGCTCTGGTGTCCCGGCAGCCAAAGTCAAGGTCGTTCCCTTGGGCGTTGACCCGGAGCGCTTCTGCCCCGAGGCGCCCGCCTTGCCGCTGACCACGGGCAAAACTTTCAAGTTCCTCTTCGTTGGCGGCACCATTCACCGCAAGGGGCCGGATATTCTCCTTGAGGCCTACTTGAACAGCTTCACCGCCCAGGACGATGTGTGCCTGGTCATCAAAGACTTTGGCCGCAAGAGCTTTTATGCGGGCCAAACCCTCGAGCGGAGCATTCAAGCCGCCCAAAGCCGGCCCGGCGCGCCGGAGATTCTCTGCCTCGACGACGAACTGCCGCCCGACAGCCTGCCCCGTCTCTACACCGCCTGTGATTGCCTGGTCCATCCTTATCGCGGCGAAGGCTTCGGCCTGCCGGTCATCGAGGCCATGGCCTGCGGTTTGCCGGTTATTGTCACCGAAGGCGGCGCCACGGATGACTTCGCGCCCGCCAACCTGGTTTATCGCCTCGCTGCGCAGCGTCGCGCCATTGGCCGCCAAATCAGCGGCATGACCCTGGCGGGCGAGGGCTGGCTGCTCGAGCCGTCGGTTGCGGACACTTCCGCGCGGATGCGCCACGTCTTCGGGCACCGTGAGGAGGCCCGCGCCAAAGGCCGCGCCTCCAGCGAACATGTCCGGCGGAGCTGGACATGGCAATGTGCGGCGGCGGTCGCGCAAGAGCAGTTGCAATCGTTGGTTTCTCAACCGGCCATGGCCGTGGCCGGCTCCGAACCAGCCCCCGTTCGCAAACCCACTCCCATCGCCTTGCCCCCCTGCGCCCTCGTTGGCCAACTCGGCCCCGCCCGCGAACTGCTCCGCCGCCGCAAATTGCCCGAGGCCTGGACCGCCACGCGCGCCGCCATCCAGGTCCGTCCGTTCCATCCCGAGGCCTGGTTGTTGCTGGCCGGAATCGCCTCGGCTGCCGGCGCCTCAGACCGCGCCCGCCAATGCGGTCAGCACGCCCGCCAACTCGCCCCGGAATGGAAGCCCGCCAAAAAGTTCCTCCAGGGCCCCTTGCGCGGCAACGCCAAACCTGCCTGGCTCGTCTTGCCCGAGCCCATCACCAATCGTCCATCGCGCCTTTCCGTGTGCCTCATTGCCAAAAATGAGGAACAGTTCCTCCCGCAGTGCCTGGCCTCCGTGCACGGCCTGGCCGGCCAGGTGGTGCTCCTGGACACCGGCTCGACCGATCGCACCGCCGAGCTTGCCAGGGAAGCGGGCGCCGAGGTCTATCATCTTCCATGGTGCGACGATTTCAGCGCCGCGCGCAATGCCGCCCTCGAACATGTCACTGGCGATTGGGTGCTGGTGCTCGACGCGGATGAGGAATTGCCCCCGGACAGCCACGAGCCGTTGCGCCGGCTCATGCAGGACAAGTCGGCCCTCGGCTGGCGCCTGCCCATCGTCGATGCCGGCCGCGAAGACGAGGGCTGCAGCTATGTCCCGCGCCTGTTCCGCAACGCCCCTGCCCTCTTTTATGTCGGCCGCGTGCATGAGCAAATCTTCAGCAGCCTCGAGGTCCGGCGCCAGCAATGGGGCCTGGACAACCGGCTCGGCAACGCCCCTTTGCGGCATCACGGCTACCGCCCCGAGGTCGTCAAGGACCGCAACAAGATCCAGCGCAACCTGCGCCTCCTCGAGCGGGCGGTAGTCGAGATGCCCGACGAACCGAGCCTGCTCATGAGCTACGGCCTGGAACTGGCCCGCTCCGGCGAGCGCGAAAGAGGGGTCGTCGAGTACTTCAAGGCCGTTGGCCTCATGTCCGCGCAACCCGCCTCGGCGGTGGTGCCCGAACTGCGCGAGACGCTGCTCACCCAACTCTCCACCCAGCTCATGGCCCTGAAACGGTGGGATGACATGGTCCGTCTCCTCAACTCCCCCCTGGCCCAAGCCGGCGGCTTGACCGCCTCGCTTCACTTCGCTTTAGGCCTGGCGCATCTTGAACAGAAGCAGTTCTGTGAGGCTGCTGATCAGATGCGCCAGTGCCTCGCTAAACGCCACCAGCCCGCCCTGGCCCCGATCAACAAGGAAATCCGCCAGGCCGGCCCGCGCCATTGCCTCGCCCTCTGCCTGGACCAGCTCCGCCAGCCCGAGGCTGCCGCCCAGGAGTTCCGCCGTGCCCTCCAGGACGACCCTCAATCCCGCCCCGCCCGGCTCGATTACGCGGGCTTTCAGGCCGCCCACGGACAGCCGGTCCAGGCCCTCAACCTCTACCACGCCCTGGCCAACGAAAAGCCCGCCGATGCCCAGGCCTGGCTGCAAGGCGGCCGCCTTGCCCTGAGCGCGCCCGAGTTCCACGAAGTCGCCCTGGACTGGACTTCCGAAGCCCAACGCCACCTGCCCGAGGACCCGGCCGTCGCCCAGCAGCGTGCCCAGGCCCTGACGCTCGCCGGCCAATGCGAGGCCGCCCTTCCCTTGTGGCGGCGCCTCGCGGCTGCCGCCGACCCGCCCGAACAGGCGCAGGCCCTCGCGGCCATTGTCCTGTGCGAAACGGCCTCCGGCCAGAGTGTGTCCGCCCCGCCCGCCGCCCTCGAAACCCGCGTCAGCCGCGAGTTCCTTACCTGGTACCAGCGCCTGGTCCGTTTCAACGCGCGCCCCGCCCTCGAGGCCCTCAACGCCCGCCTCGAGCCCCTCCAATCCGCCATCCCCTCCGCCGCCCGCCTCCTGGCCGCCGCCCTCGCCCAAGCGCAGCCGGCCCCCGCCCCGTAGAGTCCAAAATCCGAAATCCGAAGGAAATCCGAAATCCGAAATCCGAAGTACGCACCCGGTCCCTCATTCGGTGCGGTCGCTGCGTGGCACGGAAGCGCCTGTGGCCTCAGTATTGAGTGCAGAGCCAACGTCCGAAAGTTTTGGGATCTCAGCCTTCGGATTTCGCTTCGTCCTCATATAATTGAATCCAAGATGGCTGCGATCTTGAACCGCGGAATACGCGGAAACCCAAGACGACAAGCAATCCTTTTCCGCGTATTCCGCGTATTCCGCGGTTGCTCTCTTCCCGCGTTGGTTCTGGCTACGCCAGGTGAGGATTTCGGATTTCGGATTTCCTTCGGATTTCGGCCTTCGGATTTCGGATTTCAGGGCTCCTATCCTGCGTTTTAATCTTGACAAGACGCGGACAGCTTGCTAAAACCTTCGTGTCCTCGCCTTGTTGGCAGAATGCCATCAGGCGGGTGCTGGGCAATGAGGAAAGCTCCGCGAGCGCGCGCCGTTGGCGACGGGCCTGGATGGCAGTTAAACAAAAACGTGCCAGCGAGGAGGGGAGTCTGTTCGTCACCGGTCAGGATTACGCACCCCTCCAGGGTCTTCTCAGGCTTGGGCATTCGCCATGGAATCAACTAATCGTCAGATGAAAACAACGCTAACGCAAGTTATTCTATCAGCCTCACTCGGGCTTGCCGTTCAAGCCCAAACGAACACGCCGCCGCCCGACTGGGGGGGGGGGCGATGCCTGATTGGAGCGGTTGGACCGTCACCGCCAGGGACGACTGCTCTACCACCCGGGAACTCACGGCGTCGGTCACCAACGGGCTGACTGGCGGGGTCACGCCCCAAACCCGCCGCGTCATCGAGGTCGCCGCCGGCCTGAACTACGTCGATGCGTCGGGGGTGTGGACCGAGTCGCAGGACCTAGTCGAGCCCCTGGCCAACGGCGCCGCCGCCGCCGTCCACGGGCGCTACAGCGCCTACTTCTCGCCGGCAGGGCTGAACGACGACGCGGCGCTTACCATCATCACCGCCAGCAACCGGGTTTACCAGGCCCGGGTGCTCGGGATATACTACTTCGACGCCCAAAGCGGCCGGAGCAATCTCCTGGCCGCGCCGTCCGACGCGGCGGTGCCGGAAATCCTTCCGCCCAACCAGATCGTGTACCGGGGGGCTTTCGACTCGGATACGCTCAAAGCCGACCTCCGCTACACCTACACCAAGGCCGCCCTCGAAAGCGACGTCATCATCACGCGCCAGCCCAAGCTCTCTCCCGGCGACTGCGGGTTGAACCCGGCCACGACGCGAATCCAGGTGCGCCACCAATGGCTCGGCGCCCCCACGCCCAGAATCCAGGGGGTGACAGTCGAGCAAGCCCCGGGACCTGAGCTCGTCGACCAGATACTGGATTTCGGCGATCTCTGGTTCCCGACTGGGCGGGCGTTTGCCTTAGGCGATGACAACAGCAGCCGGGGCACAAACGCCGCGCGAATCACGCTGCCCGGCGCTGGGAATGCGGCCGCGCAGGCGCCGGTCGGAAAGGAGTGGCAGGCTGAGGGCGGCAAGGCCACCCTGATCGAATCCGTCAATTGGAGTGATATAGCGCCCAAGCTGGCCCAGTTGCCGATGATCGCCAGTGTTCTCAAAGGCCCAAAGGAAACCATGCTGGCCGCCGCCGGACGGCGCGACGACTTGCCAAGCAAGTGCGCGGCTGCATGGCCGGGGATACAAGTCGCCGACAGGCCCTACAGGACGCCGGGTGTGGTCCTGGACTACGTAACTTTCTCGGGCAGCGTGAGTTATGACTTCCTCGCCTTCAATGGTGTAAACAACACCTACTTTCTGCAAGCCGACGGCTACTTTTCCGGAACGCTGACGTTCGAGGCAGGGTGCATCGTAAAGTACGGCCTTAATACCCACCTGCTTACGTACGGCGGCGTCGTGTGCTATGGCACGCAGGCTTCGCCCTCCCTACTGACCTCTCAGGGCGACTACGTGTACGGCGAAAACCTATATGGACCTACCGGCCAATACGCCACCCCCGCGCTGTGGCTTTACTACATCAACACCAACGTGACCCTCACCGGGATGATATTCCGGTACGCCAATACGGGCCTTGAAATCATCGCCAACGGTTGCGGCGCGGTGGCGGACACTGTGGCCAACTGCCTCTTCTCCTCTTGCCAGACCGGCATTCTTACCACCGACTGCAACGTCTCGCTCCAGAACTCCACTTATTGCCAGGTAAGCACGCCGATAAGCACGGGATCGTCGGCGCAAGGCTGCGCCAACATCACGGGAAGCCTCACCGAGTGCTACCCGCCGACCATCACGACCTCGCCGTCCAGCCAATGCCAGTTCGTACTTCCCACTTACAACAGCGTCACCTTCAACGCCGCGGCCACCCCCTCCTCCTGCACCTACACCTGGGTACAGTTCTCCGGGCGCTACTTTCAGGTCGTCGGAACCAGGCAGTCCCTGAACCTGACGGCAGACAATCTCGGAACGACCTACGGGGGCTATAAGGTCTTCGTGTACGTCACCGACGCTTACATGACGAGCGTTGCCGGCGGCTGGGTCGGCATTGTGGACAGCGACGCAATGGCGGTGTACCAGCACTGGGCCAGCAACAACAATAACAAGACCTGCAGCCTCTGGTCCAACAGGCCGACTACCAACCCTCCGAACGGCTTGGCCTGGGACACATCTTGCCTACTTTATGGCAAGACCGGCTTCACCGCCATATCCCAGTGCGACGATTGGAACGCGGGCATCCGCGGCCAGATGGCCGTCACCGCCCTTACCCCGCGCCACGGCTACATGCGGGGCCACGGAGCGGGCACCAAGGACTACGTGCCCTTTTACGGCTTCAACACCAACTTCAACGGACGCAGCGTCTATTTCTGCACGGGTGACGGCAACAACACGCTGGTGACCGCGACCGTGGCGAATGCCTACACGCGCTGCTGGGGGTCCTATCCTTACTACGACTGGACCATCCTGATCTTCAACGCCGACCTGCCCTCCACGATTCAGCCGATGCAGGTTAGCTATAGTCTGCCTACGTCGTACTCGGTCATTTTTAACACTACCCAAGGCGATAGCCAAAACGGCTACATGAGCGCGAACTACCCGCCGTTCGAAAATACCCCGTGGTTCGGTGGTTACCCCGGGGGTGCGGACCCGGATGCCTTTCCCCCGTTCAACCAGCATGCGACCTACTTTGCTGGAGACAGCGGCTCACCCGTTATGCTGCCAACGACCGATGACGTGCTTGTGTTCCTCAAGGGGGATGCCACCTCACAACCATGCGGCCAAATGCAGGCCGACATGAACGCGCTGAGCACGTCCGTTGGCCTTACCAACAACCAGTACCAGATGCAACAGTACCGCTGGTAGTTCGATGATCCATAAGACTCCTTACAATGAAGACGACAAACAGAACAGTGGCTGCTGCCAGGCGCTCGAACGCGTGGGCCGTCCTGACCCTGGCAATCGCTGCCTTGGCCGGCATGGGACCGGCCGTGGCAGCGTGCGCTCAAGGTTCGATCAACCTCGACAACAGCCAGTCACCCGGGGGGGTAGCCATTAACCAGCAAGGCAATTATTACACCGGCGTTTATGGCGTCGAGGTCTGGGAACTGAACGCGAACGTTGTTCCGCCGGGGATAAATCCGGTGAATACCTGGAATCTGGTGGACGTCCCCGCGGCCTACGGAAGCATGGAGAGCGCCGGTTTTCAGAAAGAGGCGACCTTCGCCGATCAGAAAATGTCATTCCCCGGGACCATCCGGCTTGGCGAACTGGACATGCCCAACGTGGCCCCGGCGGGCGCCAGCGTTGTCATCGCACTCGCTATGTGGGATACCGCCGCGCCGGCATTCAGTGACGCGGCGAGCGTCTGGACGCACGGCAGCGCCGCTGTCGGCGTTATCGCGTTTGTGAATCCGACGGCTAATTACACGGCGTTCCCGACGCCCGCGCCGCCGGCCCTGAGCGGCTGGAACACCGACCTCATCATGGCGGTGGACACGATCCCGGAGCCTTCGGCGTTCGCTCTTGCGGGCGTGGGGGCGGCGGTGTGGCTGTCGCTGCGCCGCCACAGGAACCGGAAATAACCGGGCCATGCCCTAACGGGGGCATTGTCAGGAAGCCCACGGCTGCCTCGCCGCGGCGGCCCTGGGAGTTGGCCGCGTAGAACCTTAGTGGTCCATTTCATAAATACGTTAGCGTATTTATGAAATGGACCACTTAGCACCGGCGAACGCAAACCCGCAGTGAGAAAGACTGCTTACAATCACGGCCAATTTAGGAAGCCGCAAAGCCAGGGGCGGGGATCCCGATTCGGAATCGGGACTTCTTAGCGCCCCGCGGGAAGACGGGCAGGGGACGAAGCCGTCCAATGCCGCTAGGCCAATTAAGGCATACGGTTCCTCGAGTCACGGCTTCGCTGCGTAAATGGAGTGTACGACGCGTGCTGCGGGCAGGTAGAAGAAGGCCAACAAGCGGTTCATCCGCTCCCAGGGCATCCCTTGCGGACCGCCCCGTCGTGCCAGCCACTTCCGCCAAACCTTTATCACTTCCCGCCGATACCGCCGTAGGGCCTCGGAGTTTCCGGTTATGCCATAATACCCAAAGTGTCCTTTGAGCTTCCGACCCAGACCCTCCACCTGTGCCGGCAACGGCTCGTGCAGGTTCTCCCGACACCATTGGCGCACGCGCTTAAGACTGCGGCCAAACCGCTTGCGCGACGTCTTCCGCCGTATCACCCACTGCCCCTTCCGGCTTTTGCCCCGGTAATGGGTAAAGCCCAGAAAGTCGAAGATGCCCGGTTTCGGCACGTCTGCCTACCAGCAGTCCAGCACGTAATGCAGGTAGATGTTCGCCAGCAAGGGCGAAATCACCCCGCCTTGCGGCGTGCCGTCTTCCGGGTAGCTTATTTGCCCCCGGT
>Ga0187853_10001183_pt1 | contig 24639 bp, 24 predicted proteins | sample June2016WEW_6_10_2_FD_132417 | JGI IMG/M metagenome (GOLD analysis project Ga0187853, IMG submission 132417) | Peatland microbial communities from SPRUCE experiment site at the Marcell Experimental Forest, Minnesota, USA - June2016WEW_6_100 | ecosystem: Environmental > Terrestrial > Soil >... | reverse complement strand
GTTCTGGTGACTTGTCGTCAACATACCATTCCGATCCTGGATTATATGGTCAGCCTGCAGCGATACGGCGATACGACGCCATCGCTCACAGCTTCACCATAAATCAACGCTAAACATGTACATCGTCCAATGCCGAATAGCGGTCCTGCGTTATATGTAAATAAATGGGGCTGATATGGAATCTTCCTCCCCTTCCCAATCCCTGGTTATCCTACACCCTTCCCCCGCCCCGTATTTGTTCAGCGGAAAAATTAAAGAAAAGCTCTTTCATGCATGCCGGGTTTCTTCACCGTAATGACCTTCTTCTTTATGGTTCATTCATCATGCAGCATTCCCTTTCCCACATTCGTTTTTTCTCCGTTTCTAAAAAAGTACACATTATTCGTTTCCCATTCGTTTATATCCAATAACGAAAGTTTCCCCGAAGGGGATATCCATTCACGAATGCAAGCTCCCTATTCCCTGATTGCCTGATTACCTGATTACCTGATCCTTGATTGCCTGATTGCCTGATTACCAGACCCCTGATTACCCGCTCTCTGCTCTCACCTCTCTATTCTTTCTGTAACCTGAAAGGTACTTCATGTCCAAACAAAATCCTCATCTTGAAAGGCAGCCCGCGCGAAAGGGGCAACAGCGCCACCCTGGCGGATCACTTGGCCTCCGGCGCCGTGGAAGCCGGCGCGCAGGTCGAAAGTATCTACCTGCACAGCCTGGACATCCGTCCCTGTGACGCCTTCGACCTGTGCAAGGAACCCGGCAGCGGCTGCGTCATCGAAGACGACATGCAGCCACTTTACCCGAAACTGGCCGCGGCGGATGCCATCGTGCTGGCCAGTCCCATCTACTGGTTCACTTTTAGCGCCCAATTGAAGCTCTGCATGGACCGCTGGTATGCCTTCCAATCCTCCCAATGGCAGGAATTGCAAGACAAACCTTTTGGCATTATCCTGACCTACGGCTATACCGACCTGTACACTTCCGGCGGCATCAACGCCATCCACACCTTCGAGAGCATGGTGCGCTTCCTGCATGGCAAGCTGGCCGGGATCGTCCACGCCAGCCTGGATCAGGCTGGTGAGGCCGAACAGCAACCGGCGCTGCTGGAGCAAGCTTTCCAACTGGGCCAGATGTTGGCGCGCGGCAAGAATGAAAGGGTCTGAAACCAAAGTTCTCTCAAGCCGGTTCTGTTGATGGATTTGTTACCCAAGTAAAGTCAAGGAGTTCACATGGCACATGATGAATTGTTGGCAGTCCGCTTACGCGCCGCTCTAGGTGCGCAGCCGGGTCTGGAAGAAAAGAAAATGTTCGGCGGGGTCGGCTTCCTGGTCAATGGCAATATGGCCTGCGGAGTGCATAAAGATAATATGATAGTGCGGGTCGGGCCGGAAAAGCATGCCTGGGCCCTGGCACAGCCGCACACCCGTCCATTCGATATGACCGGCCATCCGATGTCCGGCTGGGTCGAGGTCGAGCCGCCAGGCATTGCTACGGAGAAGGCCATTAAGGCCTGGGTGAAACTGGGTCTGGCCTTCGCCCTCTCCCTGCCAGGAAAATAGGGCCTTTTTACAGACCTTGACATCCCTGCTGTCATCGGTTATTGTTCTCTTTAATAATCACATTAGTTCAGCAGTCGCTGCTGTTGTACGTTTGAGCTACGCTCTTTCCCCCAACGCTTGTTTGACTTCTGAAGAAAAGGAATTTTAGTGAACTTCAACCAGTTCAACCTCGATGCACGCCTGCAGGCGGGGATTGACCGTCTCGGCTATGTCGAGGCGACCCCCATTCAAGTAGCGGCCCTTCCGGCCGCCCTGGCCGGTGATGACCTGATTGGCACCGCCCAGACCGGCACTGGCAAAACGGCTGCCTTCGTCCTGCCTATCTTAAATAAACTCCTGACCGGTCCGCGCAACCGCACGCGCGCGCTGATCGTCACCCCCACGCGTGAACTTGCCGAACAGATCCACGAGGCAGTCAAGGATCTCGGCACCGGCACCAAATTGCGCTGCGCCACTATCTACGGCGGGGTGGGCGCGGCTTCCCAGACCTCGGCCCTGCGCGACGGGGTCGAAATCCTGGTGGCCTGCCCGGGCCGCCTGCTGGACCATATCCAGCAGGGCCATGCCCACCTTGACAAAGTGGAAATCCTCGTGCTGGATGAGGGCGACCGCATGCTCGATATGGGCTTCCTGCCAGACGTGAAACGCATCCTCCAACACATCCCCGCCAAACGACAGACCATGCTCTTTTCGGCAACTTTCCCACTGGAAATCGAAAAACTGGCTGCAACCACCCTGCACCACCCTAGGCGCATCGCCATCGGGCTTAGCCGGCCGGCCCACACCGTCACCCACGCACTTTATCCGGTGCCGCAACATCTGAAGACAGCCCTGTTACTGGACCTGCTCAAACAAACCGACACCGAGTCGGTGCTGATCTTCACCCGCACCAAACACCGCGCCCACCGCCTGTCGCAACAGATCGAGCGGGCCGGCTTCAAAACCACCAGTCTGCACAGCGACCGCACGCAGGGTCAGCGCCAGAGCGCGCTGAACGGCTTCAAGAGCGGCCAGTACCAGATCATGGTGGCCACCGACATCGCCGCACGCGGCCTGGATGTGGAGAGTATCTCGCATGTCATCAACTTCGACATGCCTGCCACCGCCGACGATTACATTCACCGCATCGGGCGGACCGGCCGCGCCGAACGCAGCGGGGATGCCTTCACCCTGGTTACGCCGGATGATAAAGATGTCATCCGCGCCTTGGAAAAGATCATGGGAAAACTACTGCCCCGCCAGATCCTGGAAGGGTTCGATTATGATATCCCGGCCCCTGAAATATCCATCTCCAAGGCCAGGCCCGCATATGCTTCATTTGAACCACGTCGCAGCCAGCCTGCAGCCACCCCGGCACACGCCCAAAAAAGGCAACCGGCGAATCGCCAGCCACAGCGCCGGCTGCGCCAGAGATTCGCAAGCGGCAGGGTAAAGTAGACTAAATTAACCCCATTGATATATATCATTTGTCCGGCAGTCACCTGCCGGACAAATCTGTTTATTCTGGATTTTCTTTCTGCTTCTTCGGCATGGCCCAGATGAAGATGGCGGCGCCAAAACCAAGGCCAAACCCGCCTAGCGCGCCCGGTGCCAGGAACACCACCATGGCGATCACCAGTCCGGCCAGGCCAAGGAAGAGCGCCACCTGCATCGGCCAGGTCTGCGCTTTGTGAAACATATCCACGGCCAGGTAGCCAATGGCCACCCCCACAGCCGCCATACCCAGCAGGCGAATAAGTGCGGCAATCAGGTTGATGATATCGAAAACGATTTGAGGCATTGCAAGGCTCCTTTCAAGCAAATGTAGGTTATACCCCGGCCCAAATGAGCCAAAGGCCAATCATGAATATCCCAATTATAAACCTGATTACGAATGCCCAGCCCCATCCGACTAGCATCCCTTTTAGCGAAACCAGGGCCTTGCGCCAATCCTTACGGCGGATGCATTCGATCACGAATACAGTCCCCAGCGCCGCCAGGATCCCGCCTATGATCGGGATGGGGATGACGAAACTGCCTACGATGGCAGCCACCAGCGCAAGCAGGATGACCCACCAGGGAGCGCCCTCTTTATGCGCCGACCTGCTCATCAGTATATTGTCGACGACCGTCCCGGCGATCATGAGCACCGTCAGGATGGAGAACATGATCCAGCCCAGTGTACCGAACCCGGCCACCAGGCCGTAACCGAGCGCCGCCGCCCAGATGATGACCAATCCCGGCAAAAGCGCCAGAACCAGCAGGCCTGCCAGCATGACCGTCAAAGTGATGCTCTTGATGAGCAGGGGGACATCGATGGAAAAGGGACCTATTGCCATGCATCGCTCCCGTGCTCGTCAAGGACGGATGACTTCCACTCCACCCATCCATGGACGCAGGATTTCCGGTATTTTTATCGACCCGTCGGCCTGCTGGTAATTTTCGAGCACGGCAATCAAAGTGCGCGGCATGCCCAGGCCCGAGCCATTTAATGTGTGAACGAACCGTGGCTTGCCGCCATCCGCGGGACGATATTTGATGTTGGCCCGGCGTGCCTGGAAATCGGTATCGTTCGACACCGACGACACCTCCAGCCACTCCGCCTGCCCGGCTGCCCAGACCTCGATATCATAGGTCATGGTTGCACCGAAACCGATGTCACCGGTGCACAATTGCTTGACTCGATAGGTGAGACCCAGGCCGGTGCAGGTTGCCTCGGCATCTGCGCGCATCTGCTCGAGCATCCGATCCGATTCTTCCGGTTTGCTGAAGGTGTACATCTCAACCTTGTCGAATTGGTGGCCGCGCTTGATGCCTCGCACATCCCGCCCGGCACTCATCTTCTCGCGCCGAAAGCAGGGCGTATAGGCCGTATAGCGGATGGGCAGGCTGGCCTCATCGATAATTTCATCCATGAGCAGGCCGGTGATGGGCACTTCGGCAGTTGGCACCATCCATAGATCCTCTTCGGCATCATGGTAGAGGTTGTCGGCGAATTTCGGCAATTGTCCGGCGCCGAACAGCGTGGCGGCCTTGACCATGAAGGGCGTGTATTGTTCGATATAGCCCTGACAGATGTGCAGGTCGAGCATATAGGCGATCAGAGCCCGCTGGAGGCGCGCCCCGGCGCCGCTGAGTACATAGAAGCGTGAGCCGGTTATCTTTACACCGCGCTCGAAGTCAATGATACCCAGCGCTGGCCCCAGATCCCAGTGGGCTTTCGGCTGGAAATCAAATTCCGGCAGTTTTCCAACCGTCCCAAGAACCACGTTCTCGTTTTCATCCTTGCCAAGGGGCGTGCGCACATCCGGGAGATTGGGAATGGCCGCCGTCATCGACTTGAGCTCCTGCTCGACTCCGGATACCTCCTTGTCAAGAGCAGCGATCTTATCACCGACTGCGCGCATTGCCTCGATACTGGCCTGGCGGGAAGCCGCATCCTTCATTTGACCGATTTCCTTAGAAACCGTATTACGTTCGGCTTTGAGCGCCTCCACTTCTGTCAGCATGACGCGGCGCTTTTCGTCCAACTTCAGGATGACGTCCACCGGTGCAGCGTCCATCTGGCGGTCGTGCAAAGCCTTTCGGACCAGGTCGGGTTGTTCACGGATGAGATTGATGTCCAACATATAGCACCTCCGGGGTATCGGTTAGCCACAGCTTTCAGCCATTGGCTTGGAATAGGAACGCCCCCTCTCCATTGCAGGACGAGGGGGCGACTCGTGGTGCCACCTGCTTTTATTCTCGTATGCGCGCTAACGGGCGGACCCGGCTCTCTTACGGCGGCGCCAAAATCCGGCGCGTCTCTGCGGGAGCGACTATCCTTCGCTCAGGCTCAGGATACCGGAGTGGATTTCACCGCCTGGCTGCCTGCCTCGCACCAACCGGCAGGTCTCTGAACAGCGCAACGGGTACATGTCTCCGGGTACGTCGTTTGATATGGGCTGATTATATGCGCCATCCAATGCATGTCAAGGTAACCAGGCTGGATGGCACGAACTTCATAAAGTCCTAAGTTCGTTAGATCCAACCCCCTGACTCCCGCCCGATAGGCGGGAAAAAAGAAGTTTTTGAGTTGTTGGGCGGGTGAGGCCCGCCCAACACCCCAGTTCTTACTCTCTATGGCAATCCTCAAGAGCCAGCTGGTTTACATTTTAGAATGCAGACAAACTTGGTATAATTAACACCCTATGAAAATGAAAAAATATCACGTTTGGACTGAAGGCTGCCAGATGAATGTGGCCGATTCCCAGCGCGTCGGATCAGCCCTGGAGCGCATGGGGTACACTTTTACCGGTACGCTTGAAGACGCGGATGTGATCGTACTCAACACCTGTATGGTGCGCCAGGCTGCCGAGGATAAGGCCTATGGCCGGCTCAGCTCCATCAAACCTCTCAAGACGAAGAACCCCGCACTGGTGGTTAACCTGATGGGTTGCCTGGTCGGGATTCGGGATAACGTGAAGCTGCGCGCCCGCTTCCCTTATGTGGATGTTTTCTCCCCGCCTTCCGACCCGGGTCCGCTGATCTCATTTTTAACCCAGGAGGATGCACGCCTCAATGAAGCTGCCGAGACCGGCAATCGCTTCTCGGTTATGGACGGTGAGCTTTCGCCAACGCGCGCGGCAGGTCTTTTCCTGCCGGAATACGAGCGCGGCAGACTGATCTCGGCGCATGTGCCGGTGGTGCTGGGTTGTTCGCATGCCTGCACCTTCTGCATCATCCCATCCCGGCGCGGCGCAGAACGGTCCCGCCCGGCTGCTGAAGTGCTGGCCGAAGTGCAGGCATTGGTGGCGCAGGGGGTAAAGGAAATCACCCTGCTTGGACAGATCGTTGACCGGTATGGGAAAGACTTATCCGAGGGTCCGAACCTGGCGGCGCTGCTGCGAATGCTGCACCAAGTCGAGGGTCTGGAACGGATCCGCTTCCTTACTTCCCACCCGAATTACTTTGGCGAAGATATTATGGGCGCAGTGGCCGAACTCCCCAAAGTGATGCCACACATTGAAATTCCGGTCCAGGCCGGGGACGATGAGGTGCTGAAAAATATGCGGCGCGGCTATACCCAGAATGGATACCGCGTAATCGTTAATAAAATCCGGGAGCGCATCCCCGGCAGCTCCATCGCCACCGATATAATCGTGGGGTTCCCCGGCGAAAGCGAAACCCAGTTCATGGAGACCTACCGACTCCTGGCAGACCTGCGGCTGGATGTAGCGCACCTGGCGCGTTACTCGGCCCGTCCGGGCACCGTGGCCGAACGCCGGTTTATCGACGATGTACCGGAAGAAGAAAAAATGCGCCGCTTCCGTTTACTGGAAGAGTTGCAGGAGAACATCGTCGGGGAGATCAATCGCAACTATCTTGGCAAAAAAGTGGAAGTATTGTTTGAAGATAAAGTAAAGAACCGTTGGCGCGGTCGCACCCCCAACAATAAACTTGTTTTCGCGGAAACTGAGCAGAATCTGCGCGGAAAAGTCTTTCCTGTAACGGTAACATGGGCCGGGCCGTGGTCCATGCAAGCAAGTATTTAAACCTTTGCGGCTATACTACTAACAGGGAGCAGGAGGATCTCTCGTCGGTCTGGCGAGAGATCCTAGCTAGTAAGTCACAAGCTTGCTGTTTATTTTAGAAAATGCCTCGCCAATGACTGGACCAAGATAAAATAATGTTAGTAAGACAGCTACTGCAAGCAAAAGTAAGAGAAAAGTATATTCGACCAGTCCCTGGCCAGCTTCGCGAACACTGCACAGCATCGTCCTCACCTCCTATCTATATATAGATTAAGAATATAGTTAAAATAGTCAATTACATTATATACCTCATTAAGCATCTAGATTCTTTGCATATTTGCAAAGTCTGGAAAGCGGGCAACTTTGGCAGGCCGGACGGCGTGCCACACAAATTTCACGCCCCAGCCGGATAATATTCAAATGTGTGGCGTAGTAAGCTTCCGGCGGGAATAATTTCTCAAGGTGGATGTGTGCTTCTTCAACTGTCATCTTTTCCGGGAGCAGGCCAATGCGCCCGGTTACCCGATAGATATGGGTATCCACTGGAAAGGCCGGACGTCCCAGCGAAAAGAGCAGCACAATTGCTGCGGTCTTTGGGCCTACACCCTTGAATTTCATCAGCCAAGCGCGCGCTTCTTCGAGCGGCAGATCTTTGAGAAAGTTCAGGTCCAGAGAAGCGCGTTCTGTAGAAATCTCCTGCAAAACCTGCTGGATGCGCGGCCCTTTCTGGTTGGCCAATCCGGCCGTCCGAATGGCCGCAACAATCGAGCCGGGATTGGCATCACGGACTGCCTCCCAGGTTGGGAAATGTTGCCGGAGCGACTCAAAAGCCCGGTCACGATTGATATCATTGGTATTCTGGGAGAGGATGGTCGACACGAGTTCATCCACCGGCGGCAAGGGATTGCGCCAGGTGGGCTGCCCATAGAAATCCAGCAGGCGGGCATGCACTTCGCTAGCAAGTTGGAAAGAATCGGGTTCCATGTGTGTGGCTAGAACAAGGCAGCGGACAACGGTCCGCCGTCGCTATGGTTACTCTCGGTTTAGGGTAAATACTGGGCGGGCTTCTCCCACCACAATTTTCCGAGCATTCGTGACCGGCGTGACCGGCCCGAACTCAGCCAATGCTTCCATTTCCTTTTCGGAAATTATTTCAAGTTGTTTCAGGATTTCCAAAGCCATAGGCGGACGAACCCGGTTGCGGAAAAAACCATCCGCACCGCGCACCGAGAGGTCGCCATCTGACACTTTGAAAACGATCCCAATTCCGGGGCTTTCCGCACCCAATGCCCCGGGCATGACCCCCATGGCCTGATAACCTTCCGCGCCGCCCTTCATCAGAATACGCTTGGAACAAACTTCCATTACACGCGTATCGAACCGTCCTTTCCCGCTAACCATGACCGGATTTGCCATCATTGCCGAAGTGATCCGGCGGCAGGCGGTCGCGCGTTCCTGTGAAAGGCTGCGCGGGTCGCACAGGCGGGCAAAGCCAAGAGCAGCGTTGGAAAGTGGCACTGCAAAATTAGGGGCGGAACATCCGTCCGTTCCGATCTCAACCCGATCAGCCTCTATCCCGCACATTTCCGATACGGTCTCCAGAATGGATTTTTGGATGGGATGTTCCGGGTTGATATAATCCGCAATCGGCAGGCCGCGCATACGGGCGTGTGCCAGCATGCCGGTATGTTTGCCAGAACAATTGTTCCGGTTGGGAGTGACCCTCTCGCCACGAGTTCTCATCGCTTCTATTGTCGGTAGATGGGAAAGCAGGTGTGTACCGCAAAGCAGGTCACCCTCCGACACGCCCACTTTGGCCTGGATACCCTTGATTACCTCAACATGCTCATCCGTGCCTTCATGCGACGCACAGATAATGGCAATTTCCTTGGATGTCAGATGAAAGGTACGGTCACCGCCGTGCTCAATGAATGGCAATGCCTGGAACGGTTTGGCACTGGACCGCATGAAGGTTACTAATTTTGGCTCACCATACCAAGCCAGCAAACGGCCGTTCGAATCAACAACTGCAACCGACCCAAAATGAGTGGATTCAACAATGTTCCCCCTGGTCAGTTCAAAAACAGGTTGGTATTCGCCTGCCACGAATATTTCACTCCTCTCCGGCAACATTACTGGCCGGATGGTAATGGCGGGCATAATAATGGTATAAGCCATAACGCAGGCGTTGGGCATATTTTTGGTGCCGGCTGGAAGGGATCTTGAATGAGCTTAAAAGAGGCGTGATCAGGTTCTCCACGGATTCTGGTGAGCTCTTCTTATTTGCCAGTTTTTCAATCTTATTTAACACCTGATCAAGATAATCTCTTTGCGCCCGGATGATATCTGCGTTTACCAATCCGCCACGCCCGCTGACCACCAGCCAGCCGCGATAGGCCGGAGAGAGAAGCAGCTTAAGAGTCTCCAACCAGGCAGACAAATCTGCCCCGGCCAGGAATGGAGGCTGGTTCCGAAGAACCGCATCACCGACAAAGACGACTTTTTCCTCCGGCAGGATTGCCCAAGAGGCCCCGGCCGATGGTCCGGGATGATACTCCAACACAATTGGAGCATTATCGTCCCAGTGAAGGATCATTTGGTGGCTGAAAGTAATTTCCGGCAAAATCCAACGGACGTTGCCCAAGCCAGGGATATTCTCCCAGTCTGAGCCGGTATCTTCCCCTTGGGCTTTAAATGTATTGGGGCGGCTTCGAAAAACCTGGGCCGTTTTCTCGTGGGCAACAATGGTGCAGTCCATTGCGCGCGCACCCAAAGTACGATCCGGGTGAGCATCCAGGTTAACCAACAACCGTTCAGAACCACCGCCCAGGCTGAGCAAAGCTGCCCGCCAGATACGAGCATCTTCCGGGGAGGGTGGCGCATCAACCTGAACCAGCCCGTGAGCAAGTGAGATAACTCCCAATGTTACGCCCGGATACTCAACCTCGATATAAACATCTTTGGCAATGGACTGCATATCTATTCCTGAGAGGAAATTTATTTTCCGTTTGCTAAGGGCAGAGTCAGACTGAATTTGGCCCCTTGGCCGGTTTGGCTCTCTACCCAGATTTTTCCGCCATGACCTTCCACGGCCAACCTGCAAAAAGCCAGACCAACTCCCAGACCGGTCGCAGATCCGTCTGTTTTCAAGCGGGTGAACTTCTCGAAGATTCTTTCCTGATCGGTAAATGGGATACCCGGGCCGTTATCCTTAACCCACAAATGCAGCCATTCACCATCACGTTTGGCCCCGAGTTCAATCTTTCCTTCTGGTTGGGTGAATTTGGACGCATTTTCCAGCAGGTTAATCAAAACACGCCGGATCATATCCACATCCACCCATACAGGTGGTAATTTCTCCGGCAAGTTGTTTGTTAATGTCTGGTGCCGGCTTTCAACCATGGGGAGAACTGCATCCATCACTTCCTCTGCCAATATGGTAACCACCACTGCCTGTTGGGATAGGATAGCCTGGCCTGATTCCAGCCGGTTTATGTCGAGCAACGAACTGACCAGCCGTTGAATGCGGTCGGTGGAACGCCTGGCAATTGTCACCACCGAATGCAGGTTCTCGTTTTCCTGGCCGGGGTACAATGTAGTCAGCACATCCAGACCGGAGACGATATTTGCCAGCGGCGATCGCAAGTCGTGATAGATCATGGACATCATGTCTTCGCGCAACGTATCCAGATCCTTGCGTTCGGTAATGTCACGCATGAGCCATTGTAATGATTCGGCTTCTTCAAAAACCACCCGCCGTACCTGAACCTGGATGGGAATTGCATGTCCGGAAGAGCTCTTGAGTATCGCCTCATAACTCATCGTCTCGCCGGCTCTGAGTTTTTCTACGCTAACAGTCTTATCGCCACGTGTGACATCGTGCAACTTTTCGATCAGCATCCCTTGCAGTTGTTGGGATGGATACCCGCTGATGAGAGCCGCCTGGCGGTTGGCTTCGTGAATCTTTCCATCCCAGCCGGTTACAAAAATAGGGTCCACACTATCATCGAACAACTCCCTATATCGTTTATGGGCTGCCTCCAGACGCTCGAATAACTGCGCGTGCTGGATGGTGGTTCCAGCCAGGTTGCCGATTCCGGCCAGCACCAGCAAGGCATCCGGGTCGAATGCACCGGAGCGAGGGTTGATAGCCTGTAATACGCCGATGACGCGTTCTTGGGCATAAATGGGTGCAACTGCCATTGCGCGCGTTTCAAAGCCCTCAAACTGCTCAACACCAGGAAGGAAACGTTTATCTTCCTGGACGACCGGGATGACAACGCCTTCCCCTTGATGTACCACCCAGCCAACGATGCCTTGTCCGGCTGGGACCCGTTTACCGACAATTCCATCCTTGTACTCGCCTGTAGCTGCACGGAAGATCAAGTCCCAGTTTGGTTCAACCAGCGCCAGCGTCACCGTTGCCACCTCCAAAGCCTGGATAGTCTCGTTAAGGATGCGCTGGAGAACTTCATCCATGCGCAAAGAAGCGTTAATGGCAGCAGCGCTGACTGCCAGCGCGGTCATCACGCGGGCCTGGCGCTGGCTCTCTGCATACAAGCGGGCATTTAATACGGCGATCCCGGATTGATCCGCAATGGCCTGCATCAAGTTAAAATGTTCTTTGGTGTACGCTCCCGGCTCCGGGTGAACCAGAGTCAGCACCCCAACCAGACGTTCGCGCGCCATCAGCGGCACGCATAAAGCGGCTTTGGCTCCTGATTTGTCGACCGCGTCATCTGGGCGGCGCAGCCAACGCTCATCCCGACTGGTATCCGGTACCCAGGCTGGCTGTCGTTTCCGGACAACCCACCCAGCCAGGCCGCGCTCGACGGTTTCACGCAGTTGCTGGGTGGTATGGTCATGGATCTTGCGTCCGTAGACAATGGCAGAATCAACCACTTTGCCATTGTCGTCCATAACAACTATACTGCCGCGTTCACCGCCTACATACTTAAGCGATTGAAACAGTATGCGCTGCAATACAGTTCGCAAATCCAAGGCCGAGGCCAGTTCGCGGCTGACATTATAAAGCAATTCAAGGGGAGAACGAGTTTCATCATCAGGCATAGAATTTGCTCTATTGCTTCCTGCATTTTGCTGCTATTCCTCAGTACCCTACTTGTGGGAGTAAGAAACAGGAGACCAACAGGCAAAAAGACATTGACAACCTGCCATAATTGCAGGAACCTGGGAAAACCAAAAGATGGATGATTACAGCAATTAAGGTAAACCTCGTCGCGCAACACACAGGAAAAAAATAATTAATGGCATCGGTGTTGTTCAATTCATCCACTAGTATAGCACAATTGAATATTGGGAGGCCGCGTCACTTCTACTACTTCTTGCATGAATTGTTGATACGGCATAAAGAATAAATTGCATATGCCAGATTATTTTTTCAGATATTTATGCAATACTCATTGGAATCCGAGATTCTCTGTATAATCAGCTAATGATCGACCCCTCACACATCCTTTACATCCACGGCTCAGACAGCAGCAGCCAGACCTATAAAGCTGCCCTTCTGCACGACATTTTCCCCGGCATGCTCATTCCGGATTTTATTGGCGGCTTTCCAGAAAGAATGGAACAACTGAAAACGATTCTGGGAACCGAAACCGGCTGGACTTTGGTTGGCTCCAGCCTGGGCGGGTTGATGGCCTCACTTTTTGCGATGAATCATCCGGATCAGGTACGTAAACTGGTATTACTCGCCCCGGCGCTGACACTACCTGGATTTACTAATAGTCTTTCCTCCCAAATTTCCATCCCCACAATCATCGTTCAGGGGATACATGATGAATTCATCCCGCTCGAACCCACCCGAAAATTAGCTGAAAAAATCTTTACCCACCTGACTTATATTCCCGTGGATGACGGCCACCGGCTTCACAAGACAGCCGAAGAATTGGATTGGAAGAAACTTTTCGAATAAGAAAATATCGGAAAATTTAGGAGGGTTTCGCATTTTGAATGCCTGCACTCAAAATGCGGTTCTTCAATTTTTTTGTTTAGATATTTATGCTGCTACTCAAGTTTCAGCCGGTGCCCAGGCGCATTAATGCGTCTGGTACCCAGAATCCCCCTAAACCTTTGAAAACCAGCACGAAGCCTGCCACCAGCATCAAAACGCCGAAAGCGATCAGCAGTCCGTCCTTTATATGATAACGGAGTTGCTCCAGCCAGGTGCGCGGACCAATGCCGAAAGCCCGCAAGTCCATTGCGTCGATAATATCCTCGCTGCCCATGATGGCATGGATAGTGACCGGGACAAAGATCGGCCCGAGCTTGCGTACCTGGGCGAAAAGCCCGCCGGAAATATTCTCCAGCTCATAACCACGCGCCCGCTGGGCATCCATGGTCAATTGGAAATCCCGACCAAAAGTGGGGATGAAGCGCATTGTCAGGTCCATGGCATAGGCAATCTTATCCGGCAAGCCAATTCCACGGAAGGTGATCCCGTAGAGTGCCGGGTTGAGCGAGAACGGGATCAGAATGGTCATGATGGCAATCCCAAAAACCCGTCCAAACTGGCTCACGGCGAAGAAGGCCCGCTCAACAGTAATCTTCAAGGTGGGAGTCCAACCCAGGATCGAAAAAGAAGCCCGGAACTCCCGGATGAGGTGTTCCTGCTTATAGACTTCCGAGCCGCCCCGACCGGTCAGGAAAGTCAGGAATGTAAAGACGAAAATAAAGCCGACAATAAACAGGAACGACCGCCGGATCTCGTGCCACTTAAGCCCGGAGGTCAGCAGGACCACCACCGAGATGACAATCAAGGGCAGCAGAAATCGGATATCCCAGAATAACAGCGTGGTGACCAGGAAGCAGCCATAAAAGATCATCCAGGCGCGCGGGTCGAACCACTGGATCAGAGACTTGCGTTTGCGGTATCGCCAGGTGACAAGCATGTTCTCTCCTGTCAATGCGAGGAGCAAAGCGACGAAGCAATTCTGGGGAATGACCGGAGGATTGCTTCGCCCCCTTCGCTTCGCTCAGGGAGCTTGGAATGATAAATCGTTAGCGTCCTGATTGTTTCTGGACGGCCGCGTAGGCGACCACCAGCAATGGAACCAGGATGGCAGCGAAGATCAGGTTCGGGCCGGCCGCCGGCAGGAATTCGCCGACGATGGCTGTGGCGGGGCTATAGCCATTGATCCATATGTCGGAGATGGCGGCAAAACCGATGCCGAGGATGTTGCCAAGCATGGCCCATGTGACCGCCGTGGCGAGGTCAATGTTCTTTCCAAAGGCAAAGCGTACAATCAACACAAGAACCAAACCAATCACAATGGAAAGTCCGGCCAGGATGGATGTAGGTTGTGGGGTGTCAGAGTAATAGAGTTGGTTTATCGCGCTGCGGTTGAATAAATATACAACCACTGCCAGAGCAGCCAGTACCGCGCCGATGATCAGGATGAAATCCAGGCTCTTCTTCTTGTCGGCGAATAACATCGGCAGGCCGGAAATAAAGCCGATCAGGCCGTTGGCAATACTCCACTGAGGGCTGAGGCCAAAGCCAGTCAGGGCATCGCCGAATATGTTCCCGACTGCCCCACTGAAGAAGCCCACCACCGGGCCGAAGGCATAGCCGAAGAACATCGGTATGGCGATGGCCGGGCGCAGGGCCACCTGACTGATGGAAGGTACCAAAAACACGGTTCCGTTGAACAGCCAGGAAAAGACCGCGTAAAGGGCCGCGCCGATAGCCATCCAGACCACCTGGCGGGTGCCGACTTCCCAGGCCTTGTTGTCACGGGTTGCCAGGTAAACGGCAAAGGCAATCAGGGCGCCCAGGACTACGAAGCCAAAGCGCAGAAGCACAGTGGCGTTATCGGTCTGGAAACTTTTCACACCCAGGACGTTTCCGACCAGGAAGACAGCCAGGGCAAAGATGGCCACAACGACAACCAGGGTAAGCAACATATTGACTAATTTCTTATCCATTTTATTCTCCTCTTGAAATTGGCTAATAAAAATGCGCCAGTATGCTCTCAATAAATAGACGAGGATGGGAGTATTCCCCCCGCTCGCTAATTTATTGAGATGGGATATGCGCCAGCGCTTCGGCGCGCAAGAACCGTTGGGTGCGCGGCCAGCGTTCCAGGTTCTCGCTTAGCAGACTGGTGGGCACAAGTCGGTATTTCTCCAGCCGTATCAGGTCGCTCAACACATCATGCGGGGAACCATCCGCGACGATTGAGCCGTCGGCTACCATCAAGACCCGGTTGGCATAAATGACTGCCAGATCAACATCATGCGTGATAAACAAAATGGCTTCGAACCCGGGTAATTGCAAGATGGCATCCATGAAACTCATGTAGTTGTGGTAATCCTGACCGGCGGTCGGCTCGTCCATCACCAGGATGCGCGAGCGCATGGCCAGAATGGCGGCGATGCTGACGCGCTTCTGCTGACCGAAGGACAGCGCAAGGGGTGGATCGTTTTCCATCTCCGAAAGATTGACAATCTGTAGGGCCTCTTTCACCTCCTTTTCGATCTGGTCTTTGGGATGCTGCAGGTTCTTCGGTCCGAACGCCAACTCCTCCCTCACAGTGGGTGCGAAGAGCATATGGCTCGGGCTCTGGAATACATATCCAAGCGTGGCGGCGATCTGGGCCACGCTGGCCTCACGAGTGTCACGCCCACCCACCCGGACATGTCCGGACTTGGGCTTGAGCAGGCCGATGGCATGCTTGACGAAAGTGGTTTTCCCGGCTCCGTTCGGTCCCAGGACGGCGATGACGTCGCCGCGGCGGATGTCCAGGTTGATATCGTGCAAGACTTCGATACCACTTTCATAATCGAACGCCACATGGTCGAATTGAACCAGCGGTTCTGTCACGGCTCCCCTGTCGGCTGCGGTGGGGAGAATCTTCAACTCGGCCGGGGCCGGATCTTGCGCAGCCCGTAAGATGATGACTGGTGCGGAGAGTTTGACTTCGTGGTAATCGACCACTTCCTCCAGCCCTTTCAATGGGCCAATGTATTTGATATCCCCGTCCGACATGAACATAATTCGTTCCGGCCGTATGCGCAGCACGTCTTCGACACGATGCTCGATCATTAAAACAGTCATGCCCTCATCTGCCAGGCGGCGGACCATGTCGAGGGTTTCGTAGGCCGAGGCGGGGTCCAGACTGGCAAGTGGTTCATCCAGCAATAGAACAGACGGGCGCATGGCCAGTACCCCGGCCAGTGCCACTTTCTGCTTTTCCCCTCCAGACAGGTTAAAGGTTTCCCTGTCTCGCAGGTAGGCAATATTGAGATATTGGAGGCTCTCATCCACACGGCTGATGATTTCCGGACGCGGCATGGCCAGGTTTTCCAGCCCAAAAGCCACCTCATGCAACACCCTTGTCCCCAAAATTTGTCGTTCCGGATCTTGAAGAACCGTACCAACCGTCTGGGAGATTCTGGCCAGCGGCCAGCCTTTCGTGTCGCTTTGATTAAGTAAAATACGGCCGGATAACTCACCCTTATAAGAGCGTGGTATCAAGCCGTTAATGCAACGGATAAGCGTTGTCTTTCCACAACCACTTGCGCCAGCGATCAGTAATATTTCCCCCGGATTTGCAGAGAATGAAATATCCCGGATGGCTGTGGTTTCCCGGTCGCGATAACGAAAAGAAAGTTTCTCGATAACCAGTGAGGTCTCGGCAGTCATGGATACTCAAATAAAAATAACACCGCAATGGGCTTGCAGTTCTATTCTACTCTAACTCTTGAAAATGACCTCAACGATATCACCTGTTTGCGCTCCCAGCACTTTTGCGGCGTTACCGTTGACTGTAGCAATTTCAACAAAGTCCTGGCTGTCGATCAAGGCAACCAAAGAGCCGGGCTGCTCGTGGCCGTAAGAATCGACCAAGCCGCGCACCTCCTGTCCCAGCAGGCGGAACAGTACACTTTCCTGGCCTTCCAGTGCGGAGGCCGGCAGGTCAGTGGTCAGGTTGCCAAAGATATCCACCACCATGACGTGGGCACGCCAACCGGTGAGGGTTTTTTCGGACTTTGGCATGGAAAGCCGCACCGGGTCGGTTATGGCCGGCCCCAAGTCTGCCAAAGGGACGCCGTTGGCAAGGGCTGCCCCTACCGGGGCGAAGATATCGCGGCCGTGAAAAGTGTGGCTGACCTGCGCCAGAAAATATTTTTTGTTTGTCAGGTGGACCATTTCCATTGGCCAGCCGTTTCTTTCGGCGTCCTCGTAGATGGGCGTGAAGAGGCCGTTATCAGGCCCAACAAAATAATGTTCACCCAGCCGGGCTGCCATCGGACGGCGCAGGGTGCCTACGCCGGGGTCGATGACTGCCACATGTACTGAGCCAGCCGGGAAAAACGGATAGGCGCGCCAAAGGACGAACGCCCCTTCGAGCACGTTTTGCGGAATGATTGAGTGGCTGATATCGGCGATCTGCACAGAAGGGCAAATGCCCCATATGATACCTTTCATCGTGCCGACAAAGCCGTCTTTTACACCGAAGTCTGTAGTAAGGGTGAGGATGGGCATGGAGAAAAGAGAAGATTACGAATCGTCGGGTGAAGGAAGTAATCCAAAAATGGTAAAATATCGATACCTGTCTATTGTAGAACCTTTGTACCGATTTTTCAATAGCATACTAAAAAAAGGCTTTTTTTGTAAAGGCGTACCGCCCAACCTCCCTGTGAAATTACGATTCCAGGAAAGCTTGACCGACATAGCTTTCTCGATTAGAATTCTCTCGCTTAAATCCTACGCCCCTTTAGCTCAGCGGATTAGAGCGTTTGGTTGCGGACCAAAAGGCCGTGCGTTCGAATCGCACAAGGGGCACCAGTGAAGCGGGAATTCCCGCTTCTTTCTATTTCAGGAGGTGCCATGGGGAAGCGCCAGATACTGCTTACCAATGACGACGGAATCCAATCGCCGGGCCTGTGGGCTGCCGCTGAGGCGCTCTCCGAGCTCGGGTTTGTCACAGTGGCTGCCCCGCGTGACCAGTCCTCAGGGATGGGCCGCAGCCTGCCATCCAATTCTGATGGCATTATCCGGACCGAGGTCGTTCGGATCCACGGAAAAGAGTGGAGCGTATACGCGGTTGGTGGGAGTCCGGCCCAGGCCGTTCAACATGGCATATTAGAGATAATGCCTCAGCTTCCCGATCTGGTGGTCTCCGGCATCAATTATGGTGAAAACGTGGCCACCGGCGTTACCATTTCCGGAACAGTCGGCGCGGCTCTGGAGGCAGCCTCCCACAGAATCCCATCTCTGGCGATGTCCCTACAGACCGGCCGGGAGCACCACCTGTCACTTTCCAAAGATGTCGACTTTTCAGCCGCAGCCTACTTCACTGCGCATTTTGCTCGCCAATTGATGGAGAAGCGTTTTCCTCCGGATGTGGATCTGCTTAAAGTAGATGTTCCCTGCGATGCCACAAAGGAAACACCATGGCAGATTACGCGGGTTGCCCGCCAGCAATACTACGTGCCAGTTGCCCCTAAACGGAAGTCCTGGGATGAACCGGGAAGGCTTGATTATATGGAAGAGGCCTCGCTGGGTGACGAATACAAAGGCAGTGATGCCTACGTCCTGCGTGTCCGGCACGAGGTTTCGGTGACGCCTCTGAGCCTGGACCTTACTGCAAGAGTGGATTTCGATTTATTGGACCGTTTGCTGCGCAGTGATATTGATAGGTGATAGAAAGCTTAAAATCTCCATCCACCTCTTGTTATTTTCGTATATTATCGTATACTACTAAGATGAATACCATCCTATATCGAGGAAAATAAAATGACCATTACAGTGCAAGATCAAGAAAAGGATAACGAAAAGCCTCCCAGTTGTCTGCCGCGTCCGGCTCATCCGTGGCGTGTGGCAGTGCTCGCAAATATCAAGGAGCATGATAAGCCTCTCCCACCGGATGTACCGCCAGATGCCGGCGCGGACTACGATTATATAGAAACCATAGATTATATCCGGGCAGCCATTGAAGCCGATGGTCACCAGACGTTCTTTATCCAGGCCGATGCGAACCTGCCCACAGCTCTTAAGGAAATCAAGCCAGATATTTGCTTCAATATCGCCGAAGGTCTAGGGGGCGACGCTCGTGAAGCCCAAATTCCAGCCTTGCTGGAAATGTTAAAAATCCCCTATACTGGTTCGCGTGTCCTGACCAATGCTGTTTCGCTGGACAAGACGCTGACCAAACGCCTGTGGCGGGACCGCAACCTGCCCGTTGCCCCATTCCAGGAGTTTACGTTCGGCGACGAACCGCTGCGCCCCGAATTGCGCTTCCCGCTATTCGTAAAGCCGGCGCGTGAAGGCACCGGCATGGGCGTGGATGCCAAGGCCATTGTCAACAACGAGACCGAACTGCGCGAGCGTTCCGAATATCTGATCCGCATGTACCATCAACCGGCCCTGGTTGAGGCCTTTTTACCGGGCCGCGAGTTCACGGTCGGTGTCATGGGGCGCCACGACACCATTCTATACTCACGGCACCCCGAGTATTACGATAAAGACGGTTTTCATCGTCTGCCTGTGCTCGAGCTGGATAGTTCGCGCTCGGTTACGCCCGGCGTCTACGGGATTGAAGCCAAGGCGCAGTCCGTGGGTTCCGAAGGCGCACCCAGCTATCTTTGCCCTGCCCCGGTTGAACCGGAACTAACCAGGAAGCTTCAGCATCTGGCATATCGTGCGCATGTCGTTTTGGGTGCACTGGATATCTCCCGCACCGACATCCGCCTTGACGCCGAAGGCCAGCCGCGTTTGATAGAAATCAACACCTTGCCTGGCCTGACACCCGGTTATAGCGATCTTTGCATCCAGGCTGCCTCTGAAGGTATTTCCTACGAGGATCTGATCCTCGAGATCTTGTATCTGGGCGCCAGCCGCTGGGGGCTCCTGCCTGCCCGCGTTATATCCGTTTTCCAGAAAAAGAAAACGGGACCTTTGAACGCCAAGCCCAATGGAAACGGAAAACCAGCCAACGGGAAACAATTCGTTCTGGATGGACGGTTCGCGAAACATACCGAAGATTCTCTGGTATAATTCGCCCGCTCAAACGGAGAGGTCGCGTAGCTGGCTTAGCGCGCACGCTTGGAAAGCGTGTAACCCACAAAGGTTCGCGGGTTCGAATCCCGCCCTCTCCGCCAGGAAAACACCTCTTACTAAGGGGTGTTTTTATTTTTTTGTCGATCTTTTCGGGCGCATGAATGCAGGTTTCTGTTATACTTGGCAGGAACATGAAACCTGCCCATATCCCTCGTACGCTCATTATTTTAAGTATTGTTCTGGTTTCCGTCACCTTCCTGGCAGGCGTTTTGCACGCCTTTAATACTGCCTGGGCGGCTTCTGCCTCACCGGCAGCTATTGTCAGCCACCAGGCAGGAAATGAAACGGAATTCACGCCAACACCTGGTCCAACCCCTGTCTCGGTTTCCGGAGATACCACCGGTATCATCACACTCGCAATTGTAATTGTCATCATCGTGCTGGTCGGTGCTATTATGGGCACAAACCGGCCATATAGGAAGAAAGCTTCCTGAAAAATCCTGGCGGTTTTCTCGCTGGGGCTCTAAAAATTCCCTTAATAATTATCAAAAATAATCTTGTTCTTTGTTCCATTATGTGAATAGGGACATCGAAGCAGAAGCAGCAAAACGGAAGGGTGGTCAAGGGAAAAGTGGGGTTGACGGGCCTGGGAGCACGATCCAGGAGCGGCCAGAACGAAGCAGAACTGGCAGTTATGCTGGGACGGGCAATGGAAACTGCCCCCAATTTAGTTTCAAAACGAGGGAAGGAAGGGAAAATCCTAGGTACAGGCGCGTTGAATGAGCCGGACGGGAGAATTCCCAGGCGGATTGAGTGAAAGCCAGAGGGGCTCAGGCAGACGCTCAGGACACCAGAGAGGCCAGAGTCGCTTCACGCACCAGGCGAGCCAGCGTGCTCAAGGTATCCAGGACATCGGCCAAGAAGAGCAGGGCTTTGGAGCGGAGCATACCAAAGACGGGCATGCGTTTCAAGCCCCAGCCTTCGAAAGTGTCATTGCGGTCTTCCACAGCATTGCGGGCGCGCGGATAGAGGCTTTTCCAAGCCGAGCTGCGTATCGGGACATCCCGGACCAGGCGGATGGAAGCATCGGCAAAGCGCTCGCCCACATTGATGACCCGGCCATGGGGCTGATTGGCCAGGTAAGGACACTCAGGCGGAGGGTAGGCGACTTGGGAGAGCTTGACCTGGGGCTCTTTTCCCAGCAGACAAGCCTGGTCACAGGCCCATTTGTGGCGTTGGCGTTCACGATCGAAGCCATAGGAGATCAGAGAATGCCCATAGGAGCAGATCGGGCGCCCATGATCGTCATAGCCGCGCGTGGGCCATTGGGTTTTGTCCCGGTCGGTTTCATGGCAGCGGCGATCGATCACGCGGCAGGCCTGCAGTGCGGCATAGACGGTATGCAGATAGGCTTCAAAACCGAACCCGGCATCTCCGGCCACGGCATCCACCTGCAGATCGGGATAATGGGTCTTGAGCTGCAGAAGCAAACCAGCCGCGGGAATATCTTCATGCCCATTCGCCGGGCGTACATCGTCCAACAAGGTGACACTGAAACGTCGGAACGGATCCGCCAGGCGCAAAGGCAGGCTGCGGTAGTCATAGCGGGCTTCGCCGCTTGCATGTTCGGTTGCATCCGGGTGGGTGGAGTGGTTCTCGGGCTATTGGAGGATTGGTTAGCGTACGCCCCCTTCGGTGGGGTAGACCCCGTTGTGAAAGCCAAACCAGACGGCATAATCGGCATAGCGCACATCCGCCAGGTTTTGGAGGCATTGGTGACAGCTCCAGCGGTTCGCAATTTGCCAAGCAGTCAACAGAAAAAAGGAAACCGGGTCGAAAGGTTCCCAGCCTCGCCCGGATTTCCAGCCAAAAAGTTGTGCCGAACTGGGCGCAGACCCCTAAAATCAACCAGCCGCAGGGCCAGGTCAAAGTCGGACAGGCCTTTCCAGGCCAGCACCTGATCAGGGTCTGCTACTGCCGATCGCCAGGGGGAAACATATTCTGACCGGTAGTGCTTTTTAAGCGATGCTGGCATGCCCGCGGGAGTCGGCCAATGCAAGGGCAGGTTCTTCCACAGGCTCAACAGGCCACACCGGTTGACGAAAAGAGCCTCTTCCGCCCGGGTCTGCTCGGGAGTCCCTTTAGTGGCATCCACTTCGCCCTCCCCCGCCGCCGCAACCAGGCCTGTGCCAATCGATCCGCCAACTCATATTGGGCTTGATCATGCCGGGCCAGCAGGCTGCGCAGTTCCTGGCTGTGGGCAGGCTGTCGCAGCCAGACCAGAGCAGCTATTTCCAGTTGGCTGATCCGCTGCTTAGTGACCCCAAACCGTTTCGCGATCTCGGGCTGGCTGTGCGAAACATATTCGTCCAAACCATAATGTATCTGGATGATCTGCGCCTGCTTTTCGGGCAGCCACCTGACCAGCCCAGACAAGCTTTGCCGCACATCTTCCCAATCCCGCAGCCTGGCCGGGTCAGGACTACTCTCGGAAAAGTATAGCCCCAATACTTCCGTGGGTATTTCCCGACGAATTCGGCGTACCTCAGCCTTTACAGCCCCCCAAACATACTTCATAATTGCCTGGTAGGCGTAGGTCGAGAATTTGCTGCCTCTCTCTGGGTCAAACCCCAGAATGGCATGCCATAGCCCGCGCTGCCCTTCCTGCACGGCGGCTGCGTATGGCAATGTGTATAACCACTGACGTTGAACGACCCAATGTACCAGTCGTTCGTGCCTGAGCAGGAGCAGATTCAAGCTTTCCTGGTTTCCACCTTGCGCCTGCTGGATGAGAGCGGTTTCGGGCTGGCAGCCGAAGCCGCTTTCCTTTTCCAAAATCATAAGGGCACCTCCATGCTTAAGATACCCTCGATTGAATCAGATTTTTCCGGTTCTTGGTGGGGTTGATTTTAATCTTCCCTACAAAATCCCGACTTGCCGCTACGTTGACAAATCAATTCCATGAGTATATAATTGCGTTTTATAATTATTAGAAATTGAAACTATAATGAACGAAACACCCGACCAAGCTGGAGCGGAACTACTCGAAGTTGTGCCCCAACTAATGCGCATTATCCGTGACCATATGCGGCAGCATCGCAATGCCGACCTGTCCGTGCCCGAATTCCGCGCACTCGGCTTTATAAACCAGCATTCCGGCACATCGCTCATCGCGGTCGCGGAGCACATCGGGCTTTCGTCGGCTTCCATGTGCCGGTTGATAGACGGGCTGGTGACGCGTTCTCTGGTCAAGCGCGAGCGCAAGCATGACGCCGTAGACAGACGCTATGTAACCCTGGAACTCACTGCACGCGGGCGTGCGATTCTTAAATCAGCTCGGGCAACCACGCAAGCTTACTTGACGGAGGTGCTGGCAACGCTTTCCCCCGCAGAGCGTGCGATGGTCGTGCAGGCGATGCAATTGCTTGGGCCGCTCTTTACCTCCGACCGCGAGAAAGAAAGGACATTGGCGAGGGGACATGATGACCATTATTAGGACCCACCATTTGACACAGCGCTTTGGTGGACCAATCGCGGCAGGCTAGTAGAATAAGGCAGAAGCGGGCGAGCAGTTCTATCCTTCTTGAACAAATGGCGTGAGCAAGACTACTACGCTCAGAATGCGATCAGGCTACTCTTCCATCAACGACATAGTAGCAGTTGTGGGCATCCTTCACCAGGCAAGCGAGGTCCTGCGGATTATAGGCTGTGTTCAGCAACATTTGTTTGACGGTGCCCCCTTTATTGGGTACGAGAATCTGCTCATCTTTGCGAAGTCGTGTGATTTACCACGCCGGGAACAGCGAGCGAGTATTTGGGTCAGATGATTCACCACTGAAGATCGCCCAGTTGATGCCATCGAGATTTCTCACAAATCCATTTGAAGGGACAATTCGCCAGTTGGGAAGCATAGTGTTTTTTTAGATCAGTGGATTTTTTTTAAACGGATGATGAGGTGAGTCAAATGAGTTTGGAAAAACCACTCGCAGGCTCCGGGCGTCGCCGGTTGAGTCACATCGATTACAAATGGATTGCCCTATCCAACACAACCTTGGGCGCGTTTATGGCCGCGCTCGATGGCAGCATCGTCTTAATTGCTTTGCCGGCGATCTTTCGCGGCATCGGCATCAACCCACTGGCACCGGGCGAGACCGACTATCTCTTGTGGGTGCTGATGGGTTATGGGATCGTCACGGCGACCCTGCTGGTGACGTTCGGTCGCATTTCGGATATGCTTGGCCGCGTACGCTTGTACAACCTCGGCTTTGCGATCTTTGCGGTCGGCTCGATCTTGCTGTTCCTGGTGCAAGGAACGGGCAACGGGGCTGCGCTGCAGATCATCATCTTTCGCCTGGTTCAAGCAGTCGGTGGCGCATTCCTCTTTTCCAACTCAACTGCGATCTTGACTGACGCGTTTCCGCCAGATCAACGCGGGATGGCCATGGGCATAAACCAGATCGCACTCCTTTCCGGTCAATTCATCGGCCTGCTTGCCGGCGGCCTGCTCGCGGCGATCAATTGGCGGGCGGTCTTTCTTGTCAGCGTCCCCTTCTCCGTC
>Ga0187853_10001182_pt1 | contig 24650 bp, 24 predicted proteins | sample June2016WEW_6_10_2_FD_132417 | JGI IMG/M metagenome (GOLD analysis project Ga0187853, IMG submission 132417) | Peatland microbial communities from SPRUCE experiment site at the Marcell Experimental Forest, Minnesota, USA - June2016WEW_6_100 | ecosystem: Environmental > Terrestrial > Soil >... | reverse complement strand
GAAACAGGCCCTGGAGAATGCTGTAAAGGAAGGCGATGGCAAGTGCTGCTTCATCAACACACCCGACAAGATGGACCCGGACGAAGCATTCCTGCAAGGATGGTGGCCCACCATATAATTCTGATCGATAACTGTCACACTACCAAAACGGCGATTCCGACGGATCGCCGTTTTCATTTCCCACAAAACAAAATAATAAATTGAACTTCGTTCCTGTTCCTTAGTCTCAAAACGGCGGACTCACCAGAGTCCGCCGTTTTTGATTCCATTCCCCTCATTGAGCCCAAGGAGGACTCCATGAAACTCAAAAATCAAGAAGTTAAAAGAGTCAAATTCTCATTAAGCGCACAGAAAAATGACCCAGTCAGATTGATCCGGAAAAGGATCGAATATCTGAGCGCGACGGATAAAAACAAACCCGGTGTCACCCAACAATTCGAAAAAGACATCAGTGCAGCGATTCGGGAGGTGAGGAAATTGGCGGCGAAACGACATGGCCTCGATGCAAGCCGGCTGGCGGCTGAAGCTGATGAATTGTCAGAACAGCTCCGTCTTGCCCTGAAGGGCGAACGGATGCGTGATCATGCCTCTCCACCGGACCCTTGTACCTATTCATGAAGGAGAAACGCCATGTTCAAACTAAACGGATGCAAACTGACTGACAAAGAACTCAACGAATACCGCACTGACCGAGCCTACGGATGCTTCACTCGCAACTGCCTGGAGTTGGAAATCTGGCCGGCCGTTGCCAAGTCGGTACGCTACGTCGTGTTCTGCGATATCGATCAGATGCACCAGGCCAATAACCGCTTTGGCTATGCTGGCGTCGACAAGAAGATCAAATCCGCCATCAATACCGGCCGGCAAAACGATATCGCCGTCGCCCGGTGGTACTCGGGAGATGAGCTGGTCTTCCTTGTATTGGAAGGCCCGCGCTCCGGTAACCCAATCCAATTCTGCGAACGCATTCAATCCCGTCTGCACCAGGCTGGGCTTTCTGCCACCTTCGGGGTCGTTGAACTCCGAGCGCAGGAAATCATCAGCCCGAAATTCTCCGTCAAGCGCGCTGCGGCTCTGGTTCAGAAGGCCAAAAGGAACAACCTGCGCGCGAGCATCCAGTCAGAAGAGAAGCTGATATCTGGCTCTGGGCGAAACAGCCAGCCGGTAAAGAAGACCGGCTTTCTCGAACGTATCACCGCAGCGTTGTCGGCCCTGGTCTGGTAAGGCTAAAGACTTTCATCACTTTGATCTTGACCTATTCAAACAATAAAAGGAGTGTGCCATGTCAACAAACAACCCGTACGTGATCGCCATCGCAATCGTAGCTGTCCTGATCGCCCTGGCTGTAATGACACCCGGCGCCATTGCAACAGTAGTCGCCCTGCGCCAGCGTACCAAAATGACGCTGCAAGACCCCGAACTGGAACATCGGTTTGCAACATTTATTCGCTATTAGGAATAACCGGTTGGCCAGCCGACCCCCTAACGGAAGCCCACAGGAAGGCCGCTGTTAAGCCCCGACTCAAGGATGTCCTACGGCTCTTTGGGTGGTAAACAAGGGCCTCAAATCCTTTCCTACAGGCATAAGCGGTACCACCAACGGTACCGAGGTGCATTAGCGCCACTTTTCCCACCGGTACCACCACCGGTACCGTTAGAAACCATGCTCGTAAAAACTTGTCACATTTTCTCGGAAATCCGGTAATTGTTAAGCTATGCGCAGTTTGGGAGATAAGCGGAACACAGCCTCTCCCCTGCCCAATTCAGGATATTTGGATAAGGAGGATCAAGAAATCTCACCTGAATAATTTTCTATGACTGTTGATTGCCCTGGTAATCTGCGCCAGCCTGCTTCTCACCCAAGTAACATTTTGGGCCCAGCGGTGCGGTTGCGTATATTTTCGGTTTTCGCAGCATTATCCCTGGCGGCGATGCTGCACCGCATATAAGGTAGAAAGGAGGCTTCTATGGTTCTGCAGTTGCAATTGGACCTGACACCGATCGTTAACGAACCTAGGCGCGTACCGGCTCTGAACCTGTCGCTCGACCTGGTCGATGTCAGCGCCTCGGCACAGGTGCTTGGATTCAAGATCCCGGTTGTCATCACACGGGATCTGCAAACCTTCTTGCGCCCGGAGGATGGCCCGCTCGATTTCCATAAGCGGCTGTTGTCCATCCTGGAAATCGCCCACCTGCAGTTCACCATGGGCGGAAAGAGACCATCGAACCTGTGGTTCGATATGACGATTCATTTCAATAATGGGGATCGCAGGATTCAGCAGAATGGCATCTACACCGAATTCTTCGGGGTGTATGCGCTGGTAATCGGCTTCCCGCAAGAAGTCGAATAACACATTCAGTTCATTTATCCAAACCAGAACACGCTGTGCTCTGGTAGCTTGCGTTTCTGGCGAGGGTGGTTCAGCCTTCGCCATTATAAGGAGGTGCTTATGTTGAAAATCACCAAAACAAGCCTGGCCGCCATCGTTTCGGTAGCCAAGAAGGCGTCCGGTAGTGGGCAACTTTCCTACCAACTCGTTCACCTGCGGGTGAACGGTAATGTGATCTCGGCGGTCTGCTTCAACGGTGAATTCGGGATCGAAGCCCGCGCCCCGATCACCGGTGAATTGTTGGCCAAGGAAGAGCTGGACATCTATGTAGATGCCAAGACCCTCTATGAGATGATCTCTCCCATGGGAGATGTGATCGACCTGACCCCCAATGAGAAGAATATCACCCTCTCAACCGGCCATACTTTGGCCGAGTTAAATGCGGTGGAAGGGGCCATCCTGCCCGAAATTGCCGACCCCGCCGCCAAATTGGTTGTGAGCATGCCTGGCGCGGTATTCAAATCACTCGCCACGGTCGCCGAGTTCGCATCGGAAGATAAAGCCCGCCCGGTGCTGCAAACGATAGTGCTGGCGCTGGGACAGCAGGCTGCACAAGCCGTGGCCGCGGATGGTTATTCGTCCGCCATTATCGAAGAGAAAACGACGGTCCTGTCTGAAAACGCCGGCAAAAGTTACCAAATCCCCGCCCGGCTCTTTAGGGCGCCTCTTAATATCCAGGATCTGGCCGGGGATAAAGACTCGGTCACCATCAAAGCCGTAGAAAACCGGCTTATCTTCGAGATCGTTGGCGATGGCAAGAACGTTTCAGTTACAACGCCCTTGGTTGGGGAAGCATTCCCTCTCAAGGCTGTTGTAAGCATGATCGAACAGGCGAAAAAGGGCGCTCCGAAAGCCAGCACGACCATCAACCGTGATAGCCTGATGAAGATGATCGCACAGGTTTCCGCCATGGGTGGCCAGAAGCAGATGTTCATGACCAGCCAGGGCCAAACCTGCTGGGCATCCTCTGCCAGGCTGACGAGCGGTTTTACTTACGGCATTTTGAGCGCCGGGGTAACTGGCGAGGGCCTCAAGGTGTGGGTCTCCACGGAGATCATGAAGCGCCTGGATACCCCACTCGCGGCGAGCAACGCGGGAATCTTGAAGTTCAGTGCAGCCACTGCACCTTTGCTGGTTGAAATCGGGCAATTCGCCTGCTTGTTGATGCCGATGGTCGTGCCGGGCGAGGAACCGATCACGTTCGGAGAAACCGGCCTGACCGTGTCTGCGCGAGTTGCGGCGCCGGTCGAAACAACGGTTGCCTCCCCCGCCGGAGTGGTCTCCGTTGCTGCACCGGTTGAGGCTTCTTAGGCCAGGAACGCCAATTAGGGCCGTTTTCCACCGGTACCGTTGGTGGTACCGGTGGAGTAGTCTTTGGTAAAGATAATTTGCTTATTGGCGGAAAATCGGAATTATTAATCTATGCGCAATTTATGGGTGTGCGCAAAAGCCCCAAAATTCCGGTATCCACGCCCAATCACCCCGTAACACCCCCAAATTTCCCTAAATCCCAAATAGTTACTGGTTCTATAGACAACGCCAATTGACCAGTTTTCGTACGGGTTGGACTCGTACCGGGCGAACTACAACGCCCTGTATCCCACGGGCAAAAGCCGATGGGAGTCCTTTGCATAGAATGTTGTAAGAAGCATTGATATCGGCGTGAATAGGCAATCCCTGCGCCGAAACAAACTCAGCGCGCATTACCCGTCGACCGCAATAGACCGTATGCTTGCAGATGGGCTCCATATCCAGAAAAGAGCATTTGGAGGTGTAGCTCTCATTGCAGACGATAACCTCGATCCCTGCCAACTGGGCCTTATAGGTCAACATCTGGATGAAGGTGGAATGGGGAATGGCAACGAAGTTCTGGTTGTTGACTTTGCCGATATCCACAGCTTGTTTCCAGCCTTGGTTGTGTCCGATAATCAGGGTGCCGATCCGTTCGGACACCATCCAGTCCACAATAAGGCGGCTGGTCCAATGCATGAAATGTCTGATCTTGCGATTGCGTTTGTCTGTCAGAGCGATGAGGCGGTGCGAGGTGTACTGTCCTGGAGGCAAAGCCGCCTGCAAGGCAGCACGACATTTGTTGTAGTACGCATTGACGCTCTTAAGCGGTCTGCCGTTAACCAGAAAGGGAGTAATGCCCTTCTTATTTGATGTTACAGCCGCGAGCACATCGATGCCCAGATCGAGACTGGCAGCCCATTTGGGCTTGAGCCCATTCTTAGTGGGGGATTGGGGTTTTACCGTATAGATGACTTCAACAACATAGTGTGATGCATGCGGAACGATCCGAACTTGTTCCACCTCCTTCTGTTTCGTTTTGACGGCGAGACCCAATCGCGAAGGACAGATCCAGCCTTCTTTCAGGGCAGGCCGGCTGATCGCCTGGTGGGTGTAAACCAGCAAGTTGCGTCCATCCTGTTTGGGCTTGTAATGCGGCAGCTTTGGCCTTCCCATAAATTTGGCCGGGCATTTCTGGTAGGCATTGTGGGCCTTCCAGAAAGTGTCCCAGTTAGCGCACACTTGGCGCAGGACCCATTGGGCCACCTTGGCTGGCAAAGCGCGGAATTCGGGGGTCTCTTTCAGCGTATGTGCGAGTTGTGCATAGGTGGGAACGTGATCGTGGTTGAAGAAGGCCTGCCGGAGAATGTAGAGGGTGGCATTGAAAAGATTCTTGGACGCAAAACAGGCCGGATCAATGACGGCGAAGCGTGGGTCCTGGCGGTCAATGATGTGCTGTTCAACCAGTTTCATACTTTTATGTTAGTACAAACGTTCTAACTCGTCAATACCTTTCCGCAAAGTGAGTGATTGAATTCAATACCGTTAAACCCCCTGCCGCCGTGGACAGACGGAGAAAAGGAGTGCACAACTAGCCGATGACGACATGGCTCCTGCTCGTGATGAGGGTCATATTCCGTTATAAAGTAAGCCGTATTCTATCAACAGAGCCGCTCAATCCCATGATTGGCGGCTCTGCATTTTTTCATAAGGAGGCAGTATGCCAAACAGTAAGCCCACATATCGTCCCTCGGACTGGACCAGGAACGATATCTTGTATCTCGTCCAGCAGGTCGACCAGGGTAAGTATGTCCTGGTTGCCGATCAGCGCCTGGGGCTGCCCCATATCAACATGCATTTCCCGGCCGAGGTAAAGCACGCCGGCATGGGGCTGATGTTCGTTGAAACGCCCGCTTACAAGTTGACCTTCGATGCCGGTGGGGCAATGCAAAAGACGGAGCCATCGGGCCATGGATGGAGCGAACTGCGTGTAGTCGAAGGTACTTATCCACTAGATCTGGCTGGGCTGCGGACCCAACTGATTGAACTCCTGACCCTGCCCATAGAACCTGCACAGGCCCAGGCAGCAACAGTTCCTGCCGTGGACGAACCGCCCACAACCCCCAGGCCCGCACCGGTTGAAGCGACGGTCGCTCCTGAACCCGTGGCGGTACAGGCGGGGCAAGAGCCCAGCCAGACCTCCATAACCAAGCCGATGGTAACCGCGACTCTGCCACCCGAACCCGTGCCGGTCGAAGCTGCGACTGCGGATTTCCAGACAGTGGAATTGCCCGAGGATAGCGGCGAAACCAGCAGCGATGATAAAAGCGAAGGTGGCGAAAATGCCGGAGAGGGGGAGTCGGTTGCAGATAACAAGCCGGCGGCTGCGGTGGCCAAGAAGGCCGGTTACCAGGCCCCTCCGCCTCCCGTAAATCATGTGACACAGGCCCCATACACATGGGAAAAGTGCCTGCGCACCGTGACCATCGCGTACTTGCCTGTCAAGGATGGCGAAGGCCAGCAGATACTGGTCGGGGTCCGTACGCATGAAGACCCCTGGAAGGTGCGCCTGTTCAATGAGCCAGATGCACCTCTGCCCGCAGCCATCCTCGCCATGCTCGAGGAAGTCAAAGCGGAGATGCCTATGAAAGCCATGCAGGCGCTGGAAAAGGCGACCAAAGAGAAGGTCAAGAAGAAACCGGCCGCCGCCATAAAATCATCTGCCCCCGCTTCCGCTCCTTCCGTTACCGCTCCCAAAGCTGGCGGCACGGTTGCCACGGGCACCGCTCCTACCGGAGCGCAGCTCGATCTATTCAGTATGCTTGCAGGAGGTTGATATATGACCCAATATGTTATTCAACACGAGGGCATTGCAGATATCGAAGTCCCGCCCGAAGTGGCCCTCGATGATGCGACCCTGGCAACATCTTTGGCTCCCTTTATCGATGGGGCTTCCACGGCCAAGTTCCAGCGGTCGGAGGAAAAGGACGGCAAGGTGATCATCACGGTCATCAAGCAGTCCCAGAAAAAGGGCAATGGCCTGGCTGCAGTCCTGACCGCCCTGGCCAATGCGCCCGGAGGCCGCAACCCGGTTACGCAGATGTATCAGGAATTGAGCGGTGTCCGGCTCGCCGACATGCAGCCCGATCAGGTGATCTTGATGCAAGAACGCATCGCGGAGATTACCGATGATGGAGAACGGCAGAACGCCATGATGGCAGCCGGGATCATCCGCCTGACTGCGGTACCGGCCCAACCATACCCCGGGATGGTGACCGGCTTCTAATACACCAACCCTGCACCACTAATACAGCCGGGAGAGCTTATGCCTCTCCCGGCTGTATATCTTTTAGGAGGAATTAATGACTATTTCATTCCAAGATGCCAGGAAAGGTTTAATGCAGTTCGAAATGTGTGGGTTTGGCTTTGCCCGCTCAACCATGCAAAGCCTGAAACATATTTTTACCATTTACCGGGCAATCTACGAAACCTACCCTGGAAAATATAAGAAAATGTTGAAAAATCTGGGGAATCTGCAGATTGAATGTGTGGAAAGCGGGAGAGACCTGGACCATCTACGCAGCGAGATCATTGATGTTCTGGCAAGTCTGTTCCCGATCAACGAGGATTGGATGTTCGAGGTTATGCAGGAAGACGAGGATGCTCTCGTCCCTGAAGCAATCGGCCCTTATATGATCTGGGATGATTTTGAAGAATTTATTAATGAACCAGAAAACTGGAACAAGAGCCCGTACTGGTCGCTGATGATGTTCCTGACCTGTGTAGATCACATAGATTATCTGGACCTGGACGAACAATGGGCAAAGATCAAAAAATATTTTGGCTGGCCCGAAATCGAAGTACAGCCCCTACCAGATGAAGATTACATCGACATGCGTAAGTTTCGGAAGCAGCTCGCCGGCAGGGGGCTGGGTGGCAAGGGCTTTGACCTCGCTCAGCAAATGGTCTGGAGGGATACCGGCAACTACTTTTACGACTTTGAACCGGAAAACGAACCGTATGCTTGCATGGATCTTGACATCATTAAGGAGCTCATCAAACAAGGCAGGCAAGCCTCTCAGATGGCAGAACGCATCCAGCCGGCTGTGAAGATGGTCGAAGAAGATAACACTATCCTGAGGGTCGTATACGCGGCCTACCTGGCTTCGGCTACGCCTCGTCCCAAATCGAAAGGAGTCAGACATGAAAAAGAATGATAAACCCCACTCGCTTCAATTGCCCCATATGGAAACCCCGCAGGGGGTAATGGCAGCTTTGTACTGCCTCATATCGGGGGATTTCCTATTCTATTACCGCACGAAAGATGACCCCAATTCCCCCTGGGTATCCAAATTCCTCACCATGCCGGACGTGGCGGCCGCCTGGACACAAGTGGAATGGGAAACCGGCTGGGTCCCCAATGGCATCATGCGCAAAGGACGCTGTCCGCTCGGGAATTTCTACGTGTATTACAAACCCCCGCTGAGAATTAAGCTCACCCTGACCGACGATCTCGCCGGGGTATGGGATGTCCCTATCCCGGCTACGGTGCTAGTGGGGGTGGGCGATTCCCACTACTTATGGGCCTTGAAGGGCAAGGAATTCCACCCCAATGCGAACGTATGCGCGGCGCCGTTCCCGAACATCTATGATGACGGGAGGATCTGCTGGGGAGCCAATACTGCTCCAGATGTGAACGAGCACGTTGCAGAGGAAACCTGGAAGTTGTTTTTCCAGACCCCCTTTAATAACCACCTGGTTGGAAATAAATGCAAGCCATACCCGGAGGATGTGCGCCAACTGTTGGTCGGGTTGGCAAAACAGAAAGCCCGGGTGTTCCCGATAAACAGCCTGAAGGAGACTTGGAAATCTTCTGACAAAGAGGTCTCCGAACTATGCTTTCCAACGAAGAATGGAGGATGATCATGATCAACTATTTGTTCGCCAAACAAGGCTGCCCGTTGCCTCCTTTCGGAACGGGCGTTTTTTATGAGTACATCACCGCAGCCAACGGCGTGTTTATCCGCAGCAAGCGGAACTGCCTGGAGGCCATGATCCCGGTCATGGATATGCCATACCATCCCATCCGGGGGCTGGAAGAACTGGAACCGTATGTCCGGCTGGATACAAAGGTGCCGGCCAAACTGGTTGAGTGGGCGCTGGAACAATCCAACCTGGCCCTGCCGAACGAGGTCCTGTTCTGGCTACTGCCATTAAGCGAAGGCTGGAGGGTACACAAACCGACGCAGATCGCCACGCCGGGAAGTGTTATTCCGGCCGATAAGCATGATCCGATCGGGGCGCAGGCCGTGATCGACTTGCACTCGCACGGTCACGCCAGGCCGTTCTTCTCCCCCGATGACGATCGCGACGAAACCGGCTTTCGGATATATGCGGTACTGGGTCGGATAGAGGAAACAGTCTGGATGCAAGCCAGGGTGGGAATCTTCGGGAATACCTGGCCAATCGACCCGGCATTGTATTTTGACCTGCCGGAGAACGTGTTCGGGTATTGGTTGAACCATGAAGAATTGACCATGGAGGAACCTTATGAAACTCAATCTTGATTATCTGCATGCACTTTCGATCGCGGTCCCCACGGCCAAGACGGTCAATCTAGTGCTGGTCGGCTGCGGCGGGACCGGATCTTGGCTGGCTCCAACAGTCGTGCGAGTTGCCCGGCTGCTGAGAGAGAAGTTCCAAACCAAGGTCGCGGTTACTTTCATCGACCCGGATGTGATCGAGCCGAAGAATTGCTATCGGCAAAACTTCTGCGAGGCGGAAGTTGGAAGTAACAAGGCCGAAACGCTGGCCTTCCGCTTCGGATTGGCCTGGGGGGTGGAAGTGGCCGCCTACCCTCATCCGGTTGAGGAGTTCAACTTCCTGGAAGTCGAAAAACCTTTCAAGAACAGAGCCATGGTCCATGTCGTGATCGGCTGCGTGGATAACGGGAAGGCTCGCGCGGCCATCGCAAAGCGCCTGTCGGACCAGGAACATGGAGACACATGCCCGCTTTATTGGCTGGATTGCGGAAATGGGAAACAGTCCGGGCAGGTTATGCTGGGCGGTTACTCCTACGAACGCCATCCGCGTTACCAGATCCACGACAAGAAGCCCATGTTCCCGGTGCCGGGGTACTGCACCTGGTCGCCATGGCCTTATGAGCAAATGCCTGACCTGCTCGAGGATGCAGCGGCGGAAAAGACCCTGGAGGAGAAGAATTTGTCCTGCGCCGACCTGGCTTTGTTGGACAGCCAGGGGTTGACCATCAACCAGAATATGGCTGGCCAAGCCTCGGACTTCCTGATCCGCTTGCTGGTCACCCGCAACCTGAACCGGTATGCCACCTATCTCGATCTCGCAGCCGGCACTACCATCTCCAGGTACTTCACGGAGAAATGGTTGCGCTCTTCATGGAACAAGATCGAAGGAAATATCTGGCATGAACCATCTGAGAAAGGTGCCCGGAAGGGCTACCAGAATCGCGTCGCAAACGAAAATGGGACGTACAACGCCCAGGGGTTTGATGAGACGGAAGAAGAACCTGAGGGCGAAGAAGGTCTCGCGGAGGATGATGAAGAATGAAAATGATCTCGCTAGTGGTTCGGGATGATTTGGTTACCGTTGATCTTTCCTTGCGCAGCGGGATCGCTACATCCCTGGTCGATACCACGCAACTGTGGAATACCACGACGGATCTCTTTCGCTTCATACAGCGCTGGGCCAACGAAGCCCGAGCGGACGACTGGGAGTTGTTCCTGGTTGAGCTGAGCTTCATCCAGTTCCTGTGCCGGCGCATCGAGGCTGAAACCGGCAGGCTGCCGGAGGTATTCCTGGAAGAACACGAAAACACCCTGGTAACCACCTTGAACGGTTGGGAAGAAGGACAGGTCGTGATCGGGATAAGGAGGCTGAAGACCGTCGACAATCCCAAAAAACGAGCTTGCCTGGAAGCCTGGCGGAAGGCTTGCAATGCTGAAGGCCTGCTTCTGACCATCCGGACGAAAAAGGATCTTTCTAGCGCCGCCGCATACTTCCTCGCAAAACACGGTATCCCGACCTCCAAATTGGCCATCCTGATCACACTGGTGTTCGCTCAGGCCGATCCCACCAACGACAGCCTTGGGCTGCACAGCATCCTGGGCGAGATCCAGCGCCTGCATGGGGTCAAGTACGCAGAGAACACGCGCGAGTCGCTTCGCAAAGATGTGATCGCGCCCATGCTGCGAGCTGGGCTGCTGTTGCTTAACCCGGATGAACCCAATTTGCCAAAATCTCACCCAAGAACACATTACGCCCTGACACAGGCTGCTTACGCTGAGCTGTGCCAGGTACTTCAACAATAAGGAGGTGTATGTCTATTCCAACGTTTGATAACTTTACGAGCAAGTACGGCTTTGATGAAGGTGCAGAATATACGGACGCAGACGAGCGCGCCCGCACCCGCATCGTCCAGGCCGTTAATGCACACCTGCAGGAACTCGGCCGGACGGATGTCCGCCTGGTCGAGTACGACCGTCCTGGGATGCATAACCCCTGCATGATCTTTACCATCCCTTGGGACGGGAAGATGAGCGACGAGGAGCTGCTGGCCAAGATGTTGACAGGAGAAATCCAAGAGGTCGATTTCTCCCCCCAGGAACTGGATGATGAAAACTGGGAATTCTCGGTGGTGCTGGATCAGTGCTACTACATCGAACGCCCCGAGATCTGGATTGGAGCTTGCACGGCAGGCCCGCTGACCTACCTCGGCGCATATGTGAACCTGGCTCCCAATGCGGAATTCCCTGTGCAGGCATTGATCAACCACAACAGCCTGCCAATCCGGGGGCAGGCATATTCCACCCCAGAGCACCTGCATATGGGCGCCGAAATCAATGAGTACGTCCACTCGTGGTTGGAATACGCCGACCAGAATGGCTACGCCTTCGGCTACGACCCGCAGGTGATCCAGCACGAGGGTATCCACTCACCCTGGGAACTTGTCGAATAAATCCCAAATATCTTACCCGTCATAGACTGCGCCCCTCACCAGGGGCGCAGTTTTCTTTTGGAGGAACATTATGCCAAACACTTTCTACTTCGCTACGGAGGCCGACCTGGTCTTCGGCGGCCCTGCTTCCAGGGCGGAAGGGAACCTGGCGGCCATCCGCCTGCTGAAGAAACTCGCAGAAGAGGGGAGAGACGCCTCGCCGGAAGAACAGACCGTTCTCAGCCAGTATGTCGGTTGGGGATGCACCGATGTATACAACTCGCGCAGGCTGGTGCTAGACCGGGAGCTTTCCTGGGAAGAAAAGCGTTTCCTTGACGACAGCACAAATAATGCCCATTTCACCGCCCTGCCGGTGATCTCGGCCATGTGGGAGGGCTTGCTCCATCTGGGCCTGGGTAACCTGCGCACGATCCGCGCGCTGGACCCCTCTGCCGGAAGCGGGAACTTCTTCAGCATGGTCCCTGCAGGCCTGCGCAGCCGAATGCAGTGCGTTGAGATCGAACGGGACCTGCTCTCTGCCAGCATCCTGAAACACCTACACCCCTATATCCCTGGCAAAAGCAAGGTCATTCATTCGGCCTTCGAGGAAGCTGCCCTGCCGAGCGAATATTTCGACCTGATCATTACCAATGTGCCGTTTCTAAACGCACCGGTGGTGGACCGCAGTGTCAGCAAGCAACTGCGCAGGTGTGTTCACGATTACTTCATTGCGAAAGGGCTGACCTACCTGCGCCCTGGTGGCATCCAGGCGATCATTACCTCCCGCTACACTCTGGATAAAACCGAGGACGAGGTCCGCAAATGGTTGGCTGCGCGCGCTGATCTCCTGGCCGCCGTACGCCTCCCGGATACTTCCTTTCGGGCCAACGCCGGCACGGAAGTCGTGACAGATGTGCTCTTCTTCCAAAAACATGAAGAAGAGACAGCCGTTGTGCCGGATTGGGTGGAAACAGTCAGGGAGGATCGAGGCATGCACGAGTGGTGGGTCTATAACAAGATCTATAGCCTCCACCCGGACTGGCTCATCGGCAGGCCGACTTCGCAAGGGACACAGTACAGGGAGGACGAATATACGGTCTCCTTCGATGGAGAGCCCGGCTCGGAGGGGGAGCGCCTGAGGGCCAAGCTGCTGGAAACCCTGCCGGCCAACCTGATCGCTCCGGAAGATGTGGTCCGCGCGCCGGAACCCATGATCGAAATGCCTGCGCCTGCCCCGGCCGAGATCATCCCGATCCCGGACTATCTGCCCGTGGATCAAAAGTATCGCCTGGAGGGCCTGCGCCAGATCTACAACCTCGCCAAATCAATCCTGTCCAAAGAAGCCAACGGTGCTCCCGAGTCTGAGGTTAACGAGCTGCGGGCACAGCTCAACGAGGCTTACGATCGCTATGTACTCGGCTTCGGCCCGATCAACAGCAAGGCCAACAGCGGCCTGCTGAAAACCAACCCGGCATTCCCATTCCTGAGAGCCTTGGAAGTCCGCAAAGGTGATTTTGACGTCGAGAAAGCGCCCATCTTTTCCCGTTCCACCGTGCGCCCCCGCTGGCAGCAGCGCGAGGTTGTTTCGGCGTCAGACGCCCTGTATGTTTGCCTGGATATTACCGGCAAAGTGGATATGGGACGCATCGCAGCGCTGGCGAAGATGCCCTTAGAGAAGGCCATTCAGGAACTCAGGGGCATGGTCTATCGGCGACCGGATGGTGTCTGGGAAACTGCAGACAAGTACCTGTCCGGGAATATCCTGGAAAAATTGCAGCAGGCCGAGGTCGCTTATGAGCTCGACCCAACTTTTGAGAACAACGTACAGGCGCTGCGGGAGGCTATGCCCCCTGCTTTGAAGCCCGGAGAGATCAAGGCCCGCCTGGGCGCCGGTTGGATCCCCGCCAATGATATCAAGACATTCATCAGGGATCTACTCCCCTGCAATTACGTGAGAATGGATGTCGCATACGTTGCCAGCCTGGGAACCTGGACCGTTGAATGCCGGGATAAAAGCAACTTACCTGATTACGAGATGTTCACGAAATGGGGCACCGGCCGTATGAACGCCCTTGAAATCATCGAGGCCGGCTTGAACTCACGCACCCCGCTGATCTACGACGAAGTAGATGACAAACGTGTGCTGAACAAAGTCGCTACCATGGCTGCGCAAGCCAAGCTGGAGGAAATCAAAGCCCGTTTTGAAACCTGGGTTTGGGAGGATAGTGAAAGGGCCGAACGGCTGGCAGCTATTTACAACGAACGGTACAACGCCTTCCGGCGTCCCCGCTTCGATGGTAGCTACCTTTCCCTGCCCGGTCTCAGCACCGCGATGGAGCTTCGTAAACACCAACTGGATGGGGTCGCCCGCTGCTTGCAGTCATCGACAACTCTGCTTGGTCATGAAGTCGGCCTGGGAAAAACGCTCACCTCAAGCGTCTCTGTAATGGAGATGATCCGTCTCGGCCTGGCGCACAAGGCCCTGGTGGTCGTACCCAACCACCTGACGGAACAGTGGCGCGATGAAATTTTGAAGGCATACCCGGGTGCCAACATACTGTGCGCCGGCAAGGACGACCTGTCCAAGTTCAAACGCGGCGAGTTCTTAAGCCGCATCGCAACCGGCGACTGGCACTTCGTCATCGTACCCATGAGCAGCAACAAACTGCTGCCGGTCGGCCTCGAGTTCCAGAAGAAATTCATCGATGCTGAGCTTGATAAGTTGAGAGCATACCTCGAAGAATTGAAGGAGGATAATGCCCCGCGCACTGCCATCAAGGAAGTGAACAAGGCGATCAAGCGTTACGAAGCAAAACTGGACAACCTGGCTAACATGCGCAAAGACTCTGCCGCAACCATCACCTGGGAGCAGCTGGGGATCGACGTGCTTGTTGTGGATGAGTTTCATAACTATAAAAATCTGTATTTCCACACCAAGATGAACCGCATCGCTGGCCTGCCCAACACCAATTCGGAACGAGCCTTCGATATGTTCATGAAGGTGCGTTGTATCCTGGAAAACGGTGGCAGATTCATTGGGTGCACGGCTACTCCGGTATCTAATACGCTGGCAGAAATCTACACCATGCAGCGCTATTTCCAATACGATACTCTGGAAAACCTTGGGCTAGCCCACTTTGATGCCTGGGAATCCATGTTCGCCGATGTTGTGATGCTGCCTGAAATGACCCCGGATGGCGCCGGTTTCCGTATCAACACCCGGCTGGCGAAATACACCAATGTTCCGGAACTCTCCACCCTGCTCGCACAGTTCTGTGATGTTCGTACTTGGGCAGAGTTGGGAAACATTTCGGTGGTCAGCCGCCCACACCTGTATGGCGGCAAATCCTGTGTGGTAAAGCTGCCGGCAAACGCGGTACTGAAAGCGTTCACACAGCAATTCGCTGAACGCGCCGAGAAGATCCATGGCGGCGGAGTGGATCCGCGTGAAGACAATATGTTGAAGATCACCAGCGACGGTCGCAAGGCTGCACTCGATCTGCGGCTGCTCACCAGCCAAATACCGGACTCTGCCCTGCCGTTGACCAAGAGCCAGGCAGCTGCCGAGGTGATCGCGCATATCTGGAAAGAGACCGAAAAATACCGGTCAGCCCAACTCGTATTCTGTGACCTGGGCACACCCTCCATGGATGGCCTCCAAAACGAGACTGCTTTGCCGGAAGGCGTTGAATTTGAGCCATCACCAGTAACTGACGAGGAGAAGGCGGCTTTCGAGAACGTTTATGCCGACCTGAAAGCAAAACTGACCGCTCAGGGGGTGAAACCGGAAGAGATCGCCTTCATTCATGATGCCAGCTCGCCGGAAAAGCGTACGGCTTTGTTCGAGGCCGTCAACCGCGGCCGGGTAAGAGTGCTCGTTGGCTCCACCGAGAAAATGGGCACCGGCATGAACGTACAAGAAAGGCTGATCGCCGTGCACCACCTGGACGCCCCCTGGCGTCCTTCCGATATCGAACAGCGCGTGGGGCGCATGCTGCGTCAGGGCAACCTCTATCCGGAGGTTTTCGTTATCACCTACATCACCGAAAGCAGTTTCGATGGCTACTGCTGGCAAGTGCTGGAAACCAAGGCCCGGTTTATCTGGCAGATCATGAGCGGTCAATGCACTTCCCGTGAAGTGGAAGATGTCAGCGAAACCGTCCTGTCCATGGCCGAAATCAAGGCTCTGGCAAGCGGCAACCCGAAAGTGCTCGATCGGGTCAAGCTCCAGAATGAAATATCGAAACTGGAGCACCTGTACCACGCCTGGCTGGACAACCGGGCCGAGATGCGGCGAAGGATCAACCGGCATGGTTTCGAACTGCAACAAAGCGCTGAAACCATCACCTTCTTCGAGCAGGCCATTCAAGCGCGGGACGCGCACCCGGTTGGAGACGATTTCAAGATGACCGTTCGGGGAACCGTCTATACCGAACGCAAAGCGGCCGGCGAAGCGATCAACCGTGCAGCCGAAGCGCTGATCAAAGCCTCCAATATCCCCGGCCAGGAAACCCGCGCGGAAGTCGGCGAATATCGCGGCTTCAAGATCATCCTCAAGTATTTCCGGAGGATCTACTCTGCTACGGAACTCATATTACCCAGCTTGCCCAGCTTTATGACCGTGGATATCCTGCTCGACTGGGGATATATCAAGCCTTTGCCGGCCAACATCGGAGAGAGCGGTCTTGGAACGGTCCAGAGCATTGAAACTGCCCTGCGCAACCTGGACAACAACAAGAAGAAAGAGCTGGAACACAAGGAGTTCCTGATCAAACAGCAGGAAACACTGACGGCCGGTTTGCAGGAAGGCTGGGAACATGAAGCACGCTTTGAAAAAGCCAAGGCGGATCTGCTCAGGGTGGACAAGGAGCTTCTGGGGGAGGGTGTAGAACTGCCCGGGATGGCTGCTCCTGCTCCCAACGCCGTTACAGTGGATCTGGATGCAGCGCCAGCCACCGAGGAGGACAAGCCCCCCGTGGAAAGTGAACCCGCGACCGATCCTTCGGAAGATCTTTTTGATATGGAGAAGATCGTCCTGCGTATTCGCGAGATCCTGGCAGCTCTCCCGGCCGAGGCCTCGGAAGAATTGATCGAGGTGCAGGCGCCTATCACGATTGCCATGCAAACAGGCATAGTGGATTCCTCAAGCAATGGGCCGGCTTTATCCTGGACCGAATGGTTGGGAAAATACAACCTGGTGCCAGCAACGCGCGCTGGCGGCCGGAGAAAGGTTAAAGTCGAAGAGGGACAGCTCGCGCTGTTCTAATCATACAGACAGGGCTCCTTGCGAGGAGCCCTGTTCTTTCGTAACAAGGAGGCGCGCTAGAGTCATGCGTTGGCCGCCTATCCTAATATCGCAATGCTTTCAGAAGGAGAGTTAAAAAATAAGTGACCGGCCAGATGCTGATCTTCTCAAACGAAATCGGCATCCACTTGGAAGGCTACGAACAGGCCGGCATACTTGAAAAAGCCAAGAGTGTGGTAGTCGAACTCTGGAACGATCACGTGCAAGTCCATGCCTGGGCCGGCAAAGACTCCGAAGATCCGACCGCGGTCGATCTGGAAGGGGCGCGGAGCAACAACTGAACCCAAGTTCAAACTCAAAAGGAGAATCCCATGATTGCAAAACTACAAATGTATTTGAACGATACCTCCAGCCACCCGGCCGCAAAAGCGGAGGTGGCACTCTTCCTGTACGGCAAAGTGTACCCCCTCGAAACTGCCCGGCTGGATATCGGGCACATGCCGTTCAAGGACATGGTTGAATTCGTCGGGAGCTGGTGCCGGCGCGCGCAAGAGTCGCGGATCATCCTAGATATTTGCCAGGATATAGCTGCTGAACTGGTGTACGGTGCGTATTGGAACTGCAATCCGGTCCAGGTGCAAATCCGCTCGGAAGCTCCTGGTATGGCGTCCATCCACCTGATATTCACCGGGAACGTTTCGGCCGATATCGAGATCGCAACCATCCAACAGGAACAGGTTGTCGACTGGATGCTCTGGGCGAAAGGAGTGACAGATGTCCCGGATAAGGATAAAGGATTGCTGACTGCCGCGTGTGACAGAGCCTTCGGGGACTTTACTACCAATGTAAAGGAGGCTGTCTCCCTCCTTCCCCTGGAAACGGCACAAACATCGGGAGGTGAGAATGGCCGGTTTGATAGTTCAGTAGTCTCCTATCCAGGTCGGGGCCCATGGGGCGATAACCAATACCGCGGCAACTGCTCCGGTTACATCATCAAGGGCTTTCTCGAAACGTACCATCCTCTTAATCGCCGCGAGGCCCTTTTCGTGGATCCGATGATGGGAGGCGGCACTTCCAGGGATGTGGCGCGCGAGATGGGGATTCCCTTTGTCGGCCTGGATCTGAAAACCGGCTTCGATGTGCTGAGCATGAGCATCCAGCAGGCTCTGGGCGGCCGGAAGGCGGCAACCGTTTTCACGCACCCCGCCTATCGCGGCATGATCAAGTATTCGGCAGATGCGCGTGACATGAGCAATGCGCCGGATACAGCGACATTTATCCAGCAGATGCAGTTGATGGGTCTGAACATCTACGAAGCCCTCGAAAACGGGGGCTTTTACGCTGTGCTGATGGGCTTCTGGAGGCATGAAGGCGTGTATGAACCGCTGGCCAGCATCCTGGCCTTTCCGGGTCTGATGCCCGGTCTTCTGACCGACATTATCGTGAAAGTTCAGCACAATACCACCTCGGAGCGTAATCACTACTCCGGACACTTCGTGCCGATCATGCACGAGGAAATGGTTGTATTCAAAAAAGGCGGCCCGATGAATTATGCCCTGCTGGATTTCGCCGATCAATTCAGCCGGATGCTGAACCAGGTACATACACAAACCTGGCGGAACGTAGTGCGCGCTGCCATGCTGGAATACCCCGACCGGCCGATGAGCCCTAAAGAGGTTTTTGAGTTGGTAATGCAAATGGGCGCCCAGAAAACCAGTTCCAATGCCAACGTTGATGCGAAGGTGCGTCAGGTTTTGAAAACCTACCCCAAGGATTTCGAGCGGGTGGGCCGGGGCAAGTATGCCCTCGCAAATTAATCTGAGGAGGTTCCCATGTTCATTGAAGTAACTGTCAACAAAGACGGACAGGCCGAGGCAGCTATTGATTTTGAAATTATCTGTGCCCTGGTCAAGAGAACCGTTATCGACCAGCGGGAGAATACATCATTTCTGGAATATGTGAAGGGCTGGGAAGCTGCTGCATCTCTGGAGGATATCCTGTTCCATGTCACCGATGCGGGCGTGCAACATCTGGTCAAACAGATGAAGGCCGGCAACATGAAGATCGAGATGCAAATATTCGATAATGCGGGGGCGGACACCATGATGTCCTACGCTTGGTGGCCAACAGTCCAAATTTCTTATACAGACCCGGATGGCAACCAGGCTGCCCTGACCATATACGAAGAACGCTACAGGTGGGATGAATTCGAAGACAGCGAAACCGAAGAACTATTTGAAGAATTGCGCAACCAGTTCTCCGAGAAAGCCGCGCAATTTGGAATCTTCTGCACCGTGACCATCCACGTTCCGATTCCCGTGCAAAAGGCGCAGGCGTAGTATGCATCCCAGTCTGATCCTGGGTGGCGATACCCAATATTACGTGGGGCTCATCGAGGCGGCCCTCGTTATCTACCATACCAACAAGAGACGAGTAAAGTGCCTCGATTGCCAGGCCCAGCTCGAACCAGGGTGCGGCATTTATCACAAAGCTTATCGGTACAACGGCTACATTTGCCTGAATTGCGCCCGAAGCTATATCCTGGTTTCAGCAATACGAGTCGGCCAAACAGCCGGATATGTGATCAATCCACTGGGCAACTTGCAGGTTCTCGATTGTGGAATCGGTCGCTATACGCCTGAGCAAGTGGCTGAAGCACTGGTACTTCAGCCTGCGCCCCTTCCTGTAGAGGCACGGATCGATTGCCCACAGGAAGGGCTGTGTTAAGGGCATGTTTCAATACGAACTATGGGCCAAAAGCCAAATCAATAGGGCCTGAAAAGCCGTTCTGGGGGTTTTAGCGGTACCGCCAACGGTACCAAGGTGCTTTTGCGCCACTTTTTGCACCGGTACCGCCAACGGTACCGTTGGAAATGCCCTTCCAAAATATAGTTTCACTTCCGGCGCGAAACCAGAAGTTGCAAACTATGCGTAATTTCGGGAGCTTGTTCTGCAGATAGGCTTTTCCTATTCTGGCAACAAAGGAGGTGATCGCCTATTAACTTATTCCCATTCGAGGTGTCGTAAGCAATACTTGTGACGTGTACAGTATCCATCCTATAAATTTACGGAGGTGCTCATGTGACACTCCCCAACCACTAAGGCGGTGGGGGTTCTTGGGGCAGCCTTAGCCCAATGGCTGTGCTTTGGCCCCAACGGGCGTGTCCCGCCCGTTGCAAAATATTGTGCGCTGCGTTTACGTCCCGATCCATTGAAAGACCGCAAGAGCAATCAACCCAACGATCTGCAAGCGAGAGTTCGGGGAACGTTTCACCGCACGAACAGCAAGATTTGGATGTGAAGGATGGGTTTACAAGATAGACCTGACGACCAGCTTCTACCGCTTTGTCAATCAGGCGTTGTATCAGGTAACCCCATCCCGCATCCAGGATGCTTTTCGATAGATGATGATTCCGAACCATCCTGTTGATTCGTAAATCTTCTAAAGCAATGCGGTCGTAGTTTGTTACGAAGTTATTTGCTAGTTTGTCCAGGTAATCTTTCCGGCTACTAGCAATATGTTGATGCTGCCGTTGTAAGGCCAAAACTGCTTTACGACGATTAGAACTGCCTGGCTTGCGACGAGAAACCCGACGCTGCATTACCCTTAATTTGTGTTGTTCCACCCCATACCAACGGGGGTTATCAACCACCTCGTTTTCACTAGTAGCCAGCAGATGATGTATACCAACATCTACTCCGATTTCTCTTCCGGTTGGCAAGAGTGGTTGTTCCTCAACTTCACAAACAAAGGAGGCATACCATTTCCCCGCCTGAGTGCAGATACGAATGGTCTTAATCTTCCCTTCCAAAGGTCGATGCCAACGCACCCGCACTCTTCCAATTCCCGTAAGTCGTAATCGCCGACCATCAAGCTTGAAACCGTTGCCGTACTCTTTCAGCCCAAAGCTGTCGAAGCGATTTTTACCTTTAAATCGGGGGTAGCCTGGGGTCTCTCCTGTCTTTAGTCGTCGAAAGAACGCCTGGAACGCCTTATCCAAATCCTGCACTACCACCTGTAGGGTGTGACTGTGAAGTTGCGCCGCAAATTGGTTTTCTTTGCGATAATTCTTCACTTGTGCAAGCTGCACAAACTTGCTCACGTTCCGTTGTTCGGTTTCCCAAGCTTTCTTTCGCTCTTCAAGACAGGCGTTATACCACCGACGGCAAGTTTCAACCGTCTGCGCTAGCAAACGTTGTTGGGGCTTTGATGGATATAACTTGTACTTGAAGGTTTTGAGGATCATACTAGAACAATTGTACTGTTTAAAAGGGAGGCGCACAAGCCCTATCTAAAACTCGGCTTAAGCCAAACGCAAAGCCCATCTTTTCCACTGCGACTGAAGATGTGTGTGCTTGCGGCGGGTTTAAACCAAAACACACTTTGGGGTGCGTGCCAGCCCCAAACCCTGTAACGGGTAAGCAAAACATCTTGAGGGTCTAAAGAAGTGCTTATCCGAAACACTGACCGATACCATTGGCAAAGCAAACTTAACCCCGACACGAAGTGTACCTTCGGTAATGGGAGTACTGCCGTAAGGCGAAAAGTGTGAGGAAATATGCAATATGTTTTCGTAATTGACCAGAATAAGAACCAGCTTGATCTCTATCACCCAGCCAGAGCACTTGAGTTGTTAGCCTCTGGTCGTGCGGCCATATTTCGCCGCTTTCCGCTTACCATCATTCTGAAAGACCGGTTTCAGGAAGAATCGGTTGCCCACGAACATCGCATCAAGCTTGATCCAGGCAGTAAGGCAACCAGAATGACACTGGTGCGTGAAGGTGACTACAAGGTATTGTGGGCCGGGGAGATCCAGCATAGGGGCCAGACGATCATAGATACCCTTACGTCAAGAAGGGCAATGCGCTGCAATCATAGGGCGTATCATACCCTTTGCCAACCCTCAAGATTTGATAACCATCGCAGGCAAGAAGGTTGGCTGCCACTGAATCTGGAAAGCTGCCTTGCCCCCCCATAACTAAAGCTAGGGGTATCGACGCGGAAAACAATGGGTAAAGTTCAAATTCCCTTTGGGGAGACAGTGCATAACATACCACCGCACGGTATATCCGGCGAATCCTGCCTGGAGACGCACCTGCGGGAGTGCCTGCAATTCGAGTGCAACCACAGACATGCATAAAGAAACGAATCTAATTTGAAGGTCAGGCCGCATGATGCGACTTGACCAAAGGAGGCTTTATGACCACACCTTTGCCATCCAGCTGGACGCTGGAGGATATCAAGTTCTTGATCGAGCAGGTGGAAAAATATCCAGTCGTGCTCGTGAACCTGCCGGAGCTGGGTATTCCTACCGTGGAATATACCCTGACAGTGACCGGGGCCGAACAAGTTGAAGCAGGTATCGTACAAGTACATACACCCGAGTGCGTTTTCCTGTTCGACATCCGAAAGAAAACGCCGAGCGGAAAAACCTGGGACTGCGTCAAAATGGTCTCGGGCGCCTATCCATACGATAAGGCCACAGTGCTCGCACGCCTGGAAACATTCTTGCCAAAATGCGAGCCGTCCGCTCAACCTGCCATCACACGCTCACTTCCGCTGGGATGGGAACAAGCTGATATCCGTTTTTTGATCGAGCAGATCAAGAAAGGAACCATCGTGATGGTCTATGACCCGGCGCTTGGCATCCCGAGCATCCTCGATATCCCCGAAGAGGCAATTACTGACTGCGGGAACGGGGAAAGCCAGGTGAAAACTCAGGGCTATGAGGGGAAATTCAGCGTAGAGCGCACACCCTCCGGTAAAGCATGGATGCATCTCAAGGTATCGGCCGGCTTTCCCCATTTTTCGCGGGAGAAGGTGCTGGCCACCTTGTACTCCTTCACAGCTGACAATGATCAGAAACCAAGTCCGGATCCCGTGCCGGCTGAACTGACTCGGGAGGCGGTTCCTGCTGGCCCTTTTGAACTGGACCCCTTGGAGCTGCAAATCCTGCCCCCGGACGATTTTTTCCCACCCATGCCAGAAGAGGAACCTGTCTTCGACAATGAGCCGGCAGTGAAGAAAGTCGCCACGGTTCCAGCACGGGCCAAGACGCCAAAAATCATCCGGCTGGCCTATGTCGATGAGGAAAATCGCATAGTAGCGCGCGGTGACGGCCTGATTGCTGTTTGTCCCTGTCGGGGCAGGGGGGATAAGCGTACATACGGATACTGGCATATGTACTACGAGGATTATCTGGGAGTGAGGCATCCTGGCACGCATGAGCAAATTTCTGCACCTAATCTATGCGAGCTGGCGCAGAAATACAACCAGGCATATGGCCTGCAAATTGAAATAGATGGCGCACCGGGAATACCGGTTGAGATGCCAAAACTAAAAGAAAGTGAGGTAACCGCATGACGAATCTTGTGACACATAAAATCCTGTGCGAGCACCTCGGGGAAAATTCAGACACCTCGAGGGACCCGGTGGCTGTGTGGACCGGCCCCGGTATGGTTTTCAGAGGGGAGTTGGTGAACCTCGAAGCGGAGGTCAGCCGCTGCCTCAACTGGGATGATGACCGGCCGGTAAAGATCAAGCGCTGGAACGTGATCGAAGTGAAACTGCCCGACTGGTTGACGCCCGACGAATGGATTCCCTACAGGGTAGAGTGGAAATTCGCCTGGGGCCTGGGAGTCGATGTGAATTGGCCGGAAGCTTGGCAGCGGTCCTTGATGAAAGATATTAAAAAACCGGCGCAACGGCTCGCGGTCGCAAAGCTGTTGAAAACAAAGAACTTCCGCAGCCCGTTCCGGGCTGACCTTCGGAAACAGTTGGAAGAGTGGCTGAACCTGCCAACTGTGAAGCGCAAATACCCATCGCCTTTCTCCCGTGGACAGTGGGAGGCCCTGCTGGATCGTTACACTTGCCTGGAAGCCCAGAACAGGGACACGGGTTTGTACCGGAATAACCGCGCCTGCCTGCCATGTTTCACCCAGGAGGCTGTATGAGCGGTCAAATGGGTTTCTTCGCCGCCCTGGGAAATGCCCCGCAGGCTGCAACAACGCCCGCAATCACCGGCGTGTTTGCCGATATTGATTACATCAGTGTATAGTTACCCAATTTGTAGACATTTATGCCATGGGTTTTGGACCGGGCTGATTGACTGTCAGCGGCAACGGTTGGGCTGCCACTTTACCTCTCGGCACGTCCAATGGATGTGCAGTATCTAGCCCAATGGATGCACTACGGGCATCCGGGAGACGGCGCATGAACCGGATCGCCAGAACCGTCTCCACAGCACGGAAGGGAAGCGTGTTGAGTTCCTCGTCGCTGAAACGTTCAGCAATATTGGATGCCGCATTCTCGTCCGCGTTGGCTTCAAAACCGCACCACAGGCAATGGAACTCGGACTGGGAGCGGCGGTTCATCGAAATGGTAAATCCACACTGCGAACACTGCTGGCTGGAATAAGCCGGTTGCACTGAGCGGTAACGTATGCCGCGTTCATCCAGCTTGAATTTGAGTTTATCGCGTGTATAACCCAACTGGGAAGCACGCAGAGCCCGGTTCATTTGTCTGGACTTGAATCGCATATCCTTGACGGTCAACCGTTCCAACGCCACTTTTGTTTCTCCAGGCAGCTCGTCCAGCATCTGATTGAGCGCCCGACCGATCTCGTTACGAGCGAAGGATTCGGCCTTATCATCCTTCAAACTGACAGTCGCCCGGCTCTTGCGCTTCAAACAGGCATTGAGCTGTTGTTTGCGGCGACGCTTTGCATTCGCACATTCCACGCGACGACGCAGT
>Ga0187853_10001161_pt1 | contig 24838 bp, 26 predicted proteins | sample June2016WEW_6_10_2_FD_132417 | JGI IMG/M metagenome (GOLD analysis project Ga0187853, IMG submission 132417) | Peatland microbial communities from SPRUCE experiment site at the Marcell Experimental Forest, Minnesota, USA - June2016WEW_6_100 | ecosystem: Environmental > Terrestrial > Soil >... | reverse complement strand
TGGACCGCGCGGGGAGCGCACCCCCCTTGCACACCCACCAGCGCACCCCCTTGCACACCCCCAAGCGCACCCCCCAGCACAGGGGGATGCACAAGGAATAACCGTATCAGAAATATGGTGACAGCCATCCCGAAGGGGTGTAGGCTCCCTCCTGATGGCCACCTCCCCTGTCCAGGTCGCCCTCCCGATTGTCCTGACCGCCGCCGAGCGCGCCACCCTGGAGCGCTGGGCCCGCATCCTCCTCCAGGCGGTCGCCGGGCTCTCCAATGCCGCTAGCGCCCGGGCCTTGCGGACCGACCGGGAATGCGTCGGCCGCCGGCGGGCCCGGTTTGCCGCCGAGCGGCTGCCGGGCCTCCAGCACGAGGGCGCCCGGGGGCCCAGGAATCTTCTCCGAACTTCTGGAACGGAACATCAGCGGGTCACAAACGTACCGTGCCGGTGGGACGCGCGGCCTCTTACAGGCCTGGCCACCTGTCCCAGGGAGGGGGGAATGGACAGGCTCACGCTCACGCTGTTAGGTACCCTGCTGGCATTCCTGAGCGCCTTGTGCCTCGATTCCAAGGGACTGCAGGGAGTACGGCGGTAGCTTTTGCTTCACGCCGTGAGACCACAGGAGGTGACTCGCCGAAGAACCCGGGCTGGGCTGTCCTCGGGCTGGCGCTCTTGGCTGCCAGCGGCCTCACGGGCGTCCTGGCGTCGCTCCTCCCATAGCGCTGACGGAGTGAGGGAGTCAAAACGGTTCGATTCCATCAATTCGGGAGGCCGGAGGTTTTGCGGCTGCAAGAGGTCCCGAACCCGGTCCCCATGACCGCTGAAATCCTCGTGCGAGTACGGGCCTGCGGGCGCAATCACCTGGATGTGGATTGCCGGGCCCGCGTCTCTCGTCTGCCGCTCGTCCTTCCGCAAACGCTTGGGCCCGAGACCGCCGGTGAGGTGGTGGCCCTCGGGCTGGTGCGCGGATCATCGCCACGGCCGGGAGTCAGGCCAAGCTTGCCAAGGCCAGAGCCCTGGGCGCCCACGAGACCATCAACTACCGCCAGGAGGACTGGTGGCGGCCGTCCGGAAACACACGGATGGGCCCGGCGTGGACCTGGTCTTCGAGCACATCAGGGGAGCGGTATTCGCCAAGAGCCTCGCCTGCCTGAGGCATGGCGGCCGCATGGCCGTCTGCGGCGGTCACGCCGGCGAGGTCGTGCCCTTCGACATCATCGAGTTCTTCCGTCGGGAAATCGACCTACTGGGATCCCTCCGGGCAACCTCGGCCGAGCCACAGCAGGCATTCAATCTGGTGGTCGAAGGACGGCTCCGCCCGGTGATCCACGCGGCTTTCCCCCTAGCTGAGGCCGCCGAGGCCCACCGACTGATGGAGAGCCGCGAGCACTTTGGCAAGCTGGTGCTCGTCCCGTAAGACGGCTCTCTACGATTAGCCATGAGCCATCAGCCCCACGGCCGCTTGGCCAGCCGTGGGGCTTTCAGTTGAGGGCGTCGAGGCGAAGGAGCAATCCCAGGAGGGCGCGGGTGCCTGCGGCGATGTCGGTGATGTCGGTGAACTCCTCGGGACAGTGGCTGCGACCGCCGACGCTCGGCACGAAGAGCATGGCGACGGGCGCGATCTCGGCGATGTGGTTGGCGTCGTGAGAGGCCCCGCTGGGGAGCTTCCGGAAGGGGATGCCCAACTCTTGACAAACGGCCGCCGCCAGCTCCACGATCTCTGGCGGAATCTGGAGGGGCCGCTCCTCCATCGTGAACTCCCACGAGACCGTGAGACCCCGTCGTCGGGCAATCTCCTGCATCGCCTCCAGGAGGCACGCCCGCACAAGGCCGATTCGCTCGGGCAGGATGCTGCGGAATTCCACCGTCATCTCAACGTGACCCGGCACCACGTTGGCGTGGTTCGGGTGGTTGACCAGACGTCCAGTGGTGCCAACCGAGTCCCTCGCCTCCGTGGCAATTCGCTCCAGCGCGAGGACGATCTCGGCCGCGCCGGCCAGCGCGTCCTGGCGCATTCCCATGGGGGTGGTGCCCGCGTGATCGGGGCGACCGCCCACGTGAACGCGCAGCCGCGTGGGAGCGGCAATCCCTGTGACCACGCCGACCGGAATCCGCTCCCGATCCAGCACCGGCCCCTGCTCAATGTGTAACTCCAAGTAGGAGGCGATAGCCCCGCGCGGCCGGCGTGCCTCGTCCAGGTGGGCGGCGTCTCCGCCCAGGAAATCAATGGCCTCCGCTAACATCCGTCCGCCGGGGTCGCGCAACTCCCTGGCACGCGCCGCAGTGAGCTTCCCGGCCATGGCGCGGCTCCCTACGGTGGAGATGCCGAAGGCGTTGGGCTCCTCGTTGGTAAAGGCGATGACCTCCAGCGGGTGTCGCAGACGCCTGCCCATCTCGTGGAATACCCGCGCGATCTCCAGGCCCGCCACCAGGCCCGCGATCCCGTCGAAGCGACCGCCGTTCGGCACCGTGTCCATGTGGGAGCCCACGACGAGGACGGCGCCCTCCGACTCTCCCGGGCGGCGGCCAATGACGTTTGCCGCCGCATCCAATCGCACCATCAGGTCGGCTGCCTCCATCCGGTGGCGCAACCAGACCCGGGCCTGCCGGTCCTCCTCGGAATACGCCAGGCGCGTGTAGCCCGGTTGGTCCCGACGGGTCATTTCCGCCAATGCGCCGAGGTCCGCCGCCATCCGCTCTCCGTTCACCCGGTCCGTGATCCGGTCCATCAGTTCCATCCTCACTGGGTCCCCGAGCCAGGCCCCTCCCCGTGATAGGCCCCGACCGCCTCCGCCACGGTGAGGAAGAGGCGCGGCAGCCCGACCGCCAGGCTCCACCGGGTGATTTGGGGTGGGGCCAGGGCGGTACGCCTGAGCGTGTCCACCTCCCTGAACACATCGTGGGGCGTGCCGTCCACGAGGATCTTCCCCTGGAACATGACCAGCGCCCGGTCGGCGCATTCAGCCAGGAGTTCGAGGTCGTGAGTCACGAGCACGATGGTATGCCCCTCGACGTTGAGCTGGCGTAACGTCGCGATCAGCCGGCTCACCTGCTGGCGGTCCTGTCCCCCGGTCGGCTCGTCCAGGATCAGGATGCGCGGCCGCATGGCCAGGATGGAGGCGATGGCCAGTCGCTGTCGCTCGCCTCGGCTCAGTCGGAACGGATGACGCTCCTCCAGCCCCTGGAGATCCAGCAGCTCCATCACGTGGCGCAGGCTGGACTCGATCTCGGACGCCGGCATCCCCGTGTTGCGCGGGCCGAAGACGATCTCCTCGCGAACGGTGTTGCAGAAGATCTGGTGGTCCGGGTTCTGGAAGACGTAGCCGGCCAGCTTGGCCAGCTTGGCCACTCCCTGGGTCCGTGTATCCACACCCAGCACCTTGAGGACGCCACGGGTGGGCTTGAGGAGTCCATTGAAGTGTTTCACCAGCGTGGTCTTGCCCGACCCGTTCTGGCCGATGACCCCCACGAACTCCCCGGCGCGGATGGTGAGGTTCACGCCCCGCAGGGCCTCCACCCCGGAGGGGTACGCAAAGCGGAGGTCGACGGCCTCAATGGCGAGCGGGCTGGTAGAGGGGACCAAGGATGGCGATTCCTTCTTCCAGGGTGATAGGGATTTGTCCCTCGAGCCCCGCCCGCTGCTGCAGGGCGAGGTACAGGTCGGTCACCTGCGGGAACCGGATCTTCGGATCGTCGCGGACGGCGGCGTAGAATTCCCGCGGGGGGACCAGGACCGCCAGCCGCCCCTCGCGCAGCAGGAGCATCCGGTCGGCGAGCGGAGCCACGTGGTCCGGATCGTTCTCCACGATCACGATGGTGGTGCCGCGCTCCTTCAGGGACGCCAGGAGGTCGAAGACCTCTTCCGTTCCCAGCGGGTCCAACTCGCGGGTCGGCTCGTCCAGGATCAGGATGCTGGGGCGCATCGCCAGGACGGCGGCGACGGAGGCCCGCTGCTTCTGCCCGCCCGAGAGCTCCTGGGACATCCGGCCGTGAAGCCCGCTCAGGCCCACGAGCGCCAGGGCCTCTTCCAGGCGAGCGGTCATCTCCTCCCGGGGGGTACCCAGGTTCTCCATGCCGAAGACCACGTCCCCTTCCAGGGTGAGGTTGAAGAGGGTATTCTCGGGGTCCTGGAGCACCATGCCCACCTTGGTGGCGAGCTCCGGCAGGCGGACCGCACGGGTGGAGACGCCGTCCACGATCACCTCTCCCTCCATCCGCCCCGAGATCAGGTGCGGGATCGCCCCCGCCAGGCACAGGCACAGGGTGCTCTTGGCCGCGCCGAATATCGCCAGGCACTCCCCGCGCTCCACGTCGAAGGAGACGCCGGCCAGGGTCGGCTCGGGCAAGCCCGGATAGGTGAAGGTGAGATCCCGCACGCTCAGGATGGGCATGGCGGTCCTCAGATCCAGCCCGCGATGGCCGCGATCAACACCACGGCCGCGGCGCTAAGCCCGACCGCCCGCAGGCCGAGGTCGAGCGGGCCTCGTTTCACGTCCACGAAAAATGTCCGGTCCGGACGGGCACCGAAGGCCCGCAGGTCCAGCGCCAGGGCGATGGTGGAGGCGCGGCGGAGGGCGATGAGGACCAGGGGAACCATCAAAGGAAAGATGCGGAAGACCCGCAGGAAAGGGTTCCGCTGGTCAATATCGTACCCCCGGGACTGCTGGGCGTTCTTGATGGTCGCCAGCTCCTCCAGCATCAGGGGGAGGAATCGCAGGGCCAGGGTGAAACTGTAGGCGTACTTGAACGGGACCCTGAGGTCGCATAGGGCCTTGGTGAACTTGGCCGGATGGACCACCGTGAAGAAGATCGTGAGGACCACCGCCAAGAGCACCACCCGAAGGGTGATCCGCAGGCCCAAGATGAAGCCCACGGCCGAGATCGTGATCTCGCGGCCGGCCACGCTCCAGGATACCACGATGCCCTCGGGCCGGGCTAGGGTCTGGATCAGCGTGATGAAGAAGCAGAGCGGGAGGATGAGGACGAGGGGTGCCAGGGTGCTCCGGGTGGGGAGACGCCCCACGGCCATGAAGAGCAGCAGCGCGGCGAGCGTCGCCCCCATGACGCCCAGATGCAATGTGGAGAACGCGATGATGGCCACGCTCAGGGCCAGCGTGGCCATCGTCATCGGGTGGAGGTGCGTGGCCCAGGAGCGATCCTCCAGGGCGAAGGTGTACAGGAAACGGGCCATGTCCGACCTGCGACTGCCTTACTCCTCCACGAATCCGGCGTTGCGGATCACGCTCAGTAGCCCCCGCAGGAAGATGGCCGGGACCGGGATGGAGAGCAGCGTCTGGAACGCATACAGGGTCAACATCTTCTGCCACGGCATCTTGAAGTAGAAGACGTGGAGCGGAATGTACATGGCCACCAGTACCAGCGAGGCCGCCACGGTGTACGCCACGACACAGGGCCAGGAGATGACGTTCTTGAACCGCGCCCCCACCAGCCACGCGCAGACCGCCTGGGCCGCGTTGGTGAGCAGCCAGAAGGGGGCAATGGGGCTCGTCCCGGTCGCCGTGGCAATCAGGGGATTGATGTCCGCCACGATGATCCCGCCCACCAAGCCGTAGAGCATGGTCCCCAGCCCGATCATGGTGATGGAGATGATCCGACCCGAGACGGGGAAGAGGCCCCCGAAGAAGAAGGTGTCCAGCCGCTCGCCGAACTGGAGGAGCCCGATCATGGCCAGAGACAGGAAGATCGAGCTGACGACTCCCTTGGAGTCCACCCGCCCCGGCACGGGCTTGATCGACATCTTGGCCAGCGGAATGGTAAATTCACCCGCCTTTGCCGCCATGGCTCTACCCTCCTCGGCATTGAGGTTAGCCCCTCCCTCGATGCCCGCGGATCTCACGTGCGACGTCCGGGAGCTCGCCTCGCCTCACCTCCTCCTCTTGGACTTCGACCGGGTGCGACCTATCGCACCCGCCGGCCCCGGCGGATCGGCCCACACGCCTCCGCGAGCTTCACTGCAGCCACCACCGGATCCACCACCGGGACACCCAGGTCCCGTTCGAGTTCCTCGGCAATTCCGACCATCCCGGCGCAACCAAGGATAAGGCAATCGGCACCATCCTCTTGGATCGCCGCCCGCCCCTCGGCCCGGTACCGGTCCATCAGCCGATCCCGGCCCTCGTAGCTCTCCACTGCGCCAACGCCCAGCGCCCGGACGGACGCCAGGCGATCCAGGAGACCGGCGCGCCGGACCTGCTCGCGCTTCTTCGGGATGAGGCGCGGCAGAAGCGAGAGAACGGAGAACCGGCGCCCAACCGCGCAAGCGGCCAGGAAGGAGGCCTCCCCGATCCCGATCACGGGGGTCAACAGCCGTTCCCGCAGGGCCTCCAGGCCCGGGTCGCCATGGCAGGCGATGAGGATCGCGTCCCAGTGATCTGCCTCGGCCTCGGCCAGCGCCAGGACGGCTGGCACGGCCAGCGCGTCGTCGGCATAGCCCTCGATGGCCGGCGGCGTCCCCTCGGGATTCACGGCCTTGACCACCGTCTCGGCGCGCGCAACCGCGCGCGCCGCCTTCTCGATCCCGGCTGTCATGGAGGCGGTGGAGTTCGGGTTGATCAGGAGGATGTGCATTGCTCTTTGCTCTTTCCGGAAAACGTTCGGTGGTTTCCGCCTGTGGCGCATTCGGCAGTTCAGCTGTTCCATCGGATCGAGGCCCCCCTCATAGCTCTGAACGTCTTGCGAACTGTCGAACGCCGTTACTTCATGGCGGGCACGAAGCGGCCGTCGCCGGGCTTGGCCAGCACCTGTCCATCCCGGTACACGAAGCGCCCCCGGACCATGGTGGCGACCACTTGCCCCTGCACCTTCATACCGGCGAACGGCGTCCAGCGCGCATTGGACAACATCTGGTCGTCGCGCACGACCCATTCCTTCTTGGGGTCCAAGAGCACCAGATCGGCATCGGCGCCCGGGCGAAGTTCTCCCTTGGTCGGGGGGAGCCGGAAGGTCCGGGCGACATTGCGGCTGAGGAGCTCGACGAAGCGCCCGAGGGTGATGCGTCCTTTTGCCACGCCCTCGCTGTACAGGAGGGGAACCAGCGTCTGCACGCCTGGGGCGCCCGACCCGTTGTCGAAGATGTCAGGCTTGTTCTTGTTCTCCGGCGGCCAGGGCGCGTGGTCGGAGGCCACGAGGTCGATCCGTCCCGCCGCCAGGTCCGCCCACAGGGCCTCGACGTCCGCGCGCTCCCGCAGCGGAGGATTGATCTTGCCCAGGGCCTTGAGGCGATCCATGTCGTCGATGGTGAGCAGCAGGTAATGCGGACACGTCTCCGTGGTGACCCGCACCCCTTCGCGGCGATACCGCTGGACCAGCTCGATGCACCGAGGATGCGAGACGTGATGGATGTGCAGCCGGACGCCCGTCTCGCGCGCGAACTCGCAGGCGCGGAGGGTGGCCTCGATTTCCGCGATGGGGGGCCGGCTGAGACAGTGGTCGCGCGGCGCGGTTCGACCGGCGGCGCGAAGCCGGCGGACCGATTCCTGGACGATGAGATCGTTCTCCGCATGGACGCCCGCGTGCAACCCGGTTTGCGCCACGCGACGGAAGGCTTCCAGCAGGAACGGATCCGGCAGGATGGGGAAGCGCACCGGGTCCGTATCGTACAAAGACATCTTGTAGCCGCAGGCCCCGGCAGCTGCCAGACCGGGAATCTGATCCAGGGTCTCCTTTTTCACGGCCGCCAGCATGGCGCAGTCCACGCGGGTCTGCTCTCGGATCCGTGTCAGCTTGGTGGTAAACTGCTCCACGGTGGAGATTCCAGCCGGGGCGTCGAAGGGCATGTCCACGATGGTCGTGACGCCGCCCGCGGCTGCCGCCGCAGTCGCAGCAGGCACGCCCTCAAATGGCGTACTGGCGCAGTGGACGTGGGCGTCGACGAACCCCGGGAAGATCAGGAGGCCTGCGGCATCCACGCATTCCCGGGCGGGCGGGGCGTACCCCGGCTCGAACCAGCCCGCGAGGCGTCCATCGCGCACCCCGAGACCCACTCCAGGGATCACCCGGCCATCCCACACGGCATCGCCCGTGATGAGAAGATCAAGCATGGCAGGCTCTCCATTTCCGGCTCACACTTGCTGGTAGTACATCACAAGCTCCTTCGGAGTGTCAAGGCCGCCACGCATGCAGCCCCCCTCCTTGCCAGAACGTCGAGCTGGCCGGCCTCATCTGCGAGGGAGACTGGTCCACCCTCAGCCCTCCGGATTCCTTTCGCGACCCCTTCCCTGCCGGATGCTCCTCGCAAGGAGGGGGTCCCCATGACAGGCCTCCGGCGCCTCCTTACCGGGGCCCATTTGCCTTGACTTTGCCTGACCCCGATTGTACGCTCACGTTCGCTTCCGTTCGGAAGCCAAGCACCAATCGAGCCGTAGGAGCTGAATGAATGTTTGGCATCGGCATGCCGGAACTCATGCTGATCTTCGTGCTCGCCCTCTTGATCTTCGGGCCGAAGGAGCTGCCCAGGATCGCCCGAACGCTGGGGAAGGCCATGGCGGAACTCCGGCGGGCCTCGGACGAGTTGCGCGACGGGATCCAGCGCGAGATCGAACTCGCAGAACGGCAGGAGACCCCAGCCTCTCCCCCGGAGGCAGCGCCCTCCACCACGCTTACCGAGGCGACCCCGCCTGCTCCGGAGACGCTCCCCAGCCAGGCCGCGGCGGGCGCCCCAGCCGAGGGCAGCGAACCCCCACCCGGGAGTGTCGCGGCCGAGATACCGACGGAGCCGGCCACCCCCGCTTCGGGGGAGCAGGTCGGCGAAACTTTAGCCAAGGAAGTGGTCGAGCCCACCGTGACCTCGGCCCCATCCGAAACCGACAAGGCGAAGAAGGCTCAGGAGGCGCCTGCGGAGCACCAACCGCAGGCCGAGGCCGCGTCCCCCGCCCCCAGCCAGCCCGTTGCGACCCGGAATGCCTGACGACGCCAAGATGCCCTTCCTGGCTCACCTGGCAGAGCTCAGGAAGCGGCTGATCATCGCCCTCTCCGCCATCGGCCTTGCTTTCATTCTTGCCTTCAATTTCCGGGACAGCCTTCTTCGGATTCTCCAGTGGCCTCTCACCACTGACGTTCTCATGGGGCGACGCTTTCCCTTCATTGGATTCGCCCACAAGCCCCCGATCGCCAAGCTCACCGCCCTCGGCCCCGCCGAGACGCTGTGGGTCCATTTCAAGGTCGCCTTCATGGGCGGGGCCATCCTGGCCCTCCCCATCATCCTCTAGCAGATCTGGAAGTTCGTCGCGCCGGGCCTCTACGCCACAGAGCGGCGGTTCGTCCTCCCCTTCGTGATTTTGTCCACGGTCAGCTTCCTTGTCGGGGTGCTCTTCTGCCTGTTCATCGTCCTCCCGCTGGCCATGCAGTTCCTCCTGACGTTCGATCCCACGATCCAGCAGATGCCCCGGTTCGGCGAATACGTGGATTTCACCGTGAAGTTCCTCCTGGCCTTCGGGGTGATCTTCGAGCTGCCTCTGGCCATGACCATCGCGGCGCGTTTTGGGCTGGTCACCCCGCAGTTCCTGGCCCGAAACCGGAAGTACGCCATCCTGATCAACTTCATCATCGCCGCGATCCTCACCCCCCACCCCGGACGTCTTCAACCAGAGCATGATGGCCCTTCCCATGTGCCTGCTCTACGAGGTCGGGATCGTGGCCGCGCGGATCGCGGCCCGGCGCAAGAAACCCGCCGAAGGCTAGTCTCTCCGCTCAGATCCAGGGATCGCGACAGGTTTTGGCAGGGGCATACAGACCCTGCGCAATCCTCCCGGGCGTGGGCAGTGCTCGAGGGACAACTCGCGCTACGCTTGGCGCGCGACCTCGTGGAGGAAATACCGATGGAATCGGTCGTCAGGGGTGAGTTCAGGGTGGAAGGCGGTGGCAAGGAGCCGGCCCTGGCGGGCCGCCACGGGGGCGCCGTCCGGAAGGCGGGCCAGCACCTCGACCGCGGGGCCGACGTCCTCGATGATGGGGGCTCGAATGAAGATCGCCCGGTACGGAGGATCTCCCAGGGCGGACACGTAAAGATCGGCCTCGAAGCTGTCGACCTGGCGGCCGAAGGCGTTCCGGCGGACGGCGATGTCCATGGCCTGCAGCGCGGGGATGCCCGTCCCGTCCAGCCGCTTGGCCAGGAGAATCAACCCCGCGCACGTTCCCCAGATGGGAAAGCCGTCGTTGGCCAGCTTGCGGAGCGGTTCGAGCAGGTGTGACGTCCGCATGAGCCGGACGATGGCCGTGCTTTCTCCTCCTGGGATGATCAGGCCAACCAGACCCTCCAGGTCCTTCGGAAGCCGCACTTCGGGAGCGGTCGCTCCCAGGCGCTCCAGCACCTCGCGGTGCTCACGGAAATCCCCCTGCAAAGCCAACACGCCGATGGTCGCCATGGTGAATGACACATGACCAATGACCCAATCCCAATGAATTCCCAGAACGCATTGGTCATTGGCTCATTGGTCATCGGGAATTGAGTTACCAGCCCCGCGTTGCCAGGTGTTCCTCGGGCTTCAGCGTGCCCAGCTCGATGCCCCGCATGGCCTCCCCCAGGCCCTGAGACACTTCCGCCAAGACCTTGGGGTCCTTGAAGTGCGTCGTCGCCTGGACGATGGCCTTGGCGCGGGCCGCCGGATCGGTCGACTTGAAGATGCCGGAGCCGACGAACACCCCGTCCACCCCAAGCTGCATCATCAGGGCGGCGTCGGCCGGCGTCGCGATTCCGCCGGCAGCGAAGTTTACGACGGGAAGGCGCCCGGTTCGCGCCACCTCCGCAACCAGTTCGTAGGGCGCCCTTAGGTTCTTGGCCTCCGCCATCAATTCATCCTGGCTGAGCCCCTGGAGCCGACGAACGGCCCCCAGGACCGCGCGGGCGTGGCGGACCGCTTCGACGACGTTGCCCGTTCCCGCCTCACCCTTGGTCCGGATCATGGCCGCGCCCTCGCCGATCCGCCGAAGCGCCTCGCCCAAGTCGCGGCAGCCGCACACGAACGGGACCGTGAACGGATGCTTGTAGATGTGATGCTCTTCGTCGGCCGGGGTGAGCACCTCGGACTCGTCAATGTAGTCCACCCCCAGGGCCTCGAGGATCTGCGCTTCCACGAAGTGCCCGATCCGGCACTTGGCCATCACCGGGATGGTCACTGCCTGTTTGATCCGCTCGATCACGGTGGGATCGGCCATCCGGGCCACGCCGCCGGCGGCCCGGATGTCGGCCGGCACCCGTTCCAACGCCATGACGGCGCAGGCCCCGGCATCCTCGGCGATCCTGGCCTGCTCCGGCGTGACCACGTCCATGATCACCCCGCCCTTCAGCATCTGCGCGAGGCCGACTTTCACTGTCCAGGTTCCCTTGTCCATGCTTCTCCTCCTGAATGCGCTACTCTCCGAGGGTTTGAACCTTCATTATATCAGGGTGGGACCACAATGCAACTGCCCGCCAGAACATTCAAAGGGCGTGTCGAGGACGGGCGAGACGGAATGGCGGACCGGAGATCGCATCCGGTGGTGCGGACCGCCTAGGCCTCCGGAGGGGGGACGTGGCGGATGTTCTTCCCTTCGACGAGGAAGACGACCATCTCGGCGATGTTGGTCGCGTGGTCGGCGATCCGTTCCAGGTGGCGGGAGACGAGGATCAGCCGGATGGCCCGGGGGATCGTCCGCGGGTCCTCCATCATGAAGGTCAGGAGTTCCCGAAAGATCTGATCCTTCAGCGCATCCACCTTGTTGTCTTCGGGAATGACCTGGCGGGCCAGCTCGGCATCCCGGCGCACGAAGGCATCCAGGGCCTCCCGCATCATCTTCTGGGAGAGCTGGCTCATGATCGGGATGTCGATGTACGGCTTGAGCTGGGGCTCCTCGTTCAGCTCGATGGCCCGCTCGCAGATGTTCACCGCCTGGTCCGCCATGCGCTCCAGGTCGGTGGTGATCTTCATGGCCGTCGTGATGAAGCGGAGGTCCTTGGCCGCCGGCTGGTGCAGGGCCAGCAGGCGCAGGCAGTCCTCGTCGATCTCGACATCCAGAACGTCCACTTTCTGGTCGGAGGCGATGACCTCGTCTGCCAGGCGGGAATCCCGGTCCACCAGGGAGGCCACCGCCCGCTCCACCATGGTCTCCACCAGGCTGCCGAGCTTCAGCGTCTTCTCTTTGACCAGTTCCAGTTCCTCGTGAAAGTGCCGCTGCATCGGGTCCTCGCTGGTGCATTCCGCCAAGCGGGAAGCGTGAGGCGTGAAACGTGGGGCGAAAGATTCTCGATCAGCCAAACCGCCCGGTGATGTAATCCTCTGTCCGCTTGTCCCGGGGGTTGGTGAAGATCCGGGGAGTCTTGTCGAACTCCACCAGCTCTCCCAGCAGGAAAAAGGCCGTCGCCTCGGACACCCGCGCCGCCTGCTGCATGTTATGGGTGACGATGACGATCGTCAAGTCCTTCTTCAGTTCGACGATCAGCTCCTCGATCTTGGCCGTAGCAATCGGGTCGAGGGCCGAGCAGGGCTCGTCCATGAGCAAGACTTCGGGCCTGACGGCCAGCGCCCGGGCGATGCAGAGCCGCTGCTGCTGCCCGCCGGAGAGGCTCGCGCCCGATTTCCCGAGCTGATCCTTCACCTCGCCCCACAGCGCCGCATGGCGAAGGGCGCGCTCCACCCACTCATCGAGGTGGGCGTGATTCCTGACGCCGTCCAGCCTCAGGCCTGCCGCCACGTTGTCGAACACGGACATCGTCGGAAACGGATTGGGCTTCTGGAACACCATGCCGATGCGCCGCCGGATCTGGACCGGATCCACCCCCGGGCCGTAGAGATCGTCCCCGTTCAGGAGGACCTGTCCTTGGGCCCGGGCCCCAGGCACAACCTCGTGCATCCGGTTGAGGCACCGGATGAACGTGGACTTGCCACAACCCGAGGGGCCGATGATGGCCGTCACGGCGCCGGGGTCGATTGCCATGTCGATGTCCCGCAGGACGTGGAGGGCGCCGAACCAGGCGTTCAGTTGCCTTACAATGATGCCGTCCGCCATGCTCACCTCAGCCCGCTGTAGCGGCCCCTGGTCACGATCCGAGCGACCAAGCTCGACAAGAAAATCATCATGATCAAGACGAGGGCGCCGGCCCAGGCCTGCCGGTGCCAGTCGTCGTAAGGCGCGATGGCGTATGCGAAGATCTGGAGCGGCAGGGCGGCAATAGGCTGCAGGAGGCCGTGATGCCAGAAGCGGTTCCCGAAGGCCGTGAAGAGCAGGGGCGCCGTTTCTCCCGCGATCCGAGCGACCGAGACCATGACGCCGGTGATGATCCCCGCCCGGGCCGTCGGCAGCACCACGCGGAGGATGACCTTCCACTCGGGAATGCCCAGGGCCAGGGCCGCCTCGCGGAGCGAGGCGGGGACGAGGCGCACCAGCTCCTCCGTCGTCCGGAGCACGATGGGAAGCATGATGACGGCCAACGCGAACCCCCCCGCCAGCGCGGAGAAGTGCCGCATGGGCAGGACCACGATCGTATAGGCAAAGATCCCGATCACGATGGACGGGACGCCGTTCAGGACATCAGCCAGGAAGCGGATCATCCAGGGGAGGCGCCGGTCCCGCGACTCCGCCAAGTATATCCCCCCAAGGATTCCCAGGGGAAGGCCGAGGCACGACGCGAGTCCGATCAGCGTCAGGGTCCCCACAATGGCATTGGCCATGCCGCCGCCCGGCTCGCCCACTGGCTTGGGGAGCTGGGTAAAGAAGTCGAGGTTGACCGCTGAGGCCCCCTGGTACACCAGGAAGGCCAGAATCAGGAGCAGGGGTAGGATCACCAGGAACGCCGCGAAGGCGGTGAGACATGCCATCATGGCGTTGACCCCGCGGCGGAACCCGGCCTTCACTCCCGTACCTCCTTCACTGCCCCACCCACGCTCCAGACGAGAAGCCGGGCCAAGGCATTCACGATCACCGTCACCACGAAAAGGAGCAGGCCGACCTCGATGAGGGCGGAGAGGTAGAGATCGGACGTGGCCTCGGCAAACTCGTTGGCGATCATGCTAGCCATCGTGTAGCCCGGCGCGAAAAGCGACGCGGAGATCTCTGCGCGGTTGCCGATGACCATGGTGACGGCCATCGTCTCCCCCAGCGCGCGGCCCAGGCCGAGGAGGACCGCCCCGATGAGGCCGGACCTCGCATAGCGGAGGACGGCGAGCCGCGTCGTCTCCCACCGGGTGGCGCCCAGGGCCAGGGCGGCTTCTCGCTGCGTGTCGGGAACAGCCAGGAGGACCTCCCGGCTCACGGCGATGATGAAGGGAACGACCATGATGGCCAAAATCAGGCCTGCGGCGAGCATTCCCACCCCATAGGGCGGCCCCTGAAAGAGTGGCAGGAATCCCAGCGCCGATCCCAGCGCCGGCTGGACCTGCGTCCGGAGCCAGGGGGCGAGGACAAAAATCCCCCAGAGACCATAGACGACGCTGGGGACGGCTGCCAAGAGCTCGATGAGAAACGAGATCGCCGGACTGATCCAGGCGGGCGCCAGCTCAGAGAGAAACACCGCGGCGCCAATCCCCAGAGGCACGGCGATCAGGAGCGCCAGCAGCGAGGACACGATCGTGCCATAGATGAGCGGGAGGGCCCCGAAATGCTGGGCGACGGGGTCCCATGTGGAGGTGAAGAGGAACCACCACCCGAAGGCCTTGATCGAGGGGAAGGCCGCCCTAACCATGACGACGACCATGCCCGACACGATGAGGAGCAAGGCCAACGCGGAGGCACGGGTGAGGAGGCGAAACAGTTGGTCGCCCCATCTCCCCGCTGTTCTCGTCGAGAGAGCAAAGCGGGGGAGGGACAGCCCTTCTGCTGTCCCTCCCTCCTGCACCATGATTCTGGACATTGGATGGTCAGCGAGCCGCCAGAAGCGGCTTCCCCTCGTACGTGATTTGCTTGAGCTTCGCCTCGACCTGGCTGACCACCTGCGGCGGAAGCGGCGCGTAGAGGAGATCCGACGTGTACTTCTGGCCGTCGCGGGTCGCCCACCAGAGGAACTTCACCAGCGCCTGGCCCTTCGCCTGGTCGGACTGGTTCTTGTAGACCAGGAGCCACGTGAAGCTGGCGATGGGGTACGCGTTATCCCCGGGCGGGTTCGTCAGCGACACGCGGAAATCCGAAGGCATGTTCTTGGCCGCGCCTGCGGCGGCCGCCGTCGTGCTCTGGATGCTCGGCTGGACGAACTTCCCGGCCTGATTGCGAACCATCGGCGCCGGAAGGTTGTTCTTGATGGCGTAGGCCAACTCGACGTAGCCGATGGCGCCCGGCGTGCTCTTGACCTGGCCGGACACACCCTCGTTGCCCTTCCCGCCGAGGCCCACCGGCCAGTTCACCGAGGTCCCGCGTCCGACCTTCTGCTCCCACTCCTTGCTCACCTTCGACAGGTAGTCCACCCAGATGTAGGTCGTCCCGCTCCCGTCGGAGCGGTGAACCACGAGGATCGGCTGATCCGGCAGCGCGACTCCGGGATTCACGTCCTTGATGCGCGGATCGCTCCACTTGGTGATCTTCCCGAGGAAGATGTCGGCCAGAAGATCGGGCGTGAAGCGGAGCTTGGGGTCGCCAGGGAGGTTGTACGTGGCCACGACGGCCCCCATCACGGTCGGGATGTGGAAGAGTTCGCCCGGGGCGCTCTTGAGTTGCTCGTCCGTCATGGGGCCATCCGACGCGCCGAAGTCCACTGTCCTCTCGGTGATCTGCCGGATCCCGCCGCCGCTCCCGATGGACTGGTAGTTGAACCGGACGCTCGGATCCACCTTGGTGTACTCATCGAACCACTTCGAATAGATCGGATAGGGGAACGTCGCCCCGGCCCCGTTCATCAGCATCTGGGCCGAAACCGACCCGCCGGTATACCCAACCGCCAACATGAGAACGGCAACGATCACACCCAGCCGCTTATACAGACCCTGAACCTCCTTCATTCAACCCCCCCTTTTCCTTTCTTGAGGATTTGACGCCCACTCGGCTCTCGCCGGACCCGCGCGCGGCGCCGAGTCCAACGGGTGCTTGAACGAGTTTCCAGCAAGACCGTCTGAAGCGTGGGATATCCACGATCAGAGGAACTACCTCAGAGGAACTGACTGACCCCCCTGGTCGTAACATAGGCCAGGAAGAACAACAGGACACCGAGAACAAAGACGGCGAGCCACAAGGTGATGTCCTTGTCGGCCCGGTAATCGCTCCGTCCTGTTGGCCCTAGGGCGTGGACCCTTGACTTGCGGTAGCGGCTGACCCAGGAGATTCCAGCCAGGTACACTGACACCCACGCGAGGAATAGGACGGTATCCAGCAGCGATTTCATATGTGGCGACCCCATGGTTCCCCCCATCGCGCCGCAGTATCGGCCGTGATTGTTACAGCTTCGTGACGGCGGGGTGAATTCTCCAAGAAGGGCGGAAGGGGGGGGCTCAGGCCGCCACGGCCCGGCGATGGAGGAAATCCCCCAGGATCCCCTGGGGCGGGTGCCGGAATACCCGGACCGGCGGCAGCGTCGGCTCGACCTGGCCGCCTTTGACCAGATACCCGTCGGCTCCGGCCCGATAAGCAGCTTCGCCCTTCAGGGTGAGGAGGACCACCTTGACATTCTCCATATCGGGAGAGTGCTTCAATCGCCTGCAGACCTCCCAGCCGTTCAACTGGACAAGGTCGGGGCCCAGGAGGAGCAGGTCCGGCCGCCGCATCCGGGCCTGGTACAAGGCGTCTACCCCCGTGCGCGCCTGCAGGACGTGGTATCCCTCCGCCTCCAGGAGCCGAGCCATGGAATTGAGCCAAATCGTGTCACCATCCGCAATCAGGACGGTTGGGCAAACCCGGTGCATATCCCCTCCCTCCCCATGCCATTCGTTCGTTCCGCCCGACGCAACACGGCGCGGGACCGGGCGACGACCTCTTTCACGCTGCAAGGCTTCACGATGAAGTCGTCCACTCCCATCTCCAAAAGCGCGATGCGGTCCTCCGGACTTCCAATGGCGGATACGATGATGACGGGGATGTCGTGGGTGGCCAGGTTGGCCTTGAGGGAACGGCAGACCTCCCACCCGTTCACTCCCGGCAAGAGCAAGTCGAGGAGGATGAGGTCGGGACGATACAGATGAACGGCGTGGAGCCCGGCCTGACCGTCGGTAGCCGTGGCCACGCGGAAGCCTTCTGAGGCAAAGCGACGCGCCAGGAGGTTGGCGATATCCGGCTCGTCCTCGATTATAACAACGTGGCGCATAACCCCTCGTGATCGGTGGAAAGGGCGGAAAAGTTGGCCGGAGGATAGGGCGCTGGGATGACAAGCGGATGACGGGCGGGTGAAATTGAGGCAATTTCTGGGTTTCCCGTACCCGGAAGAGGCAGGGCGGGTCCCTTCGTGGCCTGCCGGAGTCGCTCGGGATGGAAAGGACGAAAAAACGGCCCCAACGGAGGCGATGGGGAGTATGCTGGCCGGTAGCCGGGAAGGCAAAATGGAAATTCTGGCTTAGGGGTTACCACAAAATAAAGTATACTTTTAGGACGCGAAGCGGGGAGACGTATTCCTTCTACGCGATCAAGCTAGGGTAATCACGCGAGGATGAAGTGCGGAGTTCGAGTACTACGTGGCTCCCCAAGAGGGGCGAATGTGGGCACTGGAAAGAGCGTATCAGATTAATGAGCTGGCCGCTTCTCGTTCACAAGCGCTGAGGCGAGTCAGAAATAGCAGAGAGGCCGTGTATACGCCCGCAACTGTACCCAGATTGGCGACAAAACATCGGCGCCCGTTGGATCGGCGATCTAAAGCACGTTCGGTTCAGCCAACCTGTGGTCCAAAATAACCTTGTATCACTCTCGGTCGAGTTATGGATACAAGACCGAACGAAATGCAATTATTTTTTGCTGCCTTCCGTTCCCCCCGACAAGCCACCCATCTTGCTCAGGTCGATGAAGGGGACGGCTCCCCCGGAGACTTGAGGTAAACTCCCATTCCATTTCTCGATCCCCTTGTACTGCACGAGGATCGGGGTGAGCGACCGGGAGAGGGCATCATTGGCTTTGGCCTGTCCCTGCGCGACCACGAGGATGGATTCCGCTTCTCCTTTTGCGGTAGCGACCTTTTGCTGCGCTTCGATTTCCCGTTGGGCCAACACCTGCTTCTGCGTTTCCACCTGTTGCTGGGCGACTTGCTTGGCCTCGACGGCCCCTTCATAGCCTGGCGAGAACCGAATGTTGGCAAAGTAGATATCATCGACCATGATGTGATACCTCGCCAGGTTCTCTCCCAACTTTGCCATCGCCCTCTGCCGGATCTCCTCCCGCTTGGGAAGAATCTCCCCGATCGGGTAGGTCGGCACCACCTCCTTGACAAAGTCGTTGAAGGCCGGGTCGATCACCTTGTCGGCAAAATCGAGCCCCACCTTCTGGTACAGATCATTGACATACGCCGGATCGATGTGGAAGTTCATCATGCCCGTCATTTGCACCATCTGGTACTCGCGTGACGAGGCATCGATCTCCCTGAACGGATGCGGTTGCACCCTCACATCCACCTTGATGACATGTTCCGCAATGGGGACGATGAAGTTCAGCCCCTCGGCCATGATTCTCTTCTCTACGCTTCCCCACCAGAGGACCACCCCCCGATGGCCGGCTGGCACGATGACAAAGGTGCCCCACAGCACGATAAGCATGAAGATGAGCACAATGAGTATTCCCGCAAGCCTCGGGCTCGGCAATTTGAAATCACTTAGGTCTATCGTTCTTTCCACCATCGTTCCCCTCCTCTGGGTGTCCTGGTCCTGAGAGCATGCCGTAGTCTGACTTCTGGCACCGGCTTCCCACCGCTCGCCGACCCAGCGTACCTATATCCGCACCTAGAGCGGTTCATCGTCAGGACCGAGGGTGAGGAGGCGATGAGAAGTCATGGGCGAATTGTCTGCAGTTGGGGTACCTCTATCGTTGGTTTACGGCTAACGTGCTCTTGAGCGGCGCGGTCTTCCGCGACCGCTCGAAGAGCGTGTTGGGGGCTTCCGTCCTGATCCTATTGCCGAACGCTGTTTTGCGAAGTGTTTTCGAACCTTCGCCGCAATCTCGCGATTCGTCATCTTGTCAACTGTTTCAACACCTGCGATGCGTCCGCCGAGGTTGTTCCTTTCAAGACGTTTCTTCAGTTCGCCCTTTGCCTCACCAGGCCCAAATATCAGAATGGATTCCGCTTCACCAATACACGCAAGCACCGCATCGTAGTAAATGATGAGATGTCCCCTAGAAGTTCCCTGTCGGCTATCATCTGCCGGTACTTGCTGTGGTTCATAGGGACCCTTAAGGGGGGAATCCCCAGAACGGCGGAGCTGTCTTTACACCGCCGATATTGTTAGTCCTATCTCTTCCCCTTTCTCCGTAACAGTCACAATAATAGCCTTCCTATGGTCAATCCACAGACCCACTTTGGTTCTCATCGAGTTCTCCTTTGTCTACTAGCTCCACCTAACGGCGCTTACATGGTTTCCGCCCGATAACCTATATCCAGCATCGGGTCCGCATCACACCCCATGAATCGGGGGACGAAGGGCGAGCAGATCGTTGGTGGAAGAGTATCGCCCCGCTCACGGGCTGTCAACCACAATCGTTCCTGGTCCCGGTAACACGGAGGACTAAACATACTGTATGGGCTGCCTCCCTGTACGGTCCGCCGCCAAAGCCCGAGTTATGCTTACGATCACGTCTTGGCTTTTGCTGCCGAATAGTTGCGGGGTCCCAAGGAGTCGATAAGTGAGCACGACTAAAACACGGAGGGTGATATGGGCAAATGAAGCCCACGCGCGGCGTTCGAGGTCGCCATGGCTCCCCGGGCAGAGCCACGATACGTACTTGAGGCGACGGCTCACAAGCGGGTCGGACGACTTGCGGCGCGTCCTGCTTCTGCTCCGCGGTCCGGGTCCCGCCAATGGCGATTACCTTCAGCAACTCCACGATCTGGTCAAACTCCGTCGCTTTCCTCCGTCGACTCATAGCTCCTCCTACTACGAGCTCCTTACTACCAGGCGCACTTTATAGGTGACAGTGCACCGCACTGATCTCGCTCGCCCAAGTGCACGGCCGAGGAGCAACGAGTGTCATCTATAAGGCGCTCCCATTAGGGGTCGTTAAATAATAAAGCTTACCAAATGAGAAATCCTCGGTATCCTGTCGCCCGTGAGAGACTATACGAAGATGGCGACGAGGGCACGGGTTCCGGAGACCGAACGGCAGTGGCTGCGCGTGCTGGGCACGGTGAATGAGGCGCAGGCCCGGGTGTTTGTGGCGCAGAAGGCGCTCGCAGAGGGGCGGGGCGCCATCAGTCGGCTGGCGCGGCTGACCGGCATGTCGCGGCCGACTATCCTGAAGGGGATCGCCGAGTTGGCGGAGGACCGGTGGCCGGCCCGCGCGGACGCCGGGCGGATTCGGGAGGCGGGCGGCGGGCGGAAACGCCTCGAGCAGACGGATCCGCGGCTCAAGCGGGTGTTGGCGCGCCTGGTGGAGGCCTCGACGGCGGGCGATCCGATGCGCTACCTGCTCTGGACCAACAAATCCACCCGCACGCTGGCGGAAGAGGTCACGCGGCACGGCTACGCGGTGTCGCATGTGACGGTCGCGCGGTGCCTGCGCGAGCTGGGCTACTCGCTGCAGGCGAACGTGAAGACGATCGAAGGGACGCAGCATCCCGGTCGCGGCGCGCAGTTCCGGTACCTCAATGCCCAGGTCCGCCGCTTTGTGCGGACCCACGATCCGGTGGTCAGTGTGGACACCCAGAAGAAAGAACTGGTCGGCACCTTCGAGAATCGGGGCCGGCGCTGGCAGCCGACGGGGGCGCCCGAAGCGGTCTTCGTCCACGACTTCCCGGGGACGGGCGTGGGGAAGGCCATCCCGTACGGGACGTACGACGTCGCCCGCGACGAAGCGGTGGTGAACGTGGGCATTCCCCACGAGACCGCGGGCTTCGCCGTCGAGAGTATTCGGCGCTGGTGGCGGCTCTTGGGGCGGACAGCGTACCCCCAGGCTCGGCGGCTGCTGATCTGCGCCGACGCCGGCGGCAGCAACGGCACCCGCCTGCGCGCGTGGAAGGTGCACCTGCAAGCCCTCGCGGATCGGCTCGGGATTCCCGTGACCGTGTGCCACTATCCGCCGGGCACCAGCAAATGGAACAAAGTCGAGCATCGGCTGTTCGCTTTCATCAGTATGCATTGGCGGGGGCGCCCGCTGCTCAGTTTTGAGGCCGTGATCAATCTCATTGGGGGCACGACGACCAAGAGCGGGCTCACAGTCAAAGCCCTGCTGGACACCACGGAGTACGAACCGGGCCAGAAGATCGCGGACGACGAGATGCGGGCCTTGAAGCTGAGGCCCCACGCCTTTCATGGCGATTGGAACTACACCCTCGAGCCGCGCCCGACGGGGTAACGGTCATCATGGCAGGCCCCGTCGCCAAATCGCAATTTGTAAACTTTATTATTTAACAGTCCCTTAGTACCGACTTTCTCCGAACGGTCCCATTGCTTGCATTAGTCCCTCTTTTTCTGGTCTGGTTTGGCGGGGAGCCCGTCGGGATTTACCTGTACATCGTATTTGCGATTGCAATGCTCATGGTGGCCTACACGGTCAATGCCATTCAGAACGTGCATCCCATGTATGGGCAATTTGCGCAGACGCTCGGGGCCTCTCCGGGCCAGCTCTTCCTCTCCGTGTATCTGCCAGCTGTCGTTCCTGAGCTCTTTGGGGGGATCCGAGTCGCTCTCGGCATCACCTGGGGCGTCACGCCCGCGGCGGAGTACCTGGCGGCACAGGCAAGCTGCGGGAGTTGGTGATCATTCCTATGCTCAATCAGCCCGTGGCCCCATAACCCACAAGTTTTGCCCATCTTGCGCAAGAGCTGACTCGTAAGAGACTAATGAAGATGCACGAGATGGGGGAGCCAGAGCACTACTTGGGGATACAAGACAATCAAAATCAGATCAACCGTAAGGGCTATCACAAATGGGATAATCGCCCGAACAACATTCTCCAGCCGTGCACCGGAAACCCCGCATGCGATGTAAAGACAGAATCCCACCGGAGGCAAGAGGAATCCAATCGCAGAATTCATCACAAACATGATTCCAAAGAAGACGGGATCAATGGCAAGTTGGCGCAGTAAGGGCATGAGGACAGGAACGAGCACCAGCATCGTAGCAGCTGGTTCTAGAACCGTATGAACAATCATAATCAACACATTAATCATCAAAAGCCCTATAAGCCGATCGTGAGAGATTTCGTAAATCACTGCTGCCAACCGCTGTGGTCCTTGATTGATAGTTAGTATCCATCCCAATCCCATCGCGGTAGAGATGAGAAAGGTTACCCGAGCCATTCCTACGCCGGCTTGAGCCATCACACTCGGGAGGCGTCGAGAAGGCAGATCTCGGTAGAGAAATAAGCTTACGACAATGCTATAGACAGCTGCCACCACGCCAGCTTCTGAGGGAGTCATGATGCCGCCCAAAATACCAACAACGATTAGCAGCGGAGCTACGAGCGCGAAAAAACATCCTCGGAACGTACGGAGAATGTTCCCTAAGCTAATCGTAGTTTCCCTGGGATATCCACGCCGACGGGCGACGATATAGACGACAATTCCAAAGGAGAACGCTACAAGAAATCCGGGCACGAAGCTCGCCGCAAATAAGGCCGCCACGGACACGCTTGCTACCCAAGCATAAAGAATCATCGTAATGCTAGGAGGGAATTGCATACCTAGCGACCCTGCTGAGGCTTGAAGCGCCGTCGCGAAGTTCACATCATACCCCCGCGCGACTAGACTTGGGAGCATTACCGACCCTATCGCCGCAGTGTCTGCGACTGCGGACCCAGAGATGTCCGCAAAAATGACGCTCACCACAATGTCGGCAAGTCCGAGGCCTCCGCGAATCCATCCGACCAAAGCATTGCCGAAGTCCGTCAGGCGACGAGCCATGCTACCCGTCGCCATCACGGCCCCCGTAAGCATGAAAAACGGAATGGCTAGCAAGGGAAAATTGTTAAGCCCACCGACCATCCGGGTCACGAGTTGGAGCACTGGTCTGTGATTGACAGATAAGCTGAGCAGAGTGGCTAATCCCAATACAAAGCTCACCGGCATTCCTATTAGCAGAAGCACTACGAGAGCAATGACTAGGAAAATGTAAATGTTAGCCGTCAAGCTCAGAACATTCGTCAACACCCAAATAGTCCCCAGGAAGAAACCCACCAGTAGAACGTCGATAGCAGACAGAGCTGAATCCTCAATCCGGTTGCTGACAACGTGCAGGAGCATGAGTATCCCGGAAATCGGCAGTGCCACATGTACCCAGGCCATGGAAATCTCTAGGATGGGAGTGGTTTCGGCTGTGACCAGTACAGTCGAGTGGATCCCTCCGATAACGAAGAAGCCTAAGAGCCAACATGTGGCACTGAAAGCAAATAGCTCCACGATCTTCTTGGCCTGGGGTGGCAACCGGTCCGTGAGGAACACGATCACCGGGTGGCTCCGCTCTTTGATCCCAGCCGGAGCTCCTAGGAATGTTAACCAAATGAACAAGTATGGGGCGAGTTCCGCTGAGCCTGGGAACGGAATCAGCAGCAAGTAGCGGAAAATCACTTGCACGAGAACTATGACTACGAGAGCGGCCGTGAGCAGGGCCATCAGATGTCGGGTAATCCGGTCTGCGACCCTACTTATCAACAGCACTGTCGTCCTACCTGACCACTCGCCGGGAATGAGGGGAAACGGGTAAAGGTGGCCCATAAAAGTCTCGCCAGGGTGTCGCTGAAAGAGCAAAACCTGACCACTTCGGAGGCGTGCGCGCCCATCTGCCGCCAGATAGTATTCAGCCTTCCTCGATTATCCTCCTACCTTGGCAGTCAGGCCTGCTCCTTCAGCTATGGCTTTGAGTTCTTCTAGCCTTGCCTTGACCATGGGCGGTGTTGACGGGAAAGAACACTCTCTGCCCAAAAGGCCGTATTTCGATTGTCCTAGACTGTGGTAAGGGAGGAGGTGAACTTCATCCAAGCCCAAGGTCGCGACTGTCCTTGCAATCGCGGCAATTTCTGCCGATGTATCGTTGAAGGTTGGGATACTAGGGATGCGCACTACGATCGGCCGTCCTGCGGCTGCTAATCTATTCAGATTGGATATGATCACACCGACATCACCACCGGTGTAGGCTCGGTGCTTGGTTGGTTCGACATGCTTGAGGTCAAACAGAAAAAGGTCCGTACACGGGAGCGTTCGCGCTAGGTGAGTCCATGGGACATAACCGGACGTCTCTACGACGGTGTGCAACCCCCTCTGCTTAGACATTTGCAAGACTGAGCTCGCGAATTCCGGCTGGGCCAGCGGCTCGCCCCCGCCAAGGGTGACTCCGCCACCCGAATTGGAAAAGAACGGCTCGTCTTTCACCGCTTGGTCGACCACCCAGTCCGCCGTGACGACCATCCCCTTAAGTACCCGTGCTTCGGAATAACATACTTTCGCGCAACAGCCACACCCGCTACACTTCTTCCGGTCGTAATGCACCTCCTCCGCTTCGATGAGGACCGCGTCGTTCGGGCACACGTTGGCACAATGCCAACAGCCCACGCACTTTGCGGGATCGAAAAGAATCTCCGGCTGAAAATGGTGAGACTCTGGGTTCGAGCACCATTGGCAGCGCAATGTGCAGCCCTTGAAAAAGATTAGGCTACGGATGCCGGGGCCATCATGCACTGAGAAGCGTTGCAGATCAAAAATCACGCCACGCTCACCCATCCCAGTAATCTTATCTCGGGGCAGTCTGGCGAAAGCCGCTGGCAGGCAAGGCCAGCCTTCGGCGGCCAGATAGGGAAAGTCGCGCTCGTA
>Ga0187853_10001146_pt1 | contig 25062 bp, 25 predicted proteins | sample June2016WEW_6_10_2_FD_132417 | JGI IMG/M metagenome (GOLD analysis project Ga0187853, IMG submission 132417) | Peatland microbial communities from SPRUCE experiment site at the Marcell Experimental Forest, Minnesota, USA - June2016WEW_6_100 | ecosystem: Environmental > Terrestrial > Soil >... | reverse complement strand
CTATCGTACTCAACTTGTAGTTCAGTGTTTGCTTTGATATAATGAGCTAATTGTTCGGTTCCGTGAATTTCAAGTCTTTCTCCTGAACCGTGCTGCGCAATGATTTCATCTGAGGTTCCCATAGCAACAATGTGTCCATGGTCCATGATGGCTACTCTGTCCGCTAATTGCTGTGCCTCATCTAAGTAATGAGTCGTTAAAATGATTGTTTTACCTTTAGCTTTCAATCCACGTATGACGTCCCATATTGCTCTTCGAGCGTTCGGATCCAATCCAGTGGTGGGCTCGTCAAGAAAGAGCATTTCAGGAGTGTTCACAAGTGAGAGAGCAAGTCCTGTTTTCTGTTTCTGTCCGCCAGAGAGATTGTCAAAATTGACTTTAGCTGATTCCTCAAGCAAAACCTCTTTTAAAATTTCATCGGGATCAACTTTAATGTTGAAGAGGTCGGCATAGTATATTATGGCTTCTCTTGGGGTTGTTTTTTCAAAAAAAGTAAACTCTTGAGGTATGACGCCGATTTTCTTGTGAAGTTCATAACCGTTTTTCCATGGGTCAAGACCAAGAACCTTCACGTCGCCACCGTCCTTTGCTCTCAAACCTTCTAAAATTTCTATGGTGGTGGTTTTGCCTGCGCCGTTTGGACCTAAAAGACCGAAAACTTCACCTTTGTTAACTGTGAATGAGATGTCATCTACGGCTTTTAAATCTCCATAGCATTTCTTGAGACTAGAAACTTCTATTGGAATCAACTAAATTTTGCTCCTGTTTTCTTGGTTCTTGTGTGAATCTGCCTTTTTTTGTTGGCTTTCGCTTTTACGGAATTAATGTTGTTAGAAATATAACTTTCGGATATAGAATTAGTCTCTCCCTCATTAGTCTTTACATTATGCTAGAGGTTTGTTTTTTCAAAATTTTCCTGTTTGAGGCTTCATTTGTTTTGTTAAAAATAAACAGTGTTAAATCTTCTGGCGATATGTATCTTGGCCCTTTTTTATGGAAAACTTGAATTTCCAAAATGTCTCTGTTGTATACAGTTCGGAGAAGGTAATAATCAAATTTTAGCGCGCTCTTTTTTTCTCCCTTATAGTAACGTATGGCACAGAAGAAATCCATTGTACGTAAATGCTCTTTTTCCAGAAGGTTTCGTACTTTTTTTACTTCTTCCTCATCAATGTAGTTGAAGCCTTCAGCGTCCGCCAAACCGAACTCGAAAATTAATTTACATTCAGGTATAGTTGGGTTAGCGGCTTCTTCAAAACTGAATTCCTTTCTGTTTATTTCATAAAGAACTTGGATTAGCCTTTGCTGAAGTTGTTTGCTTGAGAGAGTTGAATTAAAGCTCTCAACCATGTGAATGTTTAAGGGGAAATTTTCATAAAAACCCAGTGTCAAGATAGTCCTGCTCAGGCTTTCTTCATATTCTTAATTTTTTCCAGACTGTTTAGTAATTCAGATAGTGCAACGCTGAGTTTTTGTAGTTCTTCTAAGTCTTCGGTTTTTTCGATTTTGCCTTGTAATTCTTGCATCTTCGCTAAGAGTGTTGCTTCGAGTTTATCGTAGGCTGTACTGGCTGCGGCTTGCTTTGGTGGTTCTTCGCCTTCTTTAACTATTACTACTTTTTTTTCATCATTTGCGCACCACAACGTGCCATCTTTTAGTCTGAAGAGTGGGGAAGCGCAGACTGGGCATGACAGGTCGGTTAAAGTGTCGCCTTGCCTTAGCAAGTCAGCCATGCGTTTAATAGGTGTGTTTTCTTTTTCTTGCAATTAGAACCCCAAAGTAAATACGTATCAATTGCTTATATAAGCAGTTACTGCGTGACGTGCAGTAGGTAGTGCCGATTTATGGTTCGAAAGAAAAAAGCTGAAGAATACGAAGCTAAGATTAAGCAAGCGTTAGTAGTGCTTGGAGAGGTCTCTGAGGACAGCACAACGCCAAGAAACATCAGGCGTTCCGCAAAAGACGCTGTGAATTCCTTGCAAAGCTCTGAATATACGCCTGCAGTGAGAGCTTCAAACGCCGTGTCGCTTCTGGATGAAATTTTGCAAGACCCAAACATGCCGCCCTACACGCGGGTAAAACTTTGGAACGTTATGAGTTTTATTGAAGCAATAAAAGATTAACTGGGAGCATATAAGACTACTTTCGCTTCCTGAAGACTTGGGCGCCGTCAATTTCTGCAACGTATTCAAAGCCTACTTCGAGCAGTTTGCAAGATTCATCTAAGTTTTGAGCCCTTTCACGTGGAACTCGTCGTCGGCATTTTGGAACAAAGCCTTTTCCAGGTTGATGTATCGCCTACTCTATCCTACCTGATTTTTGATAGACCTTCACCAGAGTAAAAGAATGAAAAGTAAAAAACGGAGTGTAAGCCTTAAGATTTTTTGGAGAATAATGAGAGCCAATTGGAAAATCTAAAAAACAGATTTTGCTGTGTCTAAAATAGATATTTGTTTTTCAATTTCAGTGGAAAGAGTTCCATAGTCAACTTTAATGTCTCGTAACCGCAGAAATTTAATACCTAACCTATTCGCTATCAAAATAGCGTTTCTCGTGGCGTTTCTATAAACTATTATCCCAAACGTCTTATCCTTGAGATAGTTCGTTGTACTTTTCCGCGTTACGGTTTTTGCCCATTCAATTTTCTTAGTAAAAGAGTGAACCATGTAACCCGTGACAGGAATTCTTGTGTAAACATCAATGGCTAGGTAATTTCGTCCGGCGATTGGATCGAAGAACTGATAAAAAATATCAAAGGCCATTCCACCAGTAACAGTTAGAATGTCTTGAGTGTGCGGTCGGATTCTATCACCATAACCCGTTATAATTTTTGCAGGGTACAGATTCATTATTAATTCGTGAACTATCTTTATCACTGCGTATTCTGTTTTGTCGGCAATTATTGCTTGCCGTTCTTGAATCAATAGTCGCGGGACATTCGATGGCTCAACATAAAAATCTATGCCTTTCAAAGTCACTTTACTCAACAAGCCTAGCTTGGTTAGCCTTTTGACTGCATATTCAACATCGTTTCCAGAAGAAGGAATTATTCGACGCAAATCGTATGTCGTAAAATAATAAATGCGTCTGTTCAGCAAAGTAAACTTACCCAATATTCTCTTTTGAAGCGGCGCTAGAAGACCTACTATAACGTCCTGCAGATTTTCCGTCGCAATTGTTCTTCGGTAAAATAGTCTTCCACTCTTCCAAAATTGGGGTGGTTTTTGATCGGTAGATAGGCTATACACTCCAACCAATTTGCATTGTCCTGTGCATAAATATTCCATGCTTCCTCTAAACGCGTGTACCCCGAGTTTGCCATCGAGGAAATCGCGTAGTTCCCGGGCTGTGCAGGTTCCCTTTTCCAAAATTAGATTCACTGCAGTAGCTCTCCTTTGTTTGCAGTTTAATTCGCAGGGACATTTTGCGCTTTCGATCGTCATAAATGTTCAGCATTCCTATTATTAATAACCATACCTATAATTAAATAAATAATTTAATAAGTAATTATGAATTTTAGTAAAAAAAGTAAAAATATCCTAGAAATCATTAATTTAAATTAATTTACTGAAATTACTAATTTACTGAAATTACTAAAATTACTAGAATTCTATGGTTATGGGTATTCAGCGAGGAGGGTTTTTGGGGTTGTTTGCGTATTAGTATTGTAGCTTGGGTTTAAAGGATCCGCTTGCAGCCTCTGCTACTAGGAAGCCAACGTGGTGTTGGGGTACGCGCGCTAGCATGCTACAAGCCGACCTAAGCTATCTAACAACATTTGGCAGAGGCAAAAGTGCTCATGATTTGAAGCATCATGCTCAAAGATTTAACCCTCTCAAACCGCATCCTGCAAAAAATAGGACAAGAAGCCACTCGGCAGAAAAGGTCACGAAGCGAATGGGGTGAACTGCACTTTGAAGCGCTGTTCTCCAATTTCGCGAACAATGAAAACTAAATAAGGTGAAAGAAAAATTCTCTGAAAAGAGTTACCTCCAAGACAAGAAAAACTATTGTTGGCGCCTAAAGCTAAGAGATTTGCTAAAAAACCACAAATTAGATATTGTTGTGCAGAGTTACACAGATTGTGGAACTTCTGCAATGATCCAGGCGGGTAAATGGAGTAAGTATACATTAGACGTTTTCTTAGAAGAGGCTAGCAGGTCTGTCAACAACGGCGGGAGAGTTTATTGTAACATCCTAATTGCGTATCCGCAAGTTTTTGACAAAATACCTCGGCGATTAGAAATCTATGGGCTCAGAAAAAATCGTCCCTGGACTGTGGAGTTAACGCGATGCGAAGAAGAAGGACTTTTTGTTGTGAACTTCCGACATAAACAAACAGAAAAAACGGTCCCATTCTTGTGGAAAGTTATCCGTGATGAGAAGTACGTCACAATCCTTTCTTTCTCGTTAGATAAACATTCTGAAATAAGAAAATCACTCTATTCTCTAGTGGGAGTTACAAAAGGTTTATGGCTTGCATGGCTAGGTTCGGACTTCTTAGAACGCCTTGATGATTTTGCTAAAAAATACTTGAGTGAAGACGCAGAAGTTTTTGCAAGTTTAGCATCGGAGACAATTGAGGGAAAAAACCGACCGCGAAAAATCCGCTCTTATCCAATGCCCCGGAGAAAATACATACCGCTGGCAGAACTGCGTGAATCAAATAAAGAAAACTACGAGAAGACAGGAGATATTACCAAATACTCAACAATGCGATATCGTATTTCTTCCGAGGAGAAGAAAATTTCATTCACGATTTCTGTTACTGACCGTGCAAAAGTTATGTTTGAAAAAGGAGATTTTACAGTTTTCGCTTCATTACTAAAACCAATGGTTACTGAAGCAAGAAAAATTCTTGATGTCTTAAGGAGGGAACATAGGACAACTGAGGAAGAAACAAAAATGTTTGGAAAGGTGGTCTGTGTGAGTAGCCCTGGAGTTATTCAAACGCTAGTATACAGAAAACCCGAAAATGCCAAAAAATGGTTCAAAGAGATAGTAGAACTCTTTGGTGTTGACAACAAAGATCAAAAACTTGTTAATTTTACATTGCTTTCAGGAAATCCCTACTTCCTCAGCCATGTGATTGATGTTGAAAATGGATCTTCTATTTATTTGTCAGCTACAAGTGATGATTTGAGGATTGCTCCTGCTGAAAATTACCCCAATGAATCTACTGTGGCAAAAGTTATAGATATCCTTCAAAGGCAAATAGACCCCTCAATTTCATTCTCCTGAGGGAAAATGTTTTGGGACATCTAACACCTCATGAAGTGCTTATCAACATAATTGCTTCATCTGTTTTGACAATGAATCCCTCACCCTTTTCCGCCTTAAAAGCAACTGGGGAGTTAAAAGAACGATTTGGTTATGAAATCAAGATCCCAATTTTAAACGAAACTATTGAAAGTATACTCCAAAAAAAAGGAGCACGCATTCCTGATCTCATACTGGCGAATGATAGACTCAAGATGGTTATTGCCATTGAGTGCAAAACTGAGTTGAGTTTAGAAACCACTGAAAGATTATCAAAACAAATTGATTTTTACGCCTCTGAGGCGTTTCATGAGTTTGCTAAGTCTTTTGTACTTAAACTCGAAAAATCAGAGATTTGGATTGTCACATACAATAACCAAGAAAAGCTTGCTGAGCGTATAACCGACTTCGTTGAAAAAAAGAAAGCCGAAACAAACATGCGATGTAACATAGTTGTTTGGGAAGTAGAACTGAAAAAGACTGATGAAGCGATACTTCGTAAAATCTATGGCAATCATCAAGATATCGAGTTAAACATGTATTTTCAGGCAAAGAAAGGAATAGAAACGCCTCTACCACAACTTGAACTATTAATCGATTCGTCACTTACTTATTCTCAAAGGGTGGCTAGAATTGGTAGACGTGTGTTTTCATTCATGGTCAGCAAAAGCCTTGCAGAAGAAGAGAGGGTAGTATCGGTCGCTGACTTCAAGAATAAATTTGGCGACGCAATCATGACGGAAAAAGAACTAATAAACTGCTTTAGATATTTAACAAAACTCATTCCAGAAATAGGATGGTACGTAACTGAAAAAAGATGTATTGTTTTAAAAGCTAGACCAGATTTGAGCAAAATTAAGAATAAGATCGAAGCTTTAGAAAATGTGCCAGACGAAGAGTTTAAGGTTGAACTCAGCAAAAGAGACAGAAGAATTCGTTTGAAAGGGAACAATATCACAAGGAAACCTGTACCTTTCAAGGGTTCTCTAGAGCCGTGGATTAAGAAACAGAGCATATCAATAAAAGACCTCAATAGTAGCGAGATTTACTCTGGCCTTCTGGGAAACGGATTTCATGAATTCCCAACTTTTGGACTAGAATAAACACAACTGAATCAAAAACTGAAATTAACTTTTAGACGACTAGGCTAATACTTGCGGTTGGCAGTCCTTCAAGTGTTTCTTGCTAAAACCTATTTTTCTACAGCCTGTTTTGCCAGTTTCTTTGCTTCCTTATATGAGTAAGCGCAATGTATGCAGCAGAACGCTGTCTCTCTGCCATCGATGACTTCTCGGTAGCCGCCTTCATAGACTTTGCATCCACAGTTGGCGCAGACGTATAGGCTTGGTTCAATAGCGATTGCTACTAGCTCGGCAAAGCGCTTGAAAAGATCAGTGCATAATTCTCTGCCTGCCTGTGTCAGCTCGAAGATTTTTCTTTCTTTCTCGCCCACTGGTTTTATTGTGTGTTTAACTAAGCCTTTTTCTTCTAGTTGCTGCAGGAACGGGTAAACTAGGCTTGGGCTCACTTCTTTTCTGACTCTTTTTCTGAATCTGCTGATTATGCTATAACCATGTGAGGGTCCCTCGTACAGTATGGTGAGTATGTAGAAGCGTGAGAAGTCGGAGATTAATTCATCTATGTTTTCGGATTGTGTCTTACCGGACATGTTTTTCTTCATGCACTATTGGAATTTTTGTTGTTATAAATGTTCTTTAATATATCTTGAAAATACCTGTGCAATTCCCCAAAAAACATCGGCAATCTGCTTCCATAATTAAATGCACCAACAAATATATGCCACCTGTTACATGTAGTTCTGGGTTCCAACGGGGCAGTGCCTATGAAATATGACGTAATAATCGTGGGTGCAGGACCAGCAGGCATCTTCTCAGCGCTAGAACTAACAGAGAAAACAAACTTAAACGTCCTGATACTCGACAGAGGACCAGATATAGACAAACGCAAGTGCCCATCCAGCCGAGGGTTCGAATGTGTCCATTGTGAACCATGCTCAGTTCTTTCAGGCTGGGGTGGAGCAGGCGCTTACAGTGACGGAAAACTAACTTTGTCAACAGAAGTTGGCGGTTGGCTAAACCAGTACGTTTCAACCAAAGAGCTCCATGCCCTAGTAAAATACGTAGATAGCATCTACCTAAAATTCGGGGCAAGCGAGCAAGTTTACGGGGGAGATAGCGAAAAAGTAGATGAAATCGAACGTCAAGCGTCGCTTGCTGGTTTGAAGCTTATCAGGCAAGAAGTTCGTCACATGGGCACAGAAAAATGCCTAGAAACGCTGCATCGAATGCGCAAAGAACTTAACGGCAAAATCACTTTCCGACCAAAAACAGATGTGAAAGGCTTAATCGCTGAAAACCACCTCATCCAAGGAGTGGAAACAGTAGACGGCGAAAAAATCATGGGCAAATACGTCATAATTGCTCCTGGCAGAAGCGGAGCAGAATGGCTCCAAACAGAAGCCCAGGTCCGCGGATTAAAAACCATAAACAACCCAGTTGACATCGGCGTTAGAGTTGAAGTTTTAGCTTCAGTCATGGAAAACCTGACCAAAGAGCTTTACGAGCCAAAACTAGTTTATTACTCACGACTCTTCGATGATCAAGTCCGCACTTTCTGTGTGTCACCTTACGGCGAAGTCACCACTGAATCCTATGATGGTGTCTTAACTGTTAACGGCGGAAGCTATGCTAAAAGAAAAACTGATAACACAAACTTCGCCATCCTAGTCAGCACCTCCTTCACAGAACCTTTCAAAGAACCTATTGCTTACGGCAAATATGTTGCCAGACTTTCAAACCTCTTAAGCGGAGGAGTAATGGTTCAGCGCCTAGGCGACTTAGTCGTTGGGCGACGCTCAACTCCCGAACGGCTAGCAAGAAGCGTAGTTGTACCAACATTGAAGAATGCTACGCCAGGAGACTTAAGCTTCGTTTTGCCCTACCGTTACTTAGCAGACATACGTGAGATGCTTCAAGCTTTAGACGTGATAGCGCCAGGAGTCCACTCAAGAGATACGCTGCTCTACGGCATAGAAGTCAAGTTTTACTCTTCACACTTGCAACTAAACAATGCGTTGGAAACAAAAATCCAAAACATGTTCACCATCGGCGACGGTGCAGGCGTGACACGCGGTTTAATTCAAGCTTCATCTTCAGGCGTAATAGTCGCTAGAGAGATTCTGAAACGTGAACATTTGGGGGCTTAAACATGGCTAATGTAGCTCAAGAAATCAAGTGCAGTCACTGCGGCGCTCCAGTTGAGTTTAAACCAGGAGAAATTATTGCTACCTGCAAATACTGCGGCTTCAACACTGTCATCGAGACGGGGCAAGCATTCACGTTTGAGCATTCGCTTATTCTCAACAGGTTTGACCTGAAAAGTATAGACGGGCCGATTCAGGATTGGATGCGCGGCGGCTTCTTGAAACCAGGTGACCTCGCTAGGAAATCAAAGATTGCTGAGCGAGACTTGGTTTATTTGCCATTTTGGGTGGTTTCAGTGGAGGCTAAAAGCACTTACAAGGGCATATTCGAACGCATAGCTCCAGCCATAGTTAAAGAGGGCACAATATCCAAGGAATATGAGTGGCTTGTTTTGGCAAGGGAAGCTTCCGGTTTTCCCACGCGTGAATACTTGGTTCCTTTGGAAGGGAAAATCCCCTTTGACTTCCGCAAAATCGAGGGCTTTGCCAAGCTATTAAACAGTGAAATGGACCGCGACGCCGCCTTAGAAATTGCCAAGCAACAAATCGAGGATCACCATCGCTTTCTTCTCCAGCAAGACGTGGATAAAATAGTCGAGATAAAAACCGAAGTCACCGCCAAACAGGAGGTCTATTTGCATGCGCCCATCTGGTTCATTAAATATGAGTACAAAGGCAAAGTTTACCAGTTGATAATCGAAGGAACTGGTGGAACAGCCTTAAAGGGTGATATTCCCTCTTCCAGATTCTAAGCTTGATATGTTCAGTAGATTCGCAGGTGCTTTTGGAAAAAGGGTTTTGGTGGTTTTGTTTAAAAGTTAAACTTTGGATTTAAGTTTTCTATTGCTGTGGGTTTTCAAATGGGCTGCTTTAATGTATGTCTGTGTGTGCTCTCATGCTACCTACCGGGTAGGTCAAAGTATGTACGTTTTGACAGTACACTTTGTCGGTACAGTCACATGTAACTAAAGCGTTTGAGGCCTTCAAGTGCGAGGCTTTGCAAAATACGCGGTCTTAGTCATTGAAGGAATCTGCTCTGATGCTGACGGGCTCTTGGGTGAATACTTCGCATCATCGTTCAGCAGGTTTCACGCCCAACTAAAGCTTACTTGCGGAACTACTTATGTTCTAACAAACTTTAAAAGCGACCTTTTATTATCAACGAATAATAAAAAAGGCGTATATGTAAAATGAGTGATAAAAACGATGAATTATCAAAGGTTCAAGGTCAAATGTCCCTTCCTGAGCGGATAGCCTCTTTTATTCCAGGTTTCCGCGGTTACAAAGAGAAGGAACTGCGCCGCGAAAGCGATAGGCTAATCAGGAATCACCTGTACCTGAAGCTGTCTATTGAAAAGACAGATCTGAGGGAAATTTCGCAGAAGTTGGCTGACCGCCGCTACTTCGACGTCCTGACAGATATGGATCGCCTATTAGCTAAGATGGACCGTGTTGTTGAGAAAGTTAATCATGCCTCTTACGGGTACAGCGGGTTCTTTGACGCTGTCAAAGTCAGAGAGGAAAATCTTGATCACATGATAGATTTCGATAATAAGCTTCTAGACGGCATAAACGCATTGACTACTGAAATTGACGCTTTTAAAGCAGATTTAGCCAGCGGCGTAACTACGAACCTGAAGACCAGAGTTCAGAGCGTAACTGACAAGCTTGAAAGTTTAGAAAACACGTTTGATCAACGTAATGAAGTAATCTTAGGAGCGAGTTAAAATGCCACAAGTAATAGAATGGACAACTGACCATGCTGGTCCAGACGTCATAGTTTGGAGATATCAAACAGAAGCTATTACATGGGGTGCCCAACTGATCGTGCATGAGTATGAGATGGCAGTGTTCTTCAGGGATGGCAAAGCCTATGATGTTTTTGGTCCTGGCAGGCACACGCTGACGACGTTGAATCTGCCTTTGCTTACAAGTGCGCTGACGCATCTGGCAGGGTTCGGTAGTAACAAGCCGTTTACAGCGATGGTCATCTACATCGCCACTAAAGTTTTCAATGGCAAATGGGGTACAAGTGCACAAACCACAGAGCTGGCTCCACTCAAAGTGTTTGGGCAATTCCTGTTCAAAATCGAAGATGCGACGCTGTTCGTGAATGAGGTTGTGGGTGGACAAAATCTTTTCGACACAAACGGTGTCAACGACTTCCTACGAGGTTTCCTAAATGAAAAGATAATCGCAGAACTTTCCCACTACGACTTAATCACGGTCTTCACTAGGCTCCAAGAGACATCTATTATTGTTAAGAACACTGTCTTAGACTACTTCAAACGCTTAGGCATCGAGCTAACAGACTTACGTTTCGAAGGCATCGACACCACACCTGAGTACCGAGAACGGCTATTCTGGCTTAAAACTGGAAGCACCCCAGCAGATACGGTCTTGCGCATGGAAACGGTGAAGAGTGCAGCGGCGTCTCTAGGTTCATCAGGCGGTGGCGGCGGCGCAGGCTTAGGCACAGGCATGGTGCTCATACCTCAAATTATGAATCAGCAAGGTCAGGTTCAGGCACAAGCGCCCACAGCTGCACTTGTGATATGTCCTAAATGTGGTGCGCATGTTCCCGCTACATCAAAGTTCTGTCCTGAATGCGGTGCCTCTCTTACGCCTCCATCAGCTGCCACAATGAGCTGTCCGAAATGCGGTCACTCAATTCCTGGGAGCTCCAAGTTCTGCCCCGAATGCGGTGCAACACTATCGTAGGATGGCATGGTAATGTCTGAAAGTAGACGGCAACTGCTCTCTATTGGCGTTTTCTTCATAATTGCAGTAGTCGCCATACTCGTCTATGCCGCAAATTTAATCGGTAACTGGCTGAACATTTTCCCAACAATCTTCATTCTGTTCGGAATATGGCTCTTAATCATGGCAGCCATGAGAGCTCAAAGCCCGCAGAAATACGAACGCACACCATTCGGTACACTGGAAATGGGCGTGATTCTGATGGCTTTAGGCGGTGCTTGGTTACTGTATGGGACAAACTATCTTTACTCGGTAGCTTTACTGTTGCTTGCGCTCGGCGCCATAGCCATTGCTGCAGCCTTAAGACGAAAGAAACCTTGAGCCTTTTTTCGGCTCTAAACATTTTTCTATTCCAATGCACAGTCACACTTGCAGAAGGCTCAACTTTATGAGTGAAGAGACGATTGGACGCGGCACATGGTACGACATGATGGCCAAGAAAGTAATCGACAGGGAGCGCCAGCTTGGCAGAAGCATGGATAAAATCAGAACTGAGATGGGTCTTGGCGCCTCTGGTTTTCCGCACATCGGCAGCTTAGGTGATGCTGCGCGCTCGTATGCCGTTACGCTTGCTTTGAAGGATTTTGGTTTTAATTCTGAGTTGGTTGCTTACTGCGACGACAAGGATGGCTTACGGAAAGTTCCGGTTGGGTTATCAAAGGATTTGGAGAAGTATCTTGGTCACCCAGTGTCCAGTATTTCTGACCCGTTTGGTTGCCATGAAAGCTACGGTAAACACATGAGCTCGCTTCTGCTTGAGTCTCTGGATAAGTGCGGGATAGAATACCGCTACTTTTCAGCTAAGGAAGTTTACGAGAAAGGTTTACTGTTAAACGAGATTAGAACCATACTGTTAAACGCCAAGAAAGTAGGCGAAATAGTTAAAGAAGAAGTCGGTCAAGAACGCTACACAGAAGTCTTGCCTTTCTTCCCAGTCTGCAGCAACTGCGGGCGCATCTATACCACAAAAGCCTACAAGTTCGACCCAAAAACCGACAAGGTCTCCTACAAATGCGAAGGCTTAGAGATTCGCGGCAGACTCATCGAGGGCTGTGGCTATGAAGGCGAAGCAGACATAACCAAAGGTGAGGGAAAATTAACTTGGAAAGGTGAATTCGCCGCCCGCTGGAAAGCGTTAGATATACGGTTTGAAGCTTACGGAAAAGACATCGCTGACTCAGTAAAAATCAACGACCGAATATGCCGCGAAGTCCTATGTTTTGAGCCGCCTTCACACGCAAAATACGAAATGTTCCTCGATAAAAGCGGAAAGAAAATATCCAAATCAGCTGGCAACGTTTTCACACCGCAAGTATGGTTTCGTTACGGGTCTCCCCCGTCGCTGCTTTTGCTGATGCTTAAACGGTTTGTTGGGACACGAACCTTGGACGTGTCCGATATTCCACTGTACATGAATGAGCTTGATTACCTCGAAGACGTGTATTTCGGCAAAAAACAAGTCAGCGAAAAGGAAGCCACGAAGCTTAGAGGTTTGTTTGAGTACTGCTGTGTCATGAAGCCGCCAGCTAAGCCAAGCGTTCACGTGCCCTATAATTTAATGGCGTTTCTGGTTAAAATGGCGCCTAAAGACTGCGTAAACGATTATGTGGCTGAGAAACTGCAAAGCTACGGTTACCTACAAAAGAGTCAAGCCTTAGATGCTAACTTGAAGCAGCGTATTGATTATACTTTGAGCTGGATCAGAGACTTTGAAGAAATCAAAGAAACAGATGTCACTCTAACAAGCGAAGAGAAAAAAGCAATCAGTGAGTTAATCACAGAACTGGAAACTGAAGAAGAACCAGATAAAATTCAAAACGCCATCTTTAACGCTGCAAAAAACAACGGCATACAGCCCAGCGGCTTCTTCAAAACGCTATACAAGATTTTGATGGGCGCACCGCAGGGTCCACGTTTAGGTCCATATGTGCTTGACATGGGCAAACAAAACGTCATCGCCGCTCTAAAAAGGGTCGTAAGCAAAAGTTAGCAGTTTAGGATTAACTTTCTTTTGAATTACAAAACTGTACGTCCATAACCAGCATAAAAAAAGGCTTGCATACCTCTTGCTTACCCGTGGGATAACGCTCTTTTAGCTATACCACTAACCTAGCAAAAAGCCTACCCCTCCCCTCATTTAGCCACTAATTTTCGCTAGCTAAATTGATCCGCCCCCCCACAGCCTATACGCTAAAAAATACGCTGGGTAATAGCTGTTGTTAGGTACAAGAGCCATCAAAAAATGAACCCCGCCATGATTCAGAATTAAAACAAAAGACTTAACTTATCTTTTTCCCTAATAATACTTAGAGAATTAAGTTTTTTAGGCTTTGTTGGAGGAATTTATGGTTGAGTTATTAAAAAACTCTACCAACATAAAACCGAAAAAAGAAACGCCCAAAGTAAACGTTAAAGAAGATAAAACCCTGAATTCTATCTCTTCATTTTGCGATTTAGTTTTAGATAAAGAACGGCTAAAAGATATTTTAGAAAATATCCCTTCAGCTGTGATGGTTATTGAAAAGCCTGAGGGCAAAGTAACCTACGCCAATAAAAGGGCTATTGAGCTTAATGGCATAAACCCGTGTGGGCTCGAATTAAGGAATCTTGCAGTAAAGATATACAAGCTGGATGGTAAGATTTGCCCAACCGAAGAACTGTGTATATACAGAGCATTGTTTAAAGAAGAAACAATGCGTGACGCACCGCCGCAAATTATTGAGCAGATTAATGGAAAACGTTTTATAGCAAACGTAAGTGCAAAACCGCTCTACGATAAAGAAGGCAAAGCTAACGCTGCTGTAGCTATTTTTGATGACGTAACTGAACGCGTCAAAACTCAAGAGGCACTTAAAGAAAGCGAAGAGAGGTTAAAAATGGCGCAGAGGATTACTCATGTAGGAAGCTGGGAATATTATGTTAAAGAAGATAGGGCAATTTGGTCTGAAGAGCTATTTCGCATATTTGGCTTAAAACCGCAACGGTATGGCCCAAATACCACTGATTATGTTGCTCGAATTCATCCGCAAGACAGGGAAGCAATAAACAAAGCAATGGAGCAAATGCTGTTTAAAGGTGTGACTTCTAAAGCAAGTTTCGATTACCGAATTATTAGAGAAGATGGTTCGATTCGCACTATACATTCTGAACGGATGATCAGAGAAGTTGATAATGATAAAAAGCCAAAAAAAATAGTCGGGGTAGAACAGGACATAACTGAGCGCAAGCAAATAGAGCAAAAACTTGAAGAGCATACCCAGAATTTAGAAAAGCTTGTTGATGAAAGAACAAAACAACTGAAAGATGCTGAACGCTTAGCCACTATTGGGCAAACCGCAGGTATGATTGGCCATGATATTCGTAACCCACTGCAAGCTATTGTCGGAGAACTGTTTTTGATAAAACAAGATGTCGATAGTTCACCCGATAGCCAATACAAAAGAAATACGCAAGAAAGTTTAGGTACTATACAAGAGCAAATAGATTACATAAACAAGATTATTTCTGACTTGCAAGATTACGCAAGACCCCTCAAACCTGAACTGGTTGAAGTTGACCTTTGCCATGCCATTCCACAACTGCTTTCAACAGTGAATGTACCAAACAATATTCACGCCTTTGCAGAATGCGATAAGAAATTATCAAAACTGAATTTAGACTTAACTTTCCTAAAACGCATCCTTGTAAACCTTGCAACAAACGCTATTCAAGCCATGCCAAACGGCGGCAAACTAAAAATAAGAACTTTTGAGGAAGGTAATAATGTTTCCATAATCACTGCGGATACTGGCGTTGGAATTCCAGACGAAATAAAACCTAAAATCTTCCAGCCACTCATGACCACCAAATCTAAAGGGCAAGGCTTCGGATTAGCCGTTGTTAAACGCTTAGTTGAGGCACAGGGCGGCACAATAACTTTTGAAAGCAAAGTCGGCGCAGGAACACAATTCAAAATAACTTTCCCTAAAGAAACAAAATAACACATGCATTCTTAAACCACTATTTTTAAGTTTAAGCAAAGTATTTACTATTCTGCCCTCATTTTCTGGGCTAAAATAAAGTTTGGGGCTCGTCGTCTAGTACGGATTATGACACCGGCCTGCGGAGCCGGAGGTCCTGGGTTCAAATCCCAGCGGGCCCGCCATCAACTTATAAAAAACAAGTTTTTTGAGATTAAATTAAAAAGTGATTTTAGCCTTTTGAGCGCCAAATCAGAACATTATGAGAAATGGTTAGGGTTGTTTATTCTCTGCTTGAGAGTATCAGGATGTAGTCTGCTGTGTCTGCGCACATGTCTGCTGCTTGCTCGATGAATTCTATCAGGTCGTCGAATATCACCATGGCTCCGCAGTTTATGCTTACGCCGTATTTCACGAATAATTTTTTAGTTTCAAGGTATTCAATGTCTATCGCGTGCTCTATTTCGCCGACTTTTTTTGCTTCATTTATGGCTTCTGTTGGGTTTGACGAGATTTTTTCTATGCTGTTTCTTAATGTCTGTGCTGTTTCCACAAGTTTTCCAGTCATAATAACGGTTTTTTCGCATAGCTCCTGCGGGATTTCAGCCCCGGAGAGCATTTCTAGGCATCTTGCAGCATCTTTAGTGTGGTCTGCCAGCGTATCTAACCGTTTAACAAGGTGCAAGAGGTCTTCGCGGTAATCTGCTACAAGAGCTGCGCCCTTGGATAACTCCATGAAGACGTCTGTTCGAAGCTGGTCAACGCCTTCCTCAGTTTTATATAAGTTTTCAATGTATTTTTGTGTTTCTTTAAAGTTTTTTTCTGAAAAGCTTTTGGTTGCTTTATGCAGCCATGTTACCGTATCAAAAGCCTTTGTTATTTGATCATGAGCAAGTTCTAATCCTCTGGTTTTGCGGCGCTGCTCGAACCAATCGTAACTTTTTCTTTCCACTCTCATCACTACTGTTACATTATTGAATGGGTTTCAGATATAACCCTTCTCTTGATGTCGCATCCATAGGTAACTTTAACATGTGTGTCTTTTCTTCGCTAATGCTTACTTTTTAGATATGTCGCGCTTAGCATGCATCAATCGCCAAGAGCCAATCCACAAGATCACTCTTTTTAGCTTGTGTTTGCCTTTTGCTACCTGCTTTTCCCTTCACAATTTACCCCTTCAATCAACTATTAAGACGCTTAACCATGCATTACACATGGATGAAGTACCATGGCGCTTCGAGTTTTGTACATTGCTTTTTTGCTTTTTTCTTCTGCTGCATGGCACTCTTATTTAATCGTTCTTTTTTTGGCTTATTTACACTATCCAAATAGTATATAGAGAGTAACTTAGTCTATATATTACCGGTTTTCATGTTAGTCTTCCAGAACAGTCTTCGCCAACCGCACTTTATCTTCTAAACTCTTCATCACGGTATCTGTCATTTTCACCTTGATTCCAAGCTGTTCTATCTGGTTCTTCTCCCTGGCATCCTTAATGTCAATCACAAAAGTATCAAGAAAATCCGCATAAAGCTTAGCAACAGAAAACGCTGAAACCTCAAAACCTAAACCACGCAGCAGTTTATCTGCAGGACCCTTAATCGGAGCACCAGCAACTATAGGACTAACCCCGACAACTTTGGCACTTGTCCTCTTCAATGCGTCTCTTATTCCATCAACCGAGAGAATGGTGCCAATGCTAACTACCGGATTGCTTGGACAAATAACAACCATTTCCGCATCAACAATTGAATCTACAGCTTTAGGCGAAGGTTTCGCGTGAGCAGCGCCAACAAATTCTACACCTAAAACCTTATCCTTGGCTTGTCTTTTAACAAGATATTCTTCGAAATGAACTAACCCTTCCTCAATTTTTATCCAGGTCTCAAACTTATCATCCGTCATTGGCAAAATGGCAACCTTAAGCCCTAAGGCATGGCAAATCTCGTCGGTCACCTGCGAAAGCGTGAAACCTTTGTTTAACAAATTTGTACGAAAAATATGAGTTGCAAAATCCTTATCACCCAAACTAAACCATGTTTCTAAGCCCAATTTTTTGATCATTTCGAGACACTGAAACGTATCGCCTTTTATTCCCCAACCTTTTTCCTCGTCAACGATACCTGCTAAAGTGTACGCTACAATGTCAATATCCGGCGAAATGTGCAAACCGAACATTTCAATGTCGTCGCCAGTATTCACAATTACCGATAATTCTTCCTCTTTAACAAGTTTCGTTAAGCCAGTGAGAAATCTGGCGGCGCCAACCCCGCCTGCTAAAGCCGTAATCATAACTTTTCACGCCATCGATGTTAATGGTTGTGTTTTTCTGAAACCCAATATTCAACGGCAGAACCTTTTGCATCAACGACGCGTTCTTTTTTGAAAATCGGTGCTTCGCTTTTGTACCTCTCTACAGCTTCCCGCAGGACTGGAAAAATATCTGTTCGGTGAGAACCAGCAACCGCAACATAAACTAAATCGTCTCCAACATTGAATTCGCCGAGTAAATGGTGAATTTGAACGTTAACTATTCTTGGCTTTTGGGATAAATCATCGCATATTTTGCCTAAGACTCGGTTGGCTTTTTCTTCGTATGCTTCAAGCTTGAGCTTTTCGACTTTTTCTCCCTTAAAGGTTTCTCCTCTTACTACACCGATAAAAAGCCCTATCGCGCCAGCTTTATGGAAATTAGCGTCTTTTTTAATGTTGTTTATGGCGTCTTGAACGGTGAAGGATCCTTTTTCATGTACTCCTGCTTTTGCCGACAAACATGAATGCTCCTTACTATGTTGATTTAAGAATTTTACTAGATTATCGTTGCTAAAGTATTTTGCCTATAAAAAAAGTTGAAAAAGTTGAAAATGGTTAGGTTACTGCTTCAGCTTTGGCTTCCTGCATTGGCGGCGCCTGCGGTTGCGCTAGTAATTTAGATTTTCTTATGCCAACATGCCTTAATGGTGCAACTTCTTTAGCTTGATTGTAGATGTCTGAAGCGATTTTGCCAAGAACCATTTCTTGAACGAACTGATCAAGCGATAACGCAATGGCTTTTTCATGTATTATTTTTTCCATTATTTTGCGGATTATCTTTTCTTGCGAAGTTTTTATCCTAGAAAGCGTTAAGGCTGAAACTGCAATTCTAAGCTTGAATCCATCTTTTGTGGTGAGGTTGATTAATGCATCAACTTTTGTTGTTCTTCTTCTAACCAAGCTTCGAAGGTAATCTCGTGAGTATTCATGACCCTTAAAGAGCGTTTTGGCGGTTTTTCCGTCAATCTCGTTAATTTGGAAAAACATTTTCAGGTAATGGTGGGAAAAGTCGCTTGTTATATCATATAAGGTTGTTTCAACAACTCTGCCGATTAGTTGTTCCGGTTCTTGCGCTGGTATGGAACCTAACTCATAGTTGCCAAAGAAGGACGGCGCAACAACCATGTACCATCCTTTCCCACGCCACTTATCACGTATATGTTTTGTTTTTGAAGACAAATTTATTTCTCCAAACGTGCCTCAACATTCTCAAGGAAATATTAAAAGGTTTAGCGTTTTTTGTCAATTTTTTCTCGGTTGCCCATGTATTTTTTCAAAGCGCTTGGTATGTTAATTGTGCCGTCTTCTTGCTGATTGTTTTCTAGTATGGCAACTATAGTTCTGCCTGTAGCTACGGCTGTCGAGTTTAATGTATGAACAAATCCTTTCGGCGGTGCGCCCTCCTTTTCCCTGTAACGAATGCCTAAGCGTCTTGCTTGATAATCAGTGCAGTTGCTGCACGAAACAACTTCGCGGTACCCATTTTGGGCTGGCATCCAAGCTTCAATATCGTATTTTTTGGATGCTACGGTTCCAATGTCGCCTGTGCAAACGTTGACAACACGGTATGGCAATTCAAGCTTTTGAAGCAGTTCCTCAGCGTTCTGCAGCAGTTCCTCATGTAGCTTAGTTGAGTCTTCTGGCTTGCAAAAGATGAATTGTTCGATCTTGTTGAATTGGTGGGTTCGGAATATTCCTCTTGTGTCTTTGCCGTGCGCCCCCGCCTCTTTTCTAAAGCATGTGCTTATTCCAGCAAGTTTTAGCGGCATGTCCTGTTCTTTTAACACTTCGTTCATGTACATTGCAGCCATAGGATGCTCAGAAGTGGCGATTAAGTATAAGTCTTCGTTTTCCACTTTATAGAGAACATCAGCAAAGTCTCCAAGTGCTGTTACGCCTTCATATGCTTCACGCTTCATCAAATACGGCGGAATAATTGGCGTGTAACCATTTTTTGTCAGTTCCTCTATTGCGAAGCTCATCAATGCCATGTCTAATTGCGCGACTTGATTTTTTAGATAAAAGAACCTTGCGCCAGATATTTTTCCAGCCCTTTCCATGTCAATTTGGTCTAAATCTAAAGCTAAGTCGATATGATTTTTTATTGGAAAATTAAATTTTGGAATTGTTCCCCAAGTTTTTACTTGCACATTGTCGTTAGAGTCTTTTCCAAGCGGAACACTCTCATCCAGCAGGTTCGGAAGTTGCATGAGGTAGTCATGGGTTTTCTGTTCTTGTTGGGTTACTTGCTTTTCAATGCGGGTTATTTTTTCATCGATGTCTTCTGCTCTCTCGACTTCGCTGTCGGCTTCCTTGCCCGCCTTTTTTAGTTTGGCGATTTCTATGGTTACTTGCTTTCGCTGGTGGCGCAGCTCGTTTAGTTTAGTGAGGTTAAATCGCCATTCCTTGTCAACAGCAATTAAATCCTCTAGCATTTGGGTGGTTTCAGGGTTGCCACGCTTTTCCAAATTATTTTTTACTAGCTCGGGGTTTTCACGGATAAGTTTAATATCTAACATTGCTCTCACACGGAGTAATTCTCTAACTAACAAAACAGCTATTTAACTTTACGATGCAAACAGCAAAGCCTAAAGCGGATACGTTGGCATGTAATCGGGGAGCGGTTGTATCTTCAGCCTCTGTTTTTGTTGGCGCTTCTTCAGTTGACTTTTTTCAAAGGATTTGCTCAAAAGTATCGGCGCCAAAACGGTTGTCATCATAATCACTCCTAAAATTGCATCGTAGATACCTTGCGTAATTGCTCTATCTTAGATGGCTGCGCCTGCCACTATAAGTCCTACTTCGCTTCGGGGAAATCATGCAGGTACACAGCCAACCGTTTGGCATATCCGTTACACTGACAAGCAAAAACCTAAACTTTAGTGACATTTACAGTGTTGTTTGAAAATATCGATTTCAAAAAGCAACGAGTGTTAAAAAATAAGAAGAAGGGTTGAAAGTGGTTTCATGCTTTTGTTTGCTGTCCAGTTTTACTTTTTGCTTAGCGTTATCTCCATCGTTGAAACCATTCTGGACTTGTTCTCTCCCTCACGTGGTGGCATCTCAACTGTTCCAATAGCAATCTTTGCAACAGTAAGGTCTTTAATGAACCGGTTTCTTGCTATCTCAGCAGCATCAACAGCGTTAGTTATGGCTTGGCCTCGAGCTTTCAAAGTGACTTCTTTCAGGGTTCCTGAGGAGAAGCTTGTTATGATTGCCAGAACATAGCTCATTGGAGGTTTATTCCCGACGAAGATAACATCTGGATTTTGAGTCATTTTCTTTACTCCTTTTGTGTTTGCTTTGTGTAACGTCACTGTTACTTGCGCTTGACTAGTAACGGAAACGTTACTGCCCAACTAATACGAGTTCTTCCTAATAAGTCCATTGAAAACTGGCAATATGGCCAAATTGTTCAACATTTTAACGGCAACCTGACTGGAAAGGCTTTTTTACACCCGACCCATAATGAGCTTTAACACTCAACAAACTCAGGATGTTAACTTGCTAACTAAACTGAAGAAAAAAGTTCAGCAAATGCTAACTTCACAAGCAATAGCCGCACACAAGATAGGCTTAACTCCAAACAAAGTAAGCCTCATAGGATTCATACTTGCTCTCTCTGCAGCCGGCGCATATGCAATGGTTCCAAGGTGCCAGTGGCTTCTTCTTTTGGCAACAGTTTTGCTTTTAGCGTCAGGATTCTGCGACACGCTTGACGGCATCATCGCCAGAACTTTTCAGCAGGCAACAGTGTTCGGCGGCTTCTTCGATTCAGTTCTTGACAGGTATGCGGATGCAGCAGTATACGCCGCCATAATAATCGCTGGATTATGCAACCCGGCTTGGGGTACAGTTTGGGGTCCAGTTTGGGCCTTAGCAACTCTAGCAGGTTCTCTACTGGTAAGTTATAGTAGAGCAAGAGCGGAAGCAGCAGGCATAAAAATGGAGTCAATAGGTCTCGCTGAAAGAGCTGAACGCATGCTTATTCTAGCCGCTGTCAGCATAATCGCGTTTTTCTGGCTACCAGCCTTGGGTTATGGTATAGCCTTGTTAGCGGTGCTTTCAAACCTTACCGTTATACAAAGAGCATTTCACGTTTACAAGGAATTAGAGAAAAAAACAGTGTAAGCTACTTAGTATCGTCTTTTGGCCCTTGAGTGACGCTCACTTTCGGCTCTAACATTAACGATTCCACGGTGAACAGCACAGGATATGCAGTAGTATTTTGTGTCCACCCACGAAGCTAGAAACGTGCCTTTTTGCCTAAGCCCCTTAGCTAACTGAGGCTCAACAAACGACACACGACGAGTATTTCTCTTTGCCTTATCGCGCGGCACCATGGCTCCACAATTAGCGCATTGAACAAGGCTGCTGCTTCCTTTGTTTCCTTTTGATCTTCCTCGGCTCTTTCGCTTAGACGGCAATTATTTTTAACCTCTTTCTCTCTTATTTTCCAAATATGCATTAAACTATCTTATATATATGCTCTTAACTTTAAGATAGAGGCAATGTTAGCTTCCCGATTTATTTGAGGGATAATTTTTCCATCCGGGGACGTCATCAAGGTTGTAACTCCCGGTCCGTGTCCTGCAGTAACACAATTTGTGTGGATTACTACGCCTACTGAAACAGCGCCTTGGCGGTAAATTCTACCAAACGAGTGGTCCGCGTCAATAATAGCTACTAAGTCGCCAAGCCTTAAACTTCCTAGCTCGTACTGCTCAACGACTCCCTCATCGAACAATTGAATATCATAATCGCCCGAGTTAACCTGGTTAGCTCCTAAACCTGAACCCATGATAGCTGCTGGCACAATATGCGTAACCGGCACTTCAAGTTTGTCACCCTTCGGTTCGATGTTCCAAGCATCAAGCAACGCTGGATCCACATTCAAGACTTTAATTTCTGGGAAATCAACCAGTTTTAAACCCACACCGAAAGCTTTTACTAGAATCCTGTCTCCGAGCATAAGTTTCTCCAAAATCTCCGAGGAGAAATCAACCAGCACATGCTCGATTCCACCGTGTTTGCCTGTGATAGTTCCTTCAGCGCCCTTAGCGTCGCCATTTATTACTGTTGCTTTGTTTCCAACGCATGACAGTACGTTGAATGCGGTATTAGCAGCCTGTCCTGAGCGGGCATCGTTTTCCTTGTTTTCGACGCTAACGCCTGGCTCCACGTGATCAGCTTCCCAACCGCATGCTAGATCGCCGACTCTTAGATTATAGGTTATGCCGCCTACTCCAGGCAAAACCAAGGGTTTCCCTGTTGCTGAGACATTGTAGACTGATCTGATTGTCGGGCTGGCTATTTCACCCATGACTGACATTTTTATGAGCTTTTCAACGTTTGTTCGAAGCATAAAGTGTTCCCCACTGGACATTGTGTCCTAATCGTAAGGCGTCTAATAAACTTCTCAGAATCACACTTTTCCATTTAAGCAAATCTTAAATTATGCGGCTCTTTATTGTTGCAGTAAGCTAACCTCATCTAAAATTGGCAGAAGGAAATTGGCGATGTCTGAAATCGGATTAAGAACAAAAATGCTAGTAAAAGACGTAATGAGCAGCCCAGTTGTAACCCTGAATGAAAATGAAGCCTCAAACAAAGCTGCAGTTGTCATGGACAAGAACGATTTAGGCTGCATAATAGTTACAAATAAAGCCGGAAATTCAATTGGCATCATTACTGAGCGAGATTTAGTGATTAGGGTTTTAGCAAAAAACCTTAAACCTGATACAGTTAAAGCCAAAGAAATCATGACAACCCCTTTGGTAACAATTGAACCTGATGCGGCAATAACTGAAGCGGCGCGCCGAATGAACAGGCTAGATATCAGACGGCTCGGCGTTATTTACAAAGGCAACCTTGTCGGAATAATCTCAAGCAAAGACATCCTTGGCGTAATGCCTGAACTGATAGAAATAATCCAGGAAAGATCACGCATTGAAAATGCAGCCCGAACTGAAGAAACCGAAGAGGCGCCTGTGTCAGGATACTGCGACCGCTGCAACGTCTATTCCGAAAGCCTTAAGGAACGAAACGGACAAAACATCTGCGACGAATGTCGAATAGAACTAGAGCAAGAAAAATGATATTTTCTTTTTAAGCTTGTTCTTTCCATAAATCGATGAACACGAAATTTTAGCTTTATTCAATACGTTTTAAATAGCTTTGAGTTGTTCCCCTAAGCAAACGTCTTTGATCATATTTGAAATTGGTTCTCAGGCAGGTGAGAACTTCTCCAACAGAACCTATCTGGGCGATAAAATCCGCTTCTTAAACACCAGCCTAAACTGTCATTGCGTGGCAGTGACATACTCCCACCTATGAATAGGTGTGGGCTTCTTGCTTCACCGTTATCCCTTCTGGGACAACTCCACAAGCGTTAATTTCCGTATGCCCTACGGTACCTCTCTTCAAAATATTATGTGCTGCGTTCAAGTCACGGTCAAGAACCAACCCGCAACTTGGACAATTATGCACTCTATCAGCCAACGTTTTAGGAACAACTGCTCCACATCGACTACACTGCTGCGTTGTACCTTTTGGATTAACAAATACAACTTTGCAACCAGCACTCTCAGCCTTGTAGCAAAGCATACTCGTTAACAATCCCCAGCCAGCATCGTTTATTTGTTTACCAAACTTTTCCTGAACCATTCCCTTAATGTTCAGGTTCTCAAGAGAAATCACACCATACTTACTCACCAAACTACTTGAAGTCTTATGCAGAAAATCCAGCCTTGAATTACCCAACTTCTCGTAAGCCCTTGCCAACTTCACCCTAGCCTTCACTCTGTTACGGCTTCCTTTCTTTTTCTTTGAAAGCACCCTGCCCAAAACAGCAATCTTGCGTTCATACTTCTTTATGTGACGTGGATTCGCAATAATTGAACCATCTGATAATACTGCAAGTTTTGACAAACCAAGGTCAATTCCAACCTTTGCTTCCTGATTGGAACAAGACTTAACATTTTCCTCTTCACATGTCAATATAGCAAACCATTTTCCAGAAGCTTCACGCTTCAAAACGAGAGTCTTTATCTGTCCTTTAAGTTGGCGATGCAACTTCAACTTTACTTCTCCGAAAGGCGTCACCTTCAAACGATTACCCGCCAATCGGAAACCCATCTGAGGATAACACAAACTCTTCAAACGGTCAAAAGACTTGAAACGGGGAAACCCACATACTTCCCCTGCCTTCTTCATCTTGATGAAACGCCAAGTCGCATCAAAAAGACGGTCAACGAGCTCCTGAGCAACCTGACTGAACAAGCCCTGACGCTTAACCCTCTCTCGCAGTTCTTTCTTAGAAGCAAACTTGCCTTCACGGTTATACTTACTTTTAGAATAGTCAAGCATCCTGTTCCAAAGCTCTTTCGACAACCATAAATGATGATTCAATGTCTCTTCTTGCAAACGATTTGGATACAAACGGAATCACGATTTGGATACAAACGGAATCACGATTTGGATACAAACGGAATCACGATTTGGATACAAACGGAATCACGATTTGGATACAAACGGAATCACGATTTG
>Ga0187853_10001140_pt1 | contig 25111 bp, 25 predicted proteins | sample June2016WEW_6_10_2_FD_132417 | JGI IMG/M metagenome (GOLD analysis project Ga0187853, IMG submission 132417) | Peatland microbial communities from SPRUCE experiment site at the Marcell Experimental Forest, Minnesota, USA - June2016WEW_6_100 | ecosystem: Environmental > Terrestrial > Soil >... | reverse complement strand
CTCCCGGTGGGAGGCGAAGGAGGGCTTCCCAGACTTTGATCTGGAAGTTGGTGCCGCGCAGGTGGACCTGCAACGGCGCAACGGCATTGCCGGGCGAGAAGATCCGCTTCACAACGGGAGCGGTGCGGGAGGGTGACTCGTTTAATGTAGCGTTGGGCCAGGCCTGGATGAGCCTTTCCAAGGCGGTGGCGCGGGTGTTATCCACGAAAGCCAGGAAGCAGATGCCGCGACTGGTCAATGCGAGCAGGCATTCTCCGAAGGGGCTGGGGTGGAAGCCATAGGCGATCTCCACGCCGACGCCTTTGGATTTGTATTCGCCGGGTGTGACGGCTTCGGTTTGAACGAACAGGTCATGCAGACGCCCGGGCCCGGAGAGGCCAGAAGCGTAGGTGGCTTCCAGCAGGTTGGCGGAGCGGGCCAGGAGTGCCTTGGCATGCTCCCGGGTGAGGAACTGCAAGAAGCGCTTGGGGCTGATGCCGGCCCAGCGGGTAAAAAGGCGTTGGAAGTGATACTCACTCAGGCCAACATGTGCAGCCAGCTCGTTCAAATCCGGCTGGCGATATGCATTGGTTTCGATGTAGCGGATGGTCTGCTCAACGCGGGCGTAATCAGCGGAAAGCTGGGTCAGGTCGGTTATGGGATGGTTCCTTTCGTCATGACCTTATTCTAATTGGGCGGGGCGGGGAGCGCCACCCGATTCTTGCGGTTAGAATGTCTGTTGAAGTTTGGGTTAATCCACATATGAACACAAATAAATGATTTTTCCAACTCAGGGAAGTTGTTTGCGATAGAAGATGCGATCGTAGCCCTGATCCATTTTGCGTTCATATTCGACGTAGCCGATCCTGGGATAGAAGACCTGGTTCTCGGTCATTTTAACGTTGGTGCACAGATATATTGACCGGAAGCCGCGCCGGGTTGCCTCGCTTTCGGCAAATAGCAGGAGCGCTCGGCCAACCCCTGCGTCTTGCATTGCGGGGAGGACGGCCACGGTGTCAATGTAGAAGCCGGATTCCGTTTCGTATTGAACGAGAACTCCGACAACTTTAGTGTCGACTTCGGCGACCCAAACTTGGCCGGCCGCAATGATCTTTGGAAAATCGGCCAGCATGGGGGCAGGCGGTTTGCCGATGCGGGCGATATAGAGCGAAAAGGCGGCGGTGACACAGCTGGCAATGGCGGCGGCATCCACGGGATACGCTTGTCGGATAAAGGGTCCGGATTTAGAACCAGATATATCTTTCATTCTGTGAATGGGGCAATTAACGAATGCAGTAAAACTGCATTCCTGGCAAGTTGTATTGTGGCCTTACTTACCGGCCTCCACCAGTTGCAAGCAATCGTTAAGCTGGCGGGCTAAATCCTGAACGTATGGCTCGAATAATAAAGTACTATGTTTCCCCGGGATTTCACGGATCTCGAGTTTTCCTTGAATATATTTGTGCCAGTTCGCCATAGGATCCCAGCGCACGTACCAGGGTCGTTGCCCAACCTTGAATAGAAAAGCATTGCCCGGGTAAGGTAAGGGGTTATAACCAAACCGGGATATACGGGCCGCTACCATGGCATTTTTTGGCCGGAAGCCGATCCGCGTCAGAAAATAACGCACAGGAAACAGGCTGGATAACCGGGTCAACACGGCGATCAAGCGATCGCGGAGATAGCCGAGTACCTGACTCGGGCTGAGACCATGCAGATTCTGCAGATGGATCGAGATGCGATCTGGCAGGCTGGCCTGGCGGCGAGGACCAGGCGGGTAAGTATCACAGAGGCCGAGGAAAGCCACTTTATGGCCCTGTTCCTGAAGAATTCGAGCCATTTCCATGGCTATGTAGCCTCCGAAGGAGTGACCTGCCAGATAATATGGTCCTTCTGGCTGCAGTTGCAGTATTTCAGTCACATAAACTGAGGCGATGTGCACCATATCCATTTCATAGGAACGGCCGAATTCGGTTGAATGAGCCTGGAGGCCATAAAGAGGCCGGTCTGCCTGAATGTATTTTGCCAGGTTGCGAAAGTAAAAGCAATCACCATAGCCACCCGGAATGATAAAGATAGGACTTTTATTGCCTTGTGGTCGAACTGCCACCAGGGATTTGTTTGGGGCGGTGGAATCGCCAGAAATCAGTTCAGCCAGCTTACGGACCGTGTTATATTCCAGAAGGATAGCCAGTGGCAGCCTAATGCCAAATCTCTTTTCGATCTCGGTCAAAAGATTGGTCGCGTGCAGTGAATCGCCACCGAGTGAAAAGAAATCGTCATCAAGGCCAGATAATCTGATCGAGAGAATGTCCTCCCAGACCATTGCCAATTCCTTCTCTGGGCTGATTTCACCATCAGGTGTAATTGACGATTCGGAAACAAACGTTGGGCTAGGAAGAGCCTTGCGGTCGATCTTGCCGTTGGGTGTACGTGGAAGTTCTGTCAGCGGTAAGAAGAGACTAGGGGTCATATAGGAAGGCAACTGGCTAGCTAGAAATTTACGCAAGGAACCGATAACGTCGGCGGTTTCGGGGTGTGGGATGATGTAGGCGACCAACCGATAATCACCCTTCTTGATATTAAAACCGACCACTACAGCAGTTTCCACCATACCGGAATCCAGCAAGGCAGCTTCGATTTCCTGCAGTTCAATACGGTAGCCGCGGATCTTGACTTGGAAATCCTTCCTACCGCAGTGTACCAGACAGCCGTCTGACATAAAGCGGCCCAGATCTCCGGTATGGAAGAGAGGGCTGCCCCCTCCTTGCGGGTCAGGAAGGAATACCGCCTGGGTCAACTCCGGTCTCTGCCAATAGCCAGCTGCAAGAAATGAGCTTTGCACAACGATCTCGCCTATTCCTCCGGGCGAGACCGGTTCTCCATCTTCTCCTTGTAAAAGAATTTCCACATCCATGAGAGGATAACCGAGAGGAACCGAACCTTCAGCAACGAAGCTGGTCTTATTCAAGATATTTTGCCGGATGGTGCCTGTCTCGGTGGAACCCAATCCGGTGAACAACCGGCAATGATCCGGGAAGAAGGTTCTGTAAATGTCGACATCGGACTTTTTGACTGACTCTCCCCCCAGTATGACCAACTGCACAGTCTGCAACTGTTGAGGCCGGGGGTTGGAAATACCCAATTGGCGGAATACGCTAGGAACAGTATGCAGGACTGTGAGTTCTTCCCGGGCGATCCACTCCAGAAAAGTCCCCATACCCTGTTTACGGAGGTCAAATGAGTGCAATGAGGCACCAGTTGTAAGAGCATTCATATAGTCACGGGCTGTGCCCATTACGCTGGTGGAATAGAGCATACTCAGACGGTCGGCGGCCCCAAGATGGATCAGCTCGAGCTGGCGGGCAGCGTTGTGGAGCAAGCTGCGATGGGTGTGGATCACCCCTTTAGGTTTTCCGGTTGAGCCGCTCGTGTAAAGAAGGACGGCGTAGGCAGTCGCCGGGGTCAGGCAATTAACGTTTTCATATGAGCGACTGGAAGTAAGTTCCTGGATATTGAGACAAAAGCCGTCCGGGAATAAATTCATGACCTGCCCGACCAATTCATTATTTGTCAAGAATATCTTGGTCTGAGAATCTTGTGCGATGAAGTGGTTGTGAGATTCAGGGAAATCGGGGTCAATGGGCAAGGCGATGTTACCGGTCTTCAGCACCCCAATTAGAGCCGCCAAAAAGTGAGGCTTGCTCCGAAAAAAAAGTCCCACCGGTTTGCCAGTTCCCGGATTAAGATTGAGGAGTTCCAAGGCAATCTGACTGGCGGCGGAATTCAACTGGTTGTATGTGAGGCTGGTTTGATGGTCCAGGATGGCGAGATGATCCCCAAACCTAAGGACAGCAGATTCAAAAACGGCTGCGATGCTCTGCTCGTAAATTGGAGGGGAAGATGTTGGCGAGGAAGGTGTTAATATACCAGACACAATGCACCCAAAAATTCGAAATAGGTATTCAGCGAAAAGTACTTGACTTGACTCATCCTTTGTATTTTTTGAATAAGATATGATTCTTGATTACATTTCGATTTTTTCATTTTTAGCTTGAACCAAAAGTTATTCTTTGGTAATTGGCGGGATATAGGGAAAGATACAGGGATAAAATCGAGAGGATAAAATACATAATGATATGATCGAAGTTAGGTGTTACAGTGATTAATGCCCGGTATGGTTAAAGATATAACCTGGTGAATTACACCAGGTTATCTCCAGCGGACCCGAGGGGAGGAATTCATTGTTACTAATCATTCCGATCAAACGCAAGTATATCCTAAAAACTAAATAACTCCACCCTTTTTCTTTTTTTGCCACCGTTATATTATGGGGGAAATGGATCAGATCCTGGCTGCACTCACTCCGGACGTATTGACGGACCTGGCCTACCTGGTCGGGGCATTTGTGATTGGAGCAACCACCATTACAGGCGTTTTCTTTGTAGCTGATTATTTTGGCCGGTGGTTCTGATGAACTTGTCAGATTTCTTTTCCATTGGATTGCAGATCTTTTCCAGCTTCATTCTTTTGTGGTCAATCATCTTTATTGTAGTTTGTTTGGTTGTCGCTATATTCTACTCATTGGTCATATTGGCCTTGAGTAGGGTGTAAATCCAAAAAGGAAAGGAGGTGAATTCAAATGTTAGCAGTGTTAGCAGTTGTGTTGGTCCATGCAGTCCTGGCGCTGGTTGTGCTTCTGGACACCAGCATCAGCCTGGACTTCAATGCGTTGATCAATATTGCCTTCCAGATCATCAACGCCCTCTGGCCGTTGTTTGTCGTGCCGATGGGATTTTTGTTCGGCCTGCGGCTGATCGGCTGGATCATGGAAGAGATCCGCGCCTCGATCCCGGGGAAATAATCTTATTCGGATTAGCCTGGAGGCTTCGTCCTCCAGTGCAATCATCCATTATTTTATTCTCCGAATAGGACCTAATATGAAAAAGTGGCTGGCACTCTTCCTGGCTTTCCTTTTCGCCTTTGCGATGATCTTTCCTGCAGCGGCGGATTCTCCCACTCCCACCCCTTCTCCCACTGGAACACCCGCTCCTCCCGCTCAGCCCATGAGCGTTACTATCACCATCCTTGGGAATTCTACTGATATTTATAGCGGGAATATCCAATGTACAACAATTGAGGGACAGCTAATTAATGTAACCGCGAACGCAGGCGCGACATTCGAATCCAAGGATTTTACTTGTTTGGGGGAAATAGTAATGAGTTATTACAATAATTACGGGGGAACTGGTTATTCTAAAGGAGATCTAAAAGTTCTAGTCTATAATTTAACAGACAAATTTTATTATGATGCAGACTGGCAGGCAAACTCAGAGTCAACCCAAACTCAATATAATAATGGGGTAGGGATATCTCCCTGGGTGCACTTTGAAACAGGTGGTACAGATGGCTACCAGGTCACTCATGGGGGCTATGCGGAAGTTGATGATGGGCATGATGGAACAAAGGTTGATGAATATATTTATATCCATGATTCCGTCAAAGCCCCTTGCGGTCAGGATTATGTAACAATCAGCAACGTTGATCAAGGAAATATTCCTGGCAACGCTGAGGGAGGTGTCTCAGAAAATTTGACGGTTGGCGATTATTATGAATTGACAGTTTGGGGTGGCCCATGGAATGATGGCACAACCAATCGCTATGATACAGCTGTAAAAGTCAATGATGAGGATTGGACCCCGCTCAGCGATTATGCCATCAATTGGCTGGGAGCCCAATGTACACAAGGGGATCCCCTCGATTCAACTAAAACTATAGTTATTTTCAAAGCATGGGATACAGATCCATCTCACCTGACAATGGATTGGAAGATCCGTGTCAATGATGTAACTGGAGAATTTGCCGATAATACCGGGGGGATGAATTTCAAGCTTGACCTGATCCAGGAAAAGACTCAACCTGGTTGCCAGGATCAATACTTGCAAGGGAATGAGATCCAAGGTGGAGCAATAGATGCAACGCTTTCTGCAGGGGTTTATAACCACGTTCATCCTGCAGATAACCCATCTGCATGGGTAGCGGGAAATTGGATTGAAATTATTACCAGTGGGGGACCATGGGAAGATGGTGGTGCTCCTCCTGACCGGTATGATATTGCCATCCAGAACCAAGATGGGAGCTGGTCAGAACTGACCGGCTCATCTAATTCGGCATGCAGCACCGCCAGCGGGAATTATGTGACTACTTATTACCAGCTTCCAACCTCAAATGGGATTTATTTGAGGGTGAATGACACTGGCGGTGTTTGGAGTAATAACACCGGCTCGATGAATTATGCAATTTATTCATCTACCTTTTCACCCTATCCAGCTCCAGCATGCGCAGAGAATTATCAAATTGGCACGTTGATCAAAACCGTAACAGCCAATGCGAATGCGGAAAATGGAATAAGCGTTGGTGATTTGGGTAATGGTGGCATTGACGTAACAGGCGCAGGAGGCGCATCCGATCTGCGCTATTATGCCATTGAAACAAGTGGAATTTGGTATGATGGCAGCAATCCAGTGACTTGGGGAGGAATCGCAAGCAGCCAGAACACCACAACAGTTCCCACAAGCAGCGCCTGGAGTAATCTGCAAACAGCCCCGGGAGTAATCTGTGCGGTGCCACTTGATCCGATCGGCCACATCAGGGTTTATTTACCCCTGCAATTAATTGTAAATTATTGGGTGCGTGTACAGGAGGTCGGCCATGAACCAAATTGGGCGGATAATTCCGGTTCATTGACCTTCTCGATTTATAAAGCAACCAATCTCCAAACCCCCGGATATACACCTGGCACCATGCCAGATGCAACGGGTTGCGATGCAACTTATACAAAGGGTACGGCGGGAGCTACATCAATCATAAATGCAAACAATTCAAATGGCGATGCACTACCCACTCTGACCTCCGGATGGGTTTATGCCATTGAAACGACTGCAGGTCCTTGGTCCAATAATGGTACCAGTTCCTACGAGGTGGCAATCAGTAAGGATAATGGAGCCAGTTGGACCAACATGGTTGCCTTCAGTTCTTCGCTGTGCGCTGAATCGGGTGATGGAAACCATCTCCTGATGTATTTCCAGGCGGAAGCCGGAAGATCTTACAAACTGCGAGTATATGATCCTGGGGGTAATTTTGCAGATAATACCGGTTCGATCGATTTTATTCTTTATAATCATGTTGTCACAAAGACCAATCCATGGGGTACGTGTGGAGATAATTATTCCCTTTCGAGGATCACAGTCTCGGATAGTACAATCCCGACGACCGGAATTTCCTTACTCTCTGGATTGACCGGTCCGCCGGTGGTAATTGGAGATATTCAGGCAGGGAAAACCTATGCGATCGAGATCAATAGTGCAGCCTGGTGGTACGCCACTGCCGATTCAAATACCCATTTATATGCTTCAGAAATCAGCAAGGACAATGGCAGCAATTGGGCTACATTTGGACCATCTTTGACCTGGCCAACTTGTGTTATCCAAATCAACCAGAGCACGGTGGCCAATCAAACTATCTATCGAGTTTATTTTTCAGCTGGGACCAGTACTTACCAAATGCGTATCAGTGCCGTGGCAATAGACGCTGCGGTCAGTGGAAACCTGAATTATATTCTTTATTCAACGAGTCCTATCACTACTCAATCCCCACCTAATCCTCCTAATTCCCCACCGATATCTGTTCCACCTGGCTGGGAATTGGCTTGTTTCGAAAATTATTTACGGCCAAGCAGTTTCTTCGAGGATACCAATTTTCAAATTCCTTCGATATCCTTTGGAAGCCTGGGATCAATTACTTTTCCCAGCTTCGTGGTACCCATACCAGCTATTGATCAATGGATCTCCTATCTGGAATGGTCAGTCAGGAGCTTCTTTGCCTGGTGCCCGGATGATACCGCCGCGTTAAGCGCAATTCCAACCACCATAGAGGGATACGAGCCCTTTGGCACCATCAATGATACGGTGGCCATCTTCAGGACACTCACTAACAATGTGCTTGCCCTACAATCTTCCGGGGGAGAGGGGCAGAATTATGCGCCCTATTCAATAGCCTTTGGGGCGGCAGGAGGGCAAGGAGCCAGTAATTGGCAAGGCATCCTACCGGTACTTGGAGTTGATTCGCCTTGGCTGGGCGGGAAACTGGCATGGGGAAGTGGAAGTGATGGAACAGGTGGTGGAGAATCGTCCCCTATTACTGCCTTACCATCAGTACCCAGTGCACCTGGGATCTCTACTACCTCACAGGATTATGACACTTATTGCCAGACCATCATGAGCTCCCATCTAGGTGCCTCCGCCAGTGCTGGATTATGTGGCGCATTGGCCTTGGCTAAAACCGCCCCGTTGATCTGGATCCTGATTCAATTATTGTCTGATGTGGGCTCGATCATGCTCTTTATCCAATATGTCCAACGCAAATGGATTGATGCAGGAGCGAGCGGATAATGAGCAAGAAGAATTTCCCCTGGCTGCCCATCGTGGCCATCACCATTATTGTGGCTGCAAATTTATTTCCATTCACTGCTATTTCGGTTGAGGCAGCTACTGGCTATTGCACTGGTGGTGCGATCACAACCAGCGGAAGCTATATAATCCATACATTTACGTATACGGGCATTTTTACGTGCCCTGGAAGCGTGAGCGCAGAAGTATTGGTGGTTGGTGGTGGTGGTGGTGGTGGCTATGTCGATGGTGGTGGTGGCGGAGCAGGGGCATTTATTGATACCACTGAAACCATCCCAGCCGGATCATATACTGCAACCATTGGTGCAGGAGGTAATGGAGCATCCGGATCCAGCAGCCAAGGAGCAAGCGGGTATAGCTCATCAGTTTACAATTTAACTGCCGCAGGTGGGGGCGGTGGAGGCTCAGGAGGAGGCTCATATTCAGATGGATTAAATGGTGGATCAGGTGGGGGAGGTTCTAGAAATTCAACTGGTTATGGTGGTTATGGAGTTGGACCAGGAAGTGTAAATAGTGGTGGAACTGGTTGGTATTCAAGTGGAGTAAATGCAATGGGAGGAGGCGGAGGAGGCGCAGGTGCAAATGGAGTTAATGCCGTAAATGGATCCGCATGGGGAGTGGGCGGAAATGGCTTGGCAAGTAGTATTTCCGGCTCATCGGTAACATATGCGGGTGGTGGGGGAGGTGGCATGTTAGGTGTGGGTAGTCCGGCAGGCGGCTCAGGTGGTGGAGGATATGGAGCAGGAGGAACAGGAGGCGTTCCGGGTTCAAATGGAACCGTAAACACTGGAGGTGGGGGAGGTGGCGGATCTGATAATACGGGTCATGGTGGTAATGGTGGCTCCGGGATAGTGATTATTAGTTATTTGAATACATATCTAACTCCGACCAGCACACCAACTATAACACCAACAATTACACAAACTCCCACTCAAACGTCCACAGGAACTTTAGTGCCTACTAATACGCCTACAAATACATTCACCCCTTCGCCCACTTTCACTCCTTCACCCACACTCACTCTTACCCCCACTCCAACCAACACAACGATATTTACTCCTACTAAAACTTCCACTCCTACTCCCACGATAACACCCATGACATCCATCATCTGGGCGCCCTCGCCGTTCTCAATCAGTATAGCCCTGCAAAATGCACTCACTATAAGGTTGATCGCTTCGCCACCAACCGGATCCAGTGGGAATGTGTATGGGGTTATCTCTGCCCAGACTGATGGATCCGGAGGCTGGTTTGTTCCATTGGTAAATATTGGTGGAATCAGTTCTCCTTATACCAACTGGAGCGCCCTGGCCAATAGCTACTGGTCCGGCAGCATGGACTGCGTTGGCACAGAGCCTGCCTGGACCTGCAGCTTTTATAATCCTACTCCAGCCATTGGCGGTACCGGTGGCCTGGTTTTCCCATGGCAACCGGGAACGTATTCCATCTATGGGCAGGAGGGCATCCACCATGATGTAAATTGTCCGGGCGGTTGTGCCCTGCCTGGCGATGATGCGGTTGATTTCGTGAGCGGCGATACCCTAGGCTCAGCTGCCATGCCACCCTATGCTTATGCAGCTGAGGCAGGTACCGTAACCTGGAGCTGCCAGGGCGCTCATAATGGCGGTCTGATCATCTCGGGCGCTTCTGGCAAACTGATGTATTTTCACCTGGCGCCCGGCCAATCTGCATTCACGATCGGGAGTTCATTCCAACAGGGTCAGGAAATTGGCAGGTTGGCATATGGGACATTCGATGACTCTCCATGTGGTTACGCTTCCCAGGGCCCGACCGATTATCATCTGCATTTTGCCTGGTACCCCAGCGGTAGTAGTTTCTCGATCGGCGGATGCATCCTGGATCTAAATTCCCAGAATTGGTTGTGTGGCACCACTACCATCGGCATACTTGGCCATTTGATCAATGCCGGTGGGTCTTCCCCGGCGCCCACTCCCAGCGGACCAACGGTCACGCCTGGTGGACCTACCTCCACACCTGCTCCAGGGCAGGTTGGTCCATCGGTCGGTGGTGAGCATATCTGGAATGGTTTGATCCAGGCCATGATTGATTTTATCCATGCGAACGCTGCAGCCATCCTGCCTGCCCATACTTCCTCCACCACCCTTTCGGATGCAGTCAATAATGCCTGGAGTACCATCATGGATTTTGGCTGGATGATCCAGTCCCTACAAATGGTCTGGGTCCTGCCTGGGCTGATCGTTTGGGGAATAATGCTCACGGTTGAGATCGTGCGCTGGATCTATGTGGGCTACCGAACAATTGTCCGGCTGCTCCCCATGCCCTAAAAGAATATGGCTATATTTTCGCAGCTCAGTAAATGTCTTTATTGCATCTGGCCAGCGCTGGTGATCGGGATCGCCTGGTGGCTTTGTCGTGGGGTAGAAGGGAAAACATTTTATGGGCATGGTATTCAACCTGGTATTGATCCTTTAGGTCCTCAAGGACCTGAGACATTAGAAACAAGTAACAAGCGGGATGCAGAGAAACGCCATATCATTTATTGGGCGGCCGGGATCATTGTCATTGGTTATCTGGGTGCGCTGGCATTCAATACCTTCACATTGAAGGTGGCAGCAGCTCAACCAACCGCTACGATAACCCAGACCAGCTCCCCGACGCCTACTCAGATCCATGTCACTCCCACCTTTACTCCGACGCTCCCGACCCTTACTATCACCCCTACCGTGAAGACAGGAACGCCGACTTATATTCCAACCGCTACGGACCGGATCGTGTATCTGGCTGGCTCACAGTCCACCGTGGTTGTGACTGTATTGGTATCAGAACAAATTCAGATTATCGTAACCGCAACTTTTATCAGCTCGCCGACGCCCACCTGGACGGCTATCCCAACCAGGACACCGAGCCCAACCTGGACTTCAACACTTACCAGGACGGATACTCCGACATGGACGGCAACCCCAACCAGAACGCCGAGCCCAACCTGGACTTTGACACTCACCGGGACGGATACACCAACCGGGACGGACACGCCGACGAGCACCCCAGAAGGAGATGAACAATGATTCATTTACCGGCAATTCTGTTTGACATTGCATATGGTGTGGCAGGACTGATCGTTTTCGGCCTGCTGATCCTGGCCGTCCTGAAACTCCGCAACCGCAACCTTAGGTAAAAAGCGTCGCCAGCCACACGCTTTTAAGCACCTCCCCGCTCAGCCAGGCGGGGAGGTTGTAATATACCTGGCTGCATCGATATTTCTAACGATGGGTGCCGGCAAGCATCGCCATAAAGAGCGTTTCCGGCCGGTTCAAACACATCGCCAGAAAAAGAGATGCAACCCGGGCAGCACCCCCCATAAATGGCGATGCCGGATCTGCCGGCAATATCGATAAAAAAAGCGATACGGACCAGAGAAATGCCGAGCACCGATCGTCATTTATCACTATATTCGGCGATGCTGGAGAGTAGTGCGTAACGCTCGAGGGCATCCATACGATCGAGCCTGGCCAGCCAGCGGGTTCGGATGCGTTTCAGCCGTTCACGTTGTCGGAAATTATTTCCCAGGTAACGATAATCATGCAACTCGACCGGCTCTGGATAATTCATCCAAAGATATTCTGTGACTGAGGAACCGCCCCTTGTGCGAGTCTGGTAGTGGATGCTACGCCAGGTGGCCAACATCTCAGCATAGAGCGATGACCAGTAACCCGAGATGGCAATTTTGCAGGGAAAGGAAAGTAATAAGCTCAGGAGTTTTTCATGTTGGCCAATATCGCCAAATTCGTGGGGGTAGATTTTTCCCTTGCCTGAGCGGGTTTCAAAAAGGTAAGGTGGATCACAATAAATGAATTCATCACCTGAGTAGGAATAAGATTCCAAAAAGGATATCCCATCGCCACAAATAACGATAGCACCTGGTACACGATCGCCGCCATCTCCGGAAAGAGCAAGCCAGGATCTGATTACTGCAGCATCGCTATCGATGCCGATATTGGACCGGGCCGGGCGTTTGTGCAAAAGCACCGCCCCGCCTCCCAAGAAAGGTTCGATGTAGACCTGATGGGGTGGGATCTGGTTGATGATCTGCTGGTAGACACCCGCACCAGCTTTTCCACCTGGATAAGTCATAGAGCCTCAGCTGCGCTCGCCAGAAAGAGCGAGGTGATATCCGATCGTACATCGAAAGAAATAGCGAGCCCGGCAGCTGGTACCAATGAAAATGGCGATATTGCCGGCGGCATCGTTATTAATGGCGCTGCGATCATGGGCCTACCTCGTATAAAACCAAACCAGCCCCGCTCCAACGGCCAGGGCAGGCAGGATGATCAGCCCGGCTTCCGGGCCAAAGGCGCCCCCGGTCCATAGTACCGGGCCGGTCACATGGATGTGCAGCAGGGAATAGATCGCCACGCCGCTGGTAGGGAAGCCGAAGACCACTCCCTCGAAAAAATTCCAGCCAATATGCAGACTGATCGATAGCCAGAGCTTGCCGGTCCGGACCGCTGCGAATGCCAGGAGCATGCCTGCAAAGAAGATACCAACCATTGCCATCCATCCGGCTCCAGGATTGCCCAGGTGCAACGCTGCGAAGATGGCCGATGAGAGCAGCATGCCCCAAAAGACATTGGATCCACCGGTGATGGTCTGGAGGATATAACCCCGGCAAAGCAGCTCTTCCTGGAAACCTACCACGATGAAGATCAGGAAGTAAATTACCAGTTGCTTTATATCAAGATATGAATTTTGATAATTAAGCCATCCAATCATCCCCATTGTCAAAAAAATAGAGAACCAGATAACTAAACTGATCCAAACTCCTTTGGCATAATCTTCTCCGCCCATAAGAAAACCCCGGATCCCCAAATCAAGAAATGGACGGTGATCCAGGAAGCGCCTGGCCAGGGCAATCGAGCCGGTAAAGGCGATCAGCTCGAAGAGCGTGCTCAAGATGAATAGACCGGTATCCGAGATCTTCCAGTGAAAGAAAACATTGGCTAGGGCGAAGGCGAAGATCTCGAAAATAAGCAGGAAACCCAGCATGGCCATCTGGATGACCAAGCGCCAGCCAGCCCGCAGCCGGGACTCATTCGGGGAATAAAAAAGGGCATGCCAGGCAGCGTTACTCATTGTTTTTCCACTCCCACAATCCCATTGCGCCCTTCGCCGGAATGGGGTTGGGCATGGGCTTGACGTTATTGAGAAGCCACATGTAACGACCGATGGTGTAATCACCAAAGGCTCGCTCTTGGTCATTCAGTACCCACTTTTGGCTGGCCCATGTATAAGTGGCTTGGTCTATTCGGATGACCGATGCCAGTTCGCAGGTTGCTACTATGCAGCCGATAATAAATTCATCCTCCGTGGCGTTGAATTTGCTAATTGCCCCACCATCCGCAAGGACTTTGTAAAACGGATCCACGTCCCAGACACAATCGTCACTCATTTTATTGATGTAGCAGCGAATTTTCCCCGCATGGATCGCCAGCGGGCCGCGGTAACTCGTGCTCCATGAGCGAGTTTCAATCCGCTTCGCCCCGATCGCCACCAACGTAGCCCAGGGCTGGTATAAAGTAAGTGCTTTCATTTTGTTTTTCTTCCTCCTAATTTGATGGGCCGGTTGCAAGTGGCAAACCAGGCAACCAGGTAAATAATGCAAAAGAGTACGGTCCCTACACAAAGCAGGGCGGCCAAGGTGCGCATCATAGCTTTTCTCTATTTGTAAACTTGTAATATCTTCCATTCGTCCGGAAAGTCGAAATGATTTCACCAGATCTCTTAGCTTTCGCAATTAATCTTCCTGCGTAATTCAAATGCCAATCACTCATTATGCATGGGCTGGACGAAACCATTTCATCATGTTTTACCAATGCTCTTGCCACACAACCTCTAGTGAACCCATAAGTAGTTATCATGAAAGGTTTCAATTCCTCCAAAGAACTTATATATTTATTCACTTTTTTTCCTCCAAGATTTATAGGCTGGTTGCGATAGGCGAACCAGGCAACGAGGCAAACGATACCGAAAAGCACGATCACAACGCAAAGGATGGTGGCAAGAATCTCTATCATCGTTCAGCCTTTCTGATTGAATGACGGTGGGCCATCCATCCAAAGAAGAAATTAATGCCCAATAATACAAACATAAAGACAAGAAACTTATATGCATAAAATAAATCAATAACTTGGGCAGGGGTTGCAGGAGTGGGTTGAGAAGCATTGCTTAAACCAAAGAGTGTTATTAAAGTCACTTCTAACCCTTGCAAAATTATCCAAATATTAAGTTTCATTGCTTTTCTACCTCCTCAACATACTTTTCTCCCCCCGGACAGATATTCCCACCGCGTACGCACTCTGGACCGGCATGGTAGGCAGCCAGGGCATATTCCCAAGAGGGGGCGACGTTGGCAGCTCGCACGATCTCCCCAGCTGCGCAATAGTATGCTTTCAGCACCATTGCCCAGGTCTCGATCTGCCCCTGGGCTTCCTGCATGGCCTGGTGGGGTGTTCCGGTAATATTCAGGGCCGCACGCAGCACATCCCGCACCATCTGGCGGTGATCTGGGCTTAGTAAGTCATAGCCCCACACGCAATAGCTCTTGTCGATGGCAACATGGCACCATTGATCGAAAAGGTCCGGGGAATAGTGCAGGACCAGATCCGCTCCATCATCCGTAAGTTGACCCAGGCCGGTCTCGCCCCGGCTGGGAGAAACCGGATCATTTAGCGGCCAGAACTGGGTTTCCTGGGCGATCACGGCCTTCAGCAGGCGTGGGGGCACCTGGACATCTTGCCCGGCCTGCCAGATGGCCGGATCAAGCTGGTTCTGCCAGTCATCCATATTGGTATCCGTGCCATAATACCAGCGCAGCTGAGCGGCCAATAGTTGGTAATTGACATGGGTGGCCAGGCTGTAGGCATCCGCTGGAAGCTGATCAGGAGTCAGATCAGGCAGCGGGCAAACCGGCTGGATCGGCTCCGGAGTTGGAGCCGGGCCGCTGGTGATGAATTGCCAGGTGGCTTCCCCACTTTGCAAGGCAGGCAAAGCAGTCTTGGGACATTGGGCAGCGATATCCTGATCTGAAGGCGAACCGGAATGCTCCAGGGTAACCAGGCAGTAATTCTGGCGGTAGTTCGGCTCATAGACCTTGATCAGGTAGTGATCCAGCGGCCAAAGATCGCAGGTGATGCGGGGCAGCTCGGAAGCCGGGCGCTGGCATAGCACCTGGCCGGTCTGGTAATCCACGCCCCTCCAGACGTATTCCTTGGCCTGATCGGTGGTCCAGAGGCAGCCAGCCGAAGCCAGCATAGCCTGGGAGGGTCCTTGCGAGATCCACATGGAGCAGATAGGACGGTCGAAGGGGCGGGAGAAGAGAATCCAGATAAAGAGAAGAGAGTTCATATGCACATGGGGTCACTACCTGGTGGGCAACCCATATGAGATAATACAATCCAGGCAAAATGCCAAATGGATTTATCAAATATCGTTAGGATTATTAACAAAATTAATAAGAGAATTAGAAACCAAAAAAAGTGATCGGAGCCACCTATTTTGTTTTTTATACTCATTTCGCTTCCTCCAGATGATTTGTTACTACCTGTCGATAATGGCTCTGAATTGCTTCCTGCTTGCGGTTTGCCCGTAAGGCATCCACCATCGCTTCGATGGTGCTGGTGGCGAATTCATCATCTAATTGGGTGCAGCAGTTATAGAAAAAGAGAAATATAGCTGCGCAATAGAACGCCAGAGTTGATTTGATCATTTCGCATCCTTTGAATAAATGCGTTTTAATAAGATATCGAATGCTGTCTGAGCCACTGCTGGAACCTGTCCATTCCCAATGGTTGCAAGTCTGTCCACCCGATGGGCCACCCCATCAGCCACTCTACCCAATCCGGGTTCAACTTCCCACCATTGTGAGTAACTCTCTCGGATTTCTTCGCCTTTCGTCCATTTGATCCATTGTCTAAACCACGAATTCCTGGTGTTGCAAATTGCACTGCTTGCAGCAAAGTCGGTCCCGACTTTGCTGCGATTGATTTCAAAGACCTTTTCTGATCTTTTGAATCTGCAACTGTCGGTGTTGGCCATTTGTTGTGGAATGCCATTCCCGGTAAATTCCAAGTCCTCTTCCCATGAGAATTGTTGTAGCTGCTCCGAGATGCCCTTGGTGTAGGCAATAATCCAAAGTCGGTTCCGCACGTGCGGCGCGCCAACGGCGGACGCCGATAGACAACCCCATTCCGCATCGAACCCGAGCTCGGCCAGGTCCCCAAATATTCTTCGGATATAAAACTTGGAAAGGAGCCCTGGAACATTTTCCAGCTTGATGATTGCAGGTCGTACCTCGTCAATAATGCGCTTAATTGCTGGCCATCCATTGCGGAGATCACGCTGGGCAAGTCCCTTTCCGGCTTGACTAAAAGGTTGGCAAGGAAAACCGGCAGAGATGATATCCACGTGTCCAGCCCAGGGATGCCCGTCGAAGGTGTTGCAATCATCCCAAATTGGAGCATCGTCAAGGTATCCGTCCCGGATGCGCGCCTTGAGGACTTCGACACAGTATTTGTTCCATTCGACGTAACAGACAATTCGGTGGCCGGCAAGTTTGGAGGCAAGCAATCCTCCCCCCCCCCCGGCAAATAAAGCCAGCTCATTGAGTCTCTCCTTTTGGTTCATTGTCTGTAAATGGGGTTGAAACCCCTGCCTTTAGGCAGGCAGCTTTAGCCCCTCTCCTTTCTCTATTTCTGCCAGATAACGATTATAAAATTCTTGTTCCCGGATAATTTCGGCATCATGCTCTTTTTGTAGATCTTTGCGTGTCTGTCCGGAAAAATAGGACGGATTATTGACCACGGCCTCCTCAATAAATTGTTCAGCAAACATTGGATACTTTTTCTCGATGCGACGTTGTGTGCGTTTCTTGCGGATGCCTGCCAGCGTCGCCGGTGGCAATTGCCGAGATGGTGTAACGACGGCCTGAATAGTGACGCAGTAACCGTCGCCGATGGTATGCAGAGCTTCGAGCGCCGATGGTACAGATGGGCCTCCTTCCGCCATACGTGCATTGCGCTTTTCTAAGCTTTCAAAAACCTCCGCTTTTATGCGCGGCAGTCCTTCCGGTGGTTCGGAATATTCAGTATGCCATTCAACGGTATAACGGAATCCAACATGTGGCATTCTATTCTTCTCCTTTAGGCGGCTTCAGTCGCATTCCGAAGCTATCGGCTTTAGCCGATAGTCATTCACTTTGTATCCAAATAAACATCGATTGTGGCGGCCTGCATATAATGCAGCGAATAAAGCGGCTGACCTTGCATGTATGGTTTCAGAGCAGCCCATTCGGGCGGTGTGATCAGGTCCTTCTCTTCCGGGATGATCACCCAATCCCGCTTGCAGGGTCCCTGGCAGGCCAGAGTTGGGCGGGGCACGCCAGGCACGTCCATCAGCGGATCTTTGGCGATATCCAGCCAGGCATGTGGCAGATCACCCAGGTAATATTCGAAGGGCAGTCCAACCGTGCTGGTGGCAAAGATCAACTGGTCTCCAGGCTGCCATTGCGCCCGGATCTGAGCGGTTACCTGGTCCAGGTGACTGCCCCGATCAGCCGGATGCCAACCAATCAGCCCGATCACCAGGGCAACCACCCAGGCGCCGGTCAGAACTCTCCGCAGCCAGACCGGTCTCATAACGTCGCCAAGCTCCCAACCCAGCCAGAGCGAAAACGGAAAGAGTAAAGGGATCAATGTCCGGTAGATGATCACATTGCGATGAAGGGAAAAGAGCATCAATCCAACCAAGGGAATGCTCCAGGCCATCAGCGGGATGGTCCGGCTGCGATCGGGATCTCCCGAAAATAATAAAGGCAGGGTGAAGGCTAGCACTGTAAAAGCAAAGAAGAATTGATAGACACCCACATTCATCCAGAATGCCACATAGGCGGAGATGGCCCAGATCTCGAAGGTGGATGCGCTGCCCCAGGCATAAGCGAGATTTTCGTTGGTGATGATGATGCGCAGCAGAGCCGGGAGCCACGCCAGCCCGATCAGGGTGCAGCTGATCAGGAGATGACGGAGCATGCACGGATGGAGGTAGAACGCAATGACCACGGCGCCCAGGGCAAAGACGGCGCCGGTACTGTGACAGTAGACCATCAGCCCACAACTTGCCACCAGGCCCAACCAGCGGTTATCCAGGGCAAACCAAAGCGCAGCCAGGAAGAGGCAGGCCAGCAGCCCGTAAGGACGGCCATCCTGACCCTGCCAGAGCAATCCGGGCAGGAAGGCAACCAGGGCAGCGGTGATGAGTTGCATCCTCAGGCTGAATTGAAGTTTTTGCATGAGCATCCAGACCAGCCATAGGCTGACCAGCCCGGCCAGCAGGGCAGGCAGGCGCAGCAGCCAGAGCGAGCGGGGATCGATGGTCATGATGGGGCGCAGGATCAGCTCGAGCAGCAGGTCCCCGGAATTCTCGGAGCGGTTGGTAAAGAGCTGCATGAAGGGAATGGTGGTGCGGTAAAGCGTGACCGCTTCGTCATACCAGATGGCAGAGGAGCCCAGGGTAGCGATCCGCAGGATGGCGCCGATGAATAGAAAGAGGACGGGTAGGCGGGATTTGAGGAGGGTCATGGAGTGACCTTTTTGAATTCGATCACCCAAACCCAGGGATTGGCTTCCCAATCAAAGCCTTTCTTGGCGTTGATTGAATTCCATAAATCTTTCCAATCCTCCAAGGCTTCATCAACGTTGATATCACATGGCTCATCTTCAACGAATTGACAATAATTACCCTTAAAGAGTCCCTCCGAAAAAATATCTTCTACATTCTCATAAATAGCAATCTCCTGCACCCGTTCTACTCCCACGTTGACAATCTCCAGGTTGATCCTGGATGCCCAGCGAGGCATGTAGATTGCCGGGCGCCATGGCAAGGGGGATTTTCCCGTATCCCAGCGATAAACCCCATCTTCGTCCTTATTCGGCCACTTGATCTGCTCCAGGTAATCCGTGGACTGCATGCAGATCCGCTCGAACCATTCGTCATACGTCAATTCGTTATAGTGCTCGTTTTCCTCCGCCTCGCCTCCATCGGCTCGATACTGAAACTCCATCGGATCCCCTTCCATGAAGGATGCAATCTTCCAGGTTTCACGTACCCAAAGCCGATCGCCAGGATAGCCAAAAGGGGAAACTATAGTCCCATCCATAATTTCAAATGTCCAATGCCCATTGAATTTGAAAACATCTTCCACCAACGGCCACATGGCAGGTTTGATGACTCTTCGTGTCATAGTTTTACGATCTTGAAGAATGGCTCTTACCATCTCGCCAGAAAACAAGATTGGATGCTCAATAATTGTCATATTCATCCTTTCTCCAACTGTTGGAGTTTGTCATTCGTTATTCAATTCACTAAAATGACAAAACAGCCCTATATGCATATCTATACCCTTTCAATGCGACGAGGCAAGCGACCATGGCCTGGTATCACCCGATAAGCCACTCCATCGACTTCAAACATCTTCCCATCCATGCTTATAAGTAGACCCACCAAGTCATGAAAAGAGATGCTATCCTTGAATTCTGCTTTAAGTTTCTCTTGGCTCAGGAACATATTTCCTTTTTCGATTGCAAAGCGCACCAAGTCTTCAGATGTAACTGCTTGGCTGTGGAATTCAATTGCCAATTTGCCCGCTTTGGCATTCTTGACACATTCATCAATATCTGCTTCCGTTATCAATGGTGTCTGGACTGTAAACTTGTCATTGCCATGTTTAAAGATAGCCCGACCAGCGCCTTTATCACGTGGTTGCAGATTGACTGCGGAACCATCTCCCACAACTAAGATCGAAGACGAAGAATCACCAACCGAAAAGCACAATCGGCCAGGTACGTTGGTTTTGAATGCAACACCCATGACGGATTTATCTAAGCATTGGGTAAACCCACAAAGATGTACCCCACTTGAACGAGCTAGACGTAAGATCGATTTGATATAAAAGCGAGCTAGTTTGATCAAAATTAATTCGCTTTTCTCGTCGATGTCTGACTTATCCATCAATAAAGCCAGTTCATCAATGAATATAACTAATCGTGGCAAGTGTTGGTTTCGATGATGCTTATTCCAGTCCTCAAACTTTTGGGGATGATATTTCTTATCGGTTAGAAATAATTCACCACGTCGAACCGATTCAAGGAAGGCCCATTTCAAAAGGGCTACTGATGAAGGAATATCGTTTGCAATTCCAGAAGGTACATCAGGCAATCGTGGCTTCCGATCTTTTTTAGGAAGGACTTCATCCTCTTCGAGTTCACTCTCCTCTTCCAATTCATCCTTTTGAACCTTGATTAGGTGAGGAATACCAGCGTAGCGATTGAGCGCCACTCCCCCAAATTTGAGATCAATCATTGCTAACCGAACATCTTTAGGAGAATTTCGGCTGATAAATGTGCATATCATGGCATGCATAAAATTTGTTTTACCACCACCAGTTTCGCCAGCTCCCATGAAGTGTGGCATTTGCTCAAGTGGACGGTATTCACGACCACCATTCTTTGTGGCTCCGCAGATAAATGTTAGAGGTAATTCGCCTTTTGGAACTTTGGGAAGCATGTCACGGAAAAGAATTCGGTCTGGAAAGTCGTTGCGGCCTGCCAATTGAACATAAATGATTATTCCTTCTCCTTCATCGCCACATTTACCACCGACCGGATGACCAACCGCATTTGCAAGACCATTCAATACCTCGGGTTCCACTAACCTTCCTGGCATGACGCCCCATGGTATTTTGCGGACCTTGCCATAGATAGTGGCACCATCAACGGTGTAATTCCACATGCTAAATTGGACTTTGCGAGCTTTTTGCTTTTCAAGGCCACCCTTATTAGTAGGGGTGTATTCAATCCGCATGTTGTAATATGCATTTGGGATTATAGAATTAGCCTTCCTCATTTCTGGATACATGCTTCTAAAAATACGCATCTGCTCAGACTGTTGTTCAAGCAACTCTTTTTCTGCAGGTGTAGGTTCGGGTTTCCAAAAAACTTTCATGCGGCGGATCCGCCGAGTTAATTGGCTGATCTTGCCTGGATAACGGATACGGGATTTGGAAAGATCTTCGTTTTCAATCGGAGGGACAAAATGTTCTTTGGTAATAGATTGGCCTTCGTGACCATTATTGGCCCCTTCTACCGATTTGCTTTCACCTTCGATAGGATCTGAATCGGAAATGATCGTAGACGATTCCCCAATAAAAGCATGTCGTCCAGTCTCCATTTTTAGCTTAGTCAGTGCTTGTTTTTTATTCATTCGGGAATTGGGCATTATTGATGCTCCAGGAGCCAAAGCCCGTCATAGTAATATTCGTCGCTAGCAGTGATAAGGACCGGCTTGTTCGGATCCAGACCAATGGCGGGCAACTGATCAGCTGCGCAGGCTGGGGTGAGCGGGCTCTCCGACCAGATCACCCAGGCACGCGTATAGGTCAGGGCGCTGAGCGGGCGGATCTGCTGTCCGATGGCCTGGCGGGTGGACGCTGAAAGATTGCCCAGAGTGATCCCACAATCCGGGGCCTTGTATTCAGGCTGGATATTGTAGGGCTTGGTATTGACCCAGCCATCATCCGTGTAGGAATAGATAATGTCGCCGGGCTGCCAATGTGCCTGTATATAAGCCAGGGCGACGGTGGCGCCAGAAGTTTTGTTAGGGGCGGCATAAACATACATGCTCACGTCCGAGACAAGGATCAACGGAATGATGAAAATTGCTACCAGAAGTGTTTTGGGGATATTTACGCCATGAAACCCATAAACGTAAAATTTAGAGCTGCGTGCAAATTGCCAAAGTAAATCATCTACTGGCCAGGCCAGCAAAATATATAAAAAGGGTGAGATCCCGATCAGCGGCCGGTAATGCAGGATCGGTTGCCAGACCAGCGAAATCAGTACGGCCAGGGCGAAGGGAACAAAGGCCAGGCAAAGGATGGAGCCCAGATTATCGATACGATGCCGGAAGGCATAAATCAAGGCAATGGTCAACCATGCGAAACAGACCAGCATGAGTGGGATCTGTGTAACGGCATTGGCCGGAGGCATGAAAAGATTTTCAAAGAGTACGCGTGGCAACTGACCAACGCCGGTCAGCTGCATCCAATAGCCGCTCTGCAGGTTATGCATCTGGTTTGCGAGAACGACTATCCAGGGAGAAAAGGCGGTGAAAGCGCATAAAGTTGGAAAACATAGAAGATCCCAAAATTTCCAAATTGGGGTATCAATTGGCTCGCGAATGACTCCTACTAAAAATATTGCGGTGATATAGAAAATTGCATAATATTGCGTGTAAAGCATCAGGGCGCAAGCCAACCAGTACCAGCCCCAGCGTTTGCGCAGCATTGCCAGGCAGGCAGCCAGAACCAGGAATTCCAGCAGGGAGTACATGCGGGCTTCCTGGGCGTAGTAGAGCTGGATCGGCATGATGGCCATCAGGATCAGGGCGGCCGTCTGGACGTGCAGGGGCAACTTTAGTTCTTCCAGGATGCGCCAGAAGAGCCAGATGGAAGTCAGGGACAATAAAGCGCCGGGAATGCGTAGCACCCAGATCGGCGCATGCAGTTGGCCAAGTGGCCAGATCAGCAGGTAATAGAGCGGTGGATGGGTATCCCCAGCCGTGGCGGCCAGCATGCGGGCCAGTGGGAGGCGGGAGAGGATCAGGCTGAAGTTCTCATCATACCAAGCCGGGGCCAGCCAGAGAAACGCCAAGCGCAGAACGGCGGAAATGGCGAAGATCCAGATAAGGAACTTACGGCTCATTCGTGCCCTCGCCGGTTATAGATGATTTCCAGAACGAGAATAGCCACCAACAAAACCACCAGCACCAGCGCTGTGATCACAACGGCATTGACGATAAAAATATCTCCATAGGTCATGCTGGGCTCAATTGTAAAGGCGGGAGTGTCAGTGGCAATGGGTGTATCGGTAATGGTGGGGAAGCTCGAAGCTGTTAGGGTGAATGTTGGTGTGTCAGTTGGAATGGGAGTATCCGAGGGCACAAGGGTATCCGTGGGCATGTCGGATGGTGTAAGCGTTTCGGTAGGCACATCCGTTGGCGTGCTATCATCCGCCCGGACGCCTTGCCCTGGCCCGATTGCCAGGGCAAGCGCTGTTATCAAAACCCCCAAAAAAATAATAAGTATAAAATTTCGTGTCATAGTTGCCCTCCAGTGATAATTAAGTAAGTACACCCAGCGAAGATCAAAATATAAGCCAGGAGTAAAAAGCCAAAATAAAGCCTGCGCTGCCAGACGGGGGTTTTCAGTCCCAGCATGGACCAGCCGATCAGGACGGCCGCCACAGAGATCCCGAACAGGACCAGGGTGAGCTGATCATATTGTCGGTAGTTCGTCATGAGCACATCCCAGCGGGGATTAGCGGGCATTGCGCCACCAATTCAGCCTAGGGGCTTTTGTGTGATCAATCCGGAAGGAAAACCAGCCCCGGTGGAAGGCATTAGTCAGTAGGATGCCAATCAGGATCGCCACTGGAGATGGCCAGCAGCATGCGGCTGCGATCAGCCAGCGGATGGCAATGTTAGGGTTCGACATAACTCAAACCCTTCTGGGTCAGTATCCAGGTCGTTTTATGGCCACGTCCGCATGTGCGGCATTTGACCCGCTTGACCATATGATATTTATGGGCCTGACGAAGGCTGTCTCTGATACCCTCCCGTGAAGCTGGTAAGGCTTGGTAGAGCTTTTCGGTTCCGGTATAACTCCCACCATTGTCTGCCAACAACCGTAGGATCAATCTGCGGACCGGGGGCATTTCTGGGGCGAATTGGGTCAAAGCGATGTCTCCTCTCTCGTGACAAATTCAATGCTGATATTCTGGTTGGCGATCCCCGATAACAGACGGATGGCGGTGCTGGAAAGGCGCTCTTCCAACCATTGGCGGCTGATCCTGGTCTTGGCCATAATCTGGAGAATGCCGTCAGAAAAATGCAGAGGTGCAGTATCTTGCACCCATTGGTCAAAAGCAGCTTTTGGCATCTCCATTTTTAGCTGCCCCTGGACCGATTGCCACCATTGTTCAACCTGGGGGGTGATCGTTTCGTCTGGTTTTGAAATTCGTATGGCCACTAAAGACTGCTGGTTTTCTTGCTTATCCTCACCTTGAATAACAGAACCCGAATTCAGGCCTGCATCGCTAGGCCTGGCGATGTTGCCGGCATTTCTCTGGTCCGTATCGCTTGAAATGACGGTAATGGTCAAACCTCCGGCCTGGCGGATCTCCAGGGGAATAATGGTCCAGGCGGACTCGTTGTACCAATTAGCTGGCGCCCTTTGGCCATCCAGAAGATCTATGGCCATGATCGTGCCAGGCTTTCGAATATTTTCTTGGCTGAATGCCCATGCCAACATTGCCCAACAATCTTTGGGAAAAATATCATTCCTACCCTTCAGCTCATCCCGATGGGTTATTGAGACCCCAGCTGCCAAAAAAATCTTTTCGACCAGATCGGCATCGGCGGCGGCGTTTTTGTCCTTATCACTCTTTAGGTGCCGCCGGCGCCGATTCGGAGTCGGAGTCGGAGTCGGAGTCGGAGTCGGAGTCGGAGTCGGAGTCGGAGTCGGATTCATCTCGACAGTAGGTAGGCTAGTAGGTAGGCTAGTAGGTAGGCTAGTAGGT
>Ga0187853_10001127_pt1 | contig 25244 bp, 19 predicted proteins | sample June2016WEW_6_10_2_FD_132417 | JGI IMG/M metagenome (GOLD analysis project Ga0187853, IMG submission 132417) | Peatland microbial communities from SPRUCE experiment site at the Marcell Experimental Forest, Minnesota, USA - June2016WEW_6_100 | ecosystem: Environmental > Terrestrial > Soil >... | reverse complement strand
TGGAGCACTCCCTGGCCTGCGAGATCTTTTATGAGCAGAGAAAGGATCGCAAAAACTTCTGCGAAATCTTCGCCGAGTTGGCGGGGAAATAAGGTTGACGCCGATGTGCTTCAGCGGGGTGTTGCGTGCCGAACGAGCGAATGTCAACCGTTGGACGGAGCCGCTCCGCGGCAGGAGCAGGGCGCGGCGTCTGTACTGAAGGAGCCCATTCTCTGAAAAATCAGAGCAGCATCACAACCCCACCCGGGGTCATCATGCTGCTCTATGAATAAGAACTACACATCAATTGCACATTTCGAACAACAGGTCCAGCTCAAAGATTTTCGTCCGCGTAGCCGCTATGTCTATGTGCGAGCGCTACGCGAATTGGCCGAGCACTTTGAGTGCGATCCGGCTCAGCTCACCGAAGACCAAGTGCGGCAGTACTTCCTGTTTTTGCGCGAGCAAAAGGAGTATCAGGGCAGCGCCATGACCCTGGCCCGCGTCGCCCTGCGATGCTTCTTCCGTGAGGTCAGCAAGACCGGCCAGGATTGGACCGTGTTCGAGGATCTGCGCATTGCTCGACCCGAGCCGCTGCCCTTGGTGCTGAGCCAAGAGGAGGTAGCGCGCGTGCTGGGCGTAGTGCGCCAGCCCCGCTTTCGGGTGTGTCTGCGCCTGATCTACTACTGCGGGTTGCGCGTGGGGTAGGCAGTGAGCTTGGCTCCCCAGGACATTCATGGCCGGGAAAATCCTCCCCGGCTGCACATTAAGGACGGCAAGGGCGGCAAGGACCGTTACGTGCCCATTGCCGCCGGGATGGTGGAAGAACTGCGCCAGTGGTGGAAGGGGCACCGCAATCGCCGCTGGCTTTTTCCCTCGATAGGCGCCCCCGGAACCCATGAGCCGCTCTGCCAGGCGCAACGCTGCATGGCCGTCGGCTCAGTGCAGGAGGCCTTTGCACTGGCCCGCCAACAGAGCGGCATTCACCCCAAGGCCACGGTGCACACCTTGCGGCATTGCTATGCCACCCACTTGCTGGAAGCCGGCGTCAACCTTCGCCAGTTGCGCGACTATCTGGGGCATCGCTCCCTGGACACCACCCTGATTTACACTCACCTGACCCAGTTGAGCGAGGCCAGGACCCAGGCCACGCTGCAGGCACTCTACCAAGGCCTCAACCGCTAGAGCCAGTCCCTGCCCGTGGTCGAACTGGCCGAGGTACTGCGCCGGCATTGGCCGGAGTATGAGGGGCAGTTTGGCGCGCAGGTTCCTGCCTCCCATCGCCGGGCCGTGCAGGCCATCCTGGCCTGCCGCACTGGGCGGCTGGGGGGAGAACTCTACCGCTGTCCGGACTGCCAGCAGGACCACTTTGTCTATCATTCCTGCAACCATCGCGCCTGCCCCCGCTGCGGCCAGGCCGACGCCAGCGACTGGATCCAGCGCCAGAAGCTCAAGCTCCTGCCCATGCCCTACTATCTGGTCACCTTCACGGTGCCCGAGGGGCTGCGCCCCTGGTTGCGCTCCCACCAAAAGGTCGGTTACTCGGGGCTGCTCCAGCAAAGCGCGGCGGCATTGCAGGATGTGGCCAGGCGGGAGAAATACCTCGGAGCCCAATTGGGCATTTTAAGCGTGCTCCACACCTGGGGTCGCCAGCTCCAATACCATCCCCACGTCCACTGCGTCGTGCCGGCTGGTGGCTTGCGCGCCGACGGCCTGCGCTGGTGCGAGTCCAAGAACCCAGACTTTTTCCTGCCCCAAATCGTCGTGGCGGCTCGATTCCGCAACCGGCTCAAAACGGCGCTCCAGGCTCAGGAGGACTTCGACCAGATACCGTCCGAGGTGTGGCGGCAGAAGTGGATCGTGGATGTGCAACCGGTGGGCAGCGGAGAGCCGGCCATCAAGTACCTCTCGGCTTATGTCTATCGCACCGCGCTAGGTTCCCAACGCATCCTGGCCGACCAGGATGGACAGATCACCTTCCAATACAAGGACAGCCGGACCCAACAGTGGTGTACCCTCACGCTCGGGGCGCTAGAGTTTATCCGGCGCTTTCTCCAACATGTGCTGCCCCAAGGCCTCCAGCGCGTGCGCTATTATGGCTGGTTGGCCGCTGCCGCCACAGCTCGCTGGCAACGCATCCTGGCCCTGCTGGATTGGCAGGCTCCCGCCCGGCTCCCCGCACCGCCTCGGTCCACACCACTTTGTCCTCACTGCGGGGCTCCCTTGGTCTGGATTGGCACCCTCAGCCGCGCCCCTCCGTAGCTGCCTCATCATGTCGCACCACCCCTCCAGAGGCCTGCGTTGGCAGCGTCCCGTCAAAATGCCTCGGCGACGCCGGCGCGGAGCCTTTGGCCCGAAGCCTAAAAAGACTGCCGCTCCAACCCCCCTGCGCCCCAGCGGACGCTCCGCATCAAGCCCAAAGTGCTGCTTGCATCCGATCCTCACCCCCCTTGCATCGCTCCTTGCTGCCCCGCTTGACCTCTGCACACCGCAGCAGCAGGTCCGGGGGGACAAAAGCGAACCGCAAAGCCCGGCCCTTGCAAATTCGACGGGCTCGTCCAACGGTAGATAACATTGAGGCTCCGCGCGATTACGTCCTGGTTGCATTCGTTCGTCCCCGGCGCGCTCCGCTCAATGCTATCTTTCTTCGTTTTAACGGTTTTCGCGCTGGCGTACCTGCCACCCTCGACAAGGCCGCGATGCGCCCGGTAAGGCCGCAGTGAAGGCGGGAGCGGGACCGCGGGCGAGCCCCTCACCCCATCGGATGGGGGGAGGGAGAATTCTCCGTAGCGGCTTGAGGGACCGGAGGCGCCTGGCAGTTCAAGAGTCTGCCGACGTTTCTCCCTCTCCCCTTGGACCGGAGGCGCCTGGCAGTTCAAGAGTCTGCCGACGTTTCTCCCTCTCCCCTTCGGAAGGGGAGAGGGCCGGGGTGAGGGGTCCGACGGTGACTCCGTCTCCGCCATCGCTGAGAAGGTGTGAAAAAATTGATTTTCCGAAGAATCACCTTTCATTTTCCTAGGAAATCTGCATGGTTTTTTTCCGCTTTTCCAATTTTTTCACACCTTCTGACCGATTACCGTCCCGCTGCTGCCTGCCGCGGGCCCGCTCTGGAACATCCGCACCAATCTCACCCTCAACCTCATGTTCCCCCGCCCGGTGCTCATTTACCGGGCGGCGCCCAAACTCAGCCTCTTTGCAGGCGCCGATATCAAGTTCGCCGTCTTCCGGGCCGCAGAGGACCAGGGCAATGAAATCGGCCAAACCCGCTACAACAACGCCCTGGGAACTTATCGGGATTTCCATCTGGGAGCCGGGGTCGAATACCAAATGGTGCACGGACTCTCACTGAGCGTTAGAGGCGGCTACTCGGTGGGACGCGAACTCGACTTCAAGCGCATCGGCCAGACCGTGACATTCGATCCGGCCCCGTATGCCCAGGCGGCGCTGAAATACCGGTTTTAGAAGCCTCACAGCGCCAGCAGGAACTTCTTAATCTCTTTGAGCCGGGCGGTGGCGCCGGTCCTGCCCAGGCGGGGAAACTTGCTGCCGGCCATGATGTAATCGTTGTTGCGGGTGAGCATCAGCTTGTCGTCTTTGACTTCTATCATGCTGATGCCCCGCTCGGCAGCGAGGATCTTCAACTGGGCGACTTGAAGCAATCGCTCGAGCGGCGGGGGCGGCGGGCCGAATCGGTCGCGCGCTTCTTTTTCAAGCTCGGCCACGGCGGCAGGCTCGGTCGCCTGCGCCAGCTTGCGATAGATCTCGATCCGCTGCCGGGCTTCGGAGATGTAGTTGAACGGGATGCCCGGGCTCAGGGCCAGGAAATCGAGATGGACCTGAACTTGGACGCGCGGTTTGACCTTTTCGCCTTTCACACTGGCGATGCTCTGTTTGAGGAGCTGGCAGTAAAGCTCGAAGCCCACGGCGGTGATATGGCCGCTTTGCTCGGCGCCCAGGAGATTTCCGGCGCCGCGGATTTCCAGATCGCGCATGGCGATTTTGAAGCCGCTGCCCAGGGTCGAGTATTGTTTGAGGGCGCTCATCCGCTTGCGCACGTCGGTCAGCAGCCGGGCGTGGCGCGGCAGGAGCAGGTAGGCGTAGGCCTGGTGCTTATAGCGGCCCACCCGGCCGCGCAGTTGGTAGAGGTCGCTCAGGCCGAAGCGGTCGGCGCGGTCGATGATAATGGTATTGGCGTTGGGGATATCCAGGCCGCTCTCGATGATGGTGGTCGAGAGCAGCACGTCGGCCGCCCCGTTGACGAACCGGGTCATGACCTCCTCCAGTTCGTCGCTATGCATCTGGCCGTGGCCCACGACGATGCGGGCCTGCGGGAGCAGTGTCTGGAGCCTTTGCGCCATCGTTTGAATTGTCATCACCCGGTTGTGCAGAAAAAAGACCTGCCCGCCCCGGTTAAGCTCGCGCTGGATGGCGTCTCGAATCAGACGCTCGTCGTATTGCATGACGAGGGTCTCCACCGGCAGCCGGTCGTGCGGCGGGGTTTGGATGGTGCTCATGTCCCGCGCCCCGGAGAGGGCCAGGTAGAGCGTGCGGGGAATCGGCGTCGCGCTCAGCGTGAGCACATCCACCAGCTTGCGCAGCAGCTTGAATTTCTCCTTGTGCATCACGCCGAACCGCTGCTCTTCGTCGATCACCACCAGGCCCAGGTCCTTGAACGCCACGTCCGGCTGCAACAACCGATGCGTCCCGATCACGATGTCCACCGCCCCGGCAGCCAGGTCCCGGACCACCTCCTGCTGGGCGCGCCGCCCTCGAAAGCGCGAGAGCAGCTCCAGTCGCACCGGGTAATCAGCCATCCGCTCGCGGAAGGTGTTGAAATGTTGCTGCGCCAGCACCGTCGTCGGCACCAGCATGGCCACCTGCTTGCCGTCCAGAATCGCTTTGAACGCGGCGCGAATGGCCACCTCCGTCTTGCCAAAACCGACATCGCCGCAGATCAGCCGGTCCATCGGTTTGGCGCGCTCCATGTCGGCCTTGGTCTCGACAATGGCCCGCATCTGGTCGGGGGTCTCTTCAAAGACGAAGGCGCTCTCGAACTCGCGCTGCCATGAAGTGTCGGCCAGAAAAGCATGCCCCGGCTGGCAATCGCGGGCCGCCTGGATGGCCAGCAACTCGCTGGCGACATCCCGCACGGCCCGCTCGGCCTGCAGCCGGGTCTTGAGCCAGCGAGTGCCCCCCAGCGTATTGAGCGGCGGGCGCGCCTTGCCGGCCCCGACATACTTGCTCACCAGGTGCGCCTCGGTGACCGGCACATAGAGCTTGGGCGGCCCCTGCGCCGGGTTGCCGGACGCATATTCGATGACCAGGCATTCCTGCCCCGCATTGGCCGACGCCGCGGTCCCTTCGGTCGGCTTGGCTCCCGCCCCCAGCGGCAGCACCTGCAGGCCTAGATACCGCCCGATGCCGTGCTGCAAATGAACCACGTAATCCCCCTCTTCCAATTCCGCAAAGTCAATGTCCAGGGCCGAACGCGTCGCCTGCGCATGCGGCGACTTGAGACGGCGCGGCCGCTGGACTTTGTAACGGCCGAAAACCTCCGCATCCGTCACCACCACTAGCCTGGCTTCATCGTAGAGAAACCCGCTCGACAGAGCGCCAAGGTCAGTCCTCAGTCCACAGTCCACAGCCCACAGCCGGGCAAGACCTTCGGAACTTGGGCTGTGGCCTCCAGGTTCCGGACTTCGGACTTCGGCTTGTGGACCCTGCACCGTGGACTCTGGACTGTGGACTTCGGACTTCGGATTTCGGATTTCGGATTTCGGATTTTCCAACCCGTATTCCTTCCAAATCTCGGCAAAACGCTGCCGTTCGCCCTCGTTGTTGCAAAAGACCTGAACGGCGTAGCCCTGGCGCAGCCACCGATGCAACTGGGCAAAAAACTCGCGCCGCTGTTCCTCGGCCACCCGTGGCTCAGGCGCGCGCTCCGGCAGCGGACGATAGGCATCCAGCCCCAAAAAGTGCGGCCCGTCCTCCGCCGCCCCTCCTTCACCCCCCAGGTCCCCAACTTCGGATTCAGGATTTCGGATTTCGGACGTTCCCCAGCGTCCCTCCGCCTCGGCCACGTTCAGCACCGTCATTCCCTTCGCCTCGGCCTGCCGCTGGAACTCTTGCCAGGACACGAAGAAGGGATCGCCTTGCGGAATCTGGCGGCCGTATGCTTGGGCCTGCTCATCCAATTGTTCCGGCTCGCATAGCAGCAAAATCGTCTCTGCCGGCAGATAATCGAGCAAGGTCCCCAAACCCCCGCTCCGCATTCCGCCCTCCGCCCTCCGCCCTCCGGATGGCGCATTCCCCATTCCGCATTCCGCATTCCGCACTCGAAGGATTCCCAGCTCACCGGCCGGCGGCAGGGTGATCGCCGCGACCTCCTGGCGGGAGATTTGCGTCAGCGGATCGAAATGGCGCAGGGATTCCAATTCGTCGCCGAAAAACTCCAGGCGCACGGGCCAGGGACTGGTCAGCGGATAGACATCGAGGATGCCCCCGCGCAGGGCGATCTCCCCTTTCTGCGTTACCTGGGCTTCGGGCTCGTAACCCTGCTCCTCCAACCACTCCACCAGGTCGAGCGGGTCGCACCGGTCCCCGCGCGCTACCGCCCGAGTGCCCCCTGCCAGGACCTCGGGCGCGAAAGTGCGTTGCAGCAGCGCAATCACACTGGTGACAACCACCGGGACGCGGCCCGTCCGGGGCAGCCCGGGACAGCACAACGCCGTCAGCGTTTCCAGGCGCTCGCTGATCACGTCCGCGTGCGGAAGCCTGTCCTCGTGCGGCAGAATCTCCCATCCAGGGTAAAACAACGGCTGCGCCAGCGCTGAAATGGGCTCTTGCGTGCCGAGTGCGGACTGTGGACTCGGTGCCGTGGACTGTGGACTGTGGACTGTGGACTGTGGACTGTGGCCTTCGGAGTCAGCCGCCATCCACGTCGTCAAGTCCTGCTGAAAAACCTCCTGCGCCTTTAGACTGGCGGTGATAATCACCAGGGGGCGGCGGGCCAAGACTCGATGCAGCAAGGCGGCCAGGAACGGTTGAGCCGCCGCCGCCACGCCCCCGCGCGACAACACTCCCCCCTGCGCCAAACGCCGTGACAGAGATTGCACGGCGGGAGCGGCCCAGACCCGAGCGAATAACTCGCTTGTCGCTATGATTGCGCAATCGTGCGCCAAGCAACGAAAAGATCGCAGGCGCAAAGGGCGTCGTCAAGGCCCCGAGGGTGTGAGGCGAGATTCCCGGGCGCAAATCTGTTTTTGAGCGCCTCCTGCATTTAGAAAGTCCCGTTGAACTCAATCCCCTCTCCTCGGGGAGAGGGCCGGGGTGAGGGGAAACCGGCTGCGCAACAACACCAGCTTCCAAAAACTGACTTGCCCGCCAAAATGCTTATCCAACTTGCTCAATGGCGGGCGCGGATTATGTTGTGTGACCGCCGATGGCCGTTTGAAAGCGCCATCTCATGAGACCTGCGGCACTGAATTGAAACGTATCCTCGCGTGAACGCGCCCCCCGACATCGTCCTGTTCTTCGGCCGCCTCCATCCGCTGTTGGTCCATTTGCCGATCGGTTTCATCGTCCTGCTCGCCGCGCTGGAGCTGCTGGCCCGCTCCCCGCGCTTCTCCCACGCCAACCGCAACGCCGGCCTGATCCTGGCCCTCGCCGGGCCCCTAGCCATCGGCACAGCCCTTTGCGGCTGGCTGCTCTCGCGGGGCGGCGGCTATGAAAACCGCCTCCTCTGGTGGCACCAGTGGACCGGCATCGGCACGGCTGCCGCCTGCCTCGCCGCAGGGCTCCTCTACAGCTTCCATCGCCAACGGGCCTATCGCTGGTGCCTGTTCTCAACCCTTGCCCTCCTCGTCGTGGCAAGCCACTTCGGCGGCTCCCTCACGCACGGCAGCGATTACCTGGTCCGCTACGCCCCCGCGCCGTTGCGCGCCTTCCTGGGCCACGGAAACCAGCCTCGCCCCAGGCCCAAAAATGGCCCCCAATGGCCTGACCTCCAGGTCTTCGACGGCATCATCCAACCCGTGCTGCAACGCAATTGCGTCTCCTGCCACGGTCCCGAGAAGGCCAAAGCCGCTTTGCGGCTCGATTCCCTCTCGGCCTTGCTCAAGGGCGGCAAATCGGGTGCTGTCGTCATCCCCGGCAACGCGGCCCAAAGCGAGCTGCTCAGGCGGCTCCGGCTCCCGCTCGATGATGAAGACCACATGCCCCCGCAAGGCAAGCCGCAGCCGGCCCAGGACGACTTGGCCCTGCTCGAATGGTGGATCGCTGCCGGCGCCCCCGCAGACAAGCGAGCCGGCGAATTGAAACCCCCTGCAGACCTCGCGCGAGTCCTGGCAGCCCGCGTCGCCGCCCAGGCCCCGGCGCCCCAAACCCTGCCTAAGTGGCCAACCCAGGGATCGCATCCAAATCTTGAATGAGGGCGCCGAGCCGGCGAACAGGGCGGAAAGTGCTCGCTTTGGGCCGGGCGGGCTCGACATACTGGGGGGCGGCAAATGCAGTTGTTTTTCAGGAGAATCTGGACCTTTGTGCGGCCCTATCGAGGCCGGCTGTTTCTGGGGCTGGCCTGCGGGGTGTTCAGCGCCCTGGCCAACGGCGCGCTGATGGTGGCGATCAAACTGATGGGCGATTTGCAGTTTGCCGGGAGCGGCACTTTTTCTTTCGAGCAGGCGCTGACGAAGGGGCCGGCGATGCTGCGCCCGATACTGCGGAGCCTTGCCCATTGGCTGCCCCAGGTGCAGGCGCCGTCCTCGACGCTGGGCCGGGTGCTGATTATCGCGACGATTCCCGGGGCGATGCTGATCCGCAACCTCTTCGGCTATTTGAACATTTACTTGATGAACTGGGCGGCCGCGCGGGCGATAGCCGACTTGCGGACGCGGCTCTTCGATCACCTCCAGAACCTTTCGCAGGATTTCTTCAGCCAGGCGCGCACGGGGGATTTGATTGCGCGCATCACCAGTGATACACAGGTGCTTTACGGGATTATCAGCGGTTCGCTAGGCTCGATGTTCAAAGACCCGGTTACGGTCCTGGTGTTGCTGGGCTTGATGCTGGGGCAAAGGGAGCAGCGGACCCTGGCACTGGTTTCGCTGGTGGTGCTGCCCTTGTGCATCGTGCCGATGACCATTTACGCGCGCAAGGCGCGGAAGTCGGCGCGGCTCATGCAGGGCCACGTCTCAGAGTTGGTCAGCCTGATGCACGAGTCGTTCTCGGGCAACCGGATAATCAAGGCCTATAACCTGGAGGGCACGGTGTTAAAGCAGTTCCAGGAAATCACCCGCAAGTATATCGGCCACCTGATGCGGCTGGTGAGGACCAACGAAATACCGAGCCAATTCACCGAATTGCTCGGCGCGGTGGGAATAGCGCTGGTCTTTCTTTACGTGGGGATGGTCAACACCAGGAGGCCGGGCTCGGTGTCTCCGGGCGATCTGTTCGCGTTTGTTGGCACCATCGTGTTGATGTACCAGCCCCTTAAAGCCCTGGCCCGGCTGCACAATCAACTGCACCAGGCGGCGGCGGCCAGCCAGAAGGTTTTCCAGATGCTCCAGACCACCAGCACCGTGGTGGAGCCCTCCAAGCCCGTGCCGCTCGAGGCGCACGGGGCGGACATCTATTTCGAGAACATCGAGTTCGACTATGGCGACAAGCCGGTCTTTTGCGGCATTGATCTCCGCGTGAAGGCGGGGCAGATGGTCGCCCTGGTGGGCAGCAGCGGTTCGGGCAAGACGACTCTGGCCAATCTGCTGCTCCGCTTCTACGACCCGAAGCGGGGCGCAGTCCGCATTGGCGGGACCGATATTCGGCAGGTCTCGATCAAGGACCTCCGCCGTCAGATAGCTTTGGTGGCCCAGGAAACGATCCTTTTCAACGACACCATCCGCAGCAACATCGCCTTGGGCCGGCCCGGGGCCTCGGAGGCGGACATCGAGGCGGCTGCCAAGCATGCCTACGCCCATGAGTTCATCCTCCAAAAGCCCCAAGGCTACGACACCATCGTGGGAGAGAAGGGGGCAGTGTTGTCCGTAGGCCAACGTCAGCGGATTACGATCGCGCGGGCGATTCTAAGAGATGCGCCCATCCTGGTATTGGATGAGGCGACCAGCGCGCTGGATACCGAATCCGAGCGGGCCGTCCAGGCCGCGCTCGAGCAACTGATGCAGGGCCGCACGACGATCTGCATCGCCCATCGCCTCTCGACCATCCAAAACGCCGATGTCATCGTCGTCCTGGACCAAGGGCGGATCGTGGAAACCGGCGCGCATGCTCAGTTGATTGAGGCGCGCGGCTGCTATTGGCGGCTTTATGAGTTGCAGTTCGAGCCGGCTAATTAAGCGCCGCGCAATTTCTGCACCGCGCTCTGGACGGCGGCGGAGTCGGTCGCTTTCCAAGAGAACTCAGGGGGGCGCAGTGTTCCGCCCATGAACACGCGCGGGTTGCGGTGTAGCATGCCGCTCTGGACGGATCGGCGGGCGCTGAGATGGACTTCGGTGACGCCGGTGGCGGCGACAACGCGTTGGACGTTGGCCGGGGTGATGCCGCCGCCGGGCATGATGATGATGCGGCCGGCGGCCAGTTTATGGAGGGCGGCGATCAGGTCGAGGCCCTCCAGGCATGAGGCCTCCTGGCCCGAAGTCAGGACGCGCTCGACACCCAGGGCGATGAGAGTTTCCAGGGCCTGGCGCGGGTCGCGGCACATGTCAAAGGCGCGATGGAACGTGACCTTGAGCGGGCGGGCCAGTTCGATCAACTCGCCGGTGCGCGCTCGCTCGACCTCTCCCTCGGCGCTCAGGCAACCGATGACGACGCCGTCCGCCCCCAGTTCCCTGGCCGTCCGGATGTCTTCACCCATGACCTGCATCTCCTCCTCGCTGTAAAGAAAGTCGCCGCCCCGGGGCCGGATCATGACCTGGAGTCCAATCTGGAGGCCGCGCCGGGCGACCTTGATGCACCCGGCGCTGGGGGTCGTGCCGCCCTCCAGCAGGTTGTCACACAGTTCCACGCGGTCAGCCCCGCCCCGCTGCGCCGCCAGGGCGCCGGCGGCAGAATCGACACAGATCTCAACGCGCATCGTGCCCGGACTGTAGTGCGGTGCCTCCCAAAAGGCTATACATTTGGCAAGGCCTCAATGAAGGCGGGAGCGTCCAGGGGCAGGCCCCTCACCCCGACCCTCTCCCCATCCGATGGGGGGCCGGGGTGAGGGGTTGGCCGGGGGCGCTGTTTCCGGCTTCACCGACCGGTTACTACATTTGTTCCTTCGGGCCTCGGATTGGCGGCTGACGGCGGGGCGGTCCAGAGCTTGTTAATGACATAGATAAGGACCAAACCGCCGCTGATGAACACGCCCAGGAGCATCCAGGCCAGGTCCATGCGGCCATAAAGAAAGTTGCCCACCGCGAAGAGACCCGACCAGATGACCGCGCAGCCGGCGGCCCAGCCCAGCAGGGCCAGGGGAATGTTCTCGCGCGTGGCGGCGGCCTCAGCCCGGCTGACGCCGGCGGCCTGGCGGATGCGGCGCCAACCCGGGCCGAATGGCCTGACTTTCTTGTAGAAGGCGATCAGCGTCTGAGGGTCGGTTTGAGGGCCGAAAAAGGCGGTAAGGACCCAGCAAAGGGTAGTGACGGCGACCGTGATCGGCAGGTCGAGGCTCACGCTGCCGCCGTGGAAGTGGGCGTTGAGGAGAGTGCCGTTTCTGTGCAGGAGGAACACGAGGACCGAAACGGCAAAGGAACTCACCATCGCGGCCACTTCGCACCAGGCGTTGATGCGCCACCAGAACCAGCGCAGCAGATAGAGCAAGCCCGTGCCCGCGCCGATCTGGAGAATGAGATCGAAGGCGTCCTTGGCGGTGTCCAGAACGAATGTCAGGGCGCCGGCGCACACGAACAGCCCCACGGTCACCCAACGGCCGGCCCAGACGTAGTGTTTCTCCTTGGCACTGGGGTTGATGAACCGCCGGTAACAATCATGCACCAGGTAAGAGGCGCCCCAGTTCAGATGCGTGAGGATGGTGGAGGAATTGGCCGCGATGAGACCCCCGACCATCAGGCCCATGAACCCGACCGGCAGGAACTTGAGCATGGCCGGATAGGCGATGTCGTGCCCGAGCAATCTTGGGTCCAGACGCGGGAAGGCCGCCTGGATGTCCGACAATTGGGGATAGACCAGCAGCGAGCAGAGGCCGACGAGGATCCAGGGCCAGGGCCGCAACACGTAATGGGCGAGGTTGAAGAACAGCACGGACCCCAGGGAATCCTTTTCCGATTTGGAGGCCAGCATGCGTTGGGCGATGTAACTGCCGCCCCCGGGCTCAGCCCCGGGATACCACACCGCCCACCATTGGACGGCGATGGGCATCAGGAACACGGTCACCGCCGTGTCCCAGTTGCCGGCTTTGAAGTCGGGCAGCATGTTCAAGTAGTTGATTCCGTTGGGGCCGCTCTTGGCGGAAAGCGCCGAGACCATGGCCTGCAGGCCGCCGACGTGTTTGACCGCAAACCAGGCGGCGGCGATGACCGCGGTCATCTTGATGAAAAACTGGATCATATCGATGACCAGCACGCCCCAGAGGCCGGAATGGGCGGCAAATACGACGTTGAGCAACCCGCAGAGCAGCAGGGTTTGCCAGCGCTCCAGGCCGAAGAGGATGGCCGCAATCTTGCACGCCGCCAGCGTCACGGTGGCCATGATGAAACAGTTGAAAAACAGGCCCAGATAGACCGAACGAAACCCGCGCACGAAACCGGCCGCCTTGCCGGAATAGCGGATTTCATAAAACTCGAGATCGGTCATCACCCCCGAGCGGCGCCACAAGCGGGCATAGAAAAAGACGGTGGCCACGCCCGTGAGGGTGAACGCCCACCAGCACCAGTTGCCCGCCACGCCCTGGCGGCGCACGATGTCGGTCACCAGGTTCGGCGTGTCGCTGCTGAAGGTGGTGGCGACCATCGACAGGCCCGCCAGCCACCACGGCACCGAACGGCCGGAAACGAAAAACTCGGACGTGTTCCTGCCGGCGCGCTTGCCGAAAAACAGCGCGGGGACAAAGCAGATGAGCAGGGTCAATATTACGATAACCCAATCGATAGGCTGCAAGTGCATACTGGGCCTGATAAAAGCACGTTTCGAGATTCAAGGAATCTAGCCGGGAGCCTACCCTGGCGACCCCAAAATGGCGACATATTTGTTGGGGCGGCAAAGCAACCGTTGTCATGACCCACATTCTCTGGACACCTTGATTAGCGCTCCTGTTGCGGACCATCTCAAACCCCGTTAGGGGTGACCTGTTTATAGCACCAGCGCAGCCACCTCGTCCTTCTTTTTGTTTTTCAGCGGCGCGGGTCTGGCCCGCCTGTCGGATTCCACGCCCGCCGCGCCGCTGAAAAACAAAAAAACGGTGGTGGGTCGCCGCCCTCTCAGGGGGCCAGTTTGAGGTGGGAGATGCGGAAGAGGGCGCCTTTGGGGAGGTTGGGCAGGCATTCGATTTCCCAGCCGTGGGCCAGCACGATCTGCTGGACGATCGCCAGACCGAGCCCGGTGCCGGTTTTGTGGGTAGTAAAGTAGGGTCTGAAGATCTCGGTGCGGCGCTCCGGGGGAACGCCGGGGCCATTGTCGCGGATTTCGAGCACCGCTTCGGCGGCGTTGCCCCGCGCGGCCAAGACGCGGATTTCTCCGCCCGGTTCGACCGCCTGAATGGCGTTGAGCAGGAGATTGAACAGGGCCTGCCGAAGCAGTTGGTCGTCGGCTTCGATGCTGAGGGACTCCCCAGTGACCTGGAGGTCCAGCTTCTTTTCTTCAAGGTCGTAGCGCAGCGCCCGGATGACCTCGTTGACCACCGACCCAAGGACGAGTTTGGAGCGGCGCACCTCGCGCGGGCGTGAATAGTTGATAAACTCGTTCAACTGCCCGGCCACCTTGTCGGCCTCGTTGATGATCTCTCGGGATTTTTCCTGGGTCTCGACCGCTGCGTTGGGCATCTTCGAGAGCATCTGGGCCAGGCCGCGGATGATGTTGAGGGGATTGCGGGTTTCATGGGCCAGGCCGGCGGCGGCGAGGTTCATCTCCTTGAGATGAGTGTTCAATTCGCTGGCGCGGACCAGGCGAATCTGAAGTTCGGAGGTTTTGGTCAGGTTGCGCCAGGCCAGGCCCGAGCCGAGGGCAGAGATGGCGGCGAAGAACGTGATGACGAAGCGCAGCCGAAGGTCCTCCTGGCAAACGGCCTGGTAGGCGTCGGTGGACACGGCCAGGACCAGGCCGTGCATCTCGCGTTTCTGGGCCAGGGCCTGGAATTCCGGACGGAGCCACCACGGCGGCGGTCTGAACCGGCCGCGGCGGGGACCGCCTTCGCGGTCGCCTGGGCCAGGGGGAGGGCCTGGCGGCGGGCCTGGGGGCGGCCCTTCTGGACTGGTTCGCTCGAGGGCATTGGAGGAGGCGTTTGGTTCGGGTCTGGGTTCGTCGCGACTCGGGAAGCGGCCGCGCACAGGGTTGGTATCCACCAGCAACGGGGAGGCCGGATTGGTTAGGCCCTCCTGCCTTACAGTGACGCCCGCGACCGGGTAGGCGATGATCAAGCTTCTGCGGCCCCAGTGCTCTTGCTGTTTGAGCAGGTCTTGCTGCTCCAAGTCGATAGGGTTGCCTGCCTTGGCCACCACGTCGCCGGCGGCATTGAGCAGCAGGACCGAAAGGACTTCGCCCGAGCCAGTCAGTTCGTTGGTGGGGGCGCCGGCCAGGCGGTCGAGCACCGGCTGCAGCCGATCACCGAACACGGCACCTTGCCACTGCAGGCCCCGGATGAACGAACCCATGGTATCGGCGATGTCTTTGGAGCGGTTCCGCAGGTTGGCCCCGGCGTGGTTCTTGACCCGAACATGCTCCCCGGCTTGCCAGGCGGCTATCAGCGCCCAAACGGCCGCCAGCAGGACATAAACAAACAGGTTGCGGCGCGCTAGTTGCATTGGCAGAACGCAACGCGGATGCCTCGTCCGCGGGTCCGGGTGGCGGTTGTTTTCATGCTCTTACACTATTACAGGATTCGAAGTGACAGGCGGGCCTGTGCCGAAGGCACATCTGAGAATAGCCCAGCGTTTCAACGCTGGGCTAGCTCGGCCGAGGGATAAGTCCCGAAGGGACGGCTGAACAACGGCGCCGCATTTCGGCCGTCCCTTCGGGACGTGCGTCACAGCTCCGTTAGGAGCGGCATGTTTGTAGAAACGCCGCCCCAATACGCTTGTCTCAAGCTCCGTCAGGAGCGGCATGTCAGAGCCGCACAGCCGCCGGACGGACATGCCGCTCCTAACGGAGCTTGCGTCCTCCGATGCACCTTTTCTATAAACATGCCGCTCCATGCGGAGCTTTGCCTTTTGGATCATTGGCTGTCTCTGGGGAGGGTGACGGGCTTCATTGTATTATCTGTGGCGGGGGCCGGGGAAGGCGACGAGGGCGGCGGCGGCGCAGGCCAGGCGAGGGGCTTGGTTGTATTGTCTGTCGTGGGGCCAAGCGGGGGCGCAGCGTTTTTCGGAGCGGCCTTCGGAGCGTCTTTCGGAGCGTCCTTGGGAGGGCCTTTGACAGCGTCTTTGGGAGCGTCCTTGTGAGCGTCTTTGGGAGGCAGGGTCTCCAGGAACTTATTAAGCTCCTTTTCGGTGAAGGCCTGTGGCCCGCCAGACTTTTGTTTTTCCCTCTCGGAGAGGGCGACGAGCTGCGAGGGGGCTTGGGCGATATGCGGGGTTAGGAAGATCATGAGCTCGGTCTTGGCACTGCTCTTCTGCGTCCGTCTGAAAAGGTTTCCCAAGAGCGGGATGTCACCCAGGAGCGGGATCTTGACGATGTTTAGAGTCTTGTCGTCTTGCATCAGGCCGCCGATAATGACCGTTTCGCCGTCCGGGGTGACGGCGACAGTAGTCGCGGAACGCTGGTCAATGACCGGGGCGCTGGCAGTGGCGGAGATGGGAATCGAGAGCGTGGGGTCGATGGAAGAAATCTCCGGGCTAACGATCATTTCGACCAGACCCGCCGAGGTGATAAAGGGAGTCACGTTCAAGATGACACCGACTTGTTGGTAGTTGAAGGAGTTGATGACATTGCCGAAGTTGTCGTAGCGGGTCGCGTTGATCAAGGGCACCTCCTCGCCGACGAAGATGCTGGCGGGCTGATTGTTGCGGGCCAGGATGGTGGGTCTCGAGAGGACCTTGACGCTGCCGGCCTGGGCGATGGCGCGGAGGGTTGCCTGATAGTTCGCGCCCATGATTTGGTAGAGGCCGGCGCCCTGGGAGGTCAGCGGGTTGGCTTGGGCAAAGCTCGAGACCGGCTGGCCGAAAGCATTCACGTTCGTGGCGGCGGCCGTGCCCAGTTGGTTCAGTGAGGACATGCCGAAGGCATTGGCGGCATTGGCCGTCGTACTTTGACCGATCTGCTTGCTCCAGCCTCCCTCGACGCCGATGTCCGAGGCATTGTTGTAAGTGACCTCCAGGAAGACCACATTGATGAGGACCTGGGGTTTGGGCCGATCCAGGTTGGAGATGACCAGGGAGATAGCCTTGCTGGTCTCCTCATCGGCGATCGTGATGACGCGGCGCGACTCCGGGTCAATCGAGAAGTAGGCATCGCCGATCGTCGTGCTGCTGGGGTATGGGCTGGTGGAGGAACTGCCGCCTCGGCCGCCGCCCCCGCCGCCCCCGCCGAAACCGCCGCCGAAACCGCCGCCCCTTCCCTGCGCGTGGGCCTCGAGCGCCGCGCAGAGGGTCAGGGCCGCCAGGGCGGCGAGATGCTTGTGCCAGTTTGAGGATTCATTGCTCATGTTTGCCTTGTGTTTGGAGTAAACCGGGTGGTGTGTGGTTGTGGCGGGCTGCAGCTAGAAGCTCATACCGCCGCCCATGCCCCCGCCCATGCTCCCGCCCCGGCTGCCACCGCCACCGAACGCGGAACCGGAACTGTTGTTTTGTTGGTTTGCAGTGGCGCGCTGAGTCAGGGGGTTGCCAGTGCCGAGTATCGAGTTGCGGTTGTTATTGTTGTTGGCGCGAATGCTGCCGGAGCGCTGGAAGAGGTCCTGCAGGATCTGTTGGACATCCTGTGGGTCGGCGTTGGCGAGCTCGTATACCCTTACGACTTCGTGCCTGGCATCGGTGTCGAGTTTTTCGATGATCTCAGCGATATGTGGCATCAGTTGCGCGGCTGCGCTGACCATGACGGCCCGGCTGCGCGGTTCGGGGACAACGATGACCTGGCTCATTTTCTTGTCTCGAGTGTTGCTGGTCGCCTGGTTACCGCCGCGCATGCCGCCGCCGAAGGGGCCGCCGCCCCCGAAGCGGAACCCGAAGCCGGGGCCCGTATCGGTCCGGGAGGTATCGGGGAAGAGCTGGGTGAGTTGATCCGCCAGTTGGTTTGCGTCGGCGTGTTTGAGTTGGAAGATCTTCACTTCGGTGATATCGGTCGTAGCGACGTCCACTTCGGCGACCATCGCTGTAATCGTCTCCATCACCTCGGGGGCGGCATTCACGACGAGGGAATTGGAGTAATCATCGGAGGTCGCGGCCACTTTCGCGCCGGCCGGGCTGGCGCCGCCGCCGCCGGCGCCGCCGCCGCCGCCCCCGCCCATGCCGCCACGCATCATGCTCATGAACGCCATCGCTCGGCCCATGCCGCCCATGCCGCCTTGCGCGTTTTGACTGAACAAGGTCATGATTTCGGTGGCCAACTGCTTGGCGTCGGCATAGTGGAGGCGAAAAACCTTGATGGAGGAAACGCCGGAAATGTCCAGCGCGTTGACGATTTTGAGCGCGCGGCGGACATCGCGTCCCGGGGCGACCATGACCAGGGAGTTGGCGCTTTCGTTGACCGAGATCTCGGTATCCAGGGGCAGGAGTACCTGGAGATTCATTTTTAACTGGGCGCCACTGACATATTTAACGGGGATAACCCAGGTCCCCATATCATCGTCCTCAGGAACGTCCTCCCAATGGGTGGCTGTCCGCACGGGCAACTCGGAGGAGGTCTTGGCTTTGTCCATGCTGAAAATAGTGAGAATGCGGTCGTTGCGGCTGACCGCGTATCGGTTTTTCCTGAGAACGGAGTCCAGCAGATCGACCGCCTCATCCCTGGTGACCGGCTTTTTGCTCCAGACCTCGACGGTGCCCCGCAGCGACTCGGCCTGGTTGTTGATGATGAATCCGGCGGCGTCGCTCATGGTCTCGAGCACCAGGCTCAGCGGGGCGCCGTGGAAGTTGAACATAATGCCGCCCGAGCCATCTTCGACCGTGATTGGCGGTTCGGAGTTTGTGGCGACGCCGGCCAAGGCAGCCGCGTCGCCTGGCGCCGTGCCGGGCGCAGCATTAGTGGAGGCCGGGACGGCCGCTTCCAGGGGGGAAGCGGCGACTTGCCGATCGAGGCCGAGGCTCGGGGCATTAGTGGGGCCCGGGACGGCCGCTTGCAGGGTGACCGGAGCGGGGTTGGCCGGGGCGCCGGGCGGCGGTTCGGCGGCCGTGAGGACCAGGCCGGACCAGAGGCCGGCCAGCATGAGCAAGGGATCGGAGGTTTTCATGGGAGGATTTTGTTGGGTGCTATTCTTGGGCGCGTCGTTGCATCAGGCGCTTAAGGACTTCGTTTTCGCCGCCGGCGGGGGCGGCGCTGTTAGTGCCGGAGGATTCGGAGCTTATCACTGGAGTGAAAGAGGAACTGGCGGCGGAGCTCGAGGGCGCGGCGGAGAGCTGCCAGGGGCCGGTTTCTTCGCGGCGCATTTGCATGCCCATGTGCATCTCGACGTCGTTGGTCGCGTCGGCCAGCTTCACAGAGTCGGCGGCAGTGTTGGTGGCCCCGCCGGCCAACTTCACAGAGTTGGTGGCCGCGCCGGCGAGCTTCACGGAGTCGGCGCCAATGTCGGTGAGCTTGTAGCCGGCGATGGAATCGGAGACTTTGAGCTGCCTTTCGTACTTGGAACTGCTGCCGCTGAAGTAGGCGAACGTGCCCTTCTCGTAGCGCGCGGTGCCTACCAGGGTGAAATACTCGGCGCTTGGCCCCTGAACCGGCCTGGGCCCGGAGGACACGCGATTCGGATCGAAGATGTTGAGCTCGGCAATGACCCTGAAAGCGGCATAATCGAGGCTGGCGGGCCCGTTGGTGCCTGAATCTATCCCTGAGCCGAAGTTGTCTCGCGAGGGCCTGGCGCGCTGTCGCTCGCGGGCAAACCGGTTTTGGCGCGATTGACGGCCATCAGGCCGGCGATTTCTGCCCCCGGAGGGATTGTTCGGGGCTTCGTCGCCCGCCTGGGTTGGGGCGCTGGGTTGACCCGGCTCGGCCGCCTCGTTGACATCGTTGGTTCCAGGCATTCCGTCGGGGCCCTCGAGTTCATTGGGGGGCACGGCCTGCTGGGCCTGGGGCGCGGCATTGGTGAGCGGGAGGGCGTCGGTTGGCGGGGCCGCGCCAAAGGGGACGGGGGCGTCGGCTTGCCGGGCCACGGCCAGGGAAGCGCCGAGCAGGATGAGGGAGAGCAGCAGTGTGGGGTTCATCGGGTTGACGGGGTCAAGATGAGGGCGCTGAAATTGAGGCTGAGGGACAGTTGGCGGCCTTCTTTATCGCGGGCGTTCAAATCGATGGATTGGAACCTCAAAGCCAGGGGTTCACGCTCGGCGCCCCAGAGGAAGCGGGTGAGCCGGCCGAGGTCGCCGGTGGCATCGATTTTGCACTCGTAGGTCGAGTAATCATCGGACTCGGGCTTCCATTGGCGGTTGATGGCGCCGATGCTGACGCCGCTCTCCTGGGCCCATTGGGTGGCCGCCTGGAAGATCTGTTGTTCGGCGGCGGAGGTGTCGTTGGTGAGCGACCTTCGGGAGATCTCGCGCCAATAGTTGCGGATGCCCTGCGCGTTGGCCATGAGGGCCTTGCCCTGGGTCACCTGCTTGCGCAACCCGGCAATCCGGGTCTGCCGGGCGTCCCAGGCGTTGAGCAGCGGTGTGAGCAGGACTTTGTCCGCAACGAACAAGGCGGCGACCGAGATCGTGACGATGATGAGGAGTTGCTGGCGGTCTTTAATTTGCATTGCTGCCTCCCTGGTTCCAGGTAAAGGTGAAAGTGAAGGTGATGGCCGGGGCCTGCCCGCTCGTCGAGATGAGATTGACCTCCCGGATCTGTTTGAGGGCGCGCAGACGTTCCTTGGTCTGGAGCAGGGCGGCGTAGTTTTTTGCGATGCCCGTGCATCTCACCGTTTTGAGGTCGCCGATTTCGACGGTCTTTGCGGTGACGCTGTTGTCTCTGGGAAAGGCCCGGCTGAGCGTGCGCAGGATGGACAGGCCCTTGACCGATTCGTCGTACCAGGGGCGGTATTGACTGATGTGGCTCTTGAGGGCCTGGAGTTCCTTGCATTGGGCGGCCATCTTTCCCCATTGCGTTTCCAGACCCCAAAGCTTGCATTGCTGGTAAAAGAAGATGCTTCCCACCAGCACCGCCACCGAACCGGCGGCGGTCAGGCCGGTGCGCAGCTTGCCGGAGGAATAACGGGTGGTCATCTGCTGCCAGGAACTGACGCGGGGCGCCTGGAATTCAAAGACGGTGGCTTGTCCCGCCAAGAGCCGCGCAGCCAGGCTAAAGGCGGAGGAGACCGCAACCTCGGGCGGGGCCTCGGCGCCGAACTCCCCGGGAGAATAGCTGCCCACGCATTCGATTTCCAGGCCCATCGACTCGAAGCGCAATTCCATCTCGTCGGCCATTTGCCGGGCAAGGTTGTGCGGGCCGAAGACACGGACACGGCGAACAGCCTGGCGGATTTCGGCGGGGAGCTGGCCCAGGGTGATGCGGGCCTCGCGGGCAACCACGTCGGCGTGGAGCACATGTTGGGCGCCCTCGATTTCCAGGGCGCCCTCCAGGGCCCGCAGGGCGGCCACGCCGCCGCCGCAGGTGACCTGCAAAGCGACGTGGGTCTCGCCAATGGCCAGGGCCAACACGCCCCCGGAGTCCCCCGCCCCGGCCGGTTGCAGGGCGGCGATGCCCAGCGACAAGCTGGCCGGCTTGAGTTTTGCAGCCCGCAGCACGCGGTCCAGGGCCGCGAGGTGGTTCTTGGGGATGCCGGCCAGCAGCGCCTGTTGTTTGCCTCCAGGCGCCTGGCACCGGGAGGAAATCACCTGGAGGGTCTGCATGTCGCACGGAAACCCGCGTTCGGCTTCGATTTGGAGGAAACTGGCGATGTCAGCCTCGGGCAGGTCCGGAACCTCGACATGGGTGGCGAGCACCCACTTGAGAGGCAGGCCCACAATGCAGTTGCGCTCGCGCACCCCGGCCGTATCGAGATGGTTGCGAATCTCCCGCCCAACCAGTTCCGGCGCGTTGGTCAGGGGGTCCAGCGACAGCGAGACGGAAAAGGGGTGCCGCACGCTCAAGGTGCCCATGGCGCGCTGCAGGACCAGGCCCTCGAGGCGGCTGCCGTCCAGCGTCAACCCAAGCACCGAGGAGAGGCGCTTGCGTTTCCGAAGATGCATGAGGGACAAATCGATCATAAGGTTGGTTGTGCGAGAGGCAACTGAAACCCGAAGTCCGAAGGCCAAAGGAAATCCGAAATCCGAAGGCCGAAATCCGAAGGAAATCCGAAATCCGAAATCTGAAATCCGAAGGCCGAGATCCGGACGCTTTCGGGCGCTGGCTCTGCGCTCGATATTGAGGGCACAGGCGCTGTCTTGTCACGCAGCCACCGCACCAAATAAAGGCACGGATTCAGCCTTCGGATTTCGGATTTCGGATTTCCTTCGGATTTCGGATTTCGGCCTTCGGATTTCGGCCATCGGCCATCGGCCTTCGGATTTCGCGGGTTTTGTCTCAGGGTCTTCATTGGCGCAGTCTCACCGCTTGTTATCGTAGCTCAGGACGTACTGTTGCCGCACGTCTTTGCCCAGCGCCCAACCCAGGTGCGTGAGGTCCTGGCGATAGAGGACCTCAGGGGTGCCTGAGCTGGTATCGAAGACGAATTTCACGCGCCGGTAGCCCCGGCCGTAGGGTCCGAGGGCGGCAATATCGGCGGTGAACTGGTAGCTCTGCATGGTCAGATAGTCGCCGGTCTCCATGGCCTGCAAGGCATCCGGGTAGTTCTGGCCCAGGGCGTCGATGACCCAGGCGATGGAGGTGAGGTTGTTGGGGTTGCTCAAGCGGTAATTGACGAGTTGTGCGGCCGCGGAGTTGTCCCCGCCCAGCAGGCAGGTCAAGACCGCCGCGCTGGCAGTGTTCACATTGACCCGGCCTTCGATGGTTTTGTTGGTGGTGGTCGTGAGATTGGTGGCGATGAGGGCAAACTCGGCCGAGGTCATTCCGCTCTTCACGTAAAACAGCAACGGGCTGGCGAAACTGACAGTTGGTGTTGTCACGACAACGGAGTTTCTGCCGGGCGCGGCTGCATTGGGCTCGGCCACATCGGGCGCGGCTGCACCTTCCCCAACGACCCGGCCCCCCCCTCCACGGCCGCCACCCCCGCTGCCCCCTCCGCCTCCTCCGCCCCCGCCTCCGCGGCCGCCGCCTCCGCGGCCGCCGCCTCCACGGCCACCGCCTCCACGGCCACCGCCCCCGCCTGTTGTGGGCCCCCGGCCAGCGGCCGCGCCGCCCGTGGACAAGCCCAGGGCCGAGATGATCGCGGTGGCGCGCGCGCTGCCGAAGTTGGTCTCCAGGAGGGAGGTCAACTGGGTGACGCTGGCGGTGAGGTTGCTCAGGTTGATGCTGGCGTTATTGGGCTCGCGGCTATAAACGGTCAGGTACTCGAGGATGCCCGGATCGAGCATGTTGTTCCCGTTCTGGTCAGTCTCGTTCGGGTCCAGCACGCCGTTGCGGTTCATATCTTCGCCAATGAGCATGTCCATGGTCGCCCCATAAACCAGCCGCACCTCGTCCACGGTCTCGAAGGGGTCGCTCTTGCAGATGTAAGGCGGTTGCTGGGCCGAGTAGATGCCGACGGTCTGACCGGTGCCGTTGGTGTCGCGCCAGTCGAGAATGCCCATCACCAGGTCGGCGCCGCCGGCCGGGTCCAGGAGCATGGGCGGCAGCCATATAAGCTGATTGCTGAAACTCAGCGGCGAGTTGATCTGCGAGTTCAGGTTGAGCTTGGAGGCCTCGTCGATCAGGCCGAAGCAGAGGCGGCCCGGACCGCTAGTGAGGTTGTTGGTGTCACGGCCAATGATCCAGAAGTGGGCTTCGCCGACAGGCACGGCTTGATTGACGTATGCGGAGGGGTCCAGCATTATGCCGTTGGAGCCGTTGGCAATCTGCGTGGCCAGCAGGTAGGTGATATAGCGGGCCGCCCCTTCGATGGCCTGCTCGGCGGCCTGGCTGGCCACGCGGTTGTCCGCAGCGCGCAGCTCGAAGTTCATCGAACTGGCAAAGTAGATCGCCAGGCTGATCAGCCCAAAGGTGATCCAGAGCACGATGACCAGGACCGAGCCGCGCCGGCAAGCGGGTGAGAGCGGTATTCTCATCATGGGCCTCGCGACGCGCCTTGCGCTGAGGAGATGCCTTGCAGTGAGTTGGTGGTCCGGGTCTGGGTGATCAGCGGCACGATAAGTTCCAGGGCCTCGGGTTTGACCCCGGCCACGGTGCGGTCCACGGCCGGTTGAATGCGAATCCGCACGGCGGTCGGCAGATTCGTGTCCCCGGCGCTGGTGTCCCAGGTGTTGCGCCATTGCAGGCCGTCGTAGCACTCGAAGTCCACGCTCTCGACATCGCTCATGAGCAATTGCGTGTCCGGGGTGGTGGTGGTGGTGGCCAGGAGATTGCGGTTGACGTTACGCACCAAATCCAGGCCCAGGGACTTGTTCCGATCCGCCGCCGGCATCAACTGGTAATAGACCTCCTGGATGTCGCCCCAGGGCGCGTTGTCGCTTATGGCGCCACTCGAGGTAAAGAAATCCAACCCGCCGCCGGAAGCGGAGGAAATGCCCATGCTGGTGCCCATGGATTGGGCGTCGCATTTGAAATCGCCGGCCAGGAAACCGAACGGCCCCACCACGCTCTTTAAGTCGGTGCGTATCTTGTCGAAGGCCAGGTTCGCCGGGATCACCTGGTCCACGGCGGCCGAGGTGCGGTCGCGCAACCGCACCGCAGTCGCAAACACGGCGTTGATGGCCACCAGCACAATGGCGCAGATGGCCAGGGCCAGAAGCACCTCCACCAGCGTAAAGGCGCCCGGCCGGCGGTCGAGTTTAGTTTGAAGCGCCATTGGTTTGCGGGGTGCTGTCGACCAAAGTGCTCATGCGGACGGAATATTCCCTGTTTTGGGCGAAATAGAAGACTTCCGCGGAGATTTGGAGGATAACGCTCTGGTTGGGGTCCTGGTTCCAGGTGTCGCTGTGGAGGTTCCAGCGGAACCGCCGCTGGCCTTCCATGACGGTGCCGCTCTGGGAGGACTGGCTCCAGTTCGTGGTGACGACGTTTTCGTTGAGGATGCGCTGGGCGATGCGAGCGGCTTCGCCCTTGTGGGCGGCGACCTCCCCGGCGCGGCTGGCGATGTGCATGCCTTCGATGGCGACCGGGATGACGATGGCCATCAACAGGAGGGCGGCCAGAACTTCGGCCAACGTAAAGCCTTCCGACCGCTCACTCTTGGGGATTGCTCTTAATCTCATAAGTGAGCCGGTTTCGGGATTGTTTGAGCCAGAGCGCGTAGCCGTCGCGCCCGACCAGGCAAATGGACTGCGGGCTGGTGTCCGCTATCGAGCCGTCGGGCATGAAACGAATGGTCGGCAGGCCGGGTTGAACCAGCATGGTGCGGGCAATGCTGGCGACGCTTTTCACCTGGCCCGCATTGCCGGAGTTGGTCGAGGTTGAGACCGCCCCGGTTTCAATCCTGATTTGCAGGCCGGTCTCGAGCTGTAAATCCACCTTCCTGGGGTCGTTGTTGTCGTAACTCGGCTCGGCCTCGAGGCCGAACTTGCCTTCCTCCGGACTCACCCACAGGTCCATGGGCAACCCTTCGGAAACCGCCCGGCTCTGGCCGTTGCGGGTCAGCGCCAGAAAACGCCGCGCTTCGGACTCCAGCTCGCGCCCCCGGAAAAACCGCGAGAGCGTCGGGGCGGTCAGCGAGAACGCCATCGTGAGAATGGCCATCACCAGGATGAGCTCGATCAGAGTGAAAGCGGCCGCCGACCGGCGAAGCCCGAAATCTGAAATCCGAAGGCCGAAATCCTCACCTGGCGTAGCCAGAACCAACGCGGGAAGAGAGCAACCGCGGAATTCGCGGAATACGCGGAAAAGGATTGCTTGTCGTCTTGGGTTTCCGCGTATTCCGCGTCTTCCGCGGT